>Ga0315273_10004993_pt1 | contig 16363 bp, 17 predicted proteins | sample YL17G02_0_MG_FD_205753 | JGI IMG/M metagenome (GOLD analysis project Ga0315273, IMG submission 205753) | Sediment microbial communities from Yellowstone Lake, YNP, Wyoming, USA - YL17G02_0 | ecosystem: Environmental > Aquatic > Freshwater > Lake > Sediment | place: USA: Wyoming | collected... | reverse complement strand
CCCTCCGGAAGCGGCGGGACGGCGCGGCGGTCCGCGCCGCCCTCGGCAAAATCGAGTCCGCCTGCCGGGGGAAGGGGAACGTCATGGGGCCGATCCTTTCCGCCGTTCGCGCCTACGCCACGCTCGGGGAGATCTCCGACGTGATGCGCTCCGTCTTCGGTACCCACCAGGGGAAAGTCACGGTCTGAAGCGGATTGCCCGCTACCCGCGGAGCGAGTGGGCGCGACGGGCCGACCCGTACTCCGCGATCCCCCTACGAAAACGAAACCTTCAGTAAGCGCTTAATATATCTATGAATAAATTCATCGGATCATCCGATATCGTACGTGGGTTCGGGGAGGCAGTTCCTTCAGGAAGATGGGAGGGTTGGTTTTATTGGGCGCCATGGAAGAGTCACCATCAACGACGGAACACGGATTGCCCTTTCCCCTGCGTTCACACCGGATTCTCGTCGTGGCGCCGCAGCCGTTCTACCAAGACCGTGGAACTCCCATCGCCCTGAGGAACGTCCTGGAGGCTGCGAGCCAGCGGGGCAACGAGGTCGATCTCGTCACCTTTCCCGTCGGGGAGCCGATCGATTTGCCGGGACTCCGCATCTTCCGGGCAGGGGCCTGGCTTCCGATCCGGAACGTGCCGATCGGTTTTTCCATCCGGAAGGTGATCCTGGATTTCTCCCTGCTTCCCGTCTTTCTAAAGCGGATCCGCCGGGAAAAGTACGAGTTTATCTACGCACTGGAGGAGGCGGCATTTTTGGTGCTGCTCCTGCGACGGTGGCACAAGCTCCCGGTGATCTACGACATGCAGTCGAGCCTGCCGGAACAATTGAGGGGGCATCCGGTCTTCGGGTGGTCGGGAATCCAGAGGATGCTGAATTTTTTCGAGCGGTGGATGGTCCGGAAGGCGGATCGGATCGTATGCAGCGCGGGGTTGCGGAAATATGTCCTGTCGATCGAGCCGTCCGCCGACGTGCGCGAGTGGATTTTTCCGAGCGAACGGCGGCCATTCCCCACCGGCGAACCGGACCGGCTTCGGAAGGAGCTCGGGATCGATCCGGGATCGGGAGTCGTGTTGTACGCCGGCAACTTCGAGCCGTACCAGGGGGTGGAACGGCTTCTCGCTGCCGCCCTGGATGTCGTTGTCGAGTTGCCCGGCACCGTCTTCGTCCTTGTGGGCGACCAGACGCCGTCCCGTCTCTCCCGATCGAAATCCGCCACCCTGCTTCGGGAGCGTGGAGCCCTGAGGTTGGTTCCCAGGCAACCGAAATCGAAGGTCAACCGTTTCCTGGCGATAGCCGATGTGCTCGTCTCGCCCCGCGACGATACCGGCAACGTCGGGATCAAGATCTTCGAGTACATGGCCGCCGGAAAGCCGATCGTGGCGACCGACACGCGGGCGCACCGCGCGGTGCTCGACGAGACTCGAGCGATCCTGGTGGATCTCTCCCCGGAGGCGATGGGAAGCGCGATCGTCCGGCTCCTGCGGGATCGCGCCGCGGGGAAACTTCTCGGGGATTCCGCCCGATCATACTCGGGGAAAAACCTCCGCAGGAACGAGTTCGCGGACCGGGTCGCAAACTTGTTTACCCTGGTTCGAAATTGAAAACGGACAGGAACATACGATGGGACGTTCCTGCCTTCCCCGTCGTTTCCGTGGTGATCCCGGCGCGCAACGAGGAGGTCCTGATCTTCAGGGTGGTGCGGTCGGTGCTCGGCCAATGCCCCGCCGGATCCGCCATGGAGGTAATCGTGGTCGACGACGGATCGACCGATGGCACGGAGGAAGAGGCGCGCCGGGCCGGTGCGCGCGTTGTGAAGATGGGGACGGAAGTGCGCAGCGGGAGCCCCGCCGCGGCGCGGAACCTCGGAGCCTCCATGGCGGCCGGCAACCCCCTGATCTTTCTCGATGCGGATTGCGTTCCGGGGGAAGGGTGGCTGGAGTCGATCTTGACGGCTCATGCCGGCGGAGAGACGGTGGTCGGCGGCTCGCTGGAGCTTCCCCCGGGGCTTCCCGCGATGGCGCGATGCGATTACTATTGCGGCTGGTACCTCGTCCACCCTGGGCGGCGGGCAGGCGTCGTCCCCCACCATCCACCTCCCAACCTCAGCGTGATCCGCGACGCCTTCCGCGGGACGGCGGGGTTCACCGATCGACCGCCGATGGAGTACACGAACGAGGAACGCGCTTGGCTGGGGGAACTGCAACGGTCGGGACACCGCATCTTCTTCGAGCCCCGGGCGGTCGTCTTTCACCACAACCGGCCCGGCTTCGGGAACCTGCTCCGCAGAAATTACCGTTGGGGCTACACGGCGATCGAAAGCAAGTCCCGGAGCGGCGCGGCGCGGATGTCCTGGATGTACCGATATCCCCGCCTCCTCATTCTCACCAGCCCGCTGGTCGCGATCGCCCACACCGCGTACATCCTCGCATGCTGGGTCCGTGCGCGGCGGTACGAACCCCTGCTGATGCTCCCCGCGGTGCTCGCCTCCCGGTTCGCTTACGCCTTCGGGATGGCGGCGGGGGGGATCCAGTGGATCCGTCGCCGCGACGACGCGGAAACGGTGCGGCGGCCGCGGCCGCGCTGGGTGTAACCGTGACGCCCGGCGTCTGCGCGGCGATCTGCACCCGCGACCGGACGGATCCGCTCCGGCGGGCCCTCCGCTCCTTGATGGGACAAACGCGGGAGCCGGCGGAAATCCTGGTGGTGGACAACGCCCCCGGCGGTCCCGCCACCCGTAACATGGTCCGGGACGAGTTCCCGGGCGTCCGGTACGTGATGGAACCCGTTCCGGGCCTCGACTTCGCCCGGAACCGGGCGTTGCGAGAAACCTCGAGGGAGATCGTCGCGTTCATGGACGACGACGTCGTGGCGGGGCCGGGCTGGGCGGGGGCGATCCGGGACGTCTTCCGCGAGAGCGAATGCATCGCCATCTGTACCGGGAAGGTGGAAGCACTGTCGCTGGAAACGGAGGGGCAGCGGCTGTTCGAGGCCAACGGGGGCTTCGCAAGGGGAGAGGAGCGGATCCGGCTTCCGGCGGACCGGAAGCGGCGCCTCCACGGGATGCCGGTCCCGCTGATCGCCTGGTCGATCGGCGTCGGCAGCGGCTGTTCCCTGGCCGTCCGGCGGCGGACGATTCTCGACCTGGGCGGCTTCGACGAGGCCCTGGACCTGGGCCACCCCCTCCCGGGGGGGGGAGACCTGGACATCCTCTGGCGGGTTCTCGATGCCGGATACGAAATCGTGTACGATCCCGCGGTGCAGGCGCGGCACGAGCACCGGAGGGAAGTCGAGGCTTCCGTGAACCAGATCCTCGACCATCACCGGTCCCTGATCGCCATGCTCGCGAAGGCGGCCGTCTCCCCCTGCCGCACGGGCCGGATCGGCGTGCTCGCCTTCCTCGCCTGGCGCCTGATGAAGCCCGGGGTGCGGCTCCTTTCGCGGCTCGCCGGGCGGGACCCGCTTCCGGCTTGGGCTCTCGTCCGGATGTGGGGGAACTGCTGGCGGGGCCTGGGATCGTATGCCGCCGCGCGCCGGCTGGCGGAGCGGCGGCGGAATGCGGTATCCGGCCGGGTCGCGGAGGCTGTGGGCGGATGAAACGTACCCCGATCCTGGCGGAACTCTGGCGATTCCGGGGATTGCTGCGAAGCCTCGTCATTCGGGATCTCAAGGTCAAGTACCAGCGATCGCTGCTGGGGTTGATCTGGACCCTGCTGAATCCCCTGCTGACCGTGGCGATCCTGGTCACCGTATTCACGTACGTCATCCGGATCCAGATCGTCCATTACTGGGCGTTCCTGATCAGCGGGTTCTTCGTCTGGAATTTCATCCAGCGGACCCTCTACCATGCCACCACGATCCTTCGGGACCACGCCTCTCTCAGCCGGAGCGTCTACTACCCGTCGGAGGTCCTGATCCTGGCCACCTCCTTGTCGAAGCTGGTGGAGTTTCTGCTGGAAATCCTGATCGTCATGATCGCTCTCGTCGCGTTTCATCATCACGGCGTTCCGTCGAGCCTGCTCCTCTTCCCGGTGATCGTCGCGATCCAGTTGATCATGGCGATCGGGTTGATGTTTCCGCTGGCGGTTTTTTCCGTTCTCTACTACGACCTCCAGCACGCGCTGCCGATCGTGATCACGTCGCTCTTCTACATCAGCCCCGTGTTCTATCCCGTGGCGATGATCCCGGAGACCGCGAAGACCGTTTATTACCTGAACCCGATCGTGGGCGTCCTGGAACTCTTCCACACGGTCCTCTATGAGGGGAGCTGGCCATCGATGACGCTCCTGGCGTCGGTCTCCGCGGTTGCCCTTGCCCTCTGTGCAGCCGGACACGCCGTGTTCAAGCGCTACAAGGAGATCTGCGTTGAGATCGCCTGACCCGAAGGGCCAGCCCGCCGTTTTGTGCCGGGGAGTCGCCAAGCAGTTCTACCTATACTCCCATCGCACGACCTCCCTCCGGGAGTGGTTCATCCGGAGCGCCCTCGGGCGGCCGATCCACATCCGGCACGCCGAATTCTCGTTGCGGGATTTCAACCTCCGGGTGGAACGCGGCGAGACGGTGGCGCTGATCGGGCCGAATGGGGGCGGCAAGAGCACGACCCTGCGGCTGATCGCCGGTATCTACACACCCACCACGGGGACCGTGGAAACCTTCGGGCGCATCGCGGCGGTGATCGAACTGGGCGCCGGCTTCAACATGGAACTCACGGGGGGCGAAAACGTGGAACTTTACGGCTCCATCATGAACCTGGGCCGGGACCGGCTCGCGCGGCATTATGAGGAGATTGTCTCCTTCGCCGGGATCGGGAAGTTCATCGACACTCCGGTGAAGTACTACTCCTCCGGCATGATGGCCCGGCTGGCCTTCTCGGTGGCCGTGAACCTCCAGCCGGACATCCTCTTGATGGACGAAGTGCTGGCGGTCGGCGACCAGTCGTTCCAGGAGAAGTGTCTCGATCGCCTCCGGGAATACCGGTCGAGAGGGTGCACGATGGTGGTCGTCTCCCACAATGCGGATATCGTCCGCGAGCTCTGCTCCCGCGCGGTATGGCTTGAGGGGGGGGAGACCCGCATGGAAGGCGAGGTCAACAAGGTCCTCGACGCGTACCTGGCTGGCCCCGGGTGAGGTTCCCGATGTCGATCCCATACGACAAGGAATATTATCTGGGGCTTCGTGAGGGTGCCCGTCGATCCGCTGAAGTGATCGTCCCCCTGGTCTCCGGATGGATCCATCCCGGATCGGTGGTCGACGTCGGGTGCGGCGACGGTACCTGGTTATCGGTATTCCGGCAACACGGTGTCCGGGAGATCCTTGGGATCGACCGGGAGTACGTGACCGGGGAGATCCTGGAGATCCCGGAGAAGGAATTTCTCTCCCACGACCTGAGATTCCCTCTTTGGATGGACCGGCAATTCGACCTGGTGGTTTCGCTTGAAGTCGCCGAGCATCTGCCCGGCGAATGCGCGGAGACCTATGTGGATTCGCTGACGCGGCTTGGACCGGCGGTTCTCTTCTCGGCCGCGATTCCCTTCCAGGGGGGGACCGACCACGTGAACGAGCAGTGGCCGGACTACTGGGTGGAGCTCTTCGGGAGGAAAGGGTTCGTCGCGCTCGATCCGATCCGAAAGCACGTCTGGCAACACGCCGACGTCGAATATTGGTACAGCCAGAACATCCTGTTGTTCGTGAGACGGGACTACCTGGAAAACCGGCCGGAACTTCAAGCGGAACGGAAAGACACCCGGGGGTCCCAACTCTCCCTCGTCCATCCCCGGATGTTCCTGGAACTTGGAAGGAAGCACTCGGAGGCCTTCCGGAATTTTGAAATTTTCTCGGCGGAAGCCGAAAAGAGCAGGGAGGAAGCGGACAGACACAGAGAAACCGCGGAACACTACGTCGCCGAAGCGGAGCAGTGCAAATTGGAGACGGAGGCCCACCGGTCGAAAGCGGAACATTTCATCGCCGAAGCGGACAGGTACCGCGAGGAGTCGGCGATGCACCGGGAAAATGCCGAGCACTATATCGCCGAGGCGGAGAAGTACAGGTCGGAGACGGAAGCCCACCGGGCGAAAGCGGAACATTACATCGCGGAAGCGGAAAGGTATCGGGAGGAGGCGGCGACGCATCGGGGAAAGGCCGAGTACTACATCGCCGAGGCGGAGAAGTACAGGTCGGAGACGGAAGCCCACCGGGCGAAAGCGGAATATTATTATGCCGAGTCCGAGAAATACCGCGAAAAGGCGGACCCCGGAAACATGTCTCTCACGGAGGTTATGAAAGCTTTCCCGGCAATCATCTCGGGTGCCTTCCTCAGGAAATGGAGAAACGAACGAAAAGACAGGTCGCGCGGGTGACGAATGCCTTACCGGATCACGGAAATCGAAGTCACGGAACCTCTCCCGTCCGTCGCCATACCCGAGGGGGATACGGGTATTGCGATCCTGCTGCGGCGGAACGACCGGCCGATCGCCTTCTTGATGGGGGCTTTCCCCGGAAAAAGCGTGCTTTCGCCCGAGAACCTGCAAAGGATCATCCGGAAGGGAGTAACGTCCCGTCTCCTTGAGGAAGACCCGGCGGAAGAGGACGATTCATCCGCTCCGTCGGCGCGATTTCCATCCCTAACCGTGGCCATCTGCACCAAGGATCACCCCCTGGATCTTGCCCGTTGCCTGGAGCGCCTGATGGCGTTGCGGGACGGCGGGGATGGAGGCGAATTCGAGATCCTGGTGGTCGACAATTCACCCTCCGATGGGCAAACCAGGGAACTGGTCCACTCCCTCCCCGTGGTGAAGTACGTCATGGAGCCGAAACCGGGCCTGAACTTCGCGCGAAACCGTGCGCTGAAGGAGTCGACAGGGCAGATGATCGCCTTTATCGATGACGATGTTACCGTCGACCGGCACTGGCTGGACGGGCTCCGGAGAGCGATCGCGCAGCATCCGGACGCTGCGGCGTTTACCGGTCTCGTATTGCCCTCCGAACTCGCGACGGAGGCCCAGATCCTTTTCGAAAGGGGCGGGGGCTTCGAGAAAAGCTTCGAAACCATCCGGTACGGTCAGACCTTGCCCGGAAACCCTTTTTATCCTTGCGTTGGGGGGAAATTGGGCACCGGGTGCAACATGGCTTTCCTGAGGAAGGTGCCTCTCGAACTTGGAGGATTCGATGAAGCCCTGGATACGGGGCCTCCCCTGCCGGGCGGAGGCGACTCAGACATGCTGTATCGGATCATCCGGGCGGGCTACCCGCTGATCTACGAGCCCCGGTTCATGGTTTTTCACCGGCATCGCCGGGAATACGTGCAACTGCGCCGTCAATACTGCCGCAGCTGGGGACAGGGACTGATGGCCTTTGTCGTGAAAACCTACCACAGCGATGTCACGCAGCGCCCCAAACTCCGCCGTTTCATCCTTTGGTGGTTCGCTTACAAGCTGCACACGCTGTCGAAGAGCCTGCGGGGGAAGCACGTCCTGCCCCCGGGCCTTCACCTGGCGGAACTATGGGGTGGGATCATGGGGCTTTTCGGAGCCTACCCCCGATCCGTGAGACGCGCCGAGCGGATCCGGAAGCGGCATTTCGGGACCGCGGAACATTCCGCCGGATGAGCCGGAGAACCCTGGCATGCCGTTGGAAGGAAAGCTCGCCATGATGCGTGGGCAGGCCTTCCTGGTCGGGCTCCGATACCCCCACCATGCGCGCCATTCCGGCTACGAGGCCTTCGGCCATTTCGTCGGAACCGCGCTGCCCCCGCCCGTGAATTTCCGCTGGACCCAGGGGATATTGGGGTGGCCGCTGAGCAAGGCGTTTAGCAGGATAGTTCGGCATCCCTGGTATTCCCTGGGCGCGCACCTGACGGAATGGTCCACCCTGGGGCACATGGTCCGCAGCAGGGCCCGCGTGTACCACGTGCTCTACGGCGACTCTGATCTCTGGCTGCTGCGACGGGCCAACCGGCTCACCGGGAACCGGCTGGTGGCCTCCTTTCATCAGCCCTCGGACCATTTGCGGAAGCTGGGACCCATCGAGCGGATCGCGAGGCACCTTGACGCCGTCATCCTGGTATGCGAAGCCCAGCGGGCCTATTTCGAGGAATTCCTGCCTCCTGACCGGATTTTGGTTGTCCGGCACGGGGTCGACACAGGATTCTTCCATCCTCCGGAGGAGCCGGGCGACGAACCGGTTTGCGTGACCGTCGGTTCGCACCTGCGCGATTTCGAGACCCACAGGGAAGCGATCCGTCTGGTCTGGAAGGAGAATCCGGCGGTGCGCTTCGTCGCGATCGGCACGCGCAGCGACAAGAAATCGTATTTCCCGCAACTGGATGATCCGCGCATCCGGTTTCTCGACCGGGTCAGCGACGAGGAAATGCTGCGGGCGCTTCAGACGGCGAGAGTCGCCGCGTTCTCTTTCGAAGACGCGACCGCGAACAACGCGTTGCTCGAAGCCATGTCCTCGGGCCTTCCGATCGTCGCGACCGATGTGGGAGGCATCCGGGAGTATGTGGGGGAGGAAGCGGGCATTCTTTCTCCGAGGAAGGATCCGAGGGCCCTCGCGGACGGGATCCTTACCCTCCTGGACGATGCGGTCACACGGGAAAAGATGGCAAACGCCAGCCGATCCAAAGCGTTGTTGCTGGATTTCCGGGTGGTTGCCGACCGCATGCGGGAGATTTACTCGCGGGTCCTGATGCGAGGGTCATGAGCAGAATCCTGCAGACTATGGCGCTTGCCGCTTGCATTTTTCCGCTCCTTGCGTTGGAGGCCCGTTGCGCGGACCCGAAGGATGTCCGGAGCCGGGAAACCGGGAGGGATGCGATGAGCCTCCTCAAAGCCTTGGAAGACAAGGATTCCATGGTGCGCAAAGCCGCGGCGCAGTCCCTCGGGAGCATCGGGGACTCGCGAGCCGTGGATCCCCTCGTCATCGCGTTGGGCGATAAATATTCCGACGTGCGCGAGGCTGCGGCCAGGGCTTTGGAGAATCTGGGAGAGCCGCTGGGGGGGCTGATCGTCCAGAGCCTGAAGGGCTCCGAAAAGGCCCGGGAGGCGCTCGCGGCCGGGAAGGACCCTCGGGCGATCGTACCCCTCATCAATGTCCTGGCTACCTGGGATCCCAATGAGCGTACAGCCGCCGCGAAAACGCTGGGCAAGCTCAAGGATCCTCGAGCCGTCGAATCCCTTGTCAAAGCCTTGGAGGACAGGTCGGACAGTGTACAGGAAGCCGCGGTATGGGCCCTGGGGGAAATCGAAGATCCCCGGGCGATCGTCCCCCTCGTCAAGGCCTTGGTGGACGGGCGTCCGAATGCTCGCGTGGTCGCGGCATGGGTTCTGGGAAAGTTCGCGGACGGCCGGGCCGTTGATCCCCTCATTGCCGCGTTGAGCGGCAAATACCCGGACGTGCTCGAGGCGGCGGCGTATGCGTTGGGGGGATTGGGGGACCGGCGGGCAATCGTACCCCTGATCGATGCCCTGGGAGACACCCACGGAAAGGTCCGCGAGGCCGCGGTGTGGTCCTTGGGAAAGTTCGGGGACCGCCGGGCCGTGGAACCTCTCCTGAAAACCCTCGGGGATCCAGATCCCAAAGTCCGCGAGGCCGCGGCGTGGACCCTGGGAAAGTTCGGGGACCGCCGGGCCGTGGAACCTCTCCTGAAAACCATGGGGGATGAGAACCCGAAGGTCCGCGAGGCCGCATCCCGGGTTCTCGAGGAACTCGGAGAGCCTCTGGGGCGATTGATTCAAAGCAGCCTTGCGGGTTCCCGGGAAGCCGGGAACGAACTCGCCGGGAGAAAGGATCCGCGCAGCCTCGACGCCCTGATCCTGTCTCTGCGGAACCGCGACGGGCAAGTGCGTCGCGCCGCCGCCACGGTCCTGGGAAAAATCCGGGATCCTCGCGCCGTCGACGGACTGGTCGTCATGGCGGGCGGGTGGGGTCTTCGCGATCGCTTGGTCGCTGCTGCGGCCCTGCTGGAAATCGATCAGAAGTTTTTCCCCGATCTTCTGACCGCCGTCTTCCGGGTCATGGCCCGTCCGGCGAGCCTGGTGTATCTCCTCTGTATCGCAGGTATCCCGATCCTGGCCGTGTACGGGCCAAGGTGGATCGGCAGAAGGCGGGGGAGACGCGTTTAAGGGTTCTCCTGCTTGTACGTCCCGATCATCGACTTCACCTGCGGATCGTCCGGGATGGTCGCGTCCAGCGGAATCCACCGGTAGGAGAGCCCGCGCTTTCCATCCGCCTCCCGGATCGCGTGGTAGGCGTCCAGCGTCCTCTGGTGCAAGGCCCGCCGACGCTCCTCCACCGCGGCCGTCTCCGCCGGCAGCCGGCGACGTCTCTCTCCGTACTCCATCGCGGTTCCGTCTTCGGCGAACCCCGCCCGGGCAAGGCCCCCGGGTCCGCTCCCGACGGTCACCTCCAGGAGGTGGGTCCCCTGGTCGCGGGACGGGAGGATCGCGGAACCGGCCGCGAACACGGGCGCCGCGACGCCGCGGGACGGAGGGGAGAGGAGGATGACGGGTATGGGGGAGGAACGGGCCACGGCGAGGTTTTCCCCCGGGGAGAGGCGGGAGAGGACGACGACGAGGTCGGCCGCCGCCGCGTCTTCTTGTCGCAGGAACCCGGAGAGGGCGGCTTCCGCGGGGAGGATCTTCCATCCGTTCTCCGATAGGGTGTCTCGGGGGATGGCGCCTTCCCCGAGCACTCCCACGACGATGATCCGCACCCCACCGCGGGCGATCGAACGGGAACGGGGGAACACGGCCTTCTCCCCGTCGGCAGGAACGAGGTTGAGGCAGGTGAAGGGGATTCCCGACCCTTCCTTTCCCATCAGGAAGGAAAGGCCCGCGGCGAAGTCGGCGCCGCCGGGAAGCACGGCGTCGTACCCCATCCTCCGGTAGGCGCGCAGAATGAGCCCGGCTTTCCTCCGGGCCGCGGCCGCCTCTTCGTCCGTGCGCGGTTTCCCTTTGAAGAGGAAATCTCCCGATTCCAGAAGAAGGAGCGGGGCGCCGCCCTTCCGTGACCTCTCGACCACCGTCGCCCGCCTGGCAAGACCGCCAAGCTTTGCGGCGCTTCAACCGCAGGGGAAGATCTCCCCCTGCCCGTCGGCGGTGTGGAGAATCCGCAATGCCGCCGGCGAATCCATCGCGGCGCAGGACTCCGCGGGCGATTGGACGAGAACGGCCAGGAAGAGGGGGAGCAGAAGCAGGGTCCGCATCATCGCATTCTCACCATCGCATTTTCCTTGCTTGCCAAATATTGGGAGCATATCATGGTAAAGGAAGTACGGCCTCCGAGATCGGCGCCACCTTACGAAAATGCAATAATGTTATGGGAGCTTTAGGCCAATACGAAATTGTAATTTCATCAGCCGTGGACGAGGTGGAAGATATTTTCCTATACTTTTCCCGCTCAAGAAATATGTGTGTAATATTTTTCTCAGTATCGCGCCTCCAACAATCCGATGCCGTCGATAGTATTAAGAAATAATTCCTATATCCAATAGGATACGGTGAATTTATTCCGAGGGAAATGATTTCATTATGATGGCACAGAAGTTGAATAAGTATTGGGCAGAAGATGTGGCACGAGAGGTGAGGGAAGGAATTATTAGGAAAAGGAGGTGGTGATCCGGCGAAGGAAACTGCAGTGTTGCGGGGTGCGTGAACAACGGTGTTGGATGTTGCTGTTAAAGTTTTCCAGGCAACCAACCGAAGAGACCCTTGACGGGAAGGAGCCGGGGAGAAACCCTCGGCAACCGGCAAAAAGGAGGAGGAAAGAGATGTTGACAAAATTCATCGTGAAGATGCAGAACAAGATGCAGGACGAAGTAGGGCAGGGCTTGGTGGAGTATGCTTTGATCCTCGTGTTGGTATCCATCGTGGTCATTGGTGCACTGACAATCGTTGGCACAAACGTTAACACCGTGTTCACAAACATCGGAACCGCACTGACTGGGACGGGCTCGTAGTAATTTCTTGAATCCGGTCGAGGGGGTTGGGAAAGGTAACGGTGTATAATAACTTCGAAGGAGAGATCGTGACGGCATCAGCCTTCGATGTACTCCGGGAGGAAGAGGGGCAAGGGCTCGTGGAATACTCCTTGATCCTGGTCCTCGTAGCTCTGGTAGTGGTGGCCGGTTTGACAGGCTACGGAGTCGAACTTCGGAACATTTTCCAGAGGATCGTTATAGCCCTTCCGTTCTGACGGAAGGAATCCCTTCGAGCAACAAGGAAAACGGGGCCTCCCGGATCCGGGTACTATTATTGTAGATAGCCGGACGCCGGGAGGCTCCTGAAGTTTTCTCCTGAAGTTTTCTCCTGAAGTTTTCTCCGGAAGGAGGCGATAAGAGAATCCATGAGAGCGAGACGGATTCGAGATACATGGAAAAATGAAAAAGGCCAGAGCCTCGTCGAGTTCGCCCTCGTCGTTCCGATGCTGCTGCTGCTCGTCATCGGGATCGCCGAATTCGGCCGGGCGTGGATGACGCAAAACATCCTGACCGGCGCCGCGCGCGAGGCCGTACGCATCTTGGCCGTGCCGCCGGGACCCATCGCGCCGCAGGATCGCGCGGATAATGTCCTCAGATCGGCGGGGATCACTACGGCGACCGTCTCGGTGGTCGACCCAGGGGCAGCGTTCGGGGCAGTTTCAGTTACCATCAACTACAATTTCCCCGTGGTGATCGCCGGGTTCATCCCCGGACTGAGCAGTTCCACGTTCCCGCTCTCCAGCACGACGACCATGCGCAGGGAATATTAGGGAGGGGAGAAACCATCGGATGAACCGCAATCGAATCATGGTCGTCGTCGGTATCGCCGTGCTGCTGGCCGTGCTCGCCAGCGGGGGGGCGTACAAGTTTCTCTCCGGGCAAAGTCGGGTGGCGGAGCAGGCCAGGCTCCAGACCGTGGGGATCGTCGTCGCGCAGGTCGATATTCCCCTCGGCTCGACGATCAACCCGAACCAGGTGGCGGTCTCCGCCTGGCCGAAGGACAACTACCCCAAGGACGCCTTCACCGACCCGAAGATCGCCGTGGGGCGGGTCGCCCTGCGGGACTTCTTCCGCGGCGAGCCGGTCGTCGAATCGAAGTTGGTGCCTCTGGGCAAGGCCACCGGCCTCCTTTCCCTCAAGGTCCCGCCGGGGATGCGGGCATTCTCCGTCAAGGTGAACGAGGTCGTCGGGGTGGGCGGTTTCATCGTGCCGGATAGCAGGGTAGACGTCATTGTCACTACGTCCCCTTCCGGCAAGACCCAGCAGGAAAAGGTCTCCAAGATCGTTCTCGAGGATGTCCGGGTTCTCGCGGCGGGCCAGGTGATCGAGCAGAAAGACAACAAGCCGGTCACCGTGAACACGGTGACCCTTGCCTTGCTCCCGGAAGAGACGGAGAAACTCGCCCTGGCCATCAACGACGGGATCATCCAGTTCGTCATGCGGAACTTCGCCGACAACGTGTTGGTGATGACCGGAGGGGTCAACAAGGGGCGACTCCTCTCGTCGTTCCGGAACGCTCCCAACGAGACGGCATCTGCCTCGGCAAAAGAGGCCAAACCCCGGCGTGTCTCCAGGAAGACGTCGTCGCCCGCGGCCGCTTCCGCTCCCCCGCCGAAAAAGGAGTACTTCGTGGAAGTCATCAAGGGGAACAAGCGGACGGAAGAGAAACTCGATTGAATATCCAGGAAAAGAATTTTCCAGAGGGGGTGAGGAGTGCGTAGGAGATCATGGCTCATCAACGCGGTTTGCCTGCTCTGCCTTGGACTCCTCGGCGGAGTATCCGCGCACGCCCAAGCGGCGTCGGATGCGGCGCCCCCACCCCAGGCGAAACAGCTCCACGTCCTGGCGCACCAGTCGGTCCTGCTCGACAGCCCCTTCGACATCAAGCGGGTTTCCATCGCCCGGCCGGAAACGGCGGACGTCATGGTCGTAACTTCCCGGCAGATGATGATCATCGGGAAGACCTTCGGGACGACCACGCTCGTCTACTGGAGCCGGGAGGAGGTCGCCACTACGGTCGAAGTGGTCGTCGGAATCAACGTGGACCTCGTGAGGGAAGATCTTCAGAAGTTCGCCCCCGACCAGACATTCGAGGTCACCGCGGCGGGGGATACGCTGATCCTCACGGGGACGGTGCCGGACAACGTTATCCAGACCCGCCTGGTGGAAGGCGCGCGGGCCCATGTCAAAAACGTCGTGAACCTCCTCAGAGTGCAGAAGGTCGAGCAGGTCCTGCTCCAGGTCCGGGTGTCCGAGATCGACCGCACCATCGCGAAGGAACTCGGCTTCAACTTCCTGTTCCTGGGGAACACCCTCGTCGGAGGCATCATCCCGCCGGGCAACTTCAATCCAATCGGCGGAGCACTCGGCGGCGGAAACGTCCTGGGCCCGAGTCTCTCCATAAGCGAACAGTTGAACGCCTTCCTCACCAAACCGGGGGGCCAAGATTTCGCCGTGTTCATGCGAGCCCTTGACGACAAGGGAGGGCTCAAGATCCTGGCGGAGCCGAACCTCGTCGTCGCCAACGGCGCCGAGGGGAAGTTCCTGGTGGGAGGGGAGTTCCCCATCGTCATCAACACGGCGAGCGGGGGGACGGCCGCCTACTCTGTCACCTACAAGGATTACGGCGTCCGGCTCAGTTTCCTGCCGAAGATCTCCCCGAACGGGGAGATCTACCTCCATGTCTCCCAGGAGGTGAGCGAGCTTGACTACGCCAACGCCGTATTGCTTCAGGGATTCCGGATCCCGGCGCTGAAGATCCGCAAGGCGGAATCGGGGCTCCAGCTGGCGGACGGCCAGACCTTCGTGCTGGCCGGGCTCCTCGACAACAAGGTGTCGAAGCAGGTCAGCAAGTTCCCCCTCCTCGGGGATATCCCGATCCTTGGGGCCCTGTTCCGGAGCACGAGGTACCAGAACAACGAGACAGAACTGATGGTGATGGTCACCCCGAAGATCGTCCGTCCGCTGAACAAGGACGAGATTCCAACGCTCCCCTCGGAGACGATGAAGCCCGAGGAGTTGAGTCCGGACCTGATCTGGTAGGCCAACGCGGGAACAAGGAATATGAGGGATACGACGATGAAAAGGCGCGACAAGGGGCAGGTACTGGTTTTGGTGGCTCTGGCCATTTTTGTCCTGTTGGGCCTTGCGGCCCTCGGGATCGACGTGGGGTTCATGTATAGCGTTCGGCACGAACTCCAGCGCAGCGCGGACGCGGGCGCGCTCGCGGGCGCGTCGAGGTGGATAGAGGTAGGCAGTCAATGGTCGTCCAACCCCTCGGATCCTGTAATGGTCGCGTCGAGGGAACGCGCAAAGGATTACGCCATAATAAACAAGGTGGCGCCCACGCCGCTGGACCGGTTGACAGAGGTCGCCGTGGATTTCCCTTCGCAAGACCGCATCCGGGTTACCACCCAACGGACGGCTCCGCTGTTTTTCGCTCGAGTCCTCGGGCGGGACAACCAGGTGATCAGCGCGACAGCGGTTGCCGAGGCGGCCGTGGCCGATACCGGAGTCAGGTGCCTGAAACCGTGGGGGATTCCCATCCCATGGAATGATACCAACCCCGCAAACGACAAGTTTGATCCAGGCGAATCGGTAAAATCGTTAGCAAGCATACCTTCTGGCTATTTGATGATCCTCAAGGTCGGAGAACCTTTCAACAAAAAGGACCAAGTGGATCTAACCGCCCTTCAGCAGGAATCCGGACATTTCTTTGGACTGTCGTTATGCGCTGACACAGGTTCGAGTGATTACAGGAAGCGAATCATGGATAATTGTGTGGACGATTGCGCGGTCAGCCAGTTTGACAACGTTACCCTGAAACCGGGGGACATGGTTGGACCGACGAGACAGGCGGTGAGATACCTTCTAGACCAAGACACCGGTGACTGGAGCAGTACTCAAAACACCATCGTCGGGTCCTCGTATGGCACAAATTGGAAGGATTCCCCCCGTTTTGTAAAAATACCCCTGTATGATCCGAATCAGATTCTCCATACAGGCAGAACGGAGATGATGGTTGCGGGATTCGGGGGTTTCTGGCTCAAGGGGTTTGAGGAATCAGAGGAAAATGGGAAACCGATGTATACGGTTTCCGGGTACTATATCGGAGAAATCGCACCGGGGGGAGCCAGCGGCTCCGGGCCCGGCGGCGGGCCCGTTTTAAGATACCTGCGGTTGGTGGAGTAGGCAAGGAATGAGCCGCATCAGTTGCCTGATCATCGAAACGGACCAGGAGGCGATCCGGCAGATCGACATCCTCGGCAAGAGGATCGGCTCGATCGAGGTGCGCTGGAAGACGCACTCCGTCCAGACCGGCATCGACATCATCCGGATGCACCTTCCCGAAATGGTGATCGTCGGGTTGGGCCCCACCCCCGAACCGGCGA
>Ga0315273_10004991_pt1 | contig 16366 bp, 10 predicted proteins | sample YL17G02_0_MG_FD_205753 | JGI IMG/M metagenome (GOLD analysis project Ga0315273, IMG submission 205753) | Sediment microbial communities from Yellowstone Lake, YNP, Wyoming, USA - YL17G02_0 | ecosystem: Environmental > Aquatic > Freshwater > Lake > Sediment | place: USA: Wyoming | collected... | reverse complement strand
AAGAGCCAGAGGATCCGCCCCGACCACCGGGAGGAGGTTGAGAATGGCGGTCTTTCCACAAGTCCAGCCGTTCGGGAACGTGGGCAGAGAGGGACAAGGGGGCGGGGGGGCAGTCCGGGTTCCGGCGAGTTTTCCCCTTCGCCCGGCTTGTGGAAGCGCCCCGAGCGCACGCGGCTTCGCTTTCGGTGCTCTCACCCGTCCCCCAGTTTCGTGTTCAGGCCAGAGCTTTTTTTCGCGGCGGCTGACCCACGAATTCCCCCGAGGACCCAATATTTTCTTGGGTGGGGGAGAACGAGCGTCTGTCCACTTCGGGTCCGATACGGTGTAGGGGTATTGGGAAGGCCGCCAATAGCTCTCGTGGTGGCAAGCGGCCGGGTGTGGGCCACACCCAGAGTCCTCAACGGGCTTGGGTGGGTTAGACTACTGTCTGAATCGCAGCCTGAGAGTTCTATAGATATTTCCCCGAACGGTGAAACCAGCTGTATGGACGGTACCCGAGGCCGTGCAGGGTGGTTGAGACGGGACACCATTTGGGACCCCTGAGAATCCTGCGGCAAAAGAGGAGATTCGCGAGGTTCGCAGCTTCGCGAGCCGATTCTCAGGAGCCACCCAAATGGTCAAGGATCAAGAACAGGATAGCCTTCGGACACCCGCCGAGCAAGGGGTTCGTGACGTTACGCCGGAGCCCAATAAAATGTTAAAGCGCTGGCTTCGACCGTCCGATGCGGAAAACCGCATGTCCGGTGGTAAGGAAAGTGGGACAGGCCTCCTGGCCTGTCATTCCGATTTACCGAAGAAGACAGGCAAGGATGCCTGTCCCACTTTCCTTATGTAAACAGTATTGGGGTTACCTCACAACGACCAGCCGCTCCGGTAGGCCGGCGCGATCAGCGCGTTGGCGTCGGCGTCGTTGGTGAAGCGGCCCGCGGCGGCGTCCCATTCCAGGCGCTTGCCGGTGCGAACGGCGATGACGCCCAGCAGCGCCGTCTCGGTCAGCAGCGCGCCGAAACCGAATTCGCAGCTTGCGGGTTGGCCGCCTTTGCAGGCCGCGATCCATTCCGGATAGTGGCCCGGCGTGCGCGGCAGCGTCTTTTCTGGAGGCGTAAACGCCGCCGCCTCGGACAACAGCTTCGGTCCCCCGGTGAAACCGCTCAGGATACGGCCTTTGTCCCCGATGAAAAGGATGCCATCGTTGCGTAGATCCACCGGGCACGGCGGTTTCAGCCCGCCGTCGTACCAGGTGACGCGCGCCCCCGGGAAATCCCAGGTGACGATCGAGGCGTCGGGAAAGGTCTCCGGATACACCGCCGGGCGGTGGCGCCGCACGCGCCGGCCTTCGACGTTCTCCACCGTGGTGCGCACCTGCCGCGACGAGGTCGCCGACACTGCCACGGGGCTGCCGAGTTCGAGCGCGCGGAAGATCACGTGCAGGGTGTGGCACCCCATATCGCCCAGCGCGCCGGTGCCGTAATCCAGCCAGCCGCGCCACACGAAGGGGTGATAACAGGGATGGTACGGGCGCTTCGGCGCGGGCCCCAGGAAAAGGTCCCAGTCGAGGGTCGCGGGCGCGGGCACGGCTTCCTCCGGGCGCGCCAGGGCCTGCGGCCAGATCGGCCGGTCCGACCAGACGTGCACCTCGCGCACCTTTCCGATCACGCCCGAACGCACCCACTCGGCGGTGGCGCAGGCCGCCTCGGAGGCGCAGGACTGCACGCTCATCTGGGTGGCCACGCGCTTGTCGGCCGCGGTCCGGGCCAGCAGGCGCGCCTCGTGAATGGTGCGCGTCATGGGCTTGGCGCAGTAGACGTGCTTGCCCAGCCGCATGGCCGCCATGGCGACCACGGCGTGCGTGTGGTCGGGCGTGCCGATGACCACCGCGTCGATGCCCTTCTCCTTTTCGAGCATCACGCGGAAGTCCCGGTAGCGTCGCGCGTCCGGGTATTTCGAGAAGGTCTTGGCGGCAACTACATGGTCCACGTCGCACAGCGCGACGATGTTCTCGGTCTCCATGTGGGAGAGGTAATTGGCGCCCATGCCGCCCACGCCGACTCCGGCGATGTTCAGTTTGTCGCTCGGGGCGCGATAGCCGGTCCCGCCCAGCACCCGTCGTGGAACGATCGTGAACGCCGCGGCCGCCGCCTCGCGGCGCGTGAAGTCGCTCATGCTCAGCCTCCTGCCAGGAGCGTCGATCATATCAGATTGCGCGATTTCTGATAAGCTGGCATTTTCCTGGAGCGATCATGCACAAACCGTTCTCGTGGATGCTGGGGGCCGTGCTCGCCGCGGCCGTTTTCGCGGCCCCCCCGGCGGCGCAGAAGAAGAACCGCACCTCGCCCGCCGGCTACACCGACACGCCGGTGCTGCCGGGCCAGAAGTGGAAGGTTCACGACATCGCCAGGCCGCACCCGCCCCAGGTGACGCCCGGCGCGCAGTACGGGCAGCCGCCGCCGGACGCCGTGGTGCTGTTCGACGGCAAGGATCTGACGAAATGGGCCGCGCTCGGCAAGGGCAAGGACCGCGGCAAGCCGGTCGCCCCGGGCTGGAAGGTCGAACGGGGCTATGTCGAGTGCCTGGGCGGCACGGGCGATCTGATCTCGAAAGAGAAGTTCGGCGACGCGCAGTATCACATCGAGTGGGCCGCGCCGGCCGAAATCGACGGAACCAGCCAGTGGCGCGGTAACTCGGGCGTGCTGATCATGAGCCGTTACGAGATCCAGGTGCTGGATTCCTGGAACAACCCGACCTACGCCGACGGACAGGCCGGCTCGATCTACGGCCAGTGGCCGCCGCTGGTGAACCCGGCGCGCAAGCCCGGCGAATGGCAGAGTTACGACATCGCGTTCGAGGCGCCCCGGTTCGAGAACGGCAAGCTCGCCAAACCGGCTTACATCACGGTCTTCTACAACGGTGTGCTGGTGCACCACCATAAGGAGATCGTCGGGAGCATGGCCCACCGCGCGGTGGGCGCTTACTCGCCGCACCAACCCGAAGAGCCGCTGATGTTGCAGGACCACGACACCCTGGTGCGTTACCGTAACATCTGGGTGCGGCGGCTGAAGGGATACGACCTCGAATAGTAACCATCGACAGGAGGCACGCATGAGCAAGCGCAGTTCGATTGGCACCTGGGCCTATACCATCGGCCCGTACGGCGGCAATCCGATTCCGTTCGACACGGTTTGCGACAAGCTGAAGGAACTCGGCTTCGACGGCGTCGAGTTGGGCGCCTTTCCGCCGCATCCGAACCCCGGCAACCCCAACGGTCCCAACGAAGGCTGGGGCGGCGCGATGCCGGAAAAGTCGCAGCGCCAGGAGCTGAAAGCGAAGATGGCCGCGAAGGGACTCGGCTTTTCGGGCATCGCCGCCAACCTGTGGGGCGAGAAGCTGATCAACACCGGCGACCAGACCAAGTACATCGCGGAATTCCGAAAGAACTCCGAGTTCTCGCTCGACGCCGGCATTCGGTCGATTCGCGTCGACACGGTGCAGCCGCCGACGATTCTCCGCGAGGTGGACTACGGCACGGCCATCCAGCGCGTGGTGAACGCGTGGAAGCAGTGTAGCGACATCGCCGCCGCCAACGGCCAGTACGTGGCCTGGGAATTCGAACCGGGCTTCGCCTTCAACAAGCCGAGCGACATCGTGCGCATCCACGACGCAGTCGACAAGCCCAACTTCGGCCTGATGTACGACACCTGTCACGGTCAGATGGTGGGCGTCAACGGCACGCGCCAGGAAGGCGAGAAGGAGGTGTTCCCGGCGCAGATCGATTTCATCCGCTTCCTTTCGGGCCGCATCTTCCATCTGCACCTGATCGATTCCGACAACTCCTGCCACAAGGACGCCGCGGGCAACGACGAAACTTCCGCGCATCCGCCGTTCGGCGCCGGCGTGCTGGACTTCGACGAACTCATGCCGGAACTGGTGAAGGCGTCGCGGCTGCCACACGACTGGTGGACCGTCGATCTGTGCTTCTACCCGGACGCCTGGGGCGCCACGGCGGCCTGCAAGAAGGCGCTGGACCAATTGATTTTGAAATACGGGTGACAAAGAGGAATCCCCTATGGCAAAGGAACTTCGCGTTGGATTGATCGGCTGCGGCTTTATGGGCCGCACGCATTCGAATGCCTATCGCAGGCTCAACAACTTTTTCCAAGTGGAACACCGCGCGGTGCTGAAGGCGATCTGCGACACCAATGAGCCGAAGGCGCAAAACTACGCCGCGACGTGGGGCTACGAACGGGTGGAGACCGACTGGCGCAAGCTGATCGAAGCCGGCGACATCGATCTGATCGACATTTGCGTCCCCAACGTCGCCCACCGGGACATCGCCGTGGCGGCCGCGGGCGCGGGCAAGATGGTGGGCTGCGAGAAGCCGCTGGCCATGAATGTCGCCCAGGCCGAGGAGATGGTGGCGGCCGTCGAGCGGGCCGGCGTGCCGAACATGGTGTGGTTCAACTACCGGCGCGTGCCGGCCATCGCCCTGGCCAGGCAGATCGTCGATGAGAAGCGCATCGGCCGGCCGTTCCACTACCGCGCCACCTATCTGCAGGACTGGACTATTTCCGAGGACGTGCCGCAGGGCGGCGATGCGCTGTGGAGGCTGGACGCGCGGGTGGCGGGCTCGGGCGTGACGGGCGATCTGCTGGCGCACTCGATCGACACGGCCATGTGGCTGAACGGCCCCATCACGCGCGTGGTCGCCAAGACCGAAACCTTCGTGAAGGAGCGCAAGCACGTCGTGAGCGGCCTGAGAGAGCCGGTCCACATCGACGACGCGTGCATGTTCCTGGCCGAGTTCGCCAACGGCTCGATGGGCACCTTCGAATCGACGCGTTACGCGCGCGGCCGCAAGAACTTCAACACGTTCGAGCTGAACGGCGCCGACGGCTCGGTCTACTTCGACCTCGAGGAGCCCGAGTATTTGCAGTACTTCGAGTACAAACAGCTTCAATCCGGCAAGAAGGCCGAGTCGCACCTGACCGGCTGGCGCAAGATCCACACCACCAACTCCGAGCACCCCTACATGAGCCACTACTGGGTGCCCGGAACCTGTATTGGTTACGAGCACACCTTCCTGAACGCGCTCGCGGATTTTGTGGAAGGCATCGAGAGCGGCAAATGGACCCAACCGGATTTCCGCAACGGGCTTCAGACGCAGAGGGTCTGCGACGCGGTGATCGAGTCGGCGCGCGCGGGCCGGTGGATGGAAACCGGCGTCGAGCTGTAGGGGCCTAGAACGTCAGGCGGAGCCCCGCTTGAACCTGCCGGGCCGTGCGCGCGGAGCTGACGATGCCGAATCCCGGACCTTCGAACACGCGGCCTGGCAGTCCGAAATCCGGGTGGTTCATCAGGTTGAAAAACTCCCCGCGGAACTGTAACTGCTTTCTCTCGGCGACGCTGAAGTTCCGGATCAAAGAGCAGTTGATCTTCGAGATCGAATCGGCCCGGAGGATGTTGATGCCCTGGTTGCCGAACTGGTATATCGCCGGCTGCGCGAAGGCGCCGGTGTCGAACCAGCGGCCCAGCATCCGTTGATCGGAAGGCAAATTGGGGTCCCGGACGACGTCCGCGCGCAAAGGCCCCGCCGAGTACGCCTGGGTGCTGTTGGTCTGCGTGCGGACCGTAAACGGCGCCGCGCTCTGCCGGGTGAAGACCGTTCCCAGCGACCAGTGGCTGATCACGTGGCGCAGCGTGCCATTGGTAAGAAACCTGCGGCCCTTTCCGAACGGAAGCTGGTAGACGGAACTCCAGGTGAAGCGGTGCCGGATGTCGTTCTCCGAGGGGCCGTAGTCGGCGCGCCGGTTGTATAAGTTCGAGTAAGTGTTCCCCTCGTCTCCCAGCGTGCCCCCGCCGGAGCCGCTGTTGTCGAGAAACTTCGCGTAGGTGTAAGTGGCCAGGATGTTCAACCCGCGGGAAAAGCGCTTCTGAAGCTTGACCACGCCGGCGTGGTAATGGGAGACGCCGAGCGTGGGTCCGCTCACCGACACGTCGCTGAACTGCGGGAAAGGCCGGTCCCAACGGCCGACGCCGGGGCCCAGCAGTTCGGGCCGGACCTGGTCGATCGAAAGGTCGGTGCTGGTCAGCTTGCGCGACAGGTTACCGAGGTAGCCCACCTCGACCAGCGTCTGCCCCGGCAATTCCCGCTGGATCTGCAGATTGAACTGCTCCGAGTAACCGGCGCGGCGGTTGGTCTCGAAGAAGGTGACAGAGGTCCCCGAGGTCTGCGCTCGAGGCACGGCGCCGAAGGAGTCGTCCCGCACCGGTTCGCCGGCCGGAGCCGGCGGGACGCCGCCCGAAAGCGTGTAAGGCAGCGCGACTCCGTTATCGTTGGTGATGAGGGCCGTCGACGTCTCATATCCCAGCGAAGCGGCGGTGGGTTGTCCGCGATCGAACGGGTGCGCGAAGAAAATGCCGAATCCGCCGCGAACCACGGTTCTTTGCGCTCCAAACGGCCTCCAGGCGAATCCGGCGCGCGGCCCGAAATTGTTCCAGTCCGCATCCCAGGGCTGGATGCGCCAGCCGTTGATGCCCGCGAATCGGACCACGCCGGGCGTTCCGGAAACCGGGTTGATCGCCTGCGTATCGAAGCCATTAAAGCGGCTGTTGGCATCGGCCATGGGGGTATCGACTTCCCACCGCAGGCCGAGGTTCAGCGTCAAGCCGCGGCGCACCGTCCAGTCGTCCTGGACAAAGCCCGCCAGGTACCAACTGTGCCGCTTCAGCATCGGCGTCCCGCGCTGATCGAAGCGCGAAAGGTATCCCAGAAGCATGGACGCGGCGCCGTCGCCGGTGTTGGTGGCGCCTTGCAGACCGGTCAGAGGCCTGTTGAAGGTGAACTTACCGGAGATCAGCGTGCGGTTGGTCTCGACGTTGTAAGATGGCCGGACCTCGGCGCCGAACTTGACCGAATGCTTGCTCCGGATCCAGGAAGTGTTGTTCACGAAGTGATACTGCTCGATCGGATACTGCCGCCGGTCCTGCGAGCCGGAGCCGAGGTTCGCGTACCCGGCCGGGGTGAACTGCGGGAAAGCGTCGTCGGGCACGCCTTTGATGCCGAGTTTGCTGGGCCAGTTCTCGCCCAGGCCCTTGGAATGCGAATGATTGATACGGTTGCCGTAGGTGCCGCGGAATTCGTTGATCAGGTTCGGCGTGAGGATGCGAGTCCACGTTCCATACCAGTACTGCTGATGCCTCAGGTTATCGGCCACCGTGTCCGCCGACGGGTTCGCGTAAACGCTGGCGGCGCTGGCGTTGTCGCTATTGTACATGTAACGCGCGGAAATCTTGTCTTTGTTACCGAGATTGTGATCGACTTTGATGGTGTAATTGTTGCGCGTAAGGTTAGTAACATCGTTGCCGCGGAAGTTATTCGCTCCCGAGAGGTCGTCCGGCAGGCGGTTGGCCGCGGGATAGAACGTCATCAGCTTGGCCGCGACGGCGTCGAAGCGGTTCACCGGAATGCGATTGCCGGGGAACGGATCGCGCACGGTCCGGGTTCCCTCGGTGCGCCCGGTCGCCGGATCGTAAATCGGGACCTGGACCGCTCTGGCGTTGTAAGTCTGCGAGAAGTCGCCCGCCCGTTGCGGCGCCGACGGCACGGTAAGGGTCCGCACCGAGCCGTCTCGCCGCCGCGAGCCTTCGTAGGAGAAAAAGAAGAACGTCTTGTGACGCCGGATGGGGCCGCCGAGAGTGCCGCCGAAGACGTTGTAGCGCAACGCCGGCTTGGACTTCTTCCCATCCGCGATCGGCGCGAAGAAGTTAGGGGCGTCCAGCGCCTGGTTCCGAAAATACTCGAACAGGCTGCCCCGCGTCTGGTTCGAGCCGGACTTGGTGGTGGCGATGATCACGCCCCCGGCGGATCCGCCGTACTCGGCGGAAAAGGCGTTCGCCAGGACTTTGACCTCCTGCAAGGACTCGATCGGCGGATCCACGTCCACCTGCCCGATTCCCAGCCGCATGTTCTGCCCGGTGCCGCCGTCGATCCAGAACATCTGGCTCTGGGTGCGCCCGCCGGCCAGACTGAAATTGGGCTTCGAGCCGCTGTCATAATCCACCCACACCGCCCCGCCGGTGATCTCGATCAGGTTCATCGCCCGCCGGTCGCCCAGCGGCATGTCCTCGATAGTCTGCGATTCGATGAGCTGGCTGGCGTCCGAGTTGCGCGTCTCCAGCAGCGAAGCTTCCGCCGTGACGGTGATGCTCTCGCTGACCGTTCCCAGCTCCAGCGTGACATTGAGTTCCAGCGCCTGGCCCGTGGTCAGCGTGATGCCCTTGCGCTCGTGCCGGCGGAAGCCGCTCAGTTCCACCGCTAACAGATAACCGCCGATCGGAAGCGGCCGCAGCGAATAGAAGCCCGCTTCGTTGGTGCGCGTGGCGGTCTTGATTCCCGTTTCCAGGTCGATCGCCGAGACCTCGACGCCCGCAACCACCGCGCCCTGCTTGTCGGCAACCACGCCGCTGATGGAAGCCTGCGGTGATTGGGCGAGTAACGGCGACAGGAAGAGAACGAGACAAAGACAAATGGCAAACCGCATGAGGGGCCTCCCGCTGAAGAGACTTCGACCAGCATTGCCAACCCGGCATCCTGGCCGAAATCAAGTATACACCCGGCCGCCGTTGTGCAACCCGCCCCAGGTGTATTCCCGCGTCTGGTCCGGAAGTGCCGGGGCGCCCGCGTGCCGGTGTCGATGGCGACCACTTCCAACTTCACCTTGGCTGCCGCCCAGACCCGCTCCGGCATGGTTCCCGTAACGGCCGGGATCCGCGAAGCCGCACTCAGGTGGAGCGCCTCCAGGAAGAGCCGGGACTTTGTCGCGAGGTTCCGGCCCGGCCGGTTCCCCGGCCGTACCGCCCGCCAGATGTCGAATCCAACCATCGACTATTCGGTTGGGTTCTTCCCCCACCGTTAATCCGCCCCTTTGGGGCACACGCTCAAGCCTCGCCCTCCGGTCTCGCGGGGGCCCCCGGGACTGCGCCTGAGTAGGGCTACAGACGCCTCCACATCCAGGTCGTGCACCGCCCGGTAGCGGCCGCTCCCTCACCCGCGCCCGGCCTGTGGTAAGATCGCCTCTAGTTCACGACTGCTGTCACAGGGAGAGGATAAATGCACAGGGTCTTTGCAGTTCTCGTTTTGGTAGTCTCAATGGCCGGTCCGATTTTCGCCCAGGCCGGCCTGGGTTCCATCACCGGCACGGTAATCGATCCCAGCGGCGCCGTGGTGCCCGGCGCCAGCGTACGCCTGCTCGAGGTTTCCACGCAAGGCGCGCGCGCCATCAGCACCAATGAGGCGGGGTTGTTCACTCTGCCTTCGGTCGTGTCGGGAAAGTACACCATCACCATCACGGCTTCGGGTTTCAAGGAGAAGAAACTCGACAACATCACGGTCAACGCCTTTCAACAGATCTCGCTCGGCCAACTCACTCTCGAGGTCGGCGAGGGAGTCACCTCGGTGGTCACGGTCACCGCCGAGCAGCAACTGGTCAAGGATTCGGCCGTCCGCTACGACACCATCCAGGGCAAGCAGGTGTCGGAGATGCCGCTGATGGGAAGGAATTGGACCGCGGTGATGAAGGCCATCCCCGGCGCCACGTCCACCGGCCGCGAGGGCTATGCCGGCCGCGAGTACGGCTACTACGGCTACGCGGACTTCCGGATCAACGGCAAGGCCGCCACTCAGACCGCGGTGAACCTGGACGGAGGCAGCATCGTGGATCACGGCAGCGACGCCAAGACCAACGTCGCGCCCAGCCTGGAATCCATCGCGGAGGTCTCGGTTCTGGCGAACAACTTCCAGGCCGAGTACGGCACCCGCAGCGGCGTGGTGGTCAACGTGATCACCAAGTCCGGCACCAACCAGTTTCGGGGAACGGCCTGGAATTATCTCCGCAACGAAGCGCTGAACGCCAACAGTTGGGAACGCAACTATCTCGGCACGCCCCGGCCGAAGTACCGCTACAACTACTTCGGCGGCAACCTGGGGGGCCCGATCAAGAAGAACAAGCTGTTCTTCTTTTACAACTACGAGTACTTCAAGCAGACCACTCCCTTAGCCACGACTCTGGCCCGCATGCCCACGACGCTCGAGCGCCGGGGGGATTTCTCGCAAACCGTGGACAATAACGGGGTGAGGCCGATCATCTATCAGCCCGGCGCGCAGCTTTCCGGCAGCGGGCAGGTCTTCCCGGACCGGGTGATCCCGGCCTCGATGATCAATCCGCTCGGCCGCGCCATCCTGAGCATTTACCCGGAGCCTAATCTGACCGGCGACCCGAGAAACAACTTCGTGTTCACCTCCCAGCGCAAGGCCCCGCGCTTTTCCCATGTCGCCAAGGGCGATTGGAACATCAGCGACCGGGCGCGAGCCTACGTGCGCTACACCTACGACGCCGGCACGGCCGAGGACCGCGGCACCTGGAACTCGAGCGCCCCGCTGCCGTTCAACATGATGAAACAGCCGCGTCCGGACTATGCGCTGTCCGGCAACCTTACCTATACCTTTTCGCCGGCCGTGGTGATGGAGGGCGTGTTCTCCTGGTCCAAGGACGATGTGAAAGTCGAACCCCTTTTCCCGGACCAGTTGACCAAGACCAAGTACGGCCTGTCGAAGCTGCCAACCACTTTCGATCCCGGCAACGACATCCTGCCCCAGATCACCATCGGATTCTACCCGGACTTCCACTTCAACCGCCTTCCATCCTACGCGCTGGCCAACGAGTGGCAGTTTTCCGACACCGTGAGCTGGACCCGCGGCACGCACATTCTCAAATTCGGCGGGCAGTTCGTCCGCAACGACAAGGACGAATTTCAGGCCACCGCCAACAAGGGGTTCTACAATTTCAGCACCAGCCAGAGCACCTTCGACACCGGTTTCGCGGCCTCGAACGTTCTGCTGGGCGCGCTGTCGAGCTTCCAGCAGATCGATCGGGTAAACCATATCGACACTCGCGTCAACCAGTATCTGTTCTTCGCTCAGGACACCTGGAAAGCGACCCGCAGCCTGACGCTGGACTACGGCATGCGCTTCTATCACCTGCCGGCGGAGTTCGAGAAGAACCCGTCGTCAACGCTGGACGCCGTGTTTTTGCCGAGTAAGTGGAACGCCGCCAAAGCGCCCCGCTTCTACGTTCCCGATCCTCGCAATCCGAACCAGGTCATCGACCCGGCCAGCCCTGGCAGCCCGATGCCCGCCTTCCTGGCCAACAACCTTCGCTATACCATCGTGCCGGGATCGGGCGACCCCATGAACGGCGTCTTTCCCTTGGGGCAAGGCGACCTGGGGCAGGCCGCCCTCCGCAGCCCGCGGTTCATGCTGTTCGCTCCGCGAGCCGGATTCGCGTGGTCTCCGCTCGGCAGCCAGAAGACCGTGATTCGCGGCGGGCTCGGCTGGACCTACAACTTCCTGCAACTGGGCCAAACCGTCAGTCCATTCCGGAACACCCTGGCCAAGTCGGTCAATATGGTGCAGACCAGCCTGGACACGCTGAACCAGAGTTCGACGGTGCAGCGGCTGGACGCGAAAAACTGGGGGGCGCGGGACGAGAGCGCCCAGAAGATGCCCACGGTTTACGATTTCAGCCTGACCGTGCAGCGCGAGTTGCCGGGCAAGCTGGTGATCGACGTGGGCTACATCGGCAACCTGCAGCGGCATCAGCCGGTCTCCTTCGAGCTGAACGCGGTTCCTTTCGGGACCGCCTACAAGTCGGAGTTCGTGGATCCGCGCAGCGTCGGCTACAACTTCGCGGGGCCGATTACCGCGTCCAACCCGGGCCCGGCGCTGCCCGGAAGCAATGCCATGGACCAGATCCTGATGCGGCCCTACCGGGGCCACGGAACCATCAACTTCCAACCGACCGTGGGCAACAACCGTTACGACTCGATGCAGCTCACGCTGAACAAGCGCTTCGGCGCTGGGCTGACGCTGTCGGTGGCATACACCTGGAGCCGGTTCCTGAGCCAGCAGGAAAACACCGGGTTGTACTCGTTCAACTGGAAAGACTACACCGGCAACAAGCAGAACCAGGACCGGCGCCACGTCCTGGCGATCAACTATACCTATGAGTTCCCCAAGTTCGCCGCGAAGATCGGCTGGGACAACGGCGCCAGCCGGCGGCTGCTGAACGACTGGCGCATCGCGCACATGATGTCGTTCTTCAGCGGCCAGGATTACACCCCGGGCTTCAATATCCAGCAGGCCGGCAGCAACACCAACATCGGCCTCAACCGGATCTTTCTGGGCACCGACGATCTGGGCCCGCGGTTAGTGCCCGCGGGCGATCCCAACGCCCCCGCCAATCGTGACATGGCCCACCAGTTCGATCCGGCCGGCTTCACGCTGCCATCGGTTTACCCGCAAGGGGATGGCACCGGGCCGCGCAACTACCTGAGCGGACGCGGGGCGTTTTCAAACGACTTGACCCTGTCCAAGACGATCCGGCTGACCGAGGGTAAGGCCTTCGAGCTGCGGGCCAGCGCATTCAACGCTTTCAACCAGGTGCGCCGGCCGGTCCTGGCCTCGACCAGCGTGCAGTACAAGGCCAAGGGGCGGACCATGGCCGACGGAGTCTCGGTCTTCAACACGCCCGAGTTGCAGGCCCAGCGCACCAACAGCACCGACCCCAAAACGGTGTACAACGCATACCGGACTGGCGTCGGCCACGTGAACGTCACCGACACCGATCCCATGCGCGTGATCGAGATCGGCCTGAAGTTCCGCTTTTGAGAAGCTGGTAGCACAGCCTTTAGGCTGTGTAAGGTAGCACAGCCTTTAGGCTGTGTGCAGGCACAGGCTGAAGCCTGTGCTACCGATTGGAGGAATTTATGGACGTACTGATTGGATTTCTGTTTGGCTCAATACTCTATTTTCTGGTGCGCGTGATCCTGGGCGGGATCTACACCGTGGACCAGAACGAACGGGCGGTAAAGACCAGGTTCGGGCGCGCGGAGCGGGTTTCCGGCGCCAAGACCACGCTCGACGATCCCATCGCCGAACACCTGCGGGAGGAAGAGCGGTCGCGCTACGCCTACCCCCAGGTGCGCGTCATCCCGCCCGGCGGACCCTACCTGAAAATGCCGTGGGAAAAGATCCACAAGGTCTCCATCGCCACCACCACCCTTAACATGGCGCTGGACCTGGAGGACCGCTCGGCCAACGAAGCCGGAACCCGGCTCGAGGCGGTCACCAAAGACCAGCTCAACACCGGGCTGACCGGGCAGATCCGCTACCGCGTCAGCGAGAGCAATCTGTACGCGTTCCTGTTCGGCATCAAGGCGCCGTTCGTCCACGTGATGGCGTATTTCGTCTCGGTGCTGCGGCAGAAGATCGCCAACTTCGAGGCGAAACCGGCCGCGCTGGCGGCGGGAGGCATGGCGGGCAGCGAGATGTCCGGAATCTCGATCAACGATCTGCGCAAGAACCTGCGCGACGTAAACGAGTACATGGACGTCGAGTGCAAGTCGGCGCCGGCGCGTTACGGCGTGGTGCTGGATGCTTCGCTGATCACCGGCATCGACCCGCCCCCGGAGGTGGAATCGGCGCTGGCGGCGATCAACACGGCCCACAACCAGGTGTCCAGCGACATCAGCCTGGCGCAGGCCACGGCGGACCAGAAGATCGTCCAGTCGCGGCGCGCGGTCGAGATCGAGACGCTGAAGGCGCAGGCCGAGGTGGAGCCCATCAAGCTGCTGGCGGCCGAACTCAGCCAACTCCAGCATGCCGGGCCCGGCGTGATGGAGGCCTACCTCAGAAATGTGCGGCTGAAGCTGTACGAGAAGGCCGCGGACGTCTACCTGGAGGCGAACCGATGACCGTCGAAATGTTAGTCGCGTTTGTGGTCACATTCCTGGGGCTGTTCATCGCCGTGCCCATAATGCTGGCGTTCGCCCGCATGTTCGGCCTCTACGCCATCGTCAAGGAGCGCACTTGCCGGGTCTACGTGCTGTTCGGCAAGGTGGCGGGGGTGTTGGACGAGCCCGGCCTGCACATCCTGCCGTTCACTCTGGGACCGGCGGCGTTCATCATCAACCTGCTGGGCAATTGCTACGTGCTCGACCTGCGGCTGGACCAGGAGTACCTGCGCAGCCAGGCGGTCAATTCCGAGGAAGGCGCGCCCATGGGCATCGGGATCTGGTACGAGATGTGGGTCAGCGACCCGGTGGCGTACCTGTTCAAGAACACCGATCCGCGCGGCTCGCTGCGCGCCAACGTCAGCAACGCGACCGTGCGCTGCCTCAGCAACATGCCGCTGGCGGAGATGCTCGAAACCCGCCACACCATGAGCCAGACCGTGCGGGCCGAGGTGTCGGGCAAGTCGCAGGCCTGGGGCTATCAGTTGGGATCGGTTTACATCCGCAAAGTACACTTGCGCGACGCGGGGATGATCCGGCAAATCGAGGAGAAGGTGGTCAACCGCCTGCGGCAGGTGACCTCGGCAATCAAGCAGACCGGCGCCAACCAGGTCAGCGTAATCACCAGTTCGGCCGAGCGCGAGGCGTCCATCGAGTTCGCCAAGGCGTCAGCCATCCGGCCCAACACGCTGGGGCAGGCGCTCAAGGAGATCGCGCAGGAGCCCGCGGTGGCCGGCGCGTTATTCGAAATCCTGGAAACGCAGAAAATCGTGGCCAGCCAGGCGCGGCTGACGCTGCTGGCGGCCGGGCCGCACAACCGCATGTTGGCTAATCTGCGGGCGGCCGAGAGCGCCCGGTACGTCCCGGAGAGCGCCGCTACGTCACCGGACCAGGGTTGAACAGCGCCAGCGCGTTGTCGAGGCCCCAGTGATCGGCCCAGGTCTTGCCGCGCCCGCTGGCCAGGTCCAGGATCAGGCGGAAGATCTCCCAGCCCACCTGTTCGATGGAGGCCGCGCCGGTGGCGATGCGGCCCGCGTCCACGTCGATCAGGTCCGGCCAGCGCACGGCCAGCGCGGTGCGTGAAGAGACCTTGATGACCGGAACCATCGCCAGTCCGTAGGGCGTGCCTTCTCCGGTGGTGAAGACGTGCAGGTTCATCCCGGCGGCCAGTTGCAGCGTGCCGCAGACAAAGTCGCCGGCCGGCGTGGCGGCGAAGACCAGGCCCTTGGCCCTCACGCGCTCCCCCGGAGCGGTCACCGCCATCAGCGCGGTGGTCCCGGCCTTGGCCACCGACCCGAGAGCCTTCTCGACGATGTTCGCCAGCCCGCCTCTCTTGTTGCCGGGCGTGGTGTTGGCGCTGCGGTCGGCCGAGCCGCGGCCCAGGTACTCGTCGTACCAGGCCATCTCGCGCACCAGCGCCCGGGCCACGTCCAGGTTGACGGCCCGGGGCGTGAGCAGGTGTACGGCGTCGCGCACCTCGGTCACTTCCGAGAACATCACCGTGGCGCCGGCGCGCACCAGCAGGTCGGCTACGAAGCCCACGGCCGGATTCGCCGTCACTCCCGAGAACGCGTCGCTGCCGCCGCACTGAAGGCCGACCACCAGTTCGGAAGCCGGGAAGGTCCGGCGGCGGCGTTGGCTCAACCCGGCCAGGCGCTTTTCCGCCGCACGCATGATCGCGGCCACCATTTCCGCGAATCCCCGGTGCTCTTCATCCTGCAAGCGGACGACGTCCGCCGGGCCTTCGAGCATTCGCGAAGGCTGCAACTTCTCGCATCCCAGGCTCACCACCAGCGGCTCCCCGCCCAGGTTCGGGTGCCGGCCGATGTTGCGCAAGGTGCGGATGGGGATCTCGGCGCCCGGCGCGTCGATGGCCACCCCGCACCCGTAGGTGTGGGTGATCGCCACCACGCCGTCCACGCCCGGGTATCGCGGCAGGATCTCCGCCTGGATGCGCCGGACGGCATGGTCCACCGTCGGCGCCACGCACTGCACCGTGGTCGCGATGCCCAGGAGGTTCCTGGTCCCGACGGTGCCGTCCGGGTTGCCAAAGCCCTCGAACGTGTATCCTTCCAGGGGCGGCGGAGGCGCCGGGACGGAGGTCGCCAGCGGCAGTTGGTCGAGCGCGGGAGCGGGCGGCAGCGACACCATCTCTTCCCGCACCCACGAGCCTCGGGCGATGGGGCGTTCGGCGCAGCCGATCGCCTCGCCGTAGCGTACGATGGCCGCGCCCCGGTCGAGATCCCGCAGCGCCACCTTGTGCGCTTGCGGAACAGCCTCCCTCAGCCCAAGTCCGCACGGAAACCGCGTCCCCGCGGGAAGCCCTTCGGGATTAGCGACGATGGCGACGTTGTCCCGCTGGTGAACGCGCACGTAGAGGGGTTCCACAGCTTCCATCTTCCCGCACGGACCCCGTGGGGCGCTTATAGGCGTTAAGATAAGGCTCGCCTGGCCATCGAAGTGGGGCGGGCTTTCAGCCCAATGCCACTTACTTTTGCCTTCATGTGGGGCAGGCGCTTTC
>Ga0315273_10004990_pt1 | contig 16369 bp, 12 predicted proteins | sample YL17G02_0_MG_FD_205753 | JGI IMG/M metagenome (GOLD analysis project Ga0315273, IMG submission 205753) | Sediment microbial communities from Yellowstone Lake, YNP, Wyoming, USA - YL17G02_0 | ecosystem: Environmental > Aquatic > Freshwater > Lake > Sediment | place: USA: Wyoming | collected... | reverse complement strand
GGCGGGCTGCTGACGCCAGACGATCTCGTGTGGAACGAGCAGCTTACCGATTGGCGCCCCGCTTCGCAGATCCCGGGCCTCCTTCCCGCTTCCGCTCCTTCGCCTCCGGCCGTGCCGATGGCTGCGGCTTCCGGCTACGGAGCAGCGCAGCCGAAGAGGTCCACCCTGCTCTACTGGCTGATCCCACTTATAGTGCTCGTCCTCGTCGGGGCCGGTCTTGGCGCCTACTTTGGCTTCTGGTACAACAAGAGCGAGGAGGCGTTCGTGCAGCAGGGGGGGGAGATCCTCCTCGAGCCCTCCGGGGTGGCGGGTCCGGACTCCTTTGCCGGTGAGCAGTTCGTCGCCGTCGGCCCCACCACCACGCTCAACATCCCAAATCCGCAGGTGACACTGCCGCCCGTGACGACGACCACGGCCAAAGCCACTACCACAACCCAGGCGGCGAGCACCACGACCGCCAGCACGTCCCTCCCGCCGACCGTCCTTGTCGCCTACCCGGGAGATACACCCGCGCTCTACGGCGGGTCCAAGAACAAGATGGTCTCCGACAAGGAAGGTGAACTGGCGTTTCTCGAGCAGAACCCGAACAAGGCCGCGGCCTTCTGCGAAGCCCTCAACAGCGACCCCACTCTTCGCTGGAGCGGAGGCAACAAGGTGAGGCCCGACCAGCTTCGCGCCTACTTCGCCGAGCTCACTCCCATGCTTCTCACCCGCGACATCAGGGTGACCAACTACGGCTACAAGAACGGCCACCCCACGCCGCGGCAGTCGGTGCTGCAGGCGGGGCAGTTGATCCTCGTGGACCAGTACGGGGTCCCGCGCAAGCGATGCGAGTGCGGCAACCCGTTGACCCCGCCCATCCCGACCTACAAGCCGCCGGTCTACACGGGCCCCAAGTGGCCGGGCTTCGACCCCACGACCATCATCGTCATCCAGCAGACGACGATTATCATCGACATCTTCATTGTCATCGACATCTACACCGGGGAGCCGTACGGACGCCCGGCCGGAACCGAGGGCGGCTCCGACGGACCGCCGCCGGAGCAGGGGTCCGGTGAGACGACCACGACCACCGCTCCGCCTTCGACCGACACCACCGCTCCGCCTTCGACCGACACCACCTCGACCTCCACCACCACGGGTGGCGGTGGGCCGGTGGATCCCAGTGAGCTGAACGGCATATGGAGCGGGACCATGACTATCACCGAGATCAATATCCCCGCGGATGTGGCCCAAGCCGCGCAAGGCCAGGGCTGTGACCCGGCTCTGCTAGAAGCCCTCAAAGGCCAGCCGCTACCCATGGAGATGACGATCACGGTCGAGGCAGGGGGCGCGGGCGGGACCGCCGTCATGAACATCGACGCTTCGTCTCTCGGGGGCAGCGGTACGACGAGCGAGCCACAGACGTTCAGCTTCACCATCTCGGGGGATACGCTGACGTTCAACCTGCCGGCGAGCGAGGGGGAGACCGGCAGCATGACGGGGACCGTGAGCAGATCGGACCAGACTCTGGTGATCAACGGAGTGCTCACGTCGGAGGGCCAGGGCGCGAGCATGAAGGCCGAGTGGCAGGTGACCAAGCAGATAGCCATGTGAGCCGCCTTGTAGGGCAGCAGCACATGCGGTGACTACGGGGCGCCGCCGGGTTCGGCGGCGCCCCGGGGGCCGGCGGCGGTCTGATATCCTGGCTGCATGACGATGCCGTATCGCTCCCTGGGCCGCTCAGGGGAACAAGTCTCCATCCTGGGTTTCGGTGCTATGAGGCTGCCGGTCATCGACGGCGGCCGCGAACGCATCGACGTTCCTCTGGCCACCGAGATGCTGTACTACGCCCTCGATCACGGAGTCAACTACGTCGACACGGCCTTTCCGTACCACGGCGCAAGCTTCGACGATACTCCCGGCAACAGCGAGGGCTTTTTGGGTGATGCTCTCGTCGGCGGCTATCGGGACAAGGTCCTTCTGGCCACCAAGCTGCCGCACTGGCGCGTCAAGTCGCGGGAAGACATGGACCGTATCCTCGCCGGCCAACTCGAGCGCTTGCGGACCGACCGGATCGACTGCTACCTGCTGCACGGCATGGGTGCCGAGCCATGGGAGAAGCTGGCCGGCCTCGGCGTGATCGACTTCCTCGAGGCTGCGAAGGCCGATGGGCGGATCCGCTACGCGGGCTTCTCTTACCACGACGATCCTCCGGCGTTCGCCCCGCTAGTGGACGGCTACGACTGGGATTTCTGCCAGATCCAGTACAACTTCTTGGACGTCGACTTCCAGGCGGGCGCTGCGGGTCTGGCGTACGCTGCGGAGCGGGGCCTGGGCGTCGTCGTGATGGAGCCGGTCAAAGGTGGGAGGTTGGCACCGCCGTTGCCCGAAGCTATCCGGGCCCTCTGGGACGGCTATCCCGTCAAGCGCTCCCCCGTGGAGTGGGCGCTCAGCTTCGTCTGGGACGACGAGCGGGTGAGCCTGCTCCTCAGCGGCATGAGTACCATGGAGCAGGTCGTGGCCAATGCAGAACTGGCCTCCCAGGCGCAAGCCGGATCGTTGACCGCCGCCGACCGGGCCGTGATCGAGAAGGTGCGGGAGGCCTACCGGGCGCGGACCGTCGTCGACTGCACCAGTTGCCGCTACTGCATGCCCTGTCCGCAGGACATCGACATCCCGCAGATCCTGTCCGCGGTGAACAATGCTTCGCTGTTCGACGACGAGGAGGAGGAGCGACGGGGCTACAACATCGGGGTAAGCCTCAAGCAGACCGCCCGCGCCTCGGAATGCAGCGAGTGCGGCCAGTGCGAGGAGGCCTGTCCTCAGCACCTCGAGGTCATCAAGGAACTGGCGAACGCCGCCCGGATGTTCGAGTAGACGGCCGGGAGCAGGATGCAGGACGCAGGGAAAGCGCAACGTCTGCGGGGGAAGGTCGCCCTGGTGACCGGCGCCGGGGGCACCAACAGCATCGGGCGCTCGATCGCGCTGAGGCTCGCCGCGGAAGGGGCTGTTGTCGGCGCGCTCGACATTTCTGGCGAGCGCGCCACCTTGGTGGCGGAAGAGATAGCCGCAGCCGGCGGGCAGGCCATATCCCTGACCTGCGACCTCACCCGGCTCGACCAGTGCGAGGCCGCGGCGGCTTCGCTGGCCTCGGCCCACGGCGGGCGCATCGACATCCTCGTCAACAACGCGGCCGCGTTCACCGGGCCCGGGTCTGGCCATAGGTGGGCCGGCTTCCTCGAATGGACGACGGAAGAGTGGGATCACATCCTGGATGTCAATCTCCGCGGCATGTGGTTCATGGTCAGGGCCGTCTTCCCCTTCATGGAGCCGCGGGGCTACGGCAAGGTCGTCAACGTGACCTCGTCCACGATCTGGGAAGCTCCACCGACCCTCGTGCCCTACATCTCCAGCAAAGGAGGCGTCATCGGCTTCACCCGGGCGCTGGCGCGCGAACTGGGGCCGTTCGGTATCCGGGTCAACGCCCTCGCCCCCGGTTTCACGCTCACCCAGACCAGTCTGGATCAAGGCGGCGACATTCTCCTGACGGCCGAGGCCATCCGTCAAGGCCAGTGTCTGAGCGAGCGCAGCGAGGTGGCCGACGATCTGGCAGGTCCGGCGTTCTTTCTCGCCTCCGCCGACAGCGACTTCATGACCGGCCAGACGCTCCTTGTCGACGGTGGGCTCAACTTCAACTAGAGGTTGCGCGCCGTACTTCGAAGTGCTATGAGTAGCGACGGCTGCGGTATAAGGGCTAGTAATCGCTAACTTAGCGAGCGCCAAACCAACATGCGCCGGCCGGCCGGGGTGAAGGAACCATCAAGGGAAGGGGAGGCAGGTGGGGGATCGTGCACCGACATCGCTCAGCCGCCGGGAGTTCCTCAAGATCCCGGGGGTGGCCGGGGCCGCGATAGGGGCGGCGGGAGGCCTGCTGGGCCTGGGCGGCCTGCCCGGCCCGGGCGCGGCGTGTTCGCCGGAGCCCCTGCCGTAGGCCTGCGCCGAGCAGTAGTGGCGCCGGTCATCGTCAACGTCGAGTTCTACGGGGTCGTCCGCGACATCGTGCGAGACACCAAGGTGGAGCTGCGGTTGGACGACCGAGAGGGCGCCACGTTCAGAAAGGTTCTGGAGGGCCTGGCCGAACGCTACGGCCCGGCCCTCCACGATCGCTTGTTCGACAGGTACGGCCCCTCCAGCTTCGTGAAAGTGTTCTCGGGCGGGAAGGCCGTCACCGATCTCGATCAGCCGCTGCCCGAGGGGGACGGTCCGGCCATCCGGATCATCGTCTTCGCGGCGGCCGGCGGGGGATAGGAGTAACGGGGCGCTCCGGCCCGGCAGGGCCGGAGCGCCCCACAACGCGCACTCACCAACGCGCAACACGGAGAGAGCCATATGAAAGTCGACGAGATCCAAGAAGACGTCTGGATAACCACGGTCTGCGCGAACTGCTTCTCCTTCTGCCCCATAAAGGCGCATCGGGTCAACGGCGTCGTGACCAAGATCGAAGGGAACCCGGACGATCCCCTCACGCAAGGACGCATCTGCGCCCGCGGGTTGAGCGGCATCAACATCCTCTACGACCCGAACCGGCTGGACTACCCGATGAAGCGCACCAACCCGCTCAAGGGCAGGGGAGTCGACCCCAAGTGGCAGCGCATCAGCTGGGACGAAGCGCTCGACACCATCAGCGAGAAGCTCAAGAAGGTCCGCGCCGACGATCCCCGCAAACTGGTGGCCAGTTTTGGCGTCAACGGCGGACCGCAGTCATACACGCTCGAGGCGTTTGCCGTGGCCTTCGGCACGCCCAATCTCTTCGTGGGAGGCGCGGGCAACCATTGCGCCAGCGGCAAGCACTTCATCGGGGGCCTCACGCACGCGGCCTGGGTCTCTCAGCCCGACTTCAACTACTGCAACTACTTCCTGAATTTCGGCGTGCCGATAGGTACCGGCGCCTACTACGGCGTCAACACGATGGTGCGAAAGATGGCCGAAGCACGGTCGCGGGGCATGAAGCACGTCGTGCTCGATCCCTGGATGGGCATGCCGGCCCAGAGCGCGGACGAATGGGTCCCCATCATTCCCGGCACCGACGCGGCGGTGGCTCTCGCCATGGTCAACCTGCTGCTGAACGAGTACCGGATCTACGACCACGAGTACCTCGAGCACGAGACCAACGGGCCCTATCTGGTCGACGACGAGGGACGCTACGTCCGGAGCGCGGACGGCAAACCCCAGATGTGGGACTCCGTGGAGAAGAAGGCCAAGCCCTACGATGCCGCCTTCGCGACGGTCGCGCTGGAGCTGGACGAGGTGGTGGACGGCCGTCGCCTGCGCACCGCCTTCTCGGTCATCAAGGACCACGTGAAGAAGTACACGCCCGATATGGCGGCCGAGATCAGCGATGTCTCCGCCGACACCATCCGCCGGTTGGCCCGCGAGTTCGGCGAGGAAGCGCGGATCGGGGACACGATCACGCTCGACGGGCACACGCTGCCCTTCCGCCCGGTCGCCCTGGCCTATTTCAAGGGGCCACAGGCTCACCGGCACTCGGCCATGACCTCCGTGGCACTCGAGCTGCTCAGCGCGGTGGCAGGCGTCCGTTCGACCCCCGGGAGCTTCATCGGCATCAACGCCCGCTCCGTAGGTCATCCCGAGACGGGCTTCCCGAAGTGGTCGCCCAGCGATGGCCCCGACGGGCTGCTGGTGACCGGCCGCTGGGTGGTGCCGCCCTCGCAACCCTGGCCGCCCATCTATCCGAAGAAGCCGCAAGACCTGGGCCTGGCTCAGCTGATCCCGCCGTCGCACGGCAACACGCCGATGCTTCCACTGGTGGCTCAGGAGCCCGAGAAATACGGGATCGACTACAAGCCCGAACTCCATATCATGCTCAACACCAACTTCGCCATGACTCTCTCCGATCCCGAGGTCGTGGAGGGCTTCTTCAAGGACATCTTCACCGTCAACTTCAATATCTTCCTCGACGAGTCCGCGGAACTCTCCGATATCGTGTTGCCCGACGCCAGCTATCTGGAGCGGCTGGACATCAACGCCGACTGGATGGCGAACGGTTGCGCGGTCGACTCCTGGTCGTACCCCTTGCGCCAACCGGTGGTGGCTCCTGTGGCGGAACGACGGCCCTCGGCCGCGGTGTTACTGGAACTGGCCGAGCGGGTGGGCATGACCCCGGATATCAACTCGGTGATCAACGTGTCGTTCTCCTTCCGCGAGCCCCACCTTCTGGAGACCGATAGGACCTACACGGTCGAAGAGTTGACCGACATTCGGTACAAGTCCTGGTTCGGCGACAAGTTCGATCTGGAGTGGATGAAGGAGCACGGTATCCTGGTCTGGCCCAAGAAGGTCGAGGAGATGTATTGGCACTCCTTCGTCAAGACGAGGATCCCCATCTACTTCGAGCACTTCCTCACTTTCAAAGAAGATCTCGAGGCGATCCAGCGCGATACAGGGCTCTTTTCCGAACTCGACCTCGAGGACTACCAGCCGGTCCCGGATTGGCGGCCTTGCGAGTCGCACACAGAGAGCCGGCCGGACTTCGACTTGACGGCCATCTACTTCAGGGTTCCTTTCCAATCTTTCAGCATGACCGGCAACAACGCGTTTCTCGACGAAGTCTCTGCCATCGACCCTTACGTCGAGCACGTCAACATCAACGCCGCCACCGCCGCGCGCAAGGGGATCAAGGACGGCGACTGGGTAGAGTTGGAATCAGCAGCCAACGGTAAGACGGTGCGGGCGCGAGCGCGCGTCACCCAGGCCATCCATCCCGCGGTGGTAGCTGTTTCCGGACATGGGGGACACTGGGCGAAGGGGTTGCCTTTGGCCAGCCGCCCCGGCAAGGGGGTCAACTTCAACCGGCTACTCAAGCAAGACTTCGACCACATGGACACCCTCTCCTTGAACCTCGACCTTTGCGTGAAGGTCAAGGTCACAAAGGTGACAGGGCCCTAATAACTCGTTCTATGACAGCACGGCCCCCAGCGTCCGGCCTTGCAGAAAGGAGAAAAGGGCTCTTATGCGCTATGGAATGGTGATCGATCTCAAGCGGTGCATCAGTTGCTATGCCTGCCAGATGGCCTGTAAGACGGAGAAGGGCACCCCTCCGGGAGTGCTATACGCCTGGGCCTTCCGGGTCGAGCAGGGCGAGTATCCGAACACCCGGCAGGTATATCTCCCGATGCTCTGCAACCACTGCGATGAACCGAGTTGCGTGGACGTGTGCCCCACCGGGGCCACCCACAAGCGGGAAGAGGACGGGATCGTGGAGATCGATGCCGAAGAATGCGTCGGTTGCCGCGCCTGCATGACTGCCTGCCCCTATCACGCCCGCTACTATCTCGACCAGATCCGCGGGTACTACCCGGGCCAGGGCTTCACCCCCTACGAAAAGGCCATGTATCCCGAGCACGCCAAGGGCACGGTGGAGAAGTGTGACTTCTGCCGCCACCGGCTGGAGCGGGGAGAGGAGCCGGCCTGCGTAGCCAACTGTCCGGCCGTTGCCCGCATCTTCGGCGACCTGGACGACCCGGAGAGCGAACCGAGCCGCCTGATCAAGCGGGACGCCGGGTACCAATTGCTGCCCGAGCAGGGCAACGATCCCTCTGTCTACTATCTGCCCGCCGAAAGGCCGGCCAAAGGCTCGAGTTCTAGGGATTCGCGATGAACCCGCCCACATCTGCTCTCTATGCGGACCTTGAGGCCGTCTATCGGCCGCAGCGCGTCTGGGCGGAGGGGAGAGCCGTCGCGCTGGTGATAGCCCACTTCCTCTCCGGGGTAGGAGCCGGAGGCTGGTTGATAGGCCTGGTCGTCGATATGCGGCTGGTGCTGAGCATGGCCCTCGCGGCCGTTGTGTTGAGCGGGGTCGTGCACCTCGCCTTCCTGGGTCACCCGGAGAGGGCCTGGAAGATGATGCTTCGTCCCCGCAGTTCCTGGATAAGCCGGGGCCTTTGGTCGATCATGATCTTCGTGCCCACAGCCGCTCTCTACCTCGCTGGAGCCTACGGAGCCTGGAGCACCGATTCGGCTTTCTCCATCGTCATGCTGGTCCTCTCTTTGGTCGGGATGGCCGGGATCTTCCTCTACAAAGGCTTTGTGTACGCGGCGTCCCGAGCCGTCCCTCTGTGGCACTCACCGCTGCTGCCCATCTCGTACATCGCCGTCGGTGTGCGGGGCGGCGCGGCCCTGGCATTGATCGCTCTGGCGTTCGTTTCTGGGCCGTCCGGCAACCCCGTGCAGACGTGGTGGCTGGCGGCCACCGGAGCCGCCGTCTTTCTGTTCCTTCTCGAACTGGCGATGGGTCGCAGCGACTCGACCGTCGCGGAATCGCTCGGCGTGCTGTTCCGCGGAGGGATCGGGTGGCTTTTCTACGTGGTGGTGGCGCTGCTTGGGGTGATCGTCCCCGCGGCGCTCGTCATAGCCAGCTACCCGGCTTCCATCGGGGCCGCCGGCCTGGTCGTCGCGGGAATCCTGTCGCTCGCTGGGGATCTGGCCTACAAGTACTGCATGAACACGGCCGGGACGTACGTGCCGATCATCCAGGCGAAGAAGCGCTGATGGGCACGGTTGGCTTTCTGGGCATCGGGACGATGGGTTCCCGCATGTCTGCCCGGCTGCTGGCGGCCGGGCACGATGTGACGGTCTGGAATCGAACGGTGGCGAAGACCGTCCCTCTGGAGCAGAAAGGGGCGACGGTCGCCGAGACGCCGGCAGAAGCAGCGGCGGGCAAGGACATCGTCCTGGCCAACCTCACGGACGGGCCGGCCCTGGTGAGTGTCATCGCCGGACCAGGAGGAGTGCTCGAAGCTCGACCCTTGCCCCGAATCTTCGTCGACATGGCCACCGTCGCTCCGGGCGAATCGGCGGAGATAGCAGGGATGCTCGAGCCTCAAGGGATCGGGTTTCTGCGGGCACCGGTCAGTGGGACCGCGAATGTGTGCGAAGCCGGTAGGCTGACGATCATCACCTCAGGAGACAGAGCGGTACATGAGGCTGCCGACCCCTACCTGGCCGTGCTTGGCGAGACCCGCTACTACGTCGGTCCCGGCGAGAATTCCCGTTTCCTGAAGCTCATCCACCAGATGATGATCGCCGGGACCATGCAGATATGGGCTGAGGGTCTCGTCATGGGTGAAAAGGCCGGGCTCGACTGGGACCTCATGCTCGAGGTGCTCGGCAATAGCGCGGTCGGCTCTGGAGCAGTCAAGGGCAAGATCCTGACGCTGAAGGCGCGCAGCTACGACAACCCGGCGATGAGCCTGCACAACATCGTCAAGGACCTCGATCTGGCCCTGAGGGCCGGGGCCCAGGTGGATGTCGAGCTGCCGGCGACCAAGCGGGCACGCGAGCTCTACGATCGAGCGCTCGAGGCCGGGCTCGAGTGGAAGGATTACTCGGCCGTCATCCTCGAGATGGAGAAGCGTGCGGGGCTCGAGCCCAAGGAGTCTCTCTGTTGAGGGCGGATGCTCCGAGTCTTACCGTGAAGGGGCTGGACGAGACCGGGAACGGCCGCTCCGCGGTCGTCAACGCGATACTGGACCGCATCTAGGGGAGGAAGGACATGAGCTCCGAAAGAGACCTGGTCCTCGACGCCGGGCGCACGGCACTCGTGGTGATCGATCTGCAGCGCGGGATCGTGGGCTCGAACCCGGCGCCTCACTCCGGTGCGGACGTGGTTGCGCGCACGGCCTCTGTGGCGCGCGCGCTCCGCAAGGCCGGCGGCACGGTAGTCTGGGTGAGGGTCACCCCGTCGCCGGATGGCAAGGACGCGCTGCATCCGCTGACGGACGTTCCGCCCGTTTCCGGTCAGAGGCCGCCCGACTGGGCAGACTTGGTCCCGGAGCTCGACCGGCTGCCTCAAGACATCGTGATAACCAAGCGGCAATGGGGAGCTTTCTACGGCACCGAGCTCGACCTGCAACTGCGCAGGCGCGGGGTCGACACGATCTTGCTGTGCGGCATTACCACCAACATCGGCGTGGAGACGACCGCCCGGGATGCCTACGACCGGGGGTATCAGCAGGTGTTCGTCGAAGACGCCACCTCGGCTCGGAGCGCCGAGGAGCACGAGTTCGTCATGAGGACGGCGTTTCCCCGCATGGGACGGGTGCGGAGCACCGCCGAGGTCCTGTGGGCCTTGGGCGAGTAGGGCCTCTGGAACGCTTGACAGGTAGTTTCCGGGCCGGGTAGGCTTAGAGCGTAGCGGACGGAGCGCTCCGTCCGCAGATTCTGGCAGGGGGCCATGCGGGTCATGCGTAGACGAAGGGGAGGCGTAAAGATGGCAGCTTGGGAAGTGGTGTTCGAACCGATAAAGATCGGGAGTCTTACCGCTAAGAACCGCGTCGAAGTGGCCCCCACAGTCATGGGACTCGCGAATGCTGACCAATCAGTGTCCAGGGAGCTTATCGAGTTTCACCGGGCCCAGGCCAAGGGCGGGGCTGCCATCGTGACGGTGGGCGAGAGCGCCATCGACAAGGACCGCGCGATCAACCAGGCCGGTCAGATCAATCTGGGAGACGAGCGCATCATCCCAGGCCTGTCCACCCTGGCCGAGGCGATCAAGCGAAGTGGCGCGATCGCGTCCATCCAACTCCAGCATGCCGGGCGGATGGCCATACGTGACTTGATAGGCGGCAGGAATCCTATCGGTCCCTCAGGTGCCTTTGGCAAGTTCACCGAGGACCGGCGACGGGGTGAGGTCGAAGTCGAAGAAATGACCCTGGAGATGATGGACCAGGTCGTCGAGAACTATGCCTCGGCGGCCTTCCGGGCCAAGCAAGCCGGTTTCGACATGGTCATGGTCCACGGTGGCCATGGTTGGCTGCTTTCTCAGTTCATCTCCCCTGCCGCTAACCAGCGGACCGACGAGTACGGCGGCAGCATTGAAAACCGGGCTCGGTTCCCGAAGAGAGTCGTAAGGGCGATCAAAGAGCGCTGCGGGCAGGACTTCACGATCGAGTATCGCTTCAGCGCGACCGATCTTGTGCCAGGCGGGCTCGAACTGGAAGAAGCGACGGAGTTCGCAAAGATAATGCAGGACGAAGTCGACCTGTTCCAGGTCTCGAGTGGCATGATCAGCGACCCGAGGACCTATCCGTACACGCTGGTGGCCGACTATCTGCCTTACGGTGAGAACGCAGACCGAACCGCGGTGATCAAACGCGCCGTGGGCAAGCCTGTGGCCGCCGTCGGCTCGATTTCGTATTTGGAGTTTGGCGGACAGCTGATAGCGGAGGGAAAATGCGACGTCGTCGCCATGTGCCGGCCGTTCATCGCCGATCCGGCGTTGGTGCGAAAAATGACCAAGGGTCTCGGCAAAGACGTCAGGCCCTGCATCCGGTGCAACGAATGCACCATGCGGGTGGGACACATCCTTCCCGGTCGCTGCAGCGTGAACCCCATCGCCGGCCAAGACGACTACTATCGCTCCTTCCCGTTATCGCAGCAGCGAAGGAAGGTCGTGATCGTGGGAGGGGGCCCGGCTGGGATGGAAGCCGCGCTGGTCGCTTCGTCACGGGGCCACGATGTGGTCCTGTTCGAGGAGCAGGCCCAGCTTGGCGGGAACCTCGCTACCTTCGCTCCCCTCCCCTTCAAATTGGACGCAAAGCGCTACCTCGAGTATCTGCTCAAGCAGATGGGTGACTCCCGGGTGAAGGTTCGGCTGAACACGCGGGCTAACGAAGATCTGATCGCGGCCGAGGCCCCCCACGAGCTGATTCTGGCCGTAGGCTCCGAGCCTGCTTGGCCCCCTATCCCAGGTCTGGACCAAAAGCGGGCCGTGTGGGCCGGTGACATTGTTGCGGGTCGGCGGGCGTCCGGCGACCGAGTGATCATGCTCGGTGGAGGAGCCACTGGGTGCGAGGCGGCGCTGTTCCTTGCCCAACAAGGAAAACACGTCATCATCGTGGAGATGCTGGACGAGCTTGCCCCCGATTTCAACGCCTGCAACCGCGCCTTGCTCCTCGAGCTCCTCGGAGAGAACGGCGTGGAGATCAAGACCGGCACCCGCGTGGTCGAAGTCCGCGAGGGCTCGGTGATCGTGGTGGGGCCGGAGGGCAGTTCGTACGAGATTCAGGGCGACACTCTGATCATGGCTCTCGGGGCGAGATCGAGGGTCGACGCCGTCGACCGACTGAAGGGCCTGGCCGAGGAAGTCCATGTCGTCGGAGATGCCGTGAGACCGCGGATCATCTATGACGCCGTTCATGAGGGATTCGAAGCAGCAATGGAGATCTGAGGCTGGTCGCGGACGACCCACGCACGATTCACGAGTGAGGAGGACGGTTGTGGAACTGAAGGTCGACGCGGCACAGCGTCTCAAAGGCAAAGTAGCGATCGTGACCGGGGGTGGCGGCACCAACAGCATAGGCCGCTCTATCTGCATACGCTATGCGGAGGAAGGAGCCAGGGTAGCCGTCGCCGACATCGATGTAGCGAGTGCGGCAGCGGTGGCCAAGGAGATCACCGACGGAGGCGGCGTCGCCGTAGCGGTGACGTGTGACGTCAGGGACTTGGCTCAGTGCGAGGCCATGGCCGCGCTGGTGGCCGAGACCTGGGGAGGCAAGATCGACATTCTGGTGAACAATGCCGCAGCCTACAAGGGATTCATGGCCAAGACCGGATGGAAGCCTTTCAACGAGTGGACTCCGGAGGAATGGGACCAGATGCACTCCGTGAACCTCAAGGGCCAGTGGTTTTGCGCCCGCGCGGTCTTCCCATACATGAAGCCTCAAGGCTACGGCAAGATCATCAACATGGGCTCGGGCAGCTTCTTCGAGGGCATACCGGGCTTTATCCACTACATCTCCAGCAAGGGGGGCGTGATCGGGTTCTCTCGCGGGCTCGGCAAGGAACTGGGTGAGTTCGGCATACGGGTCAACACCATCGCACCCGGGTTCGTTATGACCGAGGCTTCGCGCGACCTGATCGCAGCGACCCCCGAGTTTCCCGAGATCCGCCGGAATGCCCAGGCCATCAAGGAGCGCAACGTCATGGCCGAGGACTTGGCTGGACCTGCAGTGTTCTTCGCCTCCGAGGACAGCGACATGATCACATGCCAGACCCTTCTCGTAGAGGGCGGAGGCAGCATGTGGTAGAGGAACCGCCTGAGACAGCTATCAAGACGGTCAGACTCGCGCCGGCGGAGAGACGCCAGAGGATCGTAGACGCGGTTGTGCGGGTGGTATCGGAACACGGGATCCCGGAGGCGACGACCTCTCGGATCGCCGAGGCGGCGGGCGTGGGCCCCGGCACTCTATACCGGTACTTTGGCAGCCGGGAGGAGATGCTGCGAGCGGCGCTGGACTCGGTGTACGAGCAGATCATGCGTCCGTGGCATGAGGCGAGTGAGCTCGATCCCCTGGAGCGCATCAGGGAGGTGGGTAGGCGCCATTCCCGGATCATGGCGTCGGAAGAAGGCGGGTTTGCGGTGCCCTGGGTCCAGTTCATCGCCGGAGCTTCGGAGGTCGGGCTGCGTGACGCTGTGGCCGAGACTCAGCGAAGAGCCTACCAGGTGGTACTACAGGTCTTCGAGGAAGCCAAAGCCCAAGGTTCGATCCGGGCCGATGCAGACACGTTTGAATTGACGTATCAGTTCCTCGTCTACGCTTGGGGCGAGAATATATGCGTCCTCATGGGTTTGAGTGAGTTTCTCGGCGGGCAACGGTCCATGAAGATTCTTGAGCACTTCCTCGACCAGGCTGCCGCGGGATCACCCGCGAATGGTCGAGGGCAGCAGGCCGGATCGTCGCTCCGTAGTGGTGTGGACACTAAGACCGTGGAGCTTGGAGGAAGAACATGACCGGCGGACCCGCTCTGAGACGAGTCTTCGAACCGATGCAAATTGGGGGCAAGCAGTTCCGGAATCGCATCGTCAAGACGCCTCAGGACATGAACTTTGCCGATTTCGAGCACGGCACCATCACCCAGAACTACATCGACTTCTATGGCGCTCTCGCTGCGGGCGGCGTCGGCGGGATCATCGTCGAGCAGTCGATCGTGGATGCCGAGGGCTGGCGCGAGGGCACGATCGGGGTCTTTGACGACGTCTGCATCCCGGGTCTTGCGCGCCTCGCTGAAGCCGTTCACAAGAACGGCTGCCCTATCATCCTGCAGCTCAACCATCTGGGGCCGAACGCGTTCTTCCCACCCAACGGCAAGCATCCGGGGTACGAGGCCCGGGTACCGTCGGCCCTGAACGAGGACGAGATGCGCCGGCTCTTCCTCGGTTTTCCCTGGAAGGTCAAGCCGCTCACCGTCCCCGAGATCAAAGCGATCGTCATGCGCTTTGCCGACGCCGCCGAACGGGCCAAGAAGGCCGGGTTCGACGGCATCGAGCTGCACGGCGACCACTACTACTTGATCAACTCCTTCCTCTCCCGCGTCTACAACCACCGGGAGGACGAGTACGGCCGGAACACGCTCGAGGACCGCGCCCGCTTCGTCGTTGAGGTCATGAGCGGCTGCAGGGAGCGGGTGGGCGACGACTTCATCTGCGGGATGAAGCTCAAAGGCGCGGAGTACGGCGACGACCTCGGCACCACGGTGGAGGAGGCTCAGCAGTTCGCCAGGATGATCGAAGCGGCGGGAGCCGACTACTTCAACGTGACCGCCGACGGCTACAACGACTACTGGCGGGTGGCCACGGCGGAGCAGTTGCTCTTCCCAGAGCCGCCGTCGCCTCTCATGAAGGAGTTCAAGAACACGGCCGAGCCAGGCACCTGGGTCGCTCCTCTGGGGGCGGCGATCAAACAGGCCGTGTCGGTGCCGGTCGGGGTTGTGGGCCGGCTGGACGCCGATCTGGGGGAGAAGATTCTCGAAGCCGGGCAGGCTGATTTTCTGATCATGGGCCGCCGGCTGCTGGCGGACCAGCAGTATCCGCAGAAGATGGCTCAGGGGCGCAGGGCGGACATCCGCCCCTGCACCGGATGCATCACCTGCGAGACGCGCATGGTCGAGTACGAGGGGCTGGCGTGCCAGGTCAACGCGGCGATAGGCCGCGGCTGCGAGACCGAGTTCTCACCGGCCACGATCGCCAGAAAGGTCGCCGTCGTAGGCGGGGGACCCGCCGGGATGGAAGCGGCGCGAGTCATGGCCATGCGCGGTCACGACGTGACCCTCTACGAGAAAGAGGCGTACCTCGGCGGACTGCTGAACATGGCTGCCCTGGTAAAGGGCGCCGATATCTTCGATCTGACCGAACTGGTGGACTACTTTCACGGTCAGCTAAAGAAGCTCGGCGTCAACGTCCGGCTGGGGAAGGAATTCACGCCGTCTCAAGCCGAGGCGACCAAACCCGATGTGATCCTGGTCGCCGCCGGCGGCGTTCCCGCTTCCCTCGATATTCCGGGGATCGACGGCGAAAATGTCCTGTCGGCAGCCGAGTTGCGGGAGAAGGCCAAGCTGGCCCTCCGCCTGCTCGGGCCGAAGTCGCTTGCCCGTGTCACCAAGACGTGGCTGCCGGTCGGCAAGCGGGTGGTCATAGTCGGAGGAGGTATCCAGGGCTGCGAGACCGCGGAGTTCCTGGTCAAGCGGGACCGGAAGGTGACGATCGTAGAGGCGACCGACCGGGTGGGCATGGAGATCCCCCTTCTGCAGCGCATCCTTCTCCTGCCGTGGCTCGAGAAGAAAGGCACCGAGATCCTTACCGAGGTGACCTACGACAGGGTGACAGACAAGGGCATGGTGGTGACCGGCACGAACGGCGTCGCTCGTACTCTCGAAGCCGACACCATCCTCGTCACCATCCCGCTGAAGGCGAACCACGGTATCTATGAGACCCTCAAGAGCTCCGCGCCCGAAGTCCACATGCTCGGGGACTGCAAACAACCCGGGCTCATCATCGACGCGATCGCCGATGGGTTCGTTACGGGACGCGCGGTGTAGCGGTCCGGGGCTGCCCGCCGCTCCGACTGGTGCTCCCGAGATGGTAGGCTGTCGGGAACCGTTCATCGACCCTTGAGGTATCGCGCATGAGCCGGAAAGTCCGGGCGGCCCAGAACGTAAGCCGTATGTGCCTGGTCTGCGGCGTGGAGAACACCGCGGGCTTCAAGGCCCGCTTCTTCGAACTCGACACCGGTGAGCTCGTCGGGGTCTTCCAGCCCCGCGAGGAGCACCAGGGCTATCCCGGCCGGTTGCACGGAGGGCTGGCCTCCGCCATCCTGGACGAGACCATAGGCCGGGCCATCAACATCGCCGAAACTCAGACCTGGGGTGTCACGGTGGAGTTCACCGCCAAGTTCCGGCAACCGGTGCCCCTCGACCGCGAGGTGCGGGCTATCGGCCGCATCACACGGGATAGCAGCCGGCTGTTCGAGGGGACCGGGGAGATCGTCCTCGCCGACGGGAGCATCGCGGTGGAGGCGCGGGGCAAGTATCT
>Ga0315273_10004988_pt1 | contig 16371 bp, 10 predicted proteins | sample YL17G02_0_MG_FD_205753 | JGI IMG/M metagenome (GOLD analysis project Ga0315273, IMG submission 205753) | Sediment microbial communities from Yellowstone Lake, YNP, Wyoming, USA - YL17G02_0 | ecosystem: Environmental > Aquatic > Freshwater > Lake > Sediment | place: USA: Wyoming | collected... | reverse complement strand
TCGAGCAGGTAGCCAAGATCGTGACTCCGGATACGATTCTGCGCTGGCACCGGGAATTGGTGGCTGCAAAGTGGGATTTCAGCGAGCGCCGCAAGAAGATCGGGCGTCCTCCTGCCTCGGCTGAGGTTGTCGACCTCGCACTGCGCATGGCCCGCGAAAACCCGGGCTGGGGTTACGATCGCATCCAGGGCGCGCTGGCCAACCTTGGCCGCCTGATCTCCAACACCTGGGTCGGGAGCATCTTGAAGGCCCATGGCGTCGATCCGGCTCCGGATCGAAAGAGACAATCGACCTGGAAGAGCTTCCTCCAGGCCCATTGGGATGTCCTGGCCTCCGTCGACTTCACGACGATCGAGGTTTGGACCAAGGGCGGGTTGGTCACCGTCTACCTGCTCTTTGTCATGGAGTTGGCGACACGGCTGCACTTCGCCGGCAGTACTGCCAATCCCGACGATCCGTGGATGCTCCAGGTTTCCAGGAATCTGAGCGACGCTGAAGACGGGTTCCTGGGTGGCATGCTGCAATATTATTACAAACAAGCGGCCTGACCTGCCGGTTCAGATGCGACGCTGGACTCTGTACTGCGTCCTGGCATGAGGTCTGTGCAGTGAGGGGTTCCGTTTCCATCGCTAGCGGAGAAGCGGATTTCATGCCGGGCTGCTGAGCGTTACTCGATTTCGGCGTGCTTGCTTTCGGCCGAGAATTTATACCTTACGGGCAAAGACCGCATCCAGCGCGAGGAGCGCAAGGCCGGTGATCCGGCAGTGACGCGGTTTCTGAACATCCTCGAGCTCGACGCAATCGCGGAGGAACCGGAATGATTCCCGACGAGAGACAGCGCCGGCGCGCCTGTCAGGAGACCAATCGATCGTTTGCCGTCGAAGCTTCCGCGGGAACCGGGAAGACCACCACCCTCGTCGATCGCATCCTCCGACTGGTGCTTGAACAAGGCCCGAAGGGGCAACCGGTTCCGCTTTCCGGAATCTGCGCCATCAGCTTTACCGAGAAAGCTGCCGGCGAGATGAAGCTCCGTCTGCGCCAGGAATTCGAGAAGCGAGCGGACGACCCCGATCCGGCCGGCGAGCGGGCCCGCGCGGCGCTTCGGGATCTGGCATCGGCGGCCATCTCTACGTTCCACTCCTTTGCGGTCTCTCTCCTCAAGGAGCGGCCGATTGAAGCCGGCCTGGATCCGCACTTCACTGTTTTGGATGACGCGCGAAGCAGACTGCTCTTCCGCGAGGTTTGGGAGCCCTGGATCAACCGCACCCTGCTCGAACGGCGGGGTCCGATCGAAGCCGCGCTGCGCGCCGGGTATGGACTCGAGACCCTGCACGATCTGGCGCAAACGCTCATGCAGCATTCCCTGGCTGTGCGCAGCCTGAAGCTCGAATCCCCTCCGACCGATAAAGCAGTAGGCGAGCAGATGACCGCGCTCCTCCGCGATGCGTGCGCGCACCAGGCGCTGGCAACCAACTCGACGGATAAACTGCTGGAGCGTCTGGACAGGACGATTGCCTGGCTGGAGAGACCTGAGCCGGGCGCTGAAGCTCCCCAGGGTCCCGGAAATAGCGGGGCCAAAGGCAATTGGACGGGCGGAAAAGAAACCGTCGATAAGGTAAGAGACTTTATCAGAGAAGTGGCCGATTTCTGCGCGTTGTGCGGAAAACTTCCCCAACTGCGCCTCTTCGATGAGATCCTCCGCTGGCTGATCGGCGATTTTCTGACGGAATGGGAGCGGCGCAAGCGGGAGGGCGGCTTTCTCGACTTTGACGATCAACTCGATGCCGCGCGCAGACTTCTGGCATCGAGTCGAGCGGCTCGCAGCGAGTTCCAGCGGCGCTTTGACACCCTGCTGGTTGATGAATTTCAGGATACCGATCCGGTCCAGCTTGCCATAGTCCTGCTCCTTTCCAGCACCGATCTTGAGGAAACGGATCCGTCCCGGCTGAGGCCCGAATCCGGCCGCCTGTTTATCGTCGGCGATCCGAAGCAGTCGATCTACAGGTTTCGCGGAGCCGACATCGAGACTTATCTCGAGACGGTCGATCCGGGCAAAGCGCAGGCGTCAGCCCTCGAACGCCTGGAACTAACCACAAACTTCCGGTCCGTGCCCTCCATCCTGCGCTTTGTGGACGAAGCCTTCCGCGCAGCAATGAAATCGGAAGGGAATTACCAGCCGGGATACCTGCCATTCGGCGGAGCAGGATACCGGAAGGAGGAACCGGAGCCTCCTTCGGTGCATGCCCTGGGCGATAGGGACGAAGACGGAGGCTTTGTCGGCTCCGGAAGAGAATTCCCGAAACTGGAAGCCTCGCGCATCGCACGACTCATCACGCGGATTCATGAGGGCAGCGGCTGGAGCATCGAGAACCGGTCGGTGGTGAAGGACGGGACGGGACCGGACCGGCGCCCTGCCCGCTACGGCGACATCGCGATCCTGCTCCCGGTCCTGACGCGGGTGGATCTCATCGAGGAGGAACTGCGCTCGTCCGGAATTCCCTATGTCCTCGAGGGCGGAAAATTTTACTATGCGCGCAGCGAAGTGGCTTCCGCGGTCACGGTAATGCGCTCGATAGCGAATCCCAACGACGCGGTGGCGCTCTACGGCGCGTTGAGATCCATTTTCTTCGGACTCTCGGACGAGGATCAGCTTCGCGCCCACCTGGCCGGCCTGCCCCTGGATTACCGGGCGGATGTGCCCGAGAGCTCGGCGCACGCTCGTCCCTATAAGATTCTTCGCGAACTGCACCTGCACCGCCACGACCGGCCGGCTTCGGAGACTTTGGAACGGTTGCTCCGGCAGACCGGCGCCCGCGAGGTGCTTGCCGTGCGGGGATTTCAATCTCTGGCCAACCTCGCCAAACTGGCTCGCACGCTGCGGATGATCCAGCAGGACAGGACGTTTTCGCAGGTGGTGGACATCCTGATTTCCATGGATGAGGAAGGGATTGCGGAGAGCGAGAGCCGGCTGATGGAAGAAAAGAGCGACGCCGTGCGGATTCTATCCATCCACAAGGCCAAAGGACTGGACTTCCCCATCATCATTGCCGCCGGCCTGGGTTTTCAGATCCGAAGCCAGAGCGGAAATTTTCTGGCCGATTTCCACGGCGAGGGATTTTTTGCCCTCAAGCTGGGATCCAAGGAGGACGGACTCCGCACCCCGGGATGGAATCGTCTCGAGGAGAGCGAAAAGAGAAAAGATGCGGCCGAACTCACGCGGCTGCTTTATGTCGCTCTGACGCGAGCCCGTGACCACCTGATTCTTTGCGTCCATACCCGGGGCAAAATGGATCGCGCATCGGGCAAGATGCTTCCGGATTTCGAGCGAACACGCTGGAAGCCGCTGGCGGGATTTCTGAACGGGAGTTTCGTCGCAGAGAACGGCCTTGTCCGCTTCATCGATCCGGGAGGACTCCCCGAATCCGTTTCAACCAGGCCCTCCGGAACAGCCGCCGTCCAGGATTGCCTGTCCGTGTTCCGCGCCGAAAGGGCTGAGTTGAGCGGGCTCCTTTCGAACACTCCGAGCTCGAGGACATCGAAGGCTCCGGCACATGAATCCGACGATTTCGCGCTGGACGCCCGGTTTGAGAATACCGCCCGAAGCAGGGCCGCGCGGCTGGGAACGGCATTTCATGAGGCGATGGAACGGGCCGGTTTGATGGATCCCGCGGAAATCCCCGCTGCCGCAGCCGAATCCGGCAGGCGCCACCAGCTGGATGACGATGCCATCCGCAGGATATCGGAAATGATGGCAGGATGCTTCGGTTCGCAACTGATTGAGAGGGCGCGCGACTCGATTCGATCCGGACGCCGCTTGTTGAAAGAGGTTCCCTACGTCCGGCCTTATGAGCGCGATATTTTCTCCGGCCCGGCAGGTCCCGGCCGCCGGACGAGTCCTTCCGGAGAAGATTCGCATGCTCCCTCTGTGGAATCTCCGGTTCGCGGCGTGCCGCGCGGAGTCAGCGAAGAAGGCGTCATCGACCTGCTCTTCGAGGAACCGGATGGATGGATTCTGGTGGATTACAAAACAGACCAGCTTCCCGAGGATTTGCCTCAGCCCGAGGCTTATTTCCGTGAGAAGTATTCCAGCCAGATAGAACGTTATGCCGAGGCGCTCCGGGCGATAAAGATCAGGGTCAAGGCGGCCTACCTGCTTCTCGCGCGCACCGGTGCGCAGATTGAAATTCCGCTGTCCTGAAGCAGAAGCCAGAAGCCGGAATGTTCAGAATGGGATTTATGAGGGATTGCTTCCACGGCTCCCTCACGGTCGCGGCTCTGTCGAGCGTGCCGAAACAGAGCCGCGCGCGTAAGCAAGCGGCGGGAAACGATCCTGCCCTGACTCTTTCTCAAGTTCTCTGCATTTTGGATTGAATCGAGGGCGATTCTGGCTTCCGGCGTCTTTCTGCTGGCTTATACAATGCAAACGCGCTGATAGGTGCTTTCTGCTTGTGCCGGGGAATGAAAGTCCCTATAAATGGCGATTCTGGGGGGAAAGCCGATGTCCTACCTTCTTGCGCTGGATCAGGGAACCACGAGCTCGCGAGCGATCGTTTTTGACGCGTCGGGTGCGGTACATGCCGTTGCCCAGAAAGAATTCACCCAGATTTTCCCGCGCGCGGGCTGGGTGGAGCATTCGCCCGATGAGATCTGGTCGTCGCAGATCTCAGTTGCGGTGGAAGCGCTGTCGCATGAGCGCCTCTCGGTGCGCGACGTCGCGGCCATCGGCATCACCAACCAGCGGGAAACAACCATCGTCTGGGACCGCCGGACCGGGAAGCCCATATACAACGCAATTGTGTGGCAGGACCGGCGCACCGCCGATCTCTGCGATGAGCTGAAGCGCAGCGGTGGCGAAGCGTTGATCCAGCACAAAACCGGCTTGCGCGCCGATCCGTATTTCTCCGGCACGAAAATTCGCTGGATCCTCGACAACGTGCCGGGCGCCAGGGAAGAGGCGAAAGCGGGGAATCTGGCATTCGGCACCGTCGACTCCTGGATCGTGTGGAACTTGACGGCCGGCAGCCTGCACATCACGGACGCATCGAATGCGTCCCGCACGCTGCTCTTTAATATTCACTCAGGAAATTGGGATGATGAACTGCTGGAATTGCTGGGAGTGCCGCGCAGCATGATGCCGGAGGTGCGCGCGTCGAGCGAAGTATACGGGGAGACATCGCACCCGCTGGTAGGCCGCGGCACGGTGATCGCGGGGATCGCCGGCGATCAGCAGGCTGCGCTTTTTGGCCAGGCCTGTTTCGCGCCCGGACAGGCGAAGAACACATACGGAACCGGCTGCTTCATGCTGCAAAATACGGGCGATCAGGCCGTGCCGTCAAAGAACAACCTGTTGACCACAGTGGCCTGGCGCATGGCCGGGCGGACACAGTATGCGCTCGAGGGCAGCGTGTTTATCGGAGGTGCAGTGGTTCAGTGGCTGCGCGACGGGTTGGGAATTATCCGAACCGCCTCGGAAGTCGAAGCCCTGGCGGCATCGGTCTCCGATAATGGAGGCGTGTATTTGATACCGGCTTTTGCCGGTCTGGGGGCTCCGCACTGGGATGCGCGGGCGCGCGGGGCGATGGTGGGATTGACGAGAGGAACCACCGCCGGACATGTTGCAAGGGCGGCGCTGGAGTCGATCGCGTTCCAGGTGGCGGACCTGCTCGACGCCATGAGGATGGATTCCGGGATCGAACTGCCCGAACTGCGCGTCGACGGAGGCGCGTCGGCGAACGCTCTCCTGATGCAGTTTCAGGCGGACTTGCTGGGGGTGCCGGTCGTGCGCTCGGCGGTTGCCGAGACGACGGCGCTGGGCGCAGCGTTTCTGGCCGGGCTTGCCGTGGGGGTCCTGAAGAGCCCGTCGGAGGTGGCCGGTCAATGGAAAGCGGCGGGGAAGTTTGAGCCCTCCATGAGCCGGGACCGGGCACAGGCTTTAAGAGCGCAATGGAACCGCGCGGTGGAGCGGGCAAAGGGCTGGGATCAATGAACCGGGAAGAAATGCTGGGGCGGTTGAGGGATCGCCGGCGCCCCTGGGACATGATCATCGTCGGCGGTGGCGCGACCGGCGCAGGCATTGCCGTGGAAGCGGCTTCGCGGGGCTACGACGCCGTCCTTCTGGAGCAGGATGATTTCTGCAAGGGTACGTCGAGCCGGAGCACCAAGCTGATTCACGGCGGGGTTCGCTACCTGGAGCAGGGCAACATTTCACTGGTGATGGAGTCGCTTCAGGAACGAGGCATTCTGCGCGAGAACGCGCCGCACCTGGTGCATGATCTCGCCTTCGTGGTTCCGAATTACGAGTGGTGGGAAACACCATTTTATGGAGTCGGGCTGAAGGTTTACGATCTGCTCGCCGGCAAGTACGGTTTCGGCAAGTCGCAGAATCTTTCCCGCGAGGAGACGCTGCAGCGCCTGCCCACGATCCGGACGGAAGGGCTGCGCGGCGGTGTGATTTACTATGACGGCCAGTTCGATGACTCCCGCCTGCTGATCAACCTGATGCAGACCGCAGCCGAACAGGGCGCCACGCTGCTGAATTACTGCACGGTCTTTGCTGTCGTGAAGGACGGCAGCGCTGTCGTGAACGGGGTGCGGGCCCGGGACCGGGAGAGCGGCGAGGAGTTGAGCCTGCGCGCCGGTGTGGTCATCAACGCGACCGGCGCCTTTAGCGACGCGGTGCGGCGAATGGCAAATGCCGAGGCTGCGCCGATGATCGCCCCGAGCCAGGGAGTCCACGTCGTCCTGGACAAAGCATTTCTCCCGGGCCGCAGCGCGATCATGGTGCCGCACACGAGCGACGGGCGCGTCATGTTCGCGATTCCGTGGCACGGCCATACTCTGGTGGGCACCACGGACACCGCCGTCGACGAACCGCTTCTGGAGCCGATGCCATTTGCTCAGGAGATCGATTTCATTCTCGAGACGGCCGGCCAGTACCTGCATCACCCCCCGGAACGGAGCGATATACTGAGCGCATGGGCCGGCATCCGGCCGCTCGTCAAGGCGGCCGGCGGCTCGAGCACGGCGTCGCTGTCGCGCGATCACTCGATCCACATCGATCAGAACGGGCTGCTGACCATCGCCGGCGGCAAGTGGACGACCTATCGGCGAATGGCCGAAGACTGCGTCAACCAGGCGGCCATGCTCGCCAGCCTCGAAGAAAGGCCCAGCGTAACGCGGCGCCTGAGAATCCACGGCTATCACCGGTACGCGGAAAAATTCGGTAGACTCGAGGTGTACGGCAGCGACGCGACGGCGATCCAGGATTCGATCCGAGCCAGCGTGGAGCTCGGGGAAAAGCTGCATCCGGCGTTCCCTTACTGCGCCGCCGAGGTGATTTGGGCCGTTCGGATCGAAATGGCGCGCACGGTGGAGGATGTGCTGTCGCGGCGCATGCGCGCGTTATTGCTCAACGCGAAAGCCGCGATCGAGGTGGCCCCGAAGGTTGCCGCGATCATGGCCTCGGAATGCGGGAAAAATGATGCATGGCAGAGGCAGCAGGTGGCGGCATTCGAGGGTTTGGCGCGGAACTATCTGGTGTGACGGGCAGCTCGACGTCGAATGCCTGCCGGCAGGAGAGGAACTATGCGAAAAATCAGGATTACAGTCTGGTTGCTGACACTGATGCTTTCAACGGCCGGGGCGCTGCGCGCCCAACTCGTGCAGGAGTTCAAGCCGGCAAAGGCGAATTGTTGTCTTCCATCCCTGGCCCAAAACCTCGCCGACCAGCTGCAGGACTGGAACCAGCTTGGAAGGTACCACGAGGACAACGTGCGGCTGCAGGCGCTGCCGCGGGATCCGAACCGCGTGGTGTTTTTCGGCGACTCAATCACCGACGGTTGGAAACTGGGGCAGTACTTCCCGGACAAGCCCTATGTCAACCGGGGTATCGGCGGGCAGACCACCCCGCAGATGCTGGTGAGGATGTTCCCGGATGTCATCAATCTTCAAGCTGCCGCGCTCATCATACTGGCAGGAACCAACGACATCGCCGGGAACACCGGCCCCGAGACCGCGGAAATGATCCAGGACAACTTTCGCGGAATGGCCGAGCTGGCTCAGAAGCACGGCATCAAGGTCATCCTCTGCTCGCTGACTCCCGTCAGCGATTACACGTCACGCAAACAGACGGAGCGGCGGCCTCCACCCGACATTGCGAGGCTCAATGAATGGCTGCGCAAATACGCCGGGGAGACCCATGCGGTCTACGTGGATTATTTCTCGGCGCTCGTCGATGAAAGCGGTTTCCTGAAAGACGGTTATTCCAATGATGGCCTTCATCCCAACGATCGCGGCTATGCGCTCATGGCCCCCGCGGCGCAGGCGGCCATCGACAAGGCCCTGAAATAGCCGCCTCCTGCGGAAGTTGCCGGATAAGCATTGACATTCGGGGGCAATTCCGTAGAATTACAGCCTTTTCGCAGTACGCAGTAATAAGAGAGGAGGAGGGCGGTGGCAGAGAAAATTTCCAAGACAGCGCGTGCCAGCTTGGGCGATAAGGGACATCACTACGAACATCCATGCCCGCAGTGCGGAAACAGCATGGTGGCAACCAAGGTGGTGAAGTATCGCGACAATCCCGGCGGCATGTACTGGATTTGCCCCAAAGACGACCAACGAATCAAGATATAGTCGGATTCAGGGAATATCCTCACTTCAGACATTGGGCAGTTGCGCCAGGCGCGGCTGCCCTTTTTTCATTTCCAGCTGGTTGGGATTCGTTCATTCCACCACTGGAATGAAGCGCGGGCCGGAGGTACACTTTGGCCACAGTGAATAGACCCTCAAATTGGAGACTCGGATGATGAAGCCAAAGACCGTCATGTTTTCCGTCTGCTTGTGCGTCGCGCTGTTTGCGGTGACTGCAGCCGCGAAGAGCGAAACACCGGCCAGTCCGCCTGCCGGAGCAGGTCCTGCCCCAGACCAGGCGATTGCCGTAATCAACCCGGCTTCGGGAAGCAGTTGCCGCGGCACAGTAAAGTTCGTGCAGGAAGGAAATGCCGTCAAAGTCATCGCGGACATCGAGGGATTGACCGCGGGAGCGCAGCATGGATTCCACATCCATGAATTCGGCGACTGCAGCCTCCCGGACGCGACCAGCGCCGGCACTCATTATGACGCTGCAGGGACCATGCACCACGGCAAGCCGGACGATGCCATGAAGCACGCGGGCGACCTGGGCAACCTGACGGCCGACTCGAACGGCAAAACGCACCACGAAATCACCGTGACCGGGATCTCGATATCGGGCGGCCAGGCGCCGATTCTCGGGAGAGGAGTGATCGTGCACGCGAAACCCGACGACTTCGGCCAGCCGGTCGGCAATGCCGGCGGCCGGATTGGGTGCGGCGTGATCGGAGTGGTGAAGCCTGCCCCGGCCAAATGATGATTCCCGATGGGCGTCAGGCGCCGAAAATTTAACGATTCGGCGCCTGACATTCGCCGCTATCCCTCCTGGGGATATTTGAAAAGAGGGGGAGTGTTCAGCCCCTTCTGTTTGATCGCCTCAACCTCGTCGCTCGAGAGCGGCTTGAACCGAGCCGCCAGGCCCAATGCCATCTGGTAGATGTTCTCGTCCCCCGGCGGCACCGCGGCGGTGATTGGATGTGAAAGCGTGAACCGCAGACCCATCATGGCTTCCTGCGGATCGCTCAAGGGCTCGTACCAGCATTTGGGATGCTTCGATCGATCGGCTCCCGACGGCCAGGGACGTTTTGCCATCGCCTTCAGAGCCAGGATGCCCATCTTCTTTTCCTGCGCTTTTGCGAGGACCTGGGGACCGAAGTTGCCTGCATACCAGGTAGCGTAGTTGATCGGGAAAAGAATCGTGTCGAAGTCGAACCCCTCCATCAGCGCCAGCGCGGCCTCAACCGAGTGAGCGGAGAAGCCGAGAAATCGGACCTTGCCGGCTTTGCGCGCGGCAACAAAGGTTTCCATGGCCCCGTTAGGGCCGAGGATGGTCTCCACATCCTTGAGTCTCGCGACCGCGTGGTGCTGGTAAAGATCGAAGTGATCGGTGCGCATCCTTTTCAAGGACCGCTCCAGTTCGGTGGCGGCGCCATCTTTTGTGCGCTGCTGTGTCTTGCAGGCAAGGAACACGCTCTTGCGATAGGGCTCGAGCGCCGGACCGAGCATTTCCTCGGCATTGCCGTAACTGGGCGCCACATCAAAGTAGTTGACGCCGGCCTCGATGGCTTCCTTCACTCGCTGGCCAGCCTGTTCGGTTGTCGCGTCTTTCACCACGATTCCGCCAAAGGCAATGATGGACAGCTTCTCTCCCGTCCTTCCGAGGGACCTGCGCTCCAAATCCCTGGCGCGGATTTCCCGCTGTACGGCCGAGAGATCCGGTGGAAAAACACTGAGCATCGCAGCCGACGAAGCTGCGGTTTTCAAAAATTCCCTTCTTTTCATCCCCCCCTCCTTTCATAATCGGGGTCAAATCCCAAAGAATCGGGGTCTGACCCCGACATTTTAATTTTTTGAGCCAGAAACTAAAATGTCAGGGTCTGACCCCGATGAGCATTATATTATGAGCGGCATTGGAGGGGTTATGAATCGACAGATTTCACGCCGGCAGGCTGTCACCCTTATTGCCGGCGCACCTGTGGCGGCCGCCAGCCGACTGGCATGGCACGCCTGCGCCGCCGACATGCAGGGCAGGCCGAATATTATTTACATCATGTCCGACGATCATGCCAGCCATGCCCTGAGCTGCTATGGCAGCCGCATCAACAAGACTCCCAATCTCGACCGGATCGCCCGCCAGGGCATGCGTTTCGAGAATTGCTTTGTCACCAACTCGCTCTGCGGCCCCAGCCGGGCCACGCTGCTGACCGGGAAATACAGCCACAGCAACGGCTACACGGTGAATGAGCGCCAGTTCGACGGCTCGCAGGCGACTTTCCCAAAGATGCTGCAGAAGGCAGGCTATCAAACGGCGATTATCGGCAAGTGGCATCTTGGCAGCGATCCGACGGGATTCGACTACTGGAACATCCTGCCCGGTCAAGGAATCTATGTTGATCCTTATTTCATCGAGATGGGGGTAAGAAAACAGGTCAAGGGCTACGTCACCGATCTCATCACGGACAGCGCCATTGATTACCTGAAGCAGTGCGACAAGGCGAAGCCGTTTTGCCTTCTCTATCATCACAAGGCTCCGCACCGCAGCTGGGTGCCCGATGCCAAGCACGCAAATCTCTATGAAAACCAAAAGCTGCCGATCCCGGAGACCTTCGATGATGACTATGCCGGGCGCGCGACGCCCGCGCGGGATCAGCAGATGACCATCGCGCATGATCTGGACAAGACCGATCTCAAACAGGATCCGCCTGCCGGTCTGGGCGGCCACGCACTGAAGGAGTGGAAGTACCAGCGCTTCATCAAGGATTACGTCCGCGTCATCGCTTCCATCGATGACAATGTCGGCCGGCTTTTGGATTACCTGGATCAGTCAGGGCTCGCCAAAAACACCATTGTGATTTACACATCCGACAACGGCTTCTTCCTGGGCGACCACGGCTGGTTCGACAAACGATTCATGTACGAAGAATCGCTCCGTGTCCCGCTTCTGGTGAAGTTTCCCGGAAAGATCAAACCGGGCTCGATCAGCAAATCCTTCGTCACCAATGCGGATTTTGCCTGCACTTTCCTGGACTATGCCGGTTTGCCCGTCCCCGGCGACCTGCAGGGGCGCAGCATCCGCCCGATTTTGGAGGGCAATGAACCGTCCAATTGGCGGCAGTCCATGTATTACCATTACTACGAATTTCCCAAGCCGCATAACGTTCACCCCCACATCGGTGTGCGCACCGAGCAGTACAAGCTGGTGTATTACTACACCCTCAAGGAGTGGGAGTTATTCGACCTCAAGCGGGATCCACACGAGCTGAAAAATCTATACGGCGATCCGGCCCACGCCCGCACCCGCGACCTGCTGACGACAGAACTGCGGCGACTACAGCGCGAACTGAAGGATCCTGACCCGGTTTTTTGACCGCTCCTGAAATTCGGGTAATTCGCGGCGACACGGGCCGCGAATTACCCGAATTCTTGGGATATCCCCGGCGCGGCATAGCCGCAACCAAAACATGGAACCGCAGATGCACGCAGATAAACGCAAATAAATATATATTTCATCTGCGTTTATCTGCGTCTATCTGCGGTTTCAAAATCTCTTCCTGGTAGGCAAGGATTTTCACATTAGTAATACGGAGCCGCCCTCAAACCTCGATGTTCTGGAACAGGATCGATGAGTGGTAGCGATCGCCGGCGTCGGGCAAGATTACCACGATCAGCTTGCCGTTGCTTTCCGGCCGCGCCGCAACCTTGACGGCGGCGGCAAGTGCCGCACCGCAGGAGATGCCGCAGGTTATTCCTTCCTCCCTGTGCAGCCTGTGAGCCATTGCCACGGACTCCTCGTTCGTCACGGTGACCACTTCGTCGACGATGCTCATGTCGAGAACATCGGGAACAAAGCCCGCGCCGATACCCTGGATTTTGTGCGGTCCCGGCTTCGGCGGCTGGCCATTCTTGACGGCGGTGAGAATCGGGGAGTCGACGGGCTCGACGGCGATGCTCCACAGCGGTTTTTTCTTCTCGTTCTTGATATAGCGGCTGATACCCGTAATGGTACCGCCTGTTCCCACACCCGCTACGAGGATATCGATCTTCCCGTCGGTATCGTTCCAGATCTCCGGGCCGGTGGTCTTGAAGTGGATCTCGGGATTGGCCGGGTTTTTGAACTGCTGCGGCATCCAATGACTCTTGGGATTCGAAGCCACGATTTCTTCCGCCTTCGAGATGGCGCCGGGCATCCCTTTGGAGCCTTCGGTCAGGATAAGTTCGGCGCCGAATGCCTTGAGCATGCGCCGCCGTTCGAGCGACATGGTTTCGGGCATGGTAAGAGTCAGCGGATAGCCGCGAGACGCGGCAACATAGGCAAGGGCGATCCCGGTGTTGCCGCTCGTCGGTTCGACGATGGTGACATCGGACGATCCGCGCTTGAGGATGCCTTCTCGTTCCGCCGCCCAAATCATTGATGCGCCGATGCGACATTTGATCGAATAAGCCGGATTGCGCCCTTCGATTTTGGCCAGCACCGTTCCCGGAAGCCCGGCCGTGATGCGATTGATCCTGACAAGAGGTGTGTTGCCAATGGACTGCGAGTTGTCATCGAAAATTCTAGCCATTTTCCCTTTCCCCAGTGGGTTGACCTGCTGTTGCTGTTAGTAATCCCCCTTTGTTCAGGCATAAGCGATTGATGGCATCGGCAGGCCCGGAGACTAGCCCGGCTTTCGCGATTGCGCAATCCGCAGCATCCGAACGAGGAGGTGTAGATTAAATCCGAAGATTCCAGTGGTGATTAGATAAATTCAGGCCGACCGCAGTTCCCGGGGAGGTTCAGGTCAGGAGCACTGAGCCGTCCCGCAAGGCACGCCGTCGGCACCGTACAGGCGCAACAAGAGCATGCTCCCGCTTTATTGGTCCGACAAGTGCACCCGCGATTTTGAGTCATGATTTGATTTGAATACCAATCGCCCCGGGAGATGTCAAGGGCCGGCAGTCGGTTCCCTCAGTTGTCATCAGGTCTTGGTGACGCCTGGGACGCCCTGCAGACAAGCCATGCGCGGCGGCGATGCCACCCCCCCCGTGCAAAGTCCTCTTTGGCTTTGACTCCATTGCCGCGCAGCCAATTGCAGCCTGCAATGAGGACACAGTTCAAAGGCGGGATTATCTGTGTTAGATTGCTGCCCGTAGGTGGAGAAACGCATGCAAACATGAGACCAACGATTTCTGCGCGCGGCGTGCGACCAGGGTTCTCTGCTCTTGCTCTGACCTGCGCGATCCTGCTGCTCTTGCGCCCTACTTCCGCCCACGCCGGCGCCGGAGCCTCGGTGTTCGGCAAGGTGCTGGATCAGTCCACCGGCGAGCCTCTGCGGAAGGTGCGCGTCATCCTGCAAGGCTCAGATCTCCAGACCGTAACTGCCGACGATGGCACTTACCGGCTCGAAGGAATTCCCTCGGGCACCTACACGCTCTATGTTTCCACGATAGGATACCGCCTGATCAAACGGGAGATCCGCCTTGGGGAAAGCGACTCGCAGGAGGTCCTGTTCTATCTGGGACAGGAAGCGTCGACCGTCAGCGATGTGGTTCACGTTACCGCTCCCGTTTTCGAAGAGGTGGAAAAGGCCGCGGCCTCGCAGATCACCTTGAACAGCACTGAGCTCAAGAATCTCGCCGGGGTTCTGATCGATGATCCCATGCGCTCCGTGCAGACTCTCCCGGGTGTAGCCGCCAATGACGACTTCCAATCCGAATTCTCCATTCGCGGCGGGAATTTTCAAAACAACGGATTGGTACTGGACGGCGTGCTCACGCACAACCTGTCGCACACAATCCAGGGAACCCAGGAGCCGACCGGCTCGCTCATGATGATGAACGGCGATCTGGTCGAAAGCATGGCGCTTTACACCGGCGCTTTCTCGGCCAAATACGGCGATCGCACCGCCTCCATCCTGGATGTCGTAACCAGAGAGGGCAGCCGCGACCGGAAGCACGCTCGAGTGGCCGTGAGCGGGAGCAACGCCGCCTTCGTAGCCGAGGGCCCGACCGACAGCAGTCGCCGCGGTTCATGGATCGTTTCGGCGCGCAAAAGCTATATCGACTATCTCGTGCGTCGGCTCGGTCCGGAGAACGATCTGACCCTGGGATTCGGCGATGTTCAGGGAAAGCTGGCCTACGACCTGTCGCCCGCGCAGCGTTTCGGCGGCACATTTGTCCTCGGCCGCACCGAGCTTTCCCGCGATCCCGCCAAGCGCGGGGTCACCAGCCTCATCGAGGGAGCCAACACTGTCGGCGTGGGAAACCTGTGGTGGTCGGTCTCCCCCAACTCAAAACTGCTGTGGGATTCCCGACTTTATCTCATGCGCGAAAAGTTCCGGAACAACAACAGGAACAGGGAAATCCTCGATCACGGCGAATATGTCGAGCTGGTGGGGCGGTCCGACATCAGCTACGCGGCCGGCCGGAAACATCGACTGGAGTCGGGCATCCTGGTGCGATTCATCGAAAACGAAATTTCCGACCGCCGCTACAACTACAGCATCGCGCAGTTCTTCGATTACGACTGGGTCCGGAAGCACTACCGCCAGACTTCAGGTTATGTGCAGGATCGGTGGACGATGCGCGAGGGGATACTGACCGCCCTCCTCGGCGTGCGCATCGAATCGACGCAGTTGACCGGCCAAACGGCGGTCAACCCGCGTGCCTCGTTGGAATGGCGCCTGGGAAAGAGCCAGAAGCTCGATGTCGGCTGGGGGATCTTCACCCAATTCCCGGCGCTGATGCCCGTCCTCGGGCGCAGCGGCGACCCGCACCTGCGCGGGGAAGTCTCCCGGCATTACATGGCCGGGTATGAACGGCTGCTCGGCACCAAGACGCGGATTCGAATCGAAGCTTACGACAAGGAGGAATCCGACCTTCTCCGCAGCCGCGACAACCTGTACCGTCTGGTTAAAAACAAGGTGACCGCGCCCGACATCAACTTCCATTACGACAATGCGCTGCGCGGCCGCTCACGAGGCTTCGAAATCATGCTGCAGCGGCGCAGCGCCAACCGGCTGGCCGGCTGGATCTCCTACGGGTACGAGAACTCCAAGAGCCATGATCTCGTCACGGGGGAGATTTATCCCGGCGATTTCGAGCAGGTGCACACCGTTAATGTCTATGGGAGCTACCGGTTTTCCGAAAGCTGGAACCTGAGCGCCAAGGCTCGATTCGGAAGTGGATTCCCCTATCCGGGGTATTTCGAGGCGAGAGGAAGCGATTTTTACCTTTCCACCCAGCGCAACCAGGAACGGCTGCCTTATTACGGGCGGGTGGATTTTCGCGTCAACAAGGCCTTTTATTTCACCCGCAGCAAGTTCTCTCTCTATTTTGAGGTTATCAATGTGACCAACCGGGAGAACTTCCGCTACGAACAGACCTTCAGCGTAAATTCATCCACCCGGCGCATCTCGTATGCGAGGGATTCACTCTTGCCCATCCTGCCCACGGCGGGATTCGTTCTTGAGTTCTGAGTCCCGGTTTTATTTATTCCTAACGATACTGCATCTGCTGCATTCCGGGCCGAGCAAGTCATTTGAATTCTGTGAGGCACACAAAAGAGCCGGGAAGCGACTCTTGGTGCCCGCCAGGGTAATCGCTTTGCCATTCAGGCCCGAAGAACTCCGCACCTGAAAGACAGGTGCGGACCAACTATAAGGGCCGGCAGTGAATAGGCGGGAACCTGGATAGGGTTCTCCGTCAAGAGGGTGCGAAGCCCTCCGGGTAAGGATAGTCAACCGCCCGTATCCAAATCCAGCAGCA
>Ga0315273_10004987_pt1 | contig 16373 bp, 14 predicted proteins | sample YL17G02_0_MG_FD_205753 | JGI IMG/M metagenome (GOLD analysis project Ga0315273, IMG submission 205753) | Sediment microbial communities from Yellowstone Lake, YNP, Wyoming, USA - YL17G02_0 | ecosystem: Environmental > Aquatic > Freshwater > Lake > Sediment | place: USA: Wyoming | collected... | reverse complement strand
CGGCGACCAGAATACCTGGGACAACACGCTTCTGATCGTGACGGCCGACCACGAAACCGGGCACCTTTGGGGCCCTACCGCGGGGGAATTCAACAACCTGGTTGACAATGGCGCCGGCGTGATTCCGGGGACGCGGTACAATTCCTCGAATCACACCAATGTGCTTGTGCCGCTGTTCGCCAAAGGCGCCGGGGCCGGCCTTTTTGCCTCCTATGCAACCGGCATGGACAACGACCCGGTCTGGGGCCGCGGGCCATATCTGGACAACACGGACATATTCAAGGTCATGAACACCGCCATCCCCGAGCCGGCAAGTATGATGCTCATACTGGTTGGTGGGGCCTGGATTGTGCGCCGGCGTTAGCCGTGAAGCAGGCTCGATCCGCGATTGCCGACCTGTGACTCTAGAGGTGTGGTTCTTCCAGGGGGACGGGGCAGTAGAGTTTCCGGCCGCAGCGGGTGCATTCGCCGCCGCTCCAGATTGCCTCCAGCATGTCCAGCACGGGGTCGATCAAGGCCAGATCGTCTGTCCAGATGCCCGCCTCGAAGTTTCTCCGAGCAGCGCTCTTGGCTCCCAGGCCCGCCCCGGTAAGGTTGGCCGAGCCTAGGTACATCCATCGCCCGTCGGCGATCAGGGCCTTGACGTGGACCCGAGGGCAACGACGCATTGTCAGTCCGGCGGGGACCTTTTCCTTGAGCCTTCCCAGCAGCGGGCCGCTGGGGACGCCGCTGTGCAGCAGGCGGATCTCGATGCCCTGGGCGGAGAGTCCCTCGAAGGCCTCAAGGATGCTCTGGGCGTTACCGCGGCGGCGTTGTCTGCTTATCCTGCCGACGGACCACCGGGAGGTGTACGTCCTTGACGTTGGCCGTGGCCACAAAGAGCCGGTGGCGGCACGTGGCCAAAGCGGCGGCCAATACGCCGTCGAGGTGTTCATCGTTCAGGACAAGTTTGACCACGAGTGATTCATCGGCCCGGAAGCACCGCCGACACAAGCCTGCCGCAATTCGCCTACGCCTTTCGCCTATTTTGCCGAGTCGGCTTATTTTGCCCCGTCGTTTGCCAGGGTCGGGTTTGAATCGTACTCGTTCTGAAGATAGTTCTCCTATGGAGGGACACCCCGTGGGCGTACCCGGGGTGGCAAAAGGAGGCAGTATGGGTAGCGGGACAGGCGTATCGTCTGTATCTCACGTCGTCACAACTCGTGAGATATACGAGCGATACATGCGAAAACCGGAGGCGAAATTCGCCGGGCCGGCCATCCGGAGGAAGCTCCTGGATGAGCCTACTGGGGCATTGGCGGCCTTTCGGCACGAGGTCTTGGAACGTGCCAAGGCGTGCTTTTACGGCTCGGGCGGAACCGGGATGTGCGGCAACGTCGCCGAACTGGTGGCCGCACGGGCGGAGCAGATGATGCGGTTCGATTTCGGCCATTGCGGCACGAAGGCCTTCGGCGGGACAACCAAGGTGGATTGGCTGGGCTGAGGATACGCAAGATACTCACTCGCCTGCCCCTGGCGGCAGGCGGGCAAGAATAACGAAACCTGACCGCGCCCGACGGTTTCAGTGGGCGGACTCATTGCGGGTCCGCCCCCGTCGTTTTGAGGTGACAGCCGGCTGGGAAGGCCCTATGATACCGCCGGACGCTAGCGCCGACCGATGCGGACGGTCGGATGTCACGACAAGAGGGACACAATGGGCAAGCCCAGACGTCGCAGAAAAATCGGCTCCAAGAAGCGCCGCGAACGGCGCAACCGCCGCAAGCATAGATAACTGGTCGGCGGGCCGGCCTTTGCCGTCATGGTCGCCCCGCCCAAGGCCGGCGGCAGGGGGTGCGTCACTTCTCCCAGACGCCCTCGATTCTGTGCGCGCAGACGGGGCAAGCGCCACCGCGAAGCTCGTTGCGGCGGACGCTGAAACCGACCCTCTCGATCAACGCCTTGCCGCACCCGGGGCAATGCGTGTTCTCATCCGTCCGGCCGGGGACGTTGCCCGCATAGACGTAATGCAGCCCTGCCTCCTTGCCGATCTTGCAGGCGAGTTCCAGAGTCTCCAACGGTGTTGATGGTGTGCGGGCCATTCGGTAATCGCCGTGGAACCGGCTGACGTGCCATGGCACGGCCGGGCCGAGTTCGCCGGCGATGAACCGCGCCGTGTCGCGGAGTTCCGCGGGCGAATCGTTCATCCCCGGCACGACCAGCGTGGTGACTTCCACCCAGATACCGGCCCCGACCAGCGCCTTCAGGCACGTTAGCACAGGCTCCAGCGTCGCCTTCATAACCCGCCGGTAGGTCTCGTCGCGGAAGGCCTTGAGGTCCACGTTGATGGCGTCCAGGTACGGGGCGATCGTCTTGACCGCCAGAGGCGTCAGGAAACCGTTGGACACAAAGCTGTTCCTTATGCCACGTGCCCGCGCCAGCCTGGCCGTGTCGTAGGCCAGCTCGAAGAAGACGGTCGGCTCGGTGTAGGTGTAGCTGATGGAGGCGCAGTCGTGGCTCGCTGCGGCCGAAACGATCTGCGCGGGACTGACCGCCTGGGCGGTAGACTCGGCGCCTTGGCGCGGGGCCTGGGATATCTGCCAGTTCTGGCAGAACTCGCACTGGAAGTTGCACCCCGCCGCCGCGACGGACAGACTCATCGAGCCGGGCAGGAAGTGAAACAGCGGTTTTTTCTCGATGGGATCGACGTTCATCGCCACCAGCGCGCCGTAGCTGTGGGTCTTCAGTGCCCCCGCGACGTTCTCCCGCACACGACAGACACCGTATTTCCCCGCGGCGATGACGCACCGATGGCCGCAGAGGTCGCAGCGGACCTTCTGCCCGTCGAGAGCCTCCCACAGCATTGCGTCATGCGCCTCGCCCATAACGTCGCTCCGCTCTGCCCGTCGCCCCATTATACAACCTGCAAACAATGGCCGAGATTCCGCCAATCCCGTGCTTGTTCCGGAAGAATCGCGGTGCGCAGTTACGCATGCAGGACCGTTCTTAGGTACTCCGACGAGTGGCGAGCCGGCCGAGCAGCCATTCCAGCCCCTGCTGGAGGAATCCCAGACCCTTGGCGCCGCCGCGGCAGAGGGGGCCGGCCGCCGACCGTTTTCTTCTCACTGTCCCGGCGGCGAGGCGGCCTTCTCAAGGCTCTCCACGCGATATCCTCCGTGGGCCTTGAAGTACAGAATCAGGATCACGTAGCAGACCAGCATGAAGGATGGAAAGACAGCCGCCGTTAACAACGCGGACTGCTTGGCTTGCGTCGTGACCGTATCCAGTTGGTTTCGTTCGCTCTGCAATCTCGTGAAGGCGGCCGGGTCCACAAGTATGCCCGCGCTCAACAGATAGTCCAGTTTCTTGTCGTACGTTTGGGCTTTTTCCCACGCGGCCGAGTTAGCCTGGAAGGCCTGACGTTTGTCCATCGGGGCCTGGGCCCCCGGGTCGGTGGGCCTGAGATGCTCGACGGCGTTGGAGACCAGTCGCTGGTAGGTCTTGTCGTCCTTGAGGTCCTTGCCCTTGCTGGCGGGGTTCTGCTGGAAAGCGGTCTTGTATTCATAAAGGTCCAGGGCGTCGTCGAGGGAAGGGCGGTTCACGGCGCGGTACTTTCCGAGGATGCTGTCCTTCTCGACGGTGACGTATTTCTGATGCAGAGCGGTCCCGTTGGCCCGGTCGCGCATCGCCAGCCCGCGGTCGATGGCCGTGTCCTGGATGAAGCCCAGGAACACCCCGCCGACGCTGAGGCCCAGCATCCCGACGCCGCCGATACAGTTGAGCGTCACCGCGCCGCCACGGGGACATTTTTCACTGACCACGCCGAGCATCGTCGGCCAGAAAAAGGACTTGCCGCATCCATAGACGGTGGCGGCCAGGAAGACCGTCACCAGCGTAGTGGAAACCGACAGGGCGGAAAGCCCCAGGATCGCCAGCAGCGCGCAGATCGCCAGGAGGCCCAGCGGCGTCAGCCGGTGTATGATCGGTCCTGCCAGGAAACGCAGCACCGTCATAATGACGGCGGTGTATACGAACACCCATCCGCCGGCCTGGGCGATGGTGGAGACGCTTAGGTTCCATTTGACCAGGTCGCCGTGGAGGATCCATTTCATCAGGTCGCTGATCCAACTGTCGATGCCCAGTTCGGTGGTGGCCAACGGAAGCATGACCAGCAGCAGGAAGAAATACAGCGGCCGGCCCAGGCTTCGGACATACAGCCCGAATACCGTCGCGATGACCACTGCCGGGAGGAAGCTCCATCCGAAGGGGTTGCATTGCGGCAGCCAGAGGTTAAGGGCCTGCACGCAGATCATGTAGCTTCCGACGAAGGCGCCCAGGGCGCCGAAGTCGCCGAGCATCCTCCGGTAGCTGATGCCGGCGGCGACGCGTTCGGAGATGGGAAAACGGGTGCCCATCAGCAGAACGGCGTAGACGGCGGTGGGGACGAAGGTCAACGCGACCTTCCATCGCCAGTCGATGTCTCCCATGAGGATCGCGATCATGCCTGCCACGGCCATTCCCGCGGGCCAACCGGCGTGCAGGATGTTGAGCCACGTGGTCTTGGCCCGCGTGTACATCGACGCCACCGCGGCGTTGATGTACGCCTCCACCGTGCCGTTGGACAGGGCGAACAGGAACGTGCCCCAGTAAAGCATCTGCTTGTTCCTGGCCGTCACCAGGATGATCGTCGAGATCAGGTGCAGCAGGAAACCGAAGGTGGCGATTCGCCCGAAACCCACCTTGTCCAGCACAAAGCTGAGGGCGAAGATGCTGAAGGCGAACGGCCAGAAGCCCACCGCCAGGATGCTGCCTTTTTCGGTCTCGGAGAGGTTGAAATCTATCGCCCAATTGCCGATGACCTGCGCCCGCACCGCAAAGCCAAACGCGCAGGTGACCAGCGCGGTGAAACAGCCCCAAAAGACCCGTCGATCGTTGACGCTGGGCGCCGCGGTCGGGAACGATACGGATAACGTGCTCATGGGTTCTCCTCTGTGGCCATGCAAAACCGGACCTGTTGGGGGGGAAGGTACCCGCAGACCGCTTGGATGACAAGCCCTGCTGGCGTCCTATGTTCCGTATGGCCGGGCCGTGGAACGCCGGCGGCGTCCCGGCGGGGCAGTGCCGCCACGCCAGCGGAGGCATGGTGTTTGACGACGTTTGACGAATTGCAGGCGGACGCCCCCAGACGACGCCGCGGCACGGCGCACACGCTACAGGATTTCCGAAGATGCTCTAACCATTCTGACAGTTGGGCCACTTGCCATAATCGGTTTCCCCGGAACGGAGGTCGTTATCTTTCCTGCCGGTTACCCGTTTTTCTTTTGCGTGGCAGTTGTTCTTCCAGCGTGGCCTTGCGGCGGAGGATGTGGTGGTAGTGCTGGGCGAAGCGGTGGGCCTCGTCGCGGACAGCCTGGAGGATGCGCAGGCCCGGATCGTGGCGCGACAGTCGCAGCGGTTCCCGCCGGCCGTGGACGAAGATCTCCTCCTCCCGCTTGGCCAGCGCCAGCAGCGCCGGCGGGCGACAGGCCAGTTCGTCGAACGCCCCATACGCGGCCGCAAGCTGCCCCTTCCCGCCGTCGATGAGGACGATATCCGGGAAAAGCTCCTCGTTCATGCCCGCATGCCTGTATCGCCGGGCGACCACCTCGCGGATGCAGGCGAAGTCGTCGCCGCCCTCGGCGGATTTGATGCGGTAGCGGCGGTAGGAGCCTTTGAACGGCCTGCCGTCGATGAAGCAGACCATGGCGCCGCAGCTTTCTCCGCCGCCCAGGTGCGCGATGTCGATGCCCTCAATGGTCCGAGGCGGCCCGGGCAGGCTCAGCGCTTCGGCCAGGCGGGAAAGGCCTTCGGTGGGGTCGATGAAGAACACCTCCGGCTGGACGTGCTCGTGAACCAGACCGCGTCGCTGTAGCCCTTCCAGAGCCGCCAACTCGTCACGAAGCGCCGCGGCCCGCTCAAATTCCAGTTGCGCGGCCGCCTGCTTCATCTTTGCCATCAGATCGGCCTTGACTTTTCCGCCCTTGGATTCCAGGAATTGCCTCAAGCGGGCGATCTGCCCGGCGTAATCGGCCTTGCTGACCAGCGCCGCACAGGGCGCGGAACACTGCCTGATGCTGTGCAGGATGCATGGGCGAAAGTACCTCCGCCGCGGGTCGCCCTCGGCGATCTCCAGCTTGCAGGTGCGGAACTTGAATACCCGCTGCATCAGCGGAAGCGCCGCTCGCAGGTCCGCCGGCGAGACGAACGGGCCGTAGAGTTTCACGCCCTTGGGCTGCGGTTTGCGAGTGATCTCCACGCGGGGGAAATCCTCGCCGGTGGTGATCTGGAGGTAAGGGAAGCTCTTGTCGTCCCTTTGCCGCTCGTTGAACCGCGGCTGGATGTCCTTAATCAGCCGGTTCTCGCGGAGCAGGGCGTCCACCTCGCTTTCGCACTCCAGCACGTCGAGGTCCGCCACGAGGCGCTCGACCATCCGCTGGATCTCCGGCCCGCGCGAGACCAGCAGGTCCGCCGACGGCTGAAAGTAGCTGGCCACGCGGGAGCGAAGGTTCTTGGCCTTGCCGACGTACAGGACGCGGCCCTCTTGGTCCTTGAAGAGGTACACGCCCGGACCGGTGGGCAATGCCCCGGCCTGGTCGCGGAGTACCTGAAGGATGGCGGAGCGTTTCTTCACCGCCCCGATTATATATCCGAAGGGGGGCCAGCCCGAAGTCTCGCGTCACGCCCTTTGTCATTTGTCTTGGAGTAATCCGAGACGGCTGGGGCGGCGCCGCCTGGTTGGTCAAAATAGCTCTTGGCGTCGCGGGGGGGCTTGGCTATCGTAGGACGCCTTATGGCGGGCTCCGAGAAGGTTCAAGGCGAGCTAGGCTCCATCCGCGACACGGTGGAGAGCATCTGGGTGGCGATCGTCCTGGCGTTTGTGCTTCGAGCGTTCATGATCGAGGCATTCGTAATCCCCACCGGTTCGATGGCCCCACGGCTGTTGGGGGAGCATTGGGATCTGGTCTGTCCCTCCTGCGGATATGAGTACGCCTTCGGCGGTCCGCGGGACCGCATGGGACAAGCACCGTCGGTGTCAAACTCGCGTGAGCACGTGCCTTCCGACGCCCGCTGCCCCAGTTGCGGCGCCTTGTGCGATCCGGTCGGCCGGTACGTCAACGGTGGCGACCGGGTGCTGGTTCTGAAGTACCTCTACCGGTTCACGCCCCCACAGCCATGGGACGTTGTGGTGTTCCGCAACCCACAGAACAACAGGGAGAACTACATCAAGCGCCTTATCGGGCTTCCCGGCGAGACCATCGAGATCGTGCATGGTGACATCTTCGTGGGCCGAACGCCCGATGGTCCGCGGCGGATTCGCCGCAAGCCTCCCTCGGCGCAGGAGGCCATGTGGCAGGTGGTCTTTGACAACGACTATCGTCCCAGCCCGCAGCGGATTCGCGACAGGGCCTCGCCGCGCTGGGACGTGGCGGCGGGCGGGGCGGACTGGGACATCGGAAGCTTCCAAGGCCGCCGACTGGCCTACAACGGACGGGAAGGCGAGGGGAAACTGGTGTTCAAGGCCCCACCGGGGGCCTTCCTGCCGCACTATGGGTACAACTCCATCGGCGCCGAGGCCATCGACCCGAGTACGGACGTTTGCGGCGACTTGAAGCTGTCGTTGCTGTGGGTTCCTCAAAACGAGCGAGCCAAGGTCGCCCTGATGCTGTCGTCCTTCGAGCACCGCTTCCGGGGGGAGGTCCATGCCGACGGCACGTGTCGGCTTCTCTACCAGCGCAAGGACTGGGAGGAGGACCGATGGGAGGAATGGGCGCAGGCCAGGCTGGAGCAACCCCTTCGACTTGGTGAAGGCTGCGAAGTGACGCTGACCCATGTGGACTTTAGCGTGACGTTGTGGGTGGATGGACACGCGGTAATCGATATAACAGACCGTTATCCCGAGAATTACGACTCGCTGAAGAAACGGTTGTCGGAGATTGCGCGGCGACCTATCCCGGTTCCTGAAGCAACGTTGTCCGCCTGGGACGGCCCGGGCGAGTTCTGGCACGTCAGAATCTTGCGCGACGTGTACTACACCAGCACCGGCAAGGCGAGCGTTCCAACCGGGCCTCTGGGGGAGTTCGCCCGCAGCCAGGGGGTCGCAGGCCAGACGCTAGGCTGGGGCACGACGGGCAACCCCATCACGCTCGCCAAGTGCCCCGAGGAGACGGACCTGGATGAGTTCTTTGTCCTTGGCGACAACAGCCCCCAGAGCCTGGACGGCAGGGGCTGGACCGCCGCCGCCCCGACACTCCGCATGTACGATGAGAGCGGCCGACCTATCTATGAACTGGGAACCGTGCCCAGGTACAACCTGATCGGCAAGGCGTTCCTGGTCTACTGGCCGGCGGGATTCCGCCTGCCGGGCCTGCCCGGGCTACCGTATGTGCCCAACGTCGGTAAGATGAGGCTGATTCGATAGCACCGGCCGGCGGGAACCTCCGCCGTACGGCATGGCCAGGCGTCGGAGAAAAGCTGCCATGTGGCCAAGGTTATCCACAACAGCCTTAGCTTGGATGGAATTGAGTCGATGCACCCGCGGCGAGGACAATGCCGAAGGGACTTGGGCTTGGCCGCAGAGGCACCAAAGGTCGTTGTGGCGAAGGTGTTAGATATAACTCCTTATAAATAAAGGTCTTATGAGTCAACGCACCGGGCTGGGCCGCTGTCCGTTCGGTTGTGGTGCCCTTGTGAATTGCCCCACGGCTGCCTATGCTGCGTTGCAGGCTTTCCAGCCTGTGCGGCTAAGGGAGGTTACGCACGGGTTATCCACAGGAACAGGCTGAATGGGGCATCCAGCGGAAGGACGATAGATGATACTGCTTGAGGCAAGGGACCTGATAAAGATCTACGGTGGAAGAGCGGTAGTTAACCACGTCTCCGTTGTCGTCAACCAAGGCGAGATTGTGGGCCTCCTGGGGCGTAACGGGGCCGGCAAGACCACCACCTTCCGCATGACCATCGGGATGATCTCGCCCAACGGCGGAACGGTCATCTTTGACGGCATGGATGTCACCCGGGTCCCGATGTACAAGCGTGCCCGGCGCGGCATGGGGTACCTTTCCCAGGAGCCTAGCATCTTCCAGCGCCTCACCGTGCGGGAGAACCTCCAGGCCATCCTGGAGACGATGAACCTCTCCAAGGCCGTGCGGAACGAGAAGTGTCATCAACTGTTGGAGCAGTTCGGCCTCACAAGGCAGGCGGAGCAGTTGGCGCGGACGTTGTCAGGCGGGGAGCGGCGCAAACTGGAAATCGCCCGCGCGCTGGTCACCAACCCCACCATGATCCTTTTGGACGAACCGTTTTCCGGGGTGGACCCCATCGCCGTGGAGGAGCTTCAGCACGAGATTCGGGGTCTTCGCGACCGCGGCATCAGCATCCTGCTGACCGATCACAACGTCCGCGAGACCCTCAGCGTGACCGACCGGTCCTATATCATTGACGACGGCAAGGTGCTGCGGGAGGGCGCGCCGCGGGACCTGGTCAACGACGAGATGGTTCGCAAGGCCTACCTGGGCCACACCTTCCGCGGGGATGAGTTCGACAGGAGCTAGCTCCGGTCAAGTCTTCGCCAGGCAGAGTCAAACCGCGCCAGACACTCGCTTCGGCAATAGCGTCCGGGGCGGGGCGTTATACGGAACGGACCATGGAACCTTCGCAGCTTCGTGCCGCGATAGCCTCCGCCAAGGCAGGATCGGCCACGGGCTACGAGGGCCTGCTGAAGGCCTATGGCCCGCGGCTGTACGGGTACTTTTACCGGGCCACCGGCAGGCACCACGACGCCGAGGACCTGCTGGGCGAGGTGATGTTGCGGCTGGTCCGTGAGCTGAAGAGCTATGACGACCGCGGGCGGTTTGAGCCTTGGCTGTTCCGGATAGCAGCCAACCTGGTCCGCGACCGTATCCGCCGGATGCGGACCAACCCGCCGCCGGTGAGCATTTCCGAGGACGGTCGGGACGGACCGGGGTTGTCCGACGGCTTGGCGGCGCAGGAACCTGCCGCCGGGACGGGCCTGCTGGCCGCGGAGGCCGGAGTGGAGTTGGCGGCGGCTTTGGAGCGGCTGGAACCGCGGACGCGGCACATGATACTGTTGCGGCACTTTGGGCACATGAGCTTCCGAGAGATTGCCGATCTTTATCACTGTCCGTTGGGAACCGTGTTGGCCAAGGTGCATCGCGGGCTACGGTCGCTGCGGAGGCTGATGGGTGAGCAAAATGGAACCCAATAAACAACAATTCGAGCGGATTGCGCGGTGGCTGGATGGCCAGGCAGTCGCCCTGAGCGGTTCGGAACAGGCCCTTGCCGAGGACCTGCTGCGGCTGGAGGCTCGTACGGGCGTGCTGTTGGACGTGTCTCTGCCGCCCCAGGCCCTGGCGGCTGCGCGCCGGAGGATGCTGGCGGAGGTTTCCGGGCGGCGACGCAGGGCGTTGCGGTGGGGCGGGGCGATGGTGGCCGCCGCTGCGGCAGTCCTGTTGTTGGCTTTTCTCCAGCCCAGCGACCGGATGGACGGCGGAATCGGGGCGGCGCCGCTGCTGTTGGCCGATGTCTCGGAATCGCCAGGCCCCAGCGAGATCGACGCCCTGGACAAGGAAATCGAGGACCTGGAGGCCCAGCTCATCACCTCGACGCTTCCGGGACCGCAGGAAGTTCTTCTGGAACCGGTGTTGCAGGATTCCGACGCGCCGTGGATGGACGAATTGGACGTGGATTTGGAAGGGTAGCGCCTGGGTCATCCGGGTCTTGGGACAAGGTGCCGCATGTCAAGGCGTTTGATCCTACTGGTGGCGATGTTCGTGCTGATGGCGGTCACCCCTGCCCAGCAGGCCGCCCGCGAGGCTGGCGACGCCGGCCGGGGCGCTACCACCCAACCAGCCCCAGGGGCCTCTACCCAGCCTGCCACGCAGCTCCAGGACAATGAGGCCCGGAAACGAGAGGAGCAGTTGCTGGCCGTCCTGAAAGAGCGCGACCAGGCCAGCTACGAGGCGGCGCTGCAACTCAAGGAGGCCGACCCGGCCGAGTACCGCCGCTACGTTCACCGCGCCTCGGCCTGGCTGGACCGCATCAAGGACCTGCCCCCCCACGTCGCCGAAGCGCAGATGGCCTTGCAGGAGGCGAAGGTCAAGCTGTGGCGGCTTGCGGAATTGGCGCGGAAGGCCCATTCCGAGAAGACCAAGGCCCGGCTCGCTCGGCAGATTCGCCAGATGGTGGAGGCCCAGTTCGACGCCGAGACCGTGACCATACAGTATCGCCTCGAGAAACTTCGCCAGGACATGGAACGCGTCGAAAAGAAACTCAAGGACCGCTCCCAGCAGCGCCAGCAGCTTATCCAGGAAGGCGTCGAACAGGTCCTCCACCCAAGCAGCCAGCCGGCGACGCAACCGGCAACCCAGCCGGCAGCGCACGAAAAGCCCGACAAGGGCGCCAGGCAGCCCTGACGGCCTGTGGCGGCTCAGTAAACGCAGTCGTCCTTGATCGTCCTGACCATCACCTCGACGTTATCCCCCGGCGTGTGCAGGGGAATATCGTGGGTGGAGAAGATCAGCGCCCCATCCGGCCGGCCGACGGTATCGAAAACATCCAGCACATGGGCCCGCACCTGTTCGGCGGTGCCGTCGGGGATGATGAAGCAGTTGTCCAGGCCGCCGTAAAGGGCCAGCCGGCTGCCGTAGCGGGCCTTGAAGTCACGAAGGTCGTTGAGATGCGGCTGGAGCGGGTTGACCGCGCAGCACCCAGCCGACAGCAGCAAGTCCAGGGCTTCCAGGATCTTTCCGTCGCTGTGGAACAGCACCGGGACGCCGAATGAACGGGCGACTTGGGCATGTTCGCGGGCGTAGGCCAGGCAGAACTCCTCCAGCATGACCGGCGACATCGACAGGCCGCGAGAGGTGGCGATATCCTCCATCAGGTACAAGGCCGTGATACCCATCCGGCAGGCCTGCTCAATCACCACCTTCTGGATCTCGGCGATCCGCCGCGCCAGCGTCTTGAATTCCCGCGGATGGTCCAACATGTCCATGTAGGCCAACTCGTAGGTGCGGATACCGGCGATAATGCCCCAGGGCGTGGGGCAGTCCAGTATGACGGCCGTTGAGGGGAATTCCTCCAGGTCCCGGCGGATCAAGTCATACACCTGGTTGGCCTTGGGGTCCGGCAGGGACAGCGAGTCCAGTGAGTCCCAGCTCTGGAGGCAAGGCTGCGTCTGCCACCAGGTGCCGTCGCGCTCGATGCCCGGCCCGCTGGGGAAGGGCAGGTTTGCAAAGGTCTCGATTACGTCGGCTCCGTAGTGCGTGACCCGCCAATGCCTCTGCCCGAAGCGCCGCTCGTACTGGGCCATCAGCCGGCGATCCATCCAGAAGTTGAACGGTGCGCGGTCGGGCTTCTGGTGCGACAAAGCGCAGAGGAATCTCTCCTTGGAATCCAAGTAAGTTCCCTTCCGACGATGGCCAGCCTGGGCAACGAGTCAGTCAAGCCCTGCAACGATACTACCTCTTGCCCGCCTTACCCACCGCCTCCCGGAGTGCCTCGATGTGCGCAGGCCCCGTGCCGCAGCAGCCGCCCAGGAAGTTGGCGCCGGCGGCCAGCAGGGCCGGGACGAAGGAGGCAAACTCCTGTGGGGTCATCGGGAACTTCGGCCGCCCGTCGCGCCCCATAGTCGGCACGCCCGCGTTGGGCTTGATCCAGATGGGCAGGTCGCTTTCCGCTCGCAGGAGCTTGGCGACCTTGACGTAGTTGTCCGGTCCGACGCCGCAGTTGGCGCCGATGGCGTCGGCCCCGTGCTTCCGCGCCGCGGCGGCGAGGTCGGCGGGGGAGTTGCCCATCATCGTGTGGGACTTATCCGGCCCGGAGGAAAACGTCAGGCAGGCGACCACGGGCAGGCCGCAGGCCTTTTTGACGGCCGAGAGGGCGATGACCAGCTCGGCAAGCTCGTTGAATGTCTCCAGGACGATCGCGTCCGCCCCGCCCCAGGCGATGGCCTCGGCGGTCTCGGCGAAGGCGGCGGAGAGTTCTTCCGGGGTAGCTTCCTCGGTCAGCACGATCTTGCCGGATGGTCCGACGGAACCGAAGACCAGCACTTCCTTTCCCGCGGCCTTGGCGGCGTCGGCGGCCCGGCGGGCGATGCGTGCGCCCGCTTCGGACAGCTCGGCGACGCGGTTGGCGGAACCGTATTGGCCCAGGATGAACCGGTTGGCGCAGAGGGTGTTGGTCAGAATGATCTCGCTGCCGGCGCGGATGTAGGCGACGGCGACCCTCTCGACGGCGGAGGGATTGTCGGCGTTCCAGAACTCCGTCGGCGTGCCGACCGGCAGGCCCTGTTTGTGCAACTGCGTGCCGGTGGCGCCGTCGGTGACGCGAACCTTCGCGGCCAAGGTTTTGAGGTTCAGTGCCATTTGGATGCCCTCTGGCAGGCTGCGGTATTTTCCCACATGCTACCTAGCGGGCGGGCGTTGTGGCAGGGAAAGTTGTCGCCGCGCCGTGGGTCTCCGACAGTTGCCGCAAGTCCGCCTGGTTTGGGTCCAGGCGCAGCGACTCCCGCCAGGCGTCGCCCGCGCGGGTTAGAAACTCCTGCTGGCCCGTGATACGGTGAATTTCCAGCCACTGTTGGCCGAGGAATCTCCAGGCGGTGGCATCCGCCCCGGCCACCTGGGACGCCCGGTTGGCTGCGACGATTGCGCGTCCGATGCTGCCGACGGACCGGGCGGCCGCGGCGAGGTTCAGCCAGGCCCGCGCGTCGGAGGGGGTCAGCTTGGCTGCCTCGGCATAGGCGGCCATGGCCTCCGAGGGACGGTTGAGGTCCATCAGCGCCTCGCCCAGTGCCGACTGCGCGGAGGGAAGGTGCGGCGCCGCCGACACGACCTTTTGCCACGCCTCCGCCGCCTCTTTCAGTCTGCCCTGGGCCTGATAGAGCGCCGCGAGGTTGTACTGGGCCTGGACGAACGCGTCGTTCTCGGCCAAGAGTCGGAGGTAAACGCGCTCCGCCTCATCAAACCTCCGCACGCGCGACAGCGCCACGGCCAGGTTGAATTGGGCCTGGGCGTTTCCGGGAAAAAGCTCCGCAATCCGCCGATAGACGTCAACGGATTGTTCGTACCGCTGTGCCGCCGTCAGGGCATTGGCCAATCCGGCAAGGCCGACTGGGTCCGCCGGGTCGCGCCGGAGGGCAGCGGTGAAATACTCCACAGCCGCGGGATAGTCGTGGGCCTCCATCGCCCGGTTGCCCCTGGCCACCGGCGCTTGCCACCGTCCGTTGCCCGCGACAAAACGGACCGTGGCGGCCGAGGCGAGCAGGGCCACCAGCAGGATTCCGATCCGCGGCAGGACGACAAGAATGGTTCTGCGGTTCACAAGGGGGATTCTATCCGCCACACTTTGCCTTGCACCACCCCGGACAAGTGCTGGAATCCGTTCTCGCGGCGGTTAGGATGAATGTCCCCTCCGCCTCGGCGGAGGGAGACGGCATGGTTTTGCAGGGATATTCGTGAAAGCGTTTTACATTACAGCGCCGCACGAGACGGACATCCGAAACATCGACAAACCCGTTCCGGGCGACGGCGAAGTGCTGTTGCGCGTGCGGATGGTGGGGCTTTGCGGTTCGGACCTCAACACGTTTCGCGGGGCCAATCCGCTGGTGAGCTATCCGCGCGTTCCCGGCCATGAGATCGCCGCCACCGTCGAGTCTGCCCTCGGTGAGGCGGCCGAGCGGTTCGCACCCGGCACCAGGGTCACGGTCCTGCCGTACACAAGTTGTGGCCGCTGCCCTTCCTGCCGGCGTGGCAGGCCCAACGCCTGCCGGTCCAACCAGACCCTTGGCGTCCAGCGGGACGGGGCGCTGGCTGAGTACATCGTGGCGCCCTGGCGGAAGGTTGTCGGTTCCGAGAAGCTCTCGCTGCAAGAGCTTGTGATGGTGGAGCCGCTGTCGGTGGGCTTCCACGCTGCCGCGCGGGCCAGGGCGGCCGAGGGCGACACGGTGGCCGTGATCGGCTGCGGGGCGATCGGGCTGGGCGCCATTGCCGGGGCGGCCTTTGCCGGGGCGAGAGTGATTGCCATAGATATAGATGACAGCAAGTTAGAACTTGCCGCCAAAGCCGGTGCCGCCGAGGCGGTCAACTCCGCCGCTGCCTCATTGCACGACCAGCTTGCCCGCCTCACCGCCGGCGACGGGCCGGACGTGGTCATCGAGGCCGTCGGGTTGCCCGCGACCTTCCGGGCGGCGGTGGAGGAAGTGGCGTTTGCGGGCAGGGTCGTCTACATAGGCTACGCCAAGGCCCCGGTGGAATATGAGACGAGGCTCTTCGTGCAGAAGGAACTGGACATCCTCGGCTCGCGCAATGCCTTGGACGATTTCCCCCGCGTCATCAAGATGCTGGAGACGGGGCGATTTCCCGTCGGCGAGGTCATCAGCAGGGTTGCGCCGCTGGCGGAGGCGGGAGGGGCTTTGGCGGATTGGAGCGCCAATCCGGCGGCATTCACGAAGATTCTCATAGACCTGGATCGATAGCGGCGCAAGGAGCTTTCCGTGAAGGTGGTGTTCCTGACGGGTTTGAGGCGGATGGAGGCGCGCGAAGTCCCATCGCCTCGGATACAGCACGACAGCGAGGTGCTGTTGCGCGTGGAGGTGGTGGGAGTCTGCGGCAGCGACGTGCACGTCTACAAGGAAGGCCAGATCGGCGGTCTGGCGGCGGAGTTCCCCTGGATCGTCGGACACGAGTGCGCCGCAACCGTGGCGGCTGTTGGGCAGGCGGTGCGGGACCTTCAACCGGGGCAGCGGGTGGCGGTCGATCCGCTCATCACCTGTGGCCGGTGCGACCAGTGTCGCGGCGGCAGAAAGCACACCTGCCGGAACCAGCGATTCCTCGCCACCCCCGGCCAGGCGCCCGGTGCGATGGCGGAATACCTGGTCATCCCCGCCGGCTGCTGCTATCCGATACCGGATTCCATGAGCTTCGTGCAGGCGGCGCTTTCGGAACCTCTGTCGGTGGCGCTCCATGCCCGTAACCTGGCCGGTGTGAAACCGGGCATTTCGGCGGCCGTCCTGGGCTGCGGCCCCATCGGCCTGAGCCTATTGGCCACTCTGCGCCATGCGGGGGCAGGCAGGCTCTATGCCACCGACCTCATCGACCGGCGGCTGGAACTGGCCGGACGATTCGGAGCGGACTGGACGGGATCGCCGCGTTGCCGGGACATTGTCGCGGAGATCACCGCCGCCGAACCAGTGGGCGTCGATTATGTCTTTGAGTGCGCCGGGCAGCAGGAAACCATCGACCAAGGTGTCAGGCTCCTTCGTCCCGGGGGAACGCTGATGCTGGTGGGAATCCCGCAAGAGGATCGAGTCAGCGTCGAGATTCATTCCGCCCGGCGGCACG
>Ga0315273_10004986_pt1 | contig 16376 bp, 11 predicted proteins | sample YL17G02_0_MG_FD_205753 | JGI IMG/M metagenome (GOLD analysis project Ga0315273, IMG submission 205753) | Sediment microbial communities from Yellowstone Lake, YNP, Wyoming, USA - YL17G02_0 | ecosystem: Environmental > Aquatic > Freshwater > Lake > Sediment | place: USA: Wyoming | collected... | reverse complement strand
TATCCCAATTCCTGCGATGCCGGCATCGGAGGCGTGGCTCCCTATACCTGCAATATCTCCAACCTCTCTCCCGGCACGACATACTACTACCGCGCCAAAGCCACCAACACGGGAGGTCCTTCCAATGGAAGCGAACAATCCTTCATCACTCTCCCTCGAATCAACATTGTTTCCGAAGGACAGACCTATCTGACGAGCGTCTCTCCGACCATTACCGGCTCAACCACTGCTATCACCCTGGATTCCAATCCCTATACCTCGGGCACTCCCATTACCTCACCCGGTTCCCACACCCTGACAGCTACCAACGCTTCCGGTTCAACCATTGTCAATTTCACTCTAATCACCACTCCCGCCGTCACCACCGACAACGTCTCCGACATTACCGCCACCACCGCCCAAGGCCATGGCACCATCACCGCTACCGGAGGACAAGATCCGACCAGATATATCGAATGGGGCACCCAATCCGGAACTTACACTCACTCCTGCAACGCTTCTAGCGGCACCGGATCCTATTCCTGCTCTCTCTCCAACCTCTCTCCCGACACTACCTACTACTATCGAGCCAAAGCCGTCAATGACGGAGGCACATCCTATGGAAACGAAAAGGACTTCCAAACCCTGGAAGGAGCGGTTATCATTTACGATCCCGATTCCGATAAGATCGGACAAGCCATCTCATCCAGTTATTTCACCATAGAAGGAGGCAATGCTTCCAACACCACTCAATCCGAAGCCAACACTGATATTACCCTGATTAATACCGATACCAACAGTTCTCTGACTATCCCCGAATCCACCCACATCACCAAAACCGGAGGCGGATCATTCAATTTCTCCCAGTTCATAGTTGAAGACGCTCTCAACCAAGTCAAAAGCACGGTCTCCGAATCCTGGGGAGCCATCAAAATCGGCATCCCGACTATCGGCATCACTTTCTCCAATCCCATCTCCGTTTCCATTAATGTCGGCGCTCAATACAACGGAAAAGAAATCGAAGTCCAATACCAAAATGAAGGAGGAACCACTTGGACTCACGAAACCACTTGCACCGTAACGGAAGGACTCTGCACCTTCACCACCACCCATGCCACCACTTTCACCGCTAATGGAGACGGGACTTTCTCCTCGGCCGATCCGGTGGACATCAATCTGGCTATCAACGCCGGCATCGCCATCAACTGCGATCCCGATGTGACTCTGGGACCCATCGTCCAAGACGGCAAATCCGACTTAACCGATAACTCCGCCACCTGCACCATCCGCACCAATAACAGCGATGGCTATTCCCTCACTCTCAAAGCCGATGAACCCAATCTGACCAGCGCTTCCGATACCTTGAATCCCATCACCGCTTCATCCACTCCCACCACTTGGGACGGAACTGCGGTTCCCAACACCGCTTCCGGCTGGGGTTATCGTCTAAGTACGGCCAGCACCATAGATGACGCCAAATGGGGAACAGACGACCAATCAAACGTAAATTACGGCACTGCCGCCCAATGGTACAAAGCCACCGGTTCCGACTACCAAGTCGTCCAAAGTTCCAGTGAAACTTCCAATGACGGAGACAGCGAAATTCTGAATTTCGGAGCCGAGATCGGAGCCGGAATGATTCAGCCCACCGGCACTTATACCACGACGGTGACTTTGACGGCGATTACCCTATAATTTTCATTGATCAATTTTCATTTACCAATTTTCAATTTTCAATTTTCATTTATTTATTTTAGAAATTAGAATATCGAAACGGAGTGGAAATTAGAAATTCGAAATTCGAAACAGGTTTTGTTTTCATTTTACCCGGTTAAATAATTTTGCTTTTGCAAAATTAAAATTTGTGAAACAAATTTTATTTAACGGGGTGAACATTTTTCAATTTTCATTTGTTTATTTCAGAAATTCGAATATCGAAGCGTGGAACAGAATTAAGTTTTTAAGAAACAAATTCCAAGATACAAGAAACAAATTGCAAAAAAGTTTTCATTTACCATTTTTCAATTTCCATTTTTTGATTTGAGGAAGTGGAAACAAATTTTATTTAACGGGGTGAACATTTTTCATTTTTCATTCATTTATTTTAGAAATTCAGATTTCTGATTTAATTCCGATTTATTTATTTGTCTATATGATCCGATTGAGTCGGATTTTCTTTTTTTGGCTTGGAACAGCCACCATCGCAGACCCTTGACTTGTGGTATAGCAGTTATATAATATACTATATGTAGTAGTAAAATTAAAAAAATTGAATTATTGAGTCAGAATTTTAAATACAGCGAAGATAATTCATATTCAAATTATTATTCCATCGGAATCCGTTAAAAATTAAAAATTACAAAATTATGCATTGCCCCTTTTGCGGACACAGCGAGACCAAAGTTCTCGATTCCCGGGACACGAACGATGGGAAAGCTATCCGTCGGCGCCGAGAATGCGAAAAATGCAAAGTGCGTTTTTCAACTTATGAAGAGGTGGAATTGATGCGATTGACAGTCATCAAGAAAGACGGAAGAAAGCAGGATTATGATCGGAAGAAAATGGAACTGGGAATCCGCAAGGCCTTGGAAAAAAGGCCGGTGACGGAAGAGAAAATCCAGCGGATGTTCGGAGATGTCGAATATGAGCTTCAATCCAAGGAAGACAACGAAATAAACAGCAAAGAAATCGGAAAAATTGTTTTGGAAAAACTCAAGGAAATTGACGATGTGGCCTATTTGCGGTTCGTGAGCGTCTATAAATCATTCAAGAATGCGGAAAGTTTCAAAAAAGAAGCGGAGAAAATTTCCGGCGCAGTGTAATCAGAAATTTAAATAATTTTTTAATTATTAAGGAGACAAAAGAAATATGAAAAAGAAAGCCGGGGGTCAAAAAAAGGAGAAAGGGGTGGTAAGCAAAAAAATAAATAGGGCGGAAAAGGAAAATCAGATCAGGAAAGTGGTGAAAAGAAACGGCCGGGTGGTGCCTTTTGACCAAGAAAAAATAACTAAAGCGGTGGCTAAGGCCTTTGCTTCAACGAAAGAAGGAAGTTATGTTGAGGCCAAGAAAGTTTCAGAAAAAGTCGTCCGTCTTTTGAATAAAAATTACCGCAAAGGATATATTCCAGAAATTGAAGAAATTCAGGATTTGGTAGAAAGAGTATTGATAGTTTTGGATTTTGAAGAAACGACCAAGGAATATATTCTCTATCGCGAACAGCACAGAAAAATCCGCGAGACGGAAGAATTAATCGATGAAGCGGTCACTTTGGTGGATAAATATATCCAAGAGATAGATTGGCAGGTTAAAGAGAACGCCAATATGGCCTATTCTTTACAAGGACTCAATAATTACATCGCTTCCATCGTCAGTTCTAAATATTGGATGAACAAGGTTTATTCGAAAGAAATCAGGGAAGCTCACGAGGATGGAGATTTTCATATCCATGATCTTCAATTGATAGCGGCTTATTGCTGCGGCTGGGATCTTCAGGATCTTATCAAAAAAGGTTTTACCGGAGTGATGGGTAAAGTGGCTTGCAAGCCGGCGAAGCATTTGGGTTCTCTTTTGGGACAAATGGTGAATTTCATATACACTCTTCAGGGAGAAGTGGCAGGAGCGCAAGCATTTTCAAATTTTGACACCTTGCTGGCTCCGCTGATTCGTTATAATGGGTTGTCATACAAGGAAGTTAAACAAAATATCCAATCGTTCGTTTTTAATATGAATGTTTCCACACGGGTGGGTTTCCAGACCCCGTTTTCCAATATTACGATGGATATCACTCCGCCAAAAACCTTAGCCAAAGAAGCGGTGGTGGTGGGCGGCATCGCTCAAAAAGAAACTTATGGAGAATTTCAAGAGGAAATGAATATGATTAACCGGGCTTTTGCCGAAGTGATGACGGAAGGAGACGCGAATGGAAGAATTTTTACTTTTCCGATTCCCACTTATAACATCGGAAAAGATTTTAATTGGGATGACGAACGTTTTGATTCCATCTGGGAAATGACGGCCAAATATGGAATCCCGTACTTTGCCAATTTCGTGAATTCTGATATGGATCCGGATGATGCCCGTAGTATGTGCTGCCGGTTGCGCCTGGACAATCGGGAATTGCACAAGCGTGGAGGCGGACTTTTCGGCGCCAATCCTTTGACGGGATCGGTGGGCGTGGTTACGATTAATATGCCCCGCTTAGGTTATCTTTCCGGAAAGAAAGCTAAAGGGAAAGCGGGTAAGAAAGATTTTTTTCAAAGATTGGACAAGTTGATGGATTTGGCCAAGGAAAGTTTGGAAGTGAAAAGAAAGTTGATAGAAAAATTGACGGAAAAAGGGCTTTATCCCTATGCGAGATTTTATCTGGAATCAATAAAGATGCGCCGCGGAAAATACTGGGCCAATCATTTCAACACTATTGGACTGATCGGAATGAATGAAGCGCTCCTTAATTTAATGGGTAAGGATATTACGACGAAAGAAGGAAGAAAACTGGCTGAAGAAATTTTGATCCATATGAGAAATAAAATAATGAAATACCAGGAAGAGACCGGAAATTTATATAATCTTGAAGCTACGCCGGCGGAAGGAACATCCTACCGTCTGGCGCAAAAAGACAAGAAAAAATATCCGGATATAATTTATGCCAACAATGAAGCGGTTCAAAAAAACGGAGCGGAGCCGTATTACACGAATTCATCGCAACTGCCTGTTCATTTCACGGAAGATCTTTTTGAAGCGCTGGAACTTCAAGATAATCTGCAAACAAAATATACCGGCGGAACGGTGTTTCATGGTTTTTTGGGAGAACGCATCTGGGACAAGAATATGACGAAAAATCTGGTGCGAAAGATCGCGGAAAATTATTCCCTGCCTTATTTCACGCTGACGCCGACGTTCAGCATCTGTCCGGTGCATGGATATATTTCCGGCGAACACTATACCTGTCCGAAATGCGTGGTGGAACAAAAAACCGAGGTCTATTCCCGCGTGGTGGGATACATCCGTCCGGTCAGTCAATGGAACAAAGGGAAACAAGAAGAATTCAAAGACAGAAAAGAATTTGTAGTAGTAGATGCTGTCTGCAATTAGTAGGATAAAAAAGATAGTGGGGCGACTTGATGAAAATTCTTGTCGCCCTAATTTTTCACAAAAATCTAAATAAATCAAAATCAAGCCGTTTAAGTTTTGATTGTATTCATTTAAAATTTTAAATTGATTGGAACTTGAAAATTTAGATTTATAAATTCGAACAACCATATCTGTCGAAATTATTGTTTTAGACACAAATATTTTTAGCATAGCAAACATACGCATATGATTTTAGGCGGTTATCAAAAATTGACGCTTATCGATTATCCGAGCAAGCTGGCGGCGACAGTTTTTACGATTGGCTGCAGTTTTCGCTGTCCCTTCTGCCACAATCCGGAATTGGTCGATCTGAAACTGGTTCACGAAGAAAAATCGGAGCAGGAATTTTTTAAGTTCCTGAAAAAAAGAAAAGGAAAATTGGAGGGCGTGTGTATCACCGGCGGGGAGCCGACCATTCAGTCCGACATTATTGATTTCATCAGAAAAATAAAAAAATTGGGATTTACGGTGAAACTGGATACGAATGGAACGCGTCCGGATGTGCTCAAGAAAATTCTGGATGCGAAAATTATTGATTATGTAGCGATGGATATCAAGCATAGTCAGAAAAAATATGCGGAAGCGGCGGGAAGAAGTGTGGATATTGAAAAAGTGAAATTGAGCGTCAACTTGCTGATGAAAAACGGAATTGATTATGAATTCCGCACGACGGTCGTGCCGGGAATTCACGAGGAAAGTGATTTTGAAGACATCGCCGAGTGGATCCGAGGAGCGAAAAAATATTATCTTCAAAGATATCGGGAAGTGAAGATTCTGGATCAGCGTCTTTTCAGAAAGACCAAAGGAAAATCGCTCAATCTCGAGAGAATAAAGGAAAAATATGAGAAAAATTTCGGCAAAATGGAAATCAGGGGCTGAAATGAAAAATAAGAGGACGATATGGCGTATGATATAAATGCGGAATAATACTGGGACTTGCGCGTTTGCCTATTTATCCACAGTTAGGGCTTCAATTTTTATACGTTTTTGGTTTAATAAATATCATTGTTAGGATAAAAAACGCCATTAAGAAAAAAATTGATAAAGCGAATCTACGTAAAAACGAACCCGCGGTCGGCGCGGAATAAAGTGGAAAAAATTTCCGACCATGAATACCGGGTGAAAGTGACGGCGCCGCCGTTTGACGGAAAAGCCAATTTGATGCTTTTGGAAGCGCTGACCGAATATTTCAACATTCCGAAAAAATCGTTCAAGATTGTCGGTGGCAAGACCGCGAGGATAAAAATGGTGGAGATCGGATGAGAGAAAATTTTGAGAATTATTTTTATGTAAACCCCGCGCCAACAAGCGCGGATTTTTTATTCGTCTGCGCGAAAAATCGCAGTTTTGCCCACGAAGCTCAATTTTTGCTATAATAATATAAATGAACAAAGACAAGATATTTCTGGGAATAACGCTGGGTTTTATTGCGGGAGTGGGCTTCAGATCCTATTCCGGCTCGGATCCGCTGATGCTGATTTGGGCTGTTTTGATATGTTCTTTGGCTATTTTTACGGTTTTCTATAAAAATAAAAAAGCCGTGTTTATCTCATTCCTATTGCTGTCATTGGCGATGGGAATCTGGAGGACGGATGAAAAATTGAAAAATTTGGAAACAGGAAACTTAGCGGGAAAAAATTTCAGCGGGATGGCGGTGGTCTCCGAAGAACCGGAAGCAAAAGACAATTACAAGAAAGTAATTTTGAAAACCGATAAAAATTTTCTCGTGCTGGCCAATGTTTCGTTGAATTCAGATTTGAGTTATGGAGACGAGGTGAAAATCAATTGCGCCTTGAAAATTCCCGAACCGATAGAAGGATTTGATTACCGGATGTATCTGGCTAAAGACAATATCCGCTATCTGTGTCAAAGTTCCTCATTGGAAAAAACCGGAAATTGGCGAGGCAACAAGACATATGTCCGTCTTTTGGATTTGAAACAGAAGATGGAAGAAAATATCAACCGAGCCGTTCCCGAGCCGGAAGCGGGACTGGCCAACGGCCTGATCCTCGGCGGAGGCAATCGGTTGACCGGAGAACTCCGGGACAAGTTTTCCAAGACGGGAATGAGCCACATTGTGGCGGTATCTGGATATAACGTCACCATCATCGCCGAATATCTGATGTTTCTTGGAATCGTCATCGGGTTGTGGCGCCGGCAGGCCTTTTGGTTTTCGGTTGCCGGAATATTCTTGTTTGTGGCGATGATCGGATTTCCGGCTTCGGCGGTGCGGGCGGGAATTATGGGATCGCTTCTCCTTTGGGCGATGAAGAACGGGCGACTGGCGAACGCTTGGAACGCGATAATTTTTTCGGCGGCGGCGATGCTGGCTATCAATCCGCTGGTCTTGCGCTGGGACATCGGTTTTCAGCTTTCTTTTCTGGCGACAGCCGGTATTGTGGCATTTTCTCCTTTCTGGGAAAGGCATTTGATCAAAAAGCATAAAACTTTCGGAATTTTTGAAATAATTCTTCTAAGTTTGAGTGCCCAGATATTCGTGCTGCCGGTTTTGATTTCCAATTTTGGCTACGTCTCCTTTGTTTCGTTGCTGGCCAATGTCCTGATCCTTCCGATGGTTCCCGTTTCGATGCTTGCGGTTTTTTTGGTGGCGGTCGCGGGATCAGTTTCCCATGGATTCTCGCTGATTTTTGCCTGGCTCGCTTATCTGCCTTTGAACTATGAAATTCGGGTTATTGAAATGCTTTCCGGTTTGGAATGGGCGGGAAAAAACGTCGGGTCTCTGCACCGATTGCAGATCATCGGATGGTATGCCATACTTTCGGGAATCACCTATTGGATGAAAACCAGGATGAGGAATAATATGTTTCAAAAATGAAATTATGTTTTATCGCAAATTGGCGCGGGTAGGTTTAGTGTTTCTTTGGGCAATTGATCTGATTCTGGGCGGCATCATTTTTTATTCCTGGCAGAACAGGAATAATCTTGAAATTATTTTTCTGGATGTTGGGCAAGGCGATGCTATCCTGATAACTCAAGGCAGCCGTCAGACCCTGATTGACGGAGGAAGGAATGGAAAATTATTGCTCAATAAATTAGGGAAATATATCCCTTTTTGGGACAGGGAAATAGAAATGATCATCGCCACCCATCCGGATCAGGATCATATTGGAGGTTTGATTGATGTCTTCAAAAACTATCAAGTTGGCGCGGTGATCAGAACCGGAGCTAGGAGCGATGCCGAGACCTTCAGGGTCTTTGAGGAAAAAATCAATCAAGAAAAAGCCGAAAACGTGGGAGCGGTGAGGGATGTTTTTTTGCAGTTTCCTCAAGGTCCGGAAGTCAAGATTCTCTATCCGTTTTCTCCGGCCGATGATTTCGGTAAAAATAATTCCAACGTCGGAAGCGTGGCGGTGAAATTGGCCTGGGGAAAAAATTCATTTCTTTTTTTAGGCGATCTGCCGGGTGAAAACGAAATAGAACTTATTGCCGAAAATGCGGATTTAAAAGCGGATGTTTTGAAAATTGCGCATCACGGTTCAAAATATTCCACCACTGATGAATTCTTGAACGCGGTACAGCCGGAAGATGCGATTATATCAGTCGGAAAAAACAACACATATGGCCATCCTGGAAAAGAAGTGATTGATAGATTGCTGGAACACAAAGCCAGGATTTTGAGGACGGATGAGATGGGCGACTTGCGTTATGAATGCAAAACAGCCGATGAAAAATGCGCTTTAATGGAAAATTAAGATTGCACGTTCGCGGTAATTATGATAAATTGGAACTTGTTAATCATTGAACAATCAAAAAATATGGCTCAACTACATCCAAGCAAAGAAAGAACATTCGTTGTCATTAAACCGGACGGCGTCCAGCGGTCGTTCATTGGAGAAATCATCAGGAGGTTTGAACGGACGGGACTAAAAATCGCGGGACTCAAGATGGTGGTGCCGACAGAGGAACAATCCTGGGCGCACTATAAAAAAGACGACGCGTGGTTTGAAGCGAAAGGCGAGAGAATCGTCAAAGAATTTGAAGCGCAAGGGTTGCCGGTGGAGAAGACAGCGCTGGAATATGGCAAAGATATTGTGCGCCAACTGGTGGCTTTTATGACATCAGGACCGGTAGTGGCGATGGTGATTCAAGGCAATCAAGCAGTGAGTGTCGTGATGAAAATCGTGGGAACGACTGAACCGATGATATCCGATATCGGGACGATCCGCGGCGACTTGACGATGGATTCCTATCCGCTGGCGAGCATAAACCGGCGAGCCGTGAGAAACCTGATCCATTGTTCGGACAAACTGGAAGAAGCCGAAAGGGAAATCAAGATCTGGTTCAAAAACGAAGAAATCATCAATTACCGCCTAGTGCAGGAACAGATTCTCTATGACGTGAATCTGGATGGAATTTTGGAATAATCGACAAAAAATTTGACAGCGTGACAAAACAGCGCTATACTTAATATGATTTTGGTTTATATGTTTCATTTTCCCGCCCCTAGCTTAGCTTATGGCGGGATTTTGTTATGGAAGAAAAACAGCAAAAAATAAGTCCAATCAAAAACCGTCCTTGAATAAATACTTTATAAATCCAATCCGACGGTGATTGGGTAACAAATTGCGAGTCCAGAACTTGCTCCGGGAGTTTAATACCATTTATTACGAAAAGAGTTTTTTATCGACAAAGAGATAGAGTTTGAAACATACAACTTTAGATTATAAAAAAAGGAAAATTCAAATTTCAAACCCTGTTGACCCTTACCGCGGAACGCGCCCCAAAGACGTGATTGCGGCAGTCGGGAAAGTTCCCGTCCAAATACACCTGCCGATTATTATGGAACGAATAGCCAAACGGAACATTGCCGGAAGTATGAAAAAACATCCCTATCAAATAAGAAGCGCTGCCGTTTCCTTGATAATCATCTATGACCTGATTAGTTTCTTCAAGATGGATTAGAAATTCCGTAATCCACTCTTCCAGCGTCTGGCCAAATTCGCCTTTGTATTGTTTTCCCTTCAACAGCAGCTGCAGATATTCTTTCGGCGTTTTGTTCGCTTCCAATTGTTTTCTGTTGTGTTTTATTTCTCCCTTGCCTTCTCTCGGAATATTTATGCTCTTTTCTCTGAACGTTACCAAATAACCGGGCATTTGCGATTGTTTAAGCGCTTCAATCATTTCCTGTTTGGTCTTGCCTTGATGGTTTTTTTTAGAAAATTTCTTGATGTCATAAAACAGTTCTCCGTTTTCATCAGCGTTCTGATAATTATCCCAGACATAGAGCGGATCATCTTCTTTTAAATCGAAGGGTTTCAGTTCTTCGTTCGGATCATCCTGATTTTTCTTGGTATGGAACAATTTGCCTTCCTTGTGGTGCTTAAGCAGTTGTTTTTTGAGTGTGTTGATGAGCCGCTGGAGCGGCATGGCAAACGGCACGATTTCCAGTTCTGTAAAACCCTGCGCTATCTTAGTTTCAAATAGTTCTTTGTTGTTTTTCAGTTCCTGTTCTATGGCTTCCATTTTCGGAAATGGATATTCTTGGCCGTCAATGCCCAAAATGCCGATTTCTTGGCTTTTCGGCAGGATTTCCAAAAGCCCCAATTGGTTGAGAATTTTAGCCTTGGTTTCGTATTGATTTTTTAATTTCAAGGACAACCATATTTCCAGATTAAATGGTTTTTGTTCCTGATTTTCAACTTTTGGAGGTGCGCTCACGCGCTCAAACATAGACATATATCTTATTTTTTATTGCTTAGATTGTGATTATATCAAATCAGGGGTATTTTGGCAATATACTTACTGTAAAAATATTATCAAATTGCGCAGGACAAAAAAGAGGCCGAGATTTTAAGTGATCCCGAGCGCAACATTTTTGGAATTTGATATTTAGAACTTGGGATTTATTCACCCCGTAAAATAAGATTTGTTATACAAATCTTATTTTTGCTAAAAGCAAAATTATTTCACTGGGTAAATTTGTTTCGGGCTTCGAATTTTGAGTTTCGGATTTAATTAAAATTTATTTCATAAATCTTACTTAATTAAAAATAAAACTTAACCATGAATTTTGTTTAATTGAAGAAAATTGGCTTGAAATCGGCAATAAACGACGAAAAAATGGGTGAAAAAGTTATCCACCGTGGGGGGGTCTTGCGCGAATTTGGGGATAGGGTGTATAATAACAGGGCTAAGGAATAATTGTCGTAAATTTTTTTTAGCGTTTATAAAAATTAATAATAATACAAAACAATGAAGACAACAACAATGAAAGTGATTTTTCTGTCCGTTGTGGTTTTGGTGGCCGCGTTCGCGTTCCAAGTGGAAATCGGACTGGCCGCGACCGCTACGGATCAAGTCACGCTTTCAACCACAGTCAATCAAACGATCTCGCTTGATTGCGGAGCCAATGTCAATCTGGGAAACATCACTCCGGGCACTCCGGTTTATAATTCCACGGTTTGCACCGGGACGACTAATGCCGAAAGCGGCTATGATCTCAATGTGATGCGCGACGATGCCGACACGACGATGGACAAGATCAGTGAAGCCACCACCAACATTACCGACAAGGCCGCTTGGGATCCGACCGCTAACGCGGGAGCTGGAAATGCAGCTTCTTGGTCGGGAACAGGACTCGGGTTCGGTGTTTTCGCTTCCACTGCTACTAGGAATACGACTTGGTGGGGAACGGGATCTGCTTGCGATGATACCAACAATAAGTATGCCGGTTTTCCGACCGCTTATGCCCTGATTATGGATCACGATGCATATTCTTCGGGCTCAACCACGACTAGTATCTGCTACAAGCTGGATGTTCCAACCACGCAGAAATCCGGAACCTATGACGGCAACGTCACGTACCAAGCTGTGAGCAAGCCATAATGTCAATGCGAAAAATGTTTAATTCAAAAAAAGTTTTTTTTGCAGAAGTACTCCTAGCAATAGGAGTACTTTGTTATGCCGGCGGCGCGAAGGCGCAGACGGATCTGCGCATCGCGCCCGGCATCCAGATTTCTCCGGCTCGCTTTGATCTCAAACTCAAAAGCGGAGACGAAGGGACGGGAAAGATTAATATCAAAAATTATTCGGAGCGGACATATGACGTGGAAATCGGAGTGGAGGATTTTTATGTCTCCGATGATTCAAGCGAGAGCATTTTTTTCACGCCGGACAAAAGGCCGGAACTTAAGGTCTATGATGTCATCAATTGGATCGAGACGGAGAAGAATCTGACGCTCGCGCCGGGAGAAGGGAAAGACGTGCCTTTCAAGATTAAAGTTCCGCAAGAGACGCCGACCGGAGGATATTATGGCGCAGTTTTTTTCAAAACGACGATCCGCGACGACTCCGCCAATGAAGACACCTCCAAAATCACCGTCCATCAGCGGATCGGCCTGCTTTTGACGATGGCGATTCAAGGCAGTGGAGCGATTGAGCGTTCCGGCGAAATCATCAAGTTTGAACCGCAGAGCAAGATTTTTTTCTCAAGCCCGGCAACCTTGATCGCGGATATCGCCAACAAAGGCAATATTCACTATAAAGGCGAAGGGAAGATTGAAATTTTCCGTTTTGGCAAAAAGATCGGCGAAATTGAACTCAAGCCCCAGATCATTTATCCGAACAAGTTCAGGCGCTATGAAGAAAATTGGGAATTATCGGCTTGGGATTATGGACAATATCAGGCGAAAATCAATTTTACTAGCGAAGACGGAAAAATAGTAATTTCCAAAGAGATGTCTTTTTGGTCAATTCCCGGCAGGACGACGATTTATATCGTTGTCTTACTGATGCTTTGGATCGGTATCAAATGGTTGAAAAAAAAGCTGAAGCGTCGAAAAGAAAAAAATGACAATCAGTCCGTTCCGCCAAAATAAAGATTTATCTGAAAAATATAGGACAGCCGTCAATTGCCATGGTCTAAATCCGGAATCACCGGGAAAAGAGGAAAACGCTATGATTTTTTTTCACCAATGGAGCATCGGATAAAATTATTTTTTTCCGATATTTTAATAAATAGTCGGATAATGTTTTTTTAGATAGCATGAAAAATAAAATAAAAAATTTGATAACGAAGTCATTATTCATTTTTGGTCTGACTTGGCTGTTGGCGGCGCCGTTCGGTTCTTGGGCGGATGACTTTCAGGACTCGTTGGGCATTGCCGTCGATCAGTCGGTTTTTTCCATTGACGTTGCTCCGGGAGAATCCGGAAATTTTGTCTTGAATATTTCCAATATTTCTTCCAAAGACGTCCAAGAAAAAATAAATTTGAAAATGGCAGAAACGTCTTATGATGACAACAACCAAATCATTCTGGCACCGGAAAAAAACGAAAATCAAAAAATTGGTAACTGGGTCAAAATAAGCGAAAATGATTTCGCTCTGAATGGCGGCGAGACCAAAGAAGTGATTCTCTCGCTTTCGGTTCCGAACGACTCATTGGCCGGCAGTTACACCGGAATCCTGATGGTCGGTTCTTCGCCTAATCCGGCCAAAGGGACGGCGATCGGAGGCAGGATCGGCGTGCATGTCCTCATTAATGTCAAAGGCGACATTTCCGGAAAAGGGTGGCTGGTGAGTTTCAAAACGCCTTTCATCGCCGAAAAAAATCCGATTTTCAAGACAGAATATGAAAATCAAGGGAATATCCATTATGTGCCTCATGGGGAAATCCGGATCGCGAACCTGTTCGGAAAGAACCTGGAGACGCTCAATGTTGAAAAACATTTTGTTTTTCCCGGAAAAAAATTCACGTTTGAATCGGTCTGGGAAAAATATCCGCGTTGGGGGATCTATCAAGCTGAAGCGTCTTTCGTGGATGGAGACGGGAAGACCTGGATTCTGAAGCGCTACTTTCTGGGGAAATTATTTTTTGTCTTTCCCCTCGTGATTATAATTTTCGCATCCGTTATGATTTTTGCATTCAAGACAATCAGGAAACACCGGATGGAAGGCGATGCACCCAGAAGTTAAACTTTGCAGAATTATTTTAATTTTATTGAGAACCCGGAATTGTGTTTCTGGGTTTTTTTATTAATCCGCTTTCTTCAGGAATGGTTCTTAAAGTTTATCCGGTGGAATCCAGCTATCCCTCCTAAATTCCTAGAGTCCAACTTTAGGAGAACCTAAAGTTGGACTTTAGGATTAGCCCGAAATTCGAAATTCGAAACAAATCTCGGGTTCTAAATATCAAATTCCAAAAAAGACAAATGAAAATTGTATGATTGAAAAATTAAATGAAAATTGAAAATTGGAAATTATTTCACGAGGTAAATGATAAATTTCGTTTCAAAAAATAATTTATCTCGAGAGAAGATGCTGATGCATATCATGCTAGTATGCCTTTCTCAAATAATCGAATAGCATGCTGTCGGTCAGGAATTCAATCGGCGCCCGATCGTCAGTGAGGATGAGTTTTGATTTATCAAATTTTATTTTTTGGGTGTCATCGGCATAAGTCAAACTCAATTTTTTGAGGCCCGGTTCATTGATCATCTTCGGCAAGGAAGAAAAATCCAGCGGGTTTTTAGAAGCGCTGATGATATAGTTGAAGCCGTTGTCTTTTATCGGCGTCAGGTAGGTGTTCTCAAAAACTCCGGCCAGGGTATTGGTGATGAATTTCAAGAGGTCCGATTTTTCTGAAGTGGAATTGACATTGATGGCGACCAGACCATTGTCGGTCAATCGATCCTTGGCCAGATTCCAAAATTCCCGGGTGGTGAGCGTCCAAGGTATGTATATTTCTTGTTGATAGGCGTCGACAATAATGAGATCATATTTCTTGTCGGAGCGTCTTTCTAGAAACAGGCGTCCATCTTGGTTGTAAACCGTCGCTTGGGAAGAGTCGAGATTAAAATATTTTTTCGCGACGTTGATGACTTTTTGATCGATTTCCACGCCATCGATTTCAATCTCGTCTCCGAAAAAATAATTCAACTGATTGGCGATGGTTCCTCCACACAGGCCGATGATCAAAACTTTCTTGGATCCGGCGCTATTTTCCAAATAAGGCAGAGCATTGAAATAGTCATAGTACATCCCGGTCAAGACGCGTTCCTGATTGTAAACAGATTGCCAGCCGCTGCCTTCGTTGAAAACCAGATATTTTGTTTTTTCCTTGTTTTCAATAACGCTGATATAGTGATAGGACGATTCGGTCTGAAAAATTAAATCAGGATCATCTTTGATCTTGGTTGCATAGGAAAAATAAAAATTGAGCGGCAGGAGGATTAAAGCGCCGAGGATAATTTTTTTCTTATGGATGAAACCGAGACTGCCCAAGATGATCAAAACCAGCGCAAAAATATTGATCGTATTTTTTGTTCCGAGAACCGGAATCAAATAAAGCGTCGGCAAAAAAGTTCCCAAGATGCTGCCGATGGTGGAAACGGCGAATATCTTGCCGGATAGTTCGCCGATCTTGTTTTCATTCCGAAGAGAATATAATTTTATGATGAAAGGACTGACTATGCCCAGTAGAAATATCGGCAAGGAAAGAAGCAAAGCGGTTGCCAAGAGGGAACCGATGAAAATGGCCGCGTCATTCGACTCGGGGTTGAATAGCGCTAAATTAATGGATGAGGCCAAGGGTTTCACGATCCACGGAATAATTGAAAACAAGATGCCGGCTCCAAAAATCAGTTTTAGCAAGAAATCCAATTCGGGAAATTTGTCGGCCAGTTTTCCGCCCAAAAAATAACCGGCGGACAAGGCGATCATAACCACGCCGATGATGTTCGTCCAGACAAAAAGCGAAGTGCCGAAATAGGGAGCCAAGAGCCGGGAGGCCGAGATCTCCATGGCCATGATGGAAAAACCGGATATGAAAGAAATGAGCAATAAAAAATTAAATGTTTTTTTCACGATCGCAAGATAAAATTTGTTTATGACAACTATGATTATGATACCATCTTTGAATATTTTTGAGAAAGTGTCTGGATTTAAGTTTATAAAGTTCATAAAGTTATAAGGTTCATAAGGTTTGTAAAGTAAAATAGGTTGTAAAGTTATAAGGTTGAAAAGTTTGTAAAGTTTGCTTTGGTGAAATAATTTTACTTTCAGCAAAATTAAGATTTATAAAACAAATCTTATTTAACGGGGTTCACCCGGTTAAATCCGTCCCATCATGGCGAACGGTTCCGCTAAGCGGAAATTTAACGGGGTAAATAAAGTTCATAAGGTCTATGAGGCGCATAATGTTTATAAAATTAAAAGTCCATAAAGTATAAATTTTATAAAGCGTTGGCAGTTTATTGTGTGTTTATCAAAAATATTAATGAGTTATATGTGGATAACTTTTACGGGA
>Ga0315273_10004985_pt1 | contig 16377 bp, 10 predicted proteins | sample YL17G02_0_MG_FD_205753 | JGI IMG/M metagenome (GOLD analysis project Ga0315273, IMG submission 205753) | Sediment microbial communities from Yellowstone Lake, YNP, Wyoming, USA - YL17G02_0 | ecosystem: Environmental > Aquatic > Freshwater > Lake > Sediment | place: USA: Wyoming | collected... | reverse complement strand
TCCGCCAGTTGCCAGGTTCAACTTGGCAAACTGCGAGTGCTTGGCGAAGTAGTCGCGTCCCCCGACCATCGCCTTGACCTCACCGGTGCGGGGGTCGATGGCAGTGATGGCGCCGTAAGGGTCGCTGTTCTCGCTAAGGGTTCCGTTGACCGCCTTCTCGGCCGCCGCCTGCATCTGAGGGTCGAGTGTCGTGAAGATGCGCAGCCCGCCGTTGAACAGAAGGTTGTATCGCTCCTCGTACGTCGCGCCGAACTTCGGATTGGAGAGGAACCACCGCTTCAGGTAGTCAACGAAGTAGGGGGCCGGATAGGTGATCTGCTTCGTCTTCTCTCGTTCCAGGTCCAGCTTGGCCCGCAAGGCGCGGGCACGCTCCGTCGCGGAGATCATCCCCTGCTGGTACATGAGCTCCAGCACGATGTTCCTTCTCGCGATCGCATCCTTGTGGGAGCCGCCGATCGGGTCGTAGGTGGACGGCGCCTGGATGAGCCCCGCAAGCATCGCCGATTGCGGAAGCGACAGTTGATAAGGCTCCTTGGAGAAGTACTTGTGCGCGGCGGCCATGATGCCGTACGCGCCCTGACCGAAGTAGACCGTGTTTAGGTACTTCTGCAGGATCTGGTCCTTCGTATACTCCTGCTCCATCTGCCAGGCGAGGGCAGCTTCGTTGAACTTGCGCGTGTATGACTGCTCGTTGCTGAGAAGGGTGTTCTTTATGTACTGCTCGGTCAGGGTGGAGCCTCCCTGAACGATGGTGCCGGCCTGAGCGTTCTCATAGGCCGCCCTGAAGAGGGCCTGGACGTCGACCCCTTGGTGTTCATAGAAGCGCTTGTCCTCGACCGCGACGACGGCGTCGCGGACCGAGACGGGGATCTTCTTCAAGGGCACGATGGTCCTGTCCTGTTCCGCGTGAAATGCGGCTATCAGGCTGTGGTCATCGGCATAAAGGTAGGAGGTCTGCGCCAGAGGCGGTGCGTTGGCGATGGACGTGCCCAGGTCGGGGATCCGACAGGCCGACGCCACAAGCGCAATGGACACGAAGAGGGCGGCAGAGATCGGAAGGCGCCTGGTCACGGTAAGCGCAATGATATTCGGTGTGCGGGTCGCCGCACTGATAGCATCGCGAGAAGTCATGGGCTCTCCAGAATCCTCTCGGCTGCTTGCCGGGGCAGACCAGGTGATCCCCGTCGGGGGGCTAGAGCAGAAGCTCGCGCTTGGGCGACCCCTGAGGGTCAAGCTCGGGTTGGATCCCACCGCGGCGGATGTCACCCTCGGGTGGGCCGTGGTCCTCAGGAAGCTCCGGCAGTTCCAGGATGCGGGCCACGTCCCCGTCTTGATAGTGGGGGACTTCACCGCTCGGGTAGGCGATCCGTCGGGCAAGTCCGAAACGCGTCCCAGGCTGACCAAGGACGAAGTGGATGGATACGCCGAACACCTCTTGGCCCAGTTCGGGAAGATCCTGGACATGGAGCGTGTGGAGCTGCGGCGCAACTCCGAGTGGTTGGAGCCGATGGGCATGGAGGACATCCTCAAGCTCACAGCTTCATACACGGTGGCCCGGATGCTGGAGCGCGAGGACTTCGCGAAGCGCTACCGAGAGAACCGGCCCATCTCGATGATGGAGTTCATGTACCCGCTGCTCCAGGCGTACGATTCCGTCGCGGTTCAGGCCGACATCGAGTTGGGGGGTACCGACCAGCTCTTCAACCTCCTGGTGGGCAGGGATCTGCAGCGGGACTGGGGGCAGGATCCTCAGATCGCCCTCACCATGCCTCTGCTCGAGGGTCTGGACGGTGTCCAGAAGATGAGTCAATCCTTGGGTAACTACGTGGGCATCACGGAGCCTGCAAACGAGATATTCGGCAAGCTCATGAGCATCCCTGACTCGCTTATAGGCAGATACCTGCTGCTCTGCACCGCTACCGAGCACGCCGACGTCGACTTGGTGGAGTCGGGTCTGGCGAGCGGTTCGCTCCACCCCGGTGAGCAGAAGCGGGCTCTGGCCCGGTCCGTGGTCGATATCTACTGGGGGGCTGGTGCGGGGGCAGCCGCCGAAGAGCACTTCAACCTGGTGCACCGCGAGCGCGAGGTCCCCGATGATGTTGAGGAGAAGTCGGTCCCCGCCGTTCTCGTCGATAACGGACGGGTGTGGGTGCCGAAGCTGCTCGTCGCCCTGGGGATGGCCGCGTCGAACGCGGAGGCCAGGCGCCTGATCGAGCAGGAGGGTGTTCGTCTCGGTGGACACCCGGTTACGCCTGCTCAAGACGAGGTAGCCCTGGACGATCTCCGCGGGAAGGTCCTCCAGGTAGGGAGGCGCAAGTTCGTCAAGCTCACCTAGGCCAAGGTCAGCTAGGCAGGAATCTGCCTCTGACCAGCAGCTCTATCCGCCCCTTCCCATTGCTGCTACATTATTGGCAGCGAACTGCCCCCTCAGAAGGGAAGCTTGCATGGGAGCTTGCCTCCCCGCGACAACTGGACAGTGTGAGATGACGCCTCGGTAGGGGCCTGGTGGTTTCAGGTGCCGAAAGGGCGCCGGGGCTTCGGCACCGGCGCTTCTTGCTTGTCTGGGGGTCGTGTTCGCACCTTGAGAACTGAACAGTGTGCCAAAAGCCAGTGCGTTTATCCCGTCATACGGGGAGACGCGGTTCTGCCGTGTCCGACCGTCTGACGAGTTGTAGTACTGAAATCCGTACCGGACAAATATGAAGCCGGCCGGAGATCATGGGTTCCGAGGACCCACAAGGTCCGAGGACCCACTCAAAGAACGAACTCGCGAAACCAAGGCCCTAAAGGGCCGTGATGTAGCAAGTTTCTACGGAGAGTTTGATCCTGGCTCAGGACGAACGCTGGCGGTGTGCTTAACACATGCAAGTCGAGCGAGAACCAGGGGAGGGGTAACCCACCTCTGGGGAGAGCGGCGAACGGGTGAGTAACACGTGGGCAACCTGCCCCAGACACTGGGATAACTCCGGGAAACCGGGGCTAATACCGGATACTCTCGCGGGATCGCATGATCCTTCGAGGAAAGCTCCGACGGTCTGGGATGGGCCCGCGGCCTATCAGCTTGTTGGTGGGGTAATGGCCCACCAAGGCGTCGACGGGTAGCTGGCGTGAGAGCGTGACCAGCCACACTGGGACTGAGACACGGCCCAGACTCCTACGGGAGGCAGCAGTGGGGAATCTTGCACAATGGGCGAAAGCCTGATGCAGCGACACCGCGTGAGGGATGAAGGCCTTCGGGTTGTAAACCTCTTTCGGCAGGGACGAAGCGAAAGTGACGGTACCTGCAGAAGAAGGTCCGGCTAACTACGTGCCAGCAGCCGCGGTAAGACGTAGGGACCGAGCGTTGTCCGGATTTATTGGGCGTAAAGCGCGCGCAGGCGGCTACGCAAGTCGGGTGTGAAAATCTGGGGCTCAACCCCGGACCTGCACTCGATACTGCGTGGCTAGAGGCAGGTAGGGGAGATCGGAATTCCTGGTGTAGCGGTGAAATGCGCAGATATCAGGAGGAACACCGGTGGCGAAGGCGGATCTCTGGGCCTGTCCTGACGCTGAGGTGCGAAAGCTAGGGGAGCGAACAGGATTAGATACCCTGGTAGTCCTAGCCGTAAACGTTGGATGCTAGGTGTGGGCGGACATTGACCCCGTCTGTGCCGGAGCTAACGCATTAAGCATCCCGCCTGGGGAGTACGGCCGCAAGGCTAAAACTCAAAGGAATTGACGGGGGCCCGCACAAGCGGCGGAGCATGTGGCTTAATTCGACGCAACGCGAAGAACCTTACCTGGGTTTGACATGCGGGGTGAAAGCGTGGAAACACGCCGCTCTTCGGAGCCCGTACAGGTGGTGCATGGCTGTCGTCAGCTCGTGCCGTGAGGTGTTGCCTTAAGTGGCGCAACGAGCGCAACCCCTGTCCTTAGTTGCCAGCGAGTAATGTCGGGAACTCTAAGGAGACTGCCGGTGCCAAACCGGAGGAAGGTGGGGATGACGTCAAGTCATCATGCCCCTTATATCCAGGGCTGCACACATGCTACAATGCGTGGTACAAAGGGCTGCGATCCCGCAAGGGTGAGCGAATCCCAAAAAGCCACGCCCAGTTCGGATCGGGGTCTGCAACTCGACCCCGTGAAGTTGGAGTCGCTAGTAATCGCAGATCAGCAATGCTGCGGTGAATACGTTCCCGGGCCTTGTACACACCGCCCGTCACACCACGAAAGTCGGAAACGCCCGAAGCCGGTGGCCCAACCGCAAGGAGGGAGCCGTCGAAGGTGGAATCGGCGATTGGGGTGAAGTCGTAACAAGGTAGCCGTACCGGAAGGTGCGGCTGGATCACCTCCTTTCTAAGGAGCCATGGCATACCGGAAGAGAACCTCGGTTGGTTCTCGAGCTGTTCCGGTCACCAAGGTCAATCATTGGCTATTTGGCACCCACGCCCAAGCGGACACGGCTAGTACTCGGCTGTCCAGATCATCGGACTGCAGGCGAAAGTCGAACCCGCGAGGGATGAAGGTGTCAGGCACGCTGTTCAGCTTTGAGGGTGCGAGCCCTCCTGCACCTTGAGAACTCGATAGCGAGCGCGAGCATCTACAGTCAAGTTAATAAGGGCGAACGGTGGATGCCTTGGCGCCAGGAGTCGATGAAGGACGCGTCGGGCTGCGAAAAGCTTCGGGGAGCCGCCGAGAGGGCTTAGATCCGAAGGTATCCGAATGGGGAAACCCGGCTGGGGTCATGCCCAGTCACCCAGGTCTGAATACATAGGGCCTGAGGAGGCAACCGCCTGAACTGAAACATCTAAGTAGGGCGAGGAAGAGAAAGCAAACGCGACTCCCCAAGTAGCGGCGAGCGAACGGGGATGAGCCTAAACCGGGATGGTGTGATAGCTCGATGGCGTTGCCATCCCGGGGTTGTGGGACCTGTCTGTGATCGCATCGAAGATCGCAGGGAGTTACAAAATCAGTATCTAGTCGAAGGCCATGGAAAGGGCCGCCACAGACGGTAACAGCCCGGTAGGCGAAAGATAGCTGATCTCCCGACAGTGTTCCCGAGTAACACGGGGCCCGTGAAATCCCGTGTGAATCTGGGGGGCCCACCCCCTAAGGCTAAGTACTCCCTGGCGACCGATAGTGAACTAGTACCGTGAGGGAAAGGTGAAAAGTACCCCGGGAGGGGAGTGAAATAGCACCTGAAACCGTTTGCCTACAAGCTGTCGGAGCACGACCTGGGCAACCAGGATCCGTGTGACGGCGTGCCTTTTGAAGAATGAGCCGGCGAGTTTGCCGTGTGTGGCAAGGTTAAGTCTTCTGACGAAGCCGAAGCGAAAGCGAGTCCTAATAGGGCGTACAGTCGCATGCGCTAGACCCGAAACCGAGTGATCTATCCATGGGCAGGTTGAAGCGGAGGTAAGACTCCGTGGAGGACCGAACCCACCAGGGTTGAAAACCTGGGGGATGACCTGTGGTTAGGGGTGAAAGGCCAATCAAACTCGGTGATAGCTGGTTCTCCCCGAAATGTCTTTAGGGACAGCCTCGGGCGTTCAGTAACGGAGGTAGAGCACTGATTGGGCTAGGGGGCCTACAAGCTTACCGACCTCAGTCAAACTCCGAATGCCGTTACTCCAGAGCCCGGGAGTGAGGCTGCGAGGGATAAGCTCCGTGGCCAAGAGGGAAACAACCCAGATCATCAGCTAAGGCCCCTAAGTCCGTGCTAAGTGGCAAAGGATGTGGGATTGCACAGACAACCAGGAGGTTGGCTTAGAAGCAGCCACCCTTGAAAGAGTGCGTAACAGCTCACTGGTCAAGTGATCCTGCGCCGATAATGTAACGGGGCTCAAGCACGGCGCCGAAGCTATGGGATTCATCACATGACTCGGCCTATCCGGGCAACCGAGTAGGTCCAGGTCGATGGATCGGTAGGGGAGCGTTCTGATGCGAGTGAAGCTGCGGGGTAACCCAGTGGTGGACGCTTCAGAAGTGAGAATGCCGGCATGAGTAGCGAAAGACGGGGGAGGAGCCCGTCCGCCGAATGCCCAAGGTTTCCTGGGGAAGGTTCATCCGCCCAGGGTTAGTCGGGACCTAAGCCGAGGTCGAGAGACGTAGGCGATGGACGACTGGTTGATATTCCAGTACCACTTCATCCGCGACAAGGCCGAATCCGAGGTACTAAGGGAACCCTTCGGGGCTACCGAACCACTCGGTACTAGGCCAGCGATGGGGGGACGCAGAAGGGTAGGTCGACCCAGGCGATGGTTGTCCTGGGGTAAGTGCGTAGGGGGACTTCCTAGGAAAATCCGGGAGGTCTTAACCCCGAGACACGACACCGAGCCGCTTCAGGCGAAGCGACTGATCCCATGCTGCCAAGAAAATCCTCTAGCGAGCTGATGAGGTGCCCGTACCCCAAACCGACGCAGGTGGGCAAGTGGAGAACACTAAGGCGATCGAGATAACCCTGGTTAAGGAACTCGGCAAATTGCATCCGTAACTTCGGGAGAAGGATGACCACGGTAGGGTGAAGGACCTCGCGTCCCTAGCTCGATGTGGTGGCACAAACCAGGCCCAAGCGACTGTTTACTAAAAACACAGGTCCGTGCTAAGTCGTAAGACGACGTATACGGACTGACGCCTGCCCGGTGCTGGAACGTTAAGGGGAGAGGTTAGTTCCTTCGGGAGCGAAGCTTTGAACTTAAGCGCCAGTAAACGGCGGCCGTAACTATAACGGTCCTAAGGTAGCGAAATTCCTTGTCGGGTAAGTTCCGACCTGCACGAATGGCGTAACGACTTGGGCACTGTCTCAACCAGGGACTCGGCGAAATTGCAATACGAGTAAAGATGCTCGTTACCCGCGACAGGACGGAAAGACCCCGGGACCTTTACTGCAGCTTGGTGTTGGTTTCTAGCATGTGTTGCGTAGGATAGGCGGGAGGCTTTGAAACTCGGATTCTGGTTCGAGTGGAGCCACCCTTGAAATACCGCCCTTCACATGTTGGGACCCTAACTCAGGACCGTTATCCGGTTCGAGGACAGCGCCTGGTGGGCAGTTTAACTGGGGCGGTTGCCTCCCAAAATGTAACGGAGGCGCCCAAAGGTTCCCTCAGTCTGGTTGGCAATCAGACGTCGAGTGCAAGGGCACAAGGGAGCTTGACTGCGAGACCGACGGGTCGAGCAGGTGCGAAAGCAGGGCCTAGTGATCCGACGACTCCAAGTGGTAGGGTCGTCGCTCAACGGCTAAAAGGTACCCCGGGGATAACAGGCTGATCCTGCCCAAGAGTCCATATCGACGGCAGGGTTTGGCACCTCGATGTCGGCTCGTCGCATCCTGGGGCTGGAGCAGGTCCCAAGGGTCGGGCTGTTCGCCCGTTAAAGCGGCACGCGAGCTGGGTTTAGAACGTCGTGAGACAGTTCGGTCCCTATCCGTCGTGGGCGTAGGAGATTTGAGGGGAGCTGCCCCTAGTACGAGAGGACCGGGGCGGACGCACCTCTAGTGCGCCAGTTGTCGCGCCAGCGGCATGGCTGGTTGGCCACGTGCGGAAGAGATAAGCGCTGAAAGCATCTAAGTGCGAAACTCGCCCCAAGATGAGATCTCCCACTGGTAAAACAGGTAAGGCCCCTTGTAGACCACAAGGTTGATAGGCCGGAGGTGTAAGCACCGCAAGGTGTTGAGCCGACCGGTACTAATAGGCCGAGGACTTGGCTTTGCTCGCGCTCGCTATCGAGTTCACAGGTGCCTCAGGGCTCGCGTGAACGACCCTCGCCACTGTTTCGGTGGTCATAGCGAAGGGGAAACACCCGGTCCCATTCCGAACCCGGAAGTTAAGCCCTTCCGCGCCGATGGTACTGCCTGGGTAGCTGGGTGGGAGAGTAGGTCGCCGCCGAGACTTCTTTCGAAAGGGCCGTCTCCGGGCGGCCCTTTCGCGTGTCTGCGACTGAGTGCCCCCGGCGCCGTTGAAGGTAACCTGTTCCCATGCCTACCGAACGCGGGAAGACCGCGTCTCCACGATCTGCCGGATCATCTGCGGGGCCCAGACTCGGCCGTCCCGCGAAGGTAGACCTGCCGCGGGAGATCGTCGAGGAATTGAGGCAGATGGTTCGTGGCGAGAAGGCGGACGAGGCGATCTCATATCTCAGCAGGGCAACGGTGCTGCTCGCGAGGGGCGATGCGGGAGCCGCAACCAAGGAGGCGGAGAAGGCGCGGGTGTTCGCGCCGCGCTCGTCGGCTGTGCGAGAGGTCCTAGGTCTTGCCTACTACGGGTGCGAGAAGTTCAAGGAGGCCCTCGCGGAGCTGCAGGCCTACCGCCGGATGTCCGATCGGGCCGACCAGAACCACATCATCGCTGACTGCTACAGAGCCTTGGGGCAACCCGAGAAGGCGGTCGCACCCGTGGAGGAGGAGTTGCGGGCGAAGGTGCCCCAGGAGGCGAAGGCGGAGGCGACGGTCGTCGGGGCGGCTGCTCTGGCGGACATGGGGAAGTTCGATCAAGCCCTGGCGATGCTGAGGCGTTTCACGCAGCGACGCGATGTGGGTGCGGACTACGACCTGCGGGTCTGGTACGTAACCGGCGACGTCCTGGCCCGGGCCGGCCGACGGGAAGAGGCGGCCAGCGAGTTTCGGAAGGTTGTCAGACACGACTCGGCCGCGTTCGACGCGGCGGAGCGGTTGTCCGAACTCAGCTGAGCTCCCGTTCTTCTCGCTTGCGCCAGTAGCGAGAGAGACCCGCCGCGTTCAGTTCATAGCTGCCCAGTATCTCGAAGCGCTCCTGATCGCTGGCTTGGATGTTGGCCTGGTCCCCACTTGTCGCTCGGCGCAGCGCCGCCGCCAATTCGAGAACGTCATCGGTCTTGGTCATGGCCATCCTCACGATCTCGGACCACTCTTTGATGCAGCGCGCGGCCTCGGCGCATGTTTCATCCACGGAAGAGATGGGGCCGAAATGCGAGAGCATGAGCGACCCGCGAGCATGCCTCCTGATGCGCTCGATGCTGTCGAGTGCCTTGTCGACGTCGAATTCGGGGGGCGGCGCTGCGGGTCGCAAGACCGGGACGTCGGGGAGATGGACGCCCATCGCATCGCCGGTGAATACGACGCCCGTCGCCGAGTCCTGTATCGCGATGTGGTGCGATGCGTGGCCGGGAGTGTCGATGGCGACCAGCTTTCGACTGCCGAGGTCGATCGCGGCACCGTCGTTGAATACCCGGATGCGGTCCGCCGCAACGCCCTTCATCGCCCCGAAGAGGGAACCGAGTCTCTGTTCTCCGTAGACTCGCGTCGCGCTGGCCATCAGTCGGGAGGGATCGGCCAGATGGCGGGCTCCGGCCGCATGCACCCACACCGTTGCGTTCGGGAACCGCTCGGCGATGTGGCCGGCGCCCCCCGCGTGGTCGAGATGGATGTGGGTTACGACGATATGCGCGAGATCGAGCGAACCGATACCAAGAGTGTTGAGGGCCTCCGTCAGGGTGTCGGCGGACGTGGCTGGGCCGGTCTCGATGATGGTCGGGGCGAATGACTCGACCAGATAGGCGGAGGTCAGTCGCGATATACCTGCCATCCGCGTGTCGATGGCGGTGATCCCCTTGGCGACTTCGAAGGTGGGCCCCACTGGTTCTCAGCATATCGCCGACAGTCCTGTCGGTAGCGCGTGCTAGTTTCGGCTTTCAGTGAGATCGGGGGGTCGATGGTTTCCGTGAACGTAGTGGTCCTTGCCGGCCGCGTTGCAGCCGAGCCGGTGAGAAGGACGATGCCTTCGGGCGATGAGGTGACGGAGTTGAGGGTCTCAGTGCCGGAAGCGGGCAAACGACTTCTACCGCTTCCTGTCGCCGTTTGGAGCGGGGCTGCGGTAGACGAGGCGATGTCCGGGCTCAAGAAGGATGACGATGTTCTGGTCTACGGCCAGCTGGCTCGCAGGTTCTATCGGAGCGGCGCGGGCGCCAGGAGCCTGACCGAAGTGATTGCCACGGGGATCAAGAAGCTGGAGGCGAAGAGCGATGCGACGGGGCCTGGGGAGGCGGAGAAGTCCTAGGGCATAGCCCTCATGACCAGGCCCGTGCGGGGTTTCGGCCAGAAGAATGTTGATTTCTGCGGCATCCGCTCGCCACGATCGATCACCGACCTGATCAGCCTGGCACTGGTGGGCGGGAGGAAGAAGGCTGCCTTGGCCGTTCCTGAGCTCACGGCCATCTCGGCCTCGGCTGCGTCGGCGGTGAACCTAAGCGTGGTGCCGGCTTCGAAGGCGCCCAGCACCTGTTCATGGAGAGCGCAGACCGTCGGCGGATCGCCGTCGAGATGAAGCGTGCGGTAGATGAGCTGCCCGGCATCGTCTCGGTGGGCGACGCCGCACACCAACTCGTCGTCGTTCGCGGCCGCCAGGAGCTCGGTGAGGCCTTCCGCTCGATCTCCCGTCACTTCCGGGAGGCTCGCGAGCAGCATGCGATGTATGGGTAGGACGGGCGGGTCCTCCGTGGTGGCATCGACCACCAACATCATGATCTGGTCCCACGGCCCGGGTCCGAACCTCTGCCGCATCTCATCCCTGTAGGCAAGGGCGACCGTGTACCTGTGATGGCCGTCCGCGATCAGCAGGTCCTCGTCCTTGAGCCAGTCCGCGATCCGGTCGTCGCGCGTGCGCCAGAGCTTGTGCTCTACTTCCGCTTCGTCGCTCAGGCGGATGAGGGGCTCTTCGAGGCCGTCCAGCAGGTCCGTGATGGGTGCGGACGGGCCGGAATAGACGGAGTAGACCGGGGAGATGTTCGCCCTGATCTCACGCATGAGCTTGAGACGGTCCTCGACCTGCCGACCCATCACGTGCTCGTGGGGGATGATGGAACCGCCCCAGGGCTCAATCTCCACCGCACAGATGAGGCCCCGCACCCGCTGCTGGGAACCGCCCGACAGGAAGTCCATCTCGAACGGGTAGTAGGCCGGCTCCTCGTCCTGCGTGAGGATGCCATCCTGACGCCATGCGCTGAGCTCGGAAGCCGCCTGCGTATACTGGCTCGCGCGCGTCTGGGAGTCGGCCCCCTTCTCGTTGAACTCCAGGCGAACCACGTTGCAGGGGCTGACCTCACGGTACCGACGCTGCTCTTGATCGCTGATGACGTCGTAGGGCGGACTCGTGACTTCCTCAGCAGAACCTACACGCGATAGGTCGTAGAGGAGACCGGAGAATGGTGATACGCGGGACACGCCCGTATGTATAGCAGACGAGCGTTGTGCCCCCTTGGCCGTCCGCCGTCGCAGTTCGAGGCCGTCTCTCACCCGGATGGCCGTCTCCTCCTGTCGGGGAGCTAGATGGCTGTGTTGGCAGAACGGTACGCATGCTTCCTGCTCGACCTGGACGGAACACTCTACCTAGGCGAAGAAGCTCTACCGAACGCTGTGGAGGCGGTCGCGAAACTCCGGGATCTGGGAAAGGCCGTCGTGTTCATGACCAACAACTCGGCGAGGACCGGCCAGGATGTCGCCGAGAAGCTTCGAGGGCTGGGTTTCGCCGCGGATCCCGGAGAAGTGGTGACTTCGGCATCGGTGACCGCTTCGATGCTGGCCGGCCGAGGGACGCGGTCGGCCTTCGTTGTGGGTGGACGGGGGATCCGCGATGCACTATCGGAGGTTGGCGTCGAGGTCCTCACGGGGGAGCCCGCGAGGGCCGATTGCGTAGTGATCGGCTTGGACACGGAAGTGGACTACCCGATGTTTAGGACCGCGTGCCTCTTGGTCGAGAAGGGCGCGGCGTTGGTCGGGACCAACCGCGATGCCGCTTTCCCAACGCCGACGGGATCGTGGCCGGGAGCCGGCGCGCTCTTGGCGGTGGTAGTCACCACCACCGGGGTCGAGCCCGAGGTCGCCGGCAAACCGGAGGCGCCCATCTTCTTAGCGTCCCTGGATCGGGCGGGCGGGGGCATCCCACTTGTGGTGGGGGACAGGCTGGACACAGACATCCAAGGCGCCGGGCGCTTGGGATGGGACTCGTTGCTGGTTCTTACCGGGATCGCCGACCGCGCGTCGCTGGAAGTGGCTGCAGTGAAGCCGACGTTCGTCGGCGACGACCTCGCGGCGCTGTTCGAGGAGGCCCCGAATGCTGCGGGCTAGGGCAAGGGTATCCTTAGGCCCTACAGATCGATGGGAGCAGACGTGCTTTCTGATTGGCGCGTGGTCGCTGGAGCGATCGGATAGGTGTGCGCAGGCGCCTGGACGCGGAACTCGTCCGCAGGGGGCTGATCGTGAGCAGAACCTCGGCCCAAGAGGCCATCCGTGCCGGTGGCGTGCTGGTAGGAGGCTTGCAGGTCTCGAAGTCGTCCACGCTGGTGGGGCCGGACGACCCGATCGCGTTGACCTCTCCGGTCAAGGAGTTTGTCTCGAGGGGGGGCGAGAAGCTAGCGGCGGCTCTGGACGGCATGGCGATAACTGCATCCGGAAGGGATTGCCTGGACGCGGGTGCGTCAACCGGCGGGTTCACGGACTGCCTCCTTCAGCGTGGCGCCGCAAGGGTCGTCAGCGTGGACGTGGGGTACGGGCAGTTCGACTGGAGACTGCGGAACGACCCCCGTGTCACGGTGCTTGAGCGGAAGAACATCAAGGAGATCGAGAGTGTCGATCTGCCCTTCGTCCCCGATCTCGTTGTCGCTGACCTCTCCTTCATCTCCCTTCGCTCGGTGATCGGGCGCCTGGCTGAGGTCGCCTCGCCGCTCGCCGAGTTCGTTCTCTTGGTCAAGCCGCAGTTCGAGGCCGGTCGGAAGCTCGTGGGCAAGGGAGGCGTGGTCCGCGACCCTGACGTGTGGCGCGGCGCGATCGAAGGGGTGGCGGAAGAATGCCGCGCTCGTGGGCTTTCGCCTTCAGAAGTGATCGCCTCGCCCCTGCGAGGACCCGCTGGGAACGTAGAGTTCCTGCTGCACGCCAAGGCCGGGGACGTTGACGTGGATATCGACCTGTCCCCGGCTCTGGCAGCCGGTTCCGCACTCAAGGAGGAGCGTTGAAGAGAGTTGCCTTCGTAGTTCACGATGGTCGGCCCGAAGCGATCGCTGTCGCGACCTCGCTATCTCGCTCGCTCCAGGAGAAGCAGGTAACGACGCGTCGCCTCCGAACCGAGTCGATCGAAGCCACGGAGGTGGCGGACCCAGAGGACTTCGCGGAGGGGGTCGACCTCGTCGTCTCCGTCGGAGGCGACGGGACCTTCCTTCGCTCCGCGCAGATCGCCAACGAGCGAGACTGTCCGGTGATGGGCGTGATGGTTGGTCGGCTCGGCTTCCTGACCGAGATCGAGCCGGAGGATGCGCTGGAAGCCATCGAAGAAGTGTTGGCCGGAAGAGCGCGGATCGAGGAGAGGATGGCTCTCGTCGCGGAATCCGACGATTGGCCCGAGGTGCAGTGGGCCTTGAACGAGGTGATCATCGAGAAGGGATCGCGGCACCGTCTGGTCAAGCTGGCGGTGATGGTGGACGACACGAAGGTGTGCACATTCTCGGCGGACGGCGTCATCGTCTCCACTTCAACGGGATCGACCGCATACTCCTTCTCCGCCCGGGGCCCGATCGTTTCGCCTCAGATCGAGTGCCTGGTCGTGACGCCCATCGCGGCTCACATGGTCTTCGATCGATCTCTCGTCGTCGCTCCCAGTGAGGGGGTGTCCTTAGAGGTCGTCGGCGAGGAACCTGGGCTGCTTTCGGCCGACGGTCACGAGAGCCACGAACTGCCGGTAGGGTCGGTGGTCCGCATCCTGCCCTCCCCGAAGCCGACGCTCATGGTTCGGAGCGACGGCAAGAGCTTCTTCGCCATCGTCCGAGAGAAGTTCGGCTTGCCGGGTGGCCCGGCTTGAGGCCGAAGGGGAGCATGGGGTCGCTGAAGCACGGTGGCCGTGGAACCGCAACAGCTCGGGTCGACGCCAGAACCAAGGATCTGTTGCGGAGGGTTGATCCGGGGCAGATCGCAGTGATCGACCACGAGGACCTTGACAGGGTTTCAGCGGACGGTCTGATCGCCAAAGGTGTTTCGGCCGTCGTGAACGCCGCGCCTTCCTCGAGCGGTCGCTATCCAAACGTCGGGCCCTACGTTCTGGTTCAGGCCGGCATCCCGCTCATTGACGGCGTGGGTTCCCTGATCATGAAGAAGGTGACCGAAGGAGACCCGGTCAGGGTCGAGTCAGACCGCGTCTACGTCGGGTCCGATCTCGCCGGCGTGGGGGTTCGCCAGACCGAGGCGTCGGTGGCCATCTCACTGGACACTGCTCGCGATGCGTTGGCCGAACAGTTCGAAAGCTTCGCGACGAACACCATCGAGTACATCCAGCGCGAACAGGGTCTGCTCTTCGGGGGCGGGGGACTTCCCGACCTGGATCACGATCTGGCGCATCGTCAGGTTCTCGTGGTCGTGAGGGGATACAGCTGCCGGGAGGACCTTGCCGCCCTCCGACCCTATATCTCGGAGGTGCACCCAGTCTTGATCGGGGTCGACGGCGGTGCCGATGCCCTGATCGAGAGGGGATACACGCCCGACATCATCACCGGCGACATGGACAGCGTTTCGGACGAGGCCCTACTCCTCGCGACCAAGGGTCGGGGGAAGCTCGGCCGGAGGGTCCCAACGGAAGTTGTCCTGCACGCGTACCCGGACGGGAAGGCTCCAGGACGCGGCCGCCTGGAGCAGCTCGGGGTTCCCTTCAAGGTTGCCGAAGCCGCGGGAACGAGCGAAGACGTGGCCTTCCTGCTGGCCCACGAGAAGCGCGCCGAGCTGATCGTAGCCGTCGGCAGTCACGGCAACCTGAGGGAGTTCCTGGACAAGGGCCGCGAGGGCATGGCGAGCACCTTCCTGGTTCGTCTGCGTGTCGGAGAGACACTGATGGACGCGAAGGGTGTGTCGCGGCTGTATCCGGGGCGGATACGAGGGCGCGATACCGCGCTGCTGGTAGGCTCGGCCCTCTTCGCGATGGCCGTGACCGTACTCGCGTCCCACTCGCTTCGGCTGTACCTCGACCAACTGCTACACGGCTTTCAAGTCTGGGTGAAGGGCCTGTTTTGATCTCTTTCCGGTACCACCTCCTCACCATCGTCGCGGTGTTCCTCGCGCTCGGACTCGGTGTCGTGGCCGGCACCACGGTCATCGACCAGGGTCTGGTTGACCGACTCGAGCAGCAGACCGCCAACGCCAACCGATCGGCCGAGGTCGCGCGTGAGAGGGCCGGGACTTCTGGGGCCGAACTCTCCAGAGCAGTCGACCTCACCGAGCAAGCGCTTCCACTGCTGACGGAGGGGAAGCTTGCGGGAGCCCGGATGGTGCTCGTGACCGACGAGGGAACAAGCGCGGAGCTCGTCGACTCCGCCACGAAGGCAGTCGCCGCAGCCGGCGCAGATGTGACCGCCGTGATCTCCACCACTCCGGCCGCGGCAGGTCGGGACGCCAAATCGCGAGAGGCGCTCGCGACGTTGCTGGGTGAGCCGCCGACATCGAGCTCAGAAGCATTGACAGCAGCGATGGCCGAGCAACTGGCAGCCAGGCTCGTCATCGGCGCCCGCGGGGAGGACGACGTCCTGTATCAGTTGTTGGAGGGAGGTTTCCTCGAAGCGGGACAAGGGTCCGGTTTGGAGGAGGTGAACAACCAGCTACCGGGTGTCGGAGGGCCGGGCCAGTCGTTCGTCGTCCTGTCGGGCGGGGCCGGTGTGCCGTCGATAGAGCCCTCATCGTTCCTGGAACCCCTTACCGGAGACCTCGTTCGGCAGGATGCCTATGTGTCTGCCGCCGAGCCCGGGAACGCCGAGTACCAATTCGTGACGGAGCTGCGCGACAGCGGTCTCCCCGCCTCCAAGGAGATGGTCACTGTCGACAACGCGGACGAGCCCGCGGGGGAGCTTGCTCTCATCCTTGCGACTCAGTCTCTTCTTCGCGGAGAAGATGGTGGCAACTACGGCTTCAAGAGCGGGGCAACCGATGGGCCCTTCCCGCCGTTGGCCCAATGAAGGTTGTGGCTATCGTCCCGGCCCGCAACGAGGCCGATCGCGTGGGCGCCACCGTGTCGGCCCTGTCCCGTTTCTCAGATGAAGTGCTGGTTATCGACGACGGTTCGCGAGATGCCACCGGCGCGGTTGCCCTTTCGGCCGGCGCACGCGTCATCCGTATCGAGAAGGGCTCGGGGAAGGGTCAGGCCATAGAGCGGGGGATCCGAAGCGTGGATAGCCCTCCTGAGGTCTGGCTTCTGGCGGATGCCGACCTAGGTGAGACGGCCGGTCTTCTCGCCCCCCTCCTTGAGGCCGTTGGCGATGGACGGGCGGATCTCGCTATCGCGGTGCTGCCTCGCCAGGGCGGGGGGTTCGGCGTCGTCAAACGACTGGCGGCCATGGCAATCGAGCGGCTATCGGGCTTCCGGGCTCAGGAACCTCTTTCGGGACAACGAGCGGTCAAAGCAG
>Ga0315273_10004984_pt1 | contig 16378 bp, 22 predicted proteins | sample YL17G02_0_MG_FD_205753 | JGI IMG/M metagenome (GOLD analysis project Ga0315273, IMG submission 205753) | Sediment microbial communities from Yellowstone Lake, YNP, Wyoming, USA - YL17G02_0 | ecosystem: Environmental > Aquatic > Freshwater > Lake > Sediment | place: USA: Wyoming | collected... | reverse complement strand
AATCTTTGGCTTATGCCACTGTTTTGGGACTGGCTATTCGTGGAGCGAATTTATCCGACTAAGAACATAAAAATGATAAAAATAAACTTATTGCCCCCCGGGCAAATCAAGAGGACGAAAATGATGGTCGCCTACCAAAACGCGATTTCTTCCGGCCTAATTCTTTTCCTGATGTTTTTATTGGTAATTGTGGCCATGGCTTCTTTTTTAACTTTTCTTAATTTCAATTACTCTCTTTTTGAAAAAAACATAAACGAGGAAGAGGCAAGAGTTGTTCAGACGGAAAGCATTAAAACCATGCAAAAAAGAATAAGAGAAGTCAACGAAGATTTGTCTAAAATTAAAAAAATTCAGGATGCGAAATCAGATTTATACGGTATCCTGGACAGAGTAAATGAAGAGCTTTTCAAGGAGGTAGAGGTTTATGCGTTGGAAATCGACAATAAATCAAAAATCATAAGCGTTACTGGTCATTCTTCTTTTCGTGAAAGTCTGGTAAAAATAAGAGATATACTTAAAGACGATTCGCATTATAAAAATGTAGATTTTCCGCTTTCTAATTTAGCCAATCCCAGGGATATCAATTTTAAATTCAGTTTTATTTATATTCCATGAGCGCCAAACAGAAAATTTATCTTATTTTTTTAGTGATTATTACGGTTTTTACCCTTTTGATTATTTTTGTGATTAAGCCGTTATTTTTGGAAATAAAGAAAACTGCGGTAGCGGTTTCGGAAAGCCGCGAAAAAATGATGTCTTTGGAGGAAATAGATAAAAATTATTTAGAGGAACTGGAAATTGACCGCAGGGAAATCAGTAATAATATTGATTTGGTAAAAAAACAGTTAATCGACAAAAACGAAGCAGTAAAATTTTTTGAAGCACTGGAATCCGTTGCTTCCGCCACTTCCAATGAAATTGAAATCAGTGCCTCGGATTTTCCGTCTCTGGCAATAAGCCTCACGGGAACGTTTTCGGACCTAATGAAATTTTTAGGCTGGCTGGAGAACGGAGAATATTTTATCGATGCCGATTCTTTAAGTGTTTCCAGAAAAAGCGAGAGAGGGGATTTAGAAATTACCCCATCCGGAATAATAAAATCAACCTTAAAAATAAGGGCCTATATCAACGAATAAAATGAATTTGAAAAAAACAGCGAAATCAATCAGGAATTTTTTCATAAAGCATTGGAAAAAATGGACAATTTTCTCGTTTTTAGCTATATTGGTCTATATTGGTTTTATTTTCTACGAATATGTTTATAAGCCAATTTACGCGCTGAAAGAAGTAGCTCCCTTCAAGCTGGAGATAAAAAGAGCAGTATATCAAGGTATAGTGGATGCTTACTTGAATAAGGGGGAGAAAGTCAATCAGATTAATACTAAAAATTATCTTGACCCGTTTAAATAAAGACATGCGTAAACCAATTTTCATAATTTTAATCATTCTCGGATTTATTCTGCCGATTCTGGCTCATGCCGCCCTGGTTACTTGCGGTACCAGCACAACCCAAGAGTGCACTTTGTGCGATATTTTCAGAATGATGCAAACGATTATGAATTATATCTGGTGGGCATTATTGGTAATTGCCCCTTTATTTATTATTGCCGGAGGAGTAATGATTTTGACTGCGGGCATAAAACCCGAACAACTTGAGTCGGGCAAGAGAATTATCACCGGAACCGTAATTGGTTTGGCAATCGCGTTTTTGTCTTGGACAATTTTGAATGTTGTTTTTATTACCCTGGCCAAAGATCCGGGTCAAGAAGGATTTCCCTGGCCCTGGAACGAAATTCAATGTACAGGAGGAGGGGTGGCCCAGACACAGCCGTGTACCACAGACGCTCAGTGTTCTCCTCCGAACACATATTGCGATTGGTTTGGAACAAGCAGATGCGTGACCGCAGAAAATTTAGTGTGCGAACTTTGGGTGGATTGTCCCAGTGGTTATGATTGTGTGGGTACGGGGGCATTGGGGAGATGCACAGGGATCAATGCTAATACTAATTGGTATTGTTATACTCAGAATTCAAGTGGACAATCATGGATTTCGCAACAATACAACAGTGAGGCGGCATGCAGGAATACTGATGCGTGTCCGTGGTATTGCTCTACTGGTTCCTCAGACTGTTTTACGTGGTGTTGTCTTAACCAGGGCAACAGAGACGGAGAAATGAATGTTTGTAGTTCATACGTAGACCAGGGCTGGTGCAGAAGAACGGTTCCGGTTAACGCGCTGAGCTGGAGATTGAGTTCTTATGTTCAAGACCCAAGGCAAAGAGGCGATGCTTCTATTGAGTTATCACAATTTTTAGATTGTATGTTTTTGCATGTTCCAAGCCTGGAAATAAATTCTATTTCAAGTAATGTTTTATGCACCAATCCTACCTGCGATACGTCTACGGGCAACTGTGGTCATACTGCTAATTCTTGTCATTTTGGCGGAACAAGCCCCGATTGTATGGGACAATCTTATGCCGTTGATTTCAATACTAATGTTGCTTGTTCGGTTATAAGAGATGCCGCAACGGGAGATTGTAACTTTAATACTTGGTTTAATTACGAAACAGACCATGTTCATGTGAGCGTTAATAATTCTGCTTGTGGTTGCCCCGAAAGTATTTCAGGAATTATGTGTCCTAATTAATTTTTTGTCCTCATAGCTCAACGGACCCCGAACTACAAATCTTTCAGATTTGAATACGAGGCAGGTGCCGCATCTGCCTTTTTCTTCTTTAAAATTTGAGCCCCCATAGCTCAATGGACAGAGCACTTGCCTTCTAAGCAGGGAATGTAGGTCCGATTCCTACTGGGGGCATTGGCAATATGAGCAAAGATAAAATCTTTCTTTTTTTAATCTTAATTTTGGTTATTTTTATTGCTTTTGCTTTGGATGTGCCCCGTTATTTTTTTGAACAACGGGGTCAATTTATATTCGAACACTTGCAAAACAGCAATGCGATAAAAGACGACGGCATAATTAAAGAACCGATTCGCGCCAAGGGTGTTTATGTTACTTATCGTACTGCTTCGAATAGCCGCATGGAGGAAATCATTGACTTAATAAAAAGAACCGAACTGAACAGCGTAGTTATCGATATCAAAGATTATACCGGGAGGATTCCTTTTCAAACCGAAAGCGATTTGATTCACGAAATTGGCTCGGAAAAAATATTCATTAAGGACATAAAGAGATTAATCGAAAATTTACACAAAGAAGGAATTTACGCCATTGCGCGTATTGCGGTTTTCGAAGACGATTATCTTCCTCGCGAGAAACCGGAACTAGCTTTAAAGAGTTCGGACGGGAGCATATGGCATGATAATAAAGGATTGGCTTGGCTTGATCCCGCATCTATGGAAGTTTGGGATTATACAATCGCTATTGCCAAAGAAGTGATAAAGGTTGGTTTTGATGAGATAAATTTGGACTATATTCGTTTTCCTTCTGATGGCGCAACTGCCCTGATTAAATATCCTTTTTGGGATAAGAAAACAGAAAAAATAGAAGTTCTTAAAAATTTTTTCGAGTATTTTAATCACAGGATTAAGCCCTTGGGGGTTTTTATTTCTGTTGATTTGTTCGGCCTGACCCTAACCAGCACCAATGATTTGAACATTGGTCAGTGGTTGGAATACGCAGCTCCTTATTTCGATTATATTTGTCCCATGGTTTATCCTTCGCATTATCCTGCGGGATTCGAAGGGTTTGAAAATCCTGCTGCCCATCCCTATGAAATTATTTACAGGGGACTGATGACTGGGCAAGAAAGATTGGCAAGTGTTTCGGCTTCGGATCCGAGCATGAGTGTGGCAAAATTAAGGCCGTGGCTTCAGGATTTCTATATGGGCGCGGTTTATGACGGACCAATGATAGAACTACAGAAAAAAGCGGTTTATGATGCGGGTGCAGATGGCTGGTTACTCTGGAATCCAAAGAATATTTATACAGAGGATGGTCTCCAGAAAGAGGAGTGAGGGGTGGAATTTATTTATTAAAAAGATACACGTTGTAGTCCTCAAAAATCAAAGTTTTTATTTATTCATAAGGGGGAGACCTTACACTCCCCTTATTTTATTTGTATTACAGACATTAATGACTTTCACCCCTTAATATAAATAAAAACTTTGATTTTTTCGGATAGAGTATTGGATTTATTTCGGGTTTGAAAATTAAATCATTAAAAATTTATTAGAAATTGAAAATTAGAAATTGAAAATTCCCGTCAGGTATTTTACTTGACCTTAAATATGATTTTTGTTAATATCGAACATAGACTTTGCGGTCTATATTTTATTTTTAAGGAGGGACATGAAAAAAGAGATTGGGCCAGTTATCATGGCGTGCTCTGACTGTGGAAGAGAATTGCTGGTTGTGCCAGGAAAAGACGGAGCTACGGAGATTCACGAGGTTTTTAAGCGGGATAGAAAATGGGGCTCTTCTCTTCTGCGCATCACAAAAGAAGAGATTCCGCCTAACGTGTGTCCGTTTCCGCGCTGTAATGGCACAAGAATCCAGGCCATCAGTAATTCCAAGGCCCAAAGAATCTTGAGAAAGATTTAAGCCGCAAGACAACAAGGGGCGACCTAACGGTCGCCCCCTCTTTACTCTTTTAGAATTTTAAGCTATTATTTTTTTATATGGTGCCTATGGTGTAATGGCAGCACTAGAGTTTGTGGAGCTCTCAGAGCGGGTTCAAATCCCGTTAGGCACCCTGGTAAAATCGCTTTTTATTAGGGCGATTTTTTGATATAATAAAAATGTAATAATTTTTAAGAGATGAAATTTATGAAGAATAAAATTGTTTCAATTTTAATTATTATCGTTGCCGTAATTATTAGCCATGTTCCCCTTGTATTTTGTTGGAATAATTATCATATCACGACATCTTCTTGTGTGGGTCCATTTTTAGATTTTATGACCTTTTTGTCCTTTTTAGGTGACGGAGCAATAAGAATGCTTTTGATTGCGGTATTGCCATTGATAATTGCAGGTATTTTAATATTGTGGCATAAGGATAAATCCGAATTTCTTCCCTCTTTTGCTACCCTATTTTTGATTTCCTCTTTTATTGTGGGGTTTGTGAATTACGCCACTAAATTTCTTAATCAATAAAAATTTTACATTAAGCCAAACAGGTTCTAATCCAATCCCTGTCTACCGGCAGGCTGTTGCCGATTTAGTCCGCCGAAGCTTTATGCGTAGGCGACCCCTCCGATTTTAGCTTTAAAAAGCCCGGCTTGTGTCGGGTTTTTGTGTTGACTTTTTGGGGGTAGGGATTTATGATTAAGGTATAATAATTAAGAATGAATATAAAAATATGGGACTTGAAAGCGAATCAAAATTCACAAAAGAACAGGAGGGTTTTAAGATAGAGAAATCAACGTTTCCTCATAGAAATAAAAGGATAGAAAGAAAATTACGTGGGCTTGGAGTAGAGGTACCGACATTACCTCACGTGAATAAAAGGATAGAAAGAAAATTACGTGGGCTTGGAGTAGAGGTACCGACATTACCTCACGTGAATAAAAGGATAGAAAGAAAATTACGCGGGCTTAGAGCTAGAGCCGAAAAAGATGAAGCAATAAAAAATAATGACCAACAAGAAGAACAAGTTGGAACGCCAGAAAAATTAACAGACGCTGAATATGTAAAGGTAATGGATATGACGCCAGAAGAAAGAGAAAAATATGACGCCGAGAAGAGAGAAAAGGAAGACAGCGAAAATTCTCCTAAAACAGATTAACGCTTTTCGAAACCACAAAAGGCACATACACCGTTATGTGCCTTTTTAATAAGCCAAACGGGTTCTCTCTGGGCCTTCGGGCCCGTAGGGCCGGAGGCTAACCCAGTCCTGTTGCCGACCCACCGATATTTATCCTGAGCGCAGTCGAAGGATTGACAGCATAACAATGATATGTTATACTGTTTTTAGTTTGAAAATTCAAGAAAAAAAGGAGGAAGTGATGGAAATAACATTATTTAGAGATATTGATTCGTCAGGCCCGTTTCCACCATCAGGAGAGCTTACCGTTATTACAGATAACAGAAAGAAAAAGAAATACCATTTGTCTGAAATTTGGTTTGATAGATTTCTGAGATTAATGGAGGTATCTGAACACAAAGGCACATTCGGAGAACCTGGAGGTTCATTTCAATATCACTATTCTGGTTATTCTCGGTTTAAGCCTGTCAACGGCCGAGAAAAAGAAGTTGAAGCTCTTTATCGCAGGTTCAGAAAGAATTTAGTCACAAAAAGAATTGTCAAAACCATGCTCTTACTCGGTTTCTTAACGGGATTGGCGTTAATCATTCTTTAAAAAGGACCGAACTCCGCAGCTTGCGAGGAAGTTCCACAAGGAATTTCCTCTTTTCTTTTATATTAAACAGGTTCTAATCCAGTCCTGTTGCCGACCCCAAGCGAAAGCCCGAGATTTGTGTCTCGGGTTTTAATATTGACAGAGGAATTCATAGAAGATAATATATCAATGAGCATTGATATAGTTTATTTTTATGAAAACATTTTCTTGCAAAAATAAAAAAACTAACCACGAATTAAAGAAGACAGCCGATTTTTTAAGAGTAATTTCCGAAGAAAATCGTCTCCTTCTTTTATGTTTGTTAAAGAAAGGCGAAATGTGCGTCTGTGAAATCTGGCAATATCTTGATTTGCCTCAAAATCTTACGTCTTATCATTTGAAGGCTCTAAAAGATTTTGGTCTAATTAATGATCGCAAAGAGGGGTTAAAGGTCTACTATTCGATAAACAAAAAAGAGTTAACAAAATTTAATTCATTATTAAATAAATTTTTACAATCATATGGAAAATAACAACATTAAAATTCAGGTACTAGGTTCAGGGTGCCCATCTTGCAAAAAATTATTTGAGCTTACAAAACAAGCAGTTCAAGAAATGGGATTAAAGACCGAGGTGGAATATATAACAGACATTCAAAAAATTGTGGAGATGGGAGTGATGCAAAGCCCTGTTTTAGCTATAAACGAGAAGCCTGTGATGACCGGATCCACTTCCGATATTGAACGGATTAAAAATCTAATTAATCAAAACAATAGCACTGTTCAAGCGAAGCCAGAAAATAAGTCTGGATGCAGTTGTGGTGGTAATTGTTAAATAAAAAATTATGAATATTTTTTACCCAATACAATTATTGGCTGATTGGTTAACCTATACGGTTTTTAGCATTGCCCCAAAAACCTTGTTAGCTGGAGCGGTTAATTTTTTTATTTTTGACGTAGCAAAGATATTTATTCTTTTATCGGTCATTATCTTTGCCGTTTCAATGATTAGGTCTTATTTGCCTCCTGAAAAGATACGAGCGATTTTATCACGCAAAAATAAATATGTTGGCAACCTTCTTGCTTCGCTTCTGGGTATTATTACGCCTTTCTGCTCTTGTTCGGCCATACCTCTATTTTTAGGATTTGTTCAAGCCGGTGTACCGCTAGGAACCACATTTTCTTTTCTTGTTGCCTCGCCAATGATTAATGAAGTTGCTCTTGTCTTATTGCTTGGGTTATTTGGCTGGAAAATTGCTCTTATCTATATCTTGAGTGGTCTCATTATTGCAATTCTTTCAGGAATAGTGATAGGCAAATTAAAAATTGAGAATCTCGTTGAGCCCTTTGTCTATCAGAATTTTATAAACGGTAATGTTGATTTGCCAAGTATGTCTCGCAAAGAAAGAATCATCTATGCCAAAGATTATACTTTGGATATTCTAAAAAAAGTCTGGCCATATATTCTCATTGGTATTGGTGTGGGGGCGTGGATACATGGTTATGTGCCAGCTGATTTTCTTGCCCGATATGCTGGATCTGATAAATGGTATGCAGTACCTCTTGCTGTTCTTGTTGGTATTCCGCTTTATTCCAATGCCGCTGGCATTATTCCGCTTGTATCCGCTTTAACGGAAAAAGGAGTGGCTATGGGCACTACATTGGCATTTATGATGTCGGTTACAGCATTGTCTTTACCGGAATTCATGATCTTGAAAAAAGTTATGAAAACAAAACTTATTCTTATTTTTGCAGGTATTGTTGGAATTGGAATTATGTTTACAGGACTTATGTTTAATTTAATTTTGAAATAAAACTATGAATAAAAAAATCATTATTATTATTGTTGGAATAATTATTGTGGGAGCAACGTTATTTGTTATAACAAAAAATAACAGGCCGATAGCAACACAAAATCAAAATAATCAAGTTACCGAAAATCAAGACCGGGAAGAAAAACAAAAAGCCGAAAAAGTAGAAGTTTTTGTTTTTCATTCCACTCATCGCTGTGCCTCCTGCGTCACCATGGGAAAATATGCCGGAGAAACAATTAATGAATATTTTCAACCAGAATTAAGAAATGGAAAAATAGAATTTAGGGAGATAAATGTTGATTTACCGGAAAATAAAGAATTGGCCAATAAGTTTAAGGCCGCGGGATCATCACTATTTATTAATGCTATTTCTGACGGGAAAGATAATATTGCCGAAGACATTAAGGTTTGGCAATTAATATTTAACGAAGCACAATTTAAAGGTTACTTAAAAGATAAACTCAATAAACTTTTGGGAAAATAAATATGGATTTTATAAATTCTTTAATCGACAACTATAATATTCCGATTTTAACCGCTTTTCTTTTGGGCGCGCTTACTTCAATCAGTCCCTGCCCCCTTGCCACTAACATCACCGCCATCGCCTATATTTCCAAAGAAATTAAAACCGCTAAACATACCTTGCTTAACGGGATTTTTTATACGCTTGGGCGGGGAGCCAGTTACACCATTTTAGCCACTTTGATTTATTTCGGTTTGTCCTCTTTTCAAGTTTCAAGCATTTTTCAGGGCTGGGGCGACAAAATTCTGGGTCCGATTTTGATAATTATTGGTTTGATAATGTTTGGTATAATCAAGATTAATTTTGGCAAAGGTGGAGAAAAATTAGAAAAAATAAAAATCTGGCTGGCGCAAAAAGGGTTTATCGGTTCTTTCCTTTTGGGCATGCTTTTCGCTTTAGCATTCTGTCCTTACAGCGGAGTTTTATTTTTCGGCGCGCTTGTTCCCTTGGCTTTAAAATCCGCCGAGGGCTTAATCTTGCCGCCGATTTTCGCTCTTGGCACAGGACTGCCGGTGATTATATTTTCTTTCATTATCGCTTTTGCGGTGCAAAAACTTGGTCAGGTTTTTCAAATTATGCAAAAAATTGAAAAAATAATGCGTTATTCTGTAGCGACAATTTTTCTTTTGGCTGGCACATATTACACGCAATATCTTGTAAAATTTTTAATTAATTTGTCATAAAATGAGCAATGCTTTAATATTTATTCTTAACAATTTCTTAACAATAAAATCATAATAAGAAAATATGTAATTGATAAGCTGTATAGTAGGATGTGGATAACCTATATACAGTTATCAAATGGTCGGCGCATTCATTAGCATTAGCAAGCTTAATTAAAATGAAATTATGAATAAAAAATTATCAATTGGGCTAGGGATTTTCGCTCTGACACTCGCGTTGGCGATTGGAGTTTCTTCGGTTATGGCTGCTGATACTTCGTCAAGTTCCGTTCCTTTCATCAGCCGATGCGGACAATCAATCCAAAAAGGATATGGAATGATGTCTGATGCGGTCACCAAACTTTTGGGAATGAGCCAGGAACAAATTCAAACCGAGCGTGAAGCCGGCAAGAGCATTGTGGAAATTGCCCAAGAAAAAAATATCAACGAACAGACGCTGATCGGCAGTATGTTAGAAGCAAGAAAGCAAAATCTGCAGGAAGCCGTAAGTAACGGCTATCTGACCCAAAAACAAGCAGATGAAAGGTTGGAGTGGATGAATGAAAGGATTAAAGGGCAGGCAGAAAATGGTGGCGGACGCTTTGGTCATGGAGGCTGTGGTGGCGGATGTCATCAATAAAGAAAACGTTGCCAGAGAAGGCGGGTTTATCCATCCGCCTTCTCTACCCGATAAATAAATTTACGGAAAGTAAGATAAAAATTTATGTCAATTTCATTATTTTTTGAATACGCGCTAAAAGAACTAACCAGAAGAAAAAGCCGGGCATTGTTATCAATACTTGGCATTATGTTTTCCGTGGCGCTTCTGGTCGGTGTTTTGGCGGTGTCGCAGAGCGTGGAGCAAAGCGCCATGCAGCCGATGAAATCGGCGGGGGCTGATATGCTCGTGCAATTGCATGGCGAACCGTGCGCTTTTAATACCGTAAAACTTCCGTCTAATTTAAACCCCCTGCCGGCCGAGGCTTTTAATAATTTAGGCGGTAATGGAGATATTCCCGCAATGGCAGGCGTTTTGGAATTTTTGTCATTTAAAGATGGCCACCCAACCATTATTACCGGCTTGAACCCGGATATTACCGGCATCGGTCCGATTAAACCAAACTATAACAAGGGCGAATGTTGCGAAATAATTGAGGGGCGATATTTGCAAAACACTGATACATATACCGCCGTAGTAGATAAAGAATTCGCGGTATCCGAAGGTTTAAAGGTAGGGTCAAAAATTGATATAGGCGGAAAAGATTTTGAAGTCGTGGGTATTATTAACACGGGACGAACCGCAAGAATAGCCGGAGCTCAAGTTTTCATTCCTATTAACACCGCCCAGCAGATTGTGAATAAGGGCAATATATACACAACAGTATTTCTTAAATTATCAAGCCAAGTTGATCCCAAGGCTGTTGAAGAAAAAATTAAAACCGCCGTAAGCGAAGATGTTACGATTACCACCAGTGCCGATTTTCTTGCGACAGTAGCCGGAATGTCGGCCATGACGAAAACTATGGCCACCGGCATATCGCTGATAGTTATTTTCTTGGTAACATTATTTGTCATTAAATCGTCTTTGGCGTCTGTTTATGAAAGGAAAGGAGAAATAGGTATAATGAAAGCTGTTGGCTGGCGGGACAAAGATGTTGTAAAACTGATTACCATTGAAAATATAATTCAGTCTTTAATCGGGGGTGTCATCGGTTGTTTTATAGCTTACATAATCACTTATCTATTCGTGATGAATTCTAACTTTGCCATCCCTGAAGCGATTACTTCCTATCCCGCCTGCGCAGCGTCTACTCTGGCGACCGATTTAACGGTAACTGTCGTATTCTCGCCTTATTTAATTTTAATCGGCATATCAGTGGCGGTGATTTTGGGAATTCTCGCTGGATACGCTGGATCAAAAAGAATATCATTATTGCTTCCTAATGAAGCCTTAAGGGAGCTTTAAAAAATAAAGGAAAAAATATGATAAACATTCACAATATTACAAAAACATACAACAAAGGCGCTACGAAAGTTGAAGCGCTAAAGGAGATAAGTTTCTCCATTGAAAATGGCGAAATAGTTGCTTTAATGGGCGCATCCGGCAGCGGAAAATCCACTCTCTTAAGTTTAATTGGTGGTCTTGATAAATGTGATTCTGGCTCCATTTCCGTTGACGAAGAAAATATTTCGGCATTAAACGCGGAAAAACTCGCGGATTTTAGGCGAGATGACGTAGGGTTTGTATTCCAGCAATTTCATCTTATCCCGACACTTTCCGTTGTGGAAAACATTATATTGCCGTTACTTCCGTCGGGAATAAAAAAGGCCGAATGTTACTCTGTCGCGAAAGAAGCTCTTGGAAAAGTCGGCTTGGGTGACAGGGAAAAACATCTGCCGGGAGAATTGAGCGGCGGTGAACAACAAAGGGTCGCTATCGCTCGGGCGCTGGTTAATAAACCAAAAATAATTTTAGCCGACGAGCCGACGGGTGATTTGGATTCAAAAACAGGTGAAAAAATACTGGAACTGCTTCAGGCCTTAAATCAAAAGGAAAAAGTAACAATTATTATTGCTACTCATGACGACAAAATTGCCCAAAAAGCAAAACGCAGAATTGTCTTAAAGGACGGCAAAGTGATTGAAGATATAAAATTATAAAACTAAAACAATGAATATGACTCAAAAAAAAGGTTTAATTATATTAGGGATATTACTTGCGGCCTGTATTTTTGGCGCGTGGTTTTTTCTTGGTGACCAAAGACCCTCTGGCGAAATTAAGAAAGACATAAGCGGCAATGAAAGCGCGCTGACTACAAATGAGCCGGAAGTTGAACAAAAATCTTCCGCGACCACCACGACTATACCCGCAGATAAAGTCGTTATAAAAGCATATTTAAATTTAAGTGGCTGCGGAGAAGAAGTAATCAATTTATTAAATGGCTTGGTAAAAGAATATCAGGGCAAGGTATCTGTAGAATATATAGACTTTAGCACAAGAGAAGGAGCTGAACGTATGGCAGAAGCTGGTTTGAATTGTCAGGGGCTTATTATAAACGGCAAGCAAACATATACCATTATTGATAAAAACGGCGCGCAAAAAGATGTAAAATTTTCCCATCCATTAAATTCACAATACACGGCCGATGATTTAAAAACCGTGATAAAATTATTATTAGGAAAATAGAATAGATAACACGACATTAAAATATGGCCATTAAACAAAAAAATCAAAACGCGATTGAGGTTACCAACCTTAGCAAACAATTTAGTGATTTAACAGCCGTTGATAATATCTCTTTTGAAGTAAAAAAAGGTGAAATCTTTGGTTTTTTGGGTCCTAATGGCGCGGGAAAGACCACTACTATAAGGGTCTTGACTGGCATCTTAAAGCCTGATAAGGGAACTGCATTAGTTGCCGGTCATGATGTTTTGAAAAATCCGTTAGAGGTTAAGCAATGCCTCGGAGTGGTTCCAGAAGTTTCCAATGCTTATGTAGACCTTACGGCTTGGGAGAACTTAATGCTGATGGGCGAGTTGTACGGAGTGCCTAAAAAAGAGCGAGAAGAGAATGCCGTTAAGCTTTTGAAGGATTTTGGATTGTATGACGTGCGGGAGAAGCTTGCCAAAGGATTCTCAAAAGGAATGAAGCAAAAACTTCTTTTATGTATGGCGCTGATTAATAATCCTGAAATACTTTTCCTCGATGAGCCTACCTCTGGCCTTGATATTGAAAGTGCAAGGTTGATGCGAGAGAAAGTTCAGCAGCTGAATAGGGATGGAAAGACAATTTTTCTTTCAACTCACAATATGGAAGAAGTTAACCAACTTTGCCATCGCATAGCAATAATAAATCATGGGAAAATAGCCGCCATAGATACACCTGAAAGGCTAAGAGCCCAAAGTATGGAACTTCAGTATATTGAAGTTTTGTTTGATAAACCCGTCAATCTGGCAAAACTTTCTGAAAGATTGAAAATAGCTAATGTTTCTCCTGCAGGAAACAAGTTTAGAATTCATACAACCAACCCACATATCATAATTGAAAATTTAGTAGATTTTGCCAGAGAAGACAATCTAAAAATTTTGGACTTGGATACAATGATGCCTTCGCTTGAAGATATTTTTATAAAATTGATAAAACAAAAAATATGAAGCGCAAAATTGATTTCATTTCTACCCAGCTTAATCGATCCTTTGTCGTAACCAAGAAAAATGTAAAAATTTATTATTTAAAAGGACCGGTAATTGTCTTTGGACTGCTTTTCCCTCTGTTTCTTTTTTTAGCTTTCATGATAGGGAAAAGTATACCTTTAAAAGAGTTGTTGCCCGGATTGATTGGTATGGTAACATTTTTTACCGCCACATCAGTCGGGCCATCAATTATGCCCTGGGAAACTCGTTCAAGGACATTAGAACGGCTTGCCGGTTGCCCGATTACTCTTTGGGCAATTCTTTTGGGCGATATTTTTTCTTCATTTCTATTTGGGCTTGCAATATCAGTGATACCCCTATTGCTCACCTTGACTCTTAACATAGGGTTGTCGAACTTTGTAGTCCTATTTTTGGGCTTGGTTCTGGCAAACTTTTGCTTTTCAGTTTTAAGCGTTCTTTTCTCTGCTTATCCTCCGTCAGACCTCCCAGCCACTGTTATGATGATTTCCTCACTCGTTAAGTTTCCGTTAGTCTTTATTAGTGGCATCTTTATACCGATTCAGCAAATGCCATCTTGGGGGAGAATAATTGCTTCGTTTTCCCCTCTAACATACTTTACCGACCTTGCAAGGCGTCTTATTTTGAACAATGGCTATTATCCTTTGATATTAGATTTTTCGATGGTTGCAATCTTCACATTGATTTTCTTGGTTGTTACGATAAAGCTACACGAAAAAACATTTACAAAAAGAATAAGTTGAATAAAGTATTTTAAGCAAATTTTCAGGTTAAATTTATGCGTGAAAAAATTTTAATAATTGAAGACGATATTAAAATATCCGATCTGGTGAAACTTTATTTGGAAAAAGACGGATTCAGGGTAGCAGTAGCAAATGACGGAAAACAAGGATTGGAAAAAATTGCCAAAGAAAATCCTGATTTGATTATTCTGGATCTGATGCTGCCTGAAATAGACGGCCTGACAATAGCAAAATCGGTTCGAGCGGAAAGTCATATCCCGATCATTATGCTTACGGCCAAAGACGAAGAGACCGATAAAATCGTCGGGCTGGAAATCGGGGCCGATGATTATGTCACCAAGCCTTTCAGCCCCAAAGAATTGATAGCCAGAGTAAAGGCGCTCTTAAGAAGATGCTCAACGGACGCAATAGTGGATAATAAAAAAGCGGTCAGAATAAACGGTTTGGAAATAATTCCGGAAAGATTTGAAGTTAAAAGGTTTGGCAAACAAATAAATCTTACCCGGCGCGAATTTAACCTGCTTCTGGCTTTGGCGCAAAAGCCGGGAGTTGTTTTTTCCAGGTCTGATCTGATGCATAAAATTTATACATTTGACGATGAAGTGGTCTTTGATCGGACTATAGATGTCCATGTTGCCAATTTGCGGCAAAAATTAAATGACAAAAGCCAGAATTTAATAATTACTATTAAAGGGGTCGGCTATAAGCTAAAAGAATGAAAAGAATCAAATTCAATCTACAGTGGAAACTAACCTTGTCTTTTTTGGCGGTGGTTATTTTGGCAATAATAATTGTCAGTTTTTCAGCCAATTATTATATTCATCGCTATTTTCAAGAATTTTGTGAAGCTTCTGGAAATATTATGCCTCGTTGTTTCAGCGGAGAAGCGGGACGAGGATTTTTAATGAGCATTAATCGGTCTTTGGTATGGGTCGGAGGTTTGGGTGCGATTATATCCATTATGTTCGGATATTTTTTAAGTAAACTGATTTTAAGCCCTTTACAAAAAGTAATGAAGGCGGCCAAAAAGTTTTCCGACGGGAATTACACGATCAGAATAAACGCCGCGACCAGTGACGAAATTGACGATTTAATAAAAACACTAAATGAAATGTTTTCCAGTTTGGAAAAACTGGAAAAATTAAGAAAAGACTTGGTAGCCAATTTATCCCATGAGCTTTCAACCCCACTAACGAATATCTACGGCTATTTAGAGGCTTTAAATGACAATGTCATTAATAATGAGCCGGAAAGGAGCAAGGCGATTTCTTTGGTGAAAAAGGAAGCCGAGAGATTGATTTATTTGACAAAAGAATTAAAGAAATTAGCCATCTTGGAATCCGATAATTTTTCGCTGTCGCTTGAAGATGTTGAACTGAATGGTTTAATCGAAAAAATATGCGAAAAATTTAGACTAAGAATAGCGCAAAAAAATATTGACTTTCATAAGACATTTGACCCGGAACTGCCGGTGATAAAAATTGATCCGTCTAAATTTGAGCAAGTTATCTTTAATCTTTTGGACAATGCTATTAAATATTCAACCGACAACGGAACGATTGAGTTGAAAACCTGGCAAGAAGCAGGACGGATAGCATTTTCAATAAAAGATAACGGGCAAGGCATTGAACGGGAAGATTTGCCGTTTATTTTTGAAAGATTTTATCGAGCCGATAAAGCCAGGACTAAAAAAGATGACAGCATCGGAATCGGTTTAACTATTGCGAAAAAGATAGTTGAAGCGCACAAAGGAGAAATCGAAGTGAAAAGCGAGAAAAATAAAGGCAGTGAATTTATCGTTTATTTGCCGAAGCAGTGATAACAAAATTAAATTTTAAAATAGGATAATATTATGAATGTATATAATTTAAACGAAAAAATTATTTTCTCTGATGAAAAACCAATTAAGAGACATTTTCTGAACGCTAAGGGTTTTCACGCTGCTTTAATCTGCTTAAAATCGGGCGTGGAGATACCGCCTCACCCAGAAGATTATGGGGTGCTTTTAACTGTTCTTGAGGGCAAAGGAATTTTTACCGATATCAACGGAGAGTCCACTTTAACGAAAAACCAAAGCATCTATATGAAAAAGAACGAGATAAGAGGCATAAAAGCAATGGAAAATTTGGTTGTTCTTGGAATTCATGATAGATCGAAAAATTATA
>Ga0315273_10004983_pt1 | contig 16378 bp, 18 predicted proteins | sample YL17G02_0_MG_FD_205753 | JGI IMG/M metagenome (GOLD analysis project Ga0315273, IMG submission 205753) | Sediment microbial communities from Yellowstone Lake, YNP, Wyoming, USA - YL17G02_0 | ecosystem: Environmental > Aquatic > Freshwater > Lake > Sediment | place: USA: Wyoming | collected... | reverse complement strand
ACATCCCCCCGACGGCTTTCGACCGCCTGGTGGCTGAAGTGGACGAGATCGCCCGCATGCTGCACGGCTTGCGGGCCAAGGTGGAGACCGGCACCTGACCCGGGTACTCACGACTCATGACCGCTCTCACCTCTGGACTCTCAACTCTCGACGCGCGGCTCCGTCCCATTCGGTTGCGGCGGAGCCGCGCTATGAGAAGGCCGCAGCCGCGAGCAGGCAGGAGAGGAGGAGTGCACGCATGGCGGGGATTGTAGCCCGCTCGAGGTCGTGGGCCTGCTGCCCCGAGGCAGCGCACGGCACGGGCGCGGCGTCGACGCCGCGGCTCACGTCGACGCCGAGCGTCGCGCCCCTGCGGTCACGAGCGACTCATGGTACGTATCGCCGGTCGCGACCGCGTCACCCGCGCTCGGAGCTTCTCGCCGGTGGCCGCTGGGATATGCTTCCCAATCCTCGAGGGACGGGTGCATGGATCCGGGAACGCGTGTCGGTTGCTACGACATCGTCGAGCCGATCGGCGCTGGAGGCATGGGCGAGGTCTGGCGCGCACGCGACACGCGGCTCGGTCGCGACGTGGCGATCAAGACGCTGTCCGGGTCTGTGGCGCGCGACCCGGACCGCCTGGCGAGATTCGAGCGTGAGGCGCGACTGCTGGCGGCGCTCAATCACCCGAACGTGGGCGCGATCTACGGGATCGAAGACGCCGGCGGCGTGCCCGCGCTCGTGCTCGAGCTGGTGGAAGGCCTGACGCTCCACGAGCTCATCCACTCCCGTGGGGGCAGGGGCCAGCCGCTGCCCCTGGAGGAGGCGCTGGGCATCGCGCGCCAGATCGCCCTTGCGCTCGAGTCGGCGCACGAGAAGGGCATCGTCCATCGCGACCTCAAGCCGGGCAACGTCAAGATCACGCCCGCGGGCGTCGTCAAGGTGCTGGACTTCGGGCTGGGGCGCCTGACGGCCCCGTCCGGGGACCCGGAGACGTCGCAGGACCCCACGGTCACGTCGGCTCGCACCGGGGCTGGCATGGTGCTCGGCACGGCGGCCTACATGAGCCCCGAGCAGGCCCGCGGCGGCGGCGTCGACAAGCGCACGGACATCTGGGCTTTCGGCTGCGTCCTCTTCGAGATGATCACCGGCGCGAGGACCTTCGGTGGAGACACGCTCTCCGACACCCTGGTCCAGGTCATCACCCGCGATCCGGACTGGACGAGCCTCCCCGGCGACACGCCCGCCTCGATCCGGCGGCTGCTGCGGCGCTGCCTGCAGAAGGACGCCCGACGGCGCCTGCGCGACATTGGCGACGCGCGGCTCGAGCTCGACGATGGCGCGGAGGGGACTGACGCACCGGCCGCAGCATCCACCGGCGGCCGGTCGAACCGTGAAGTGCGCCTGCTGCGGCTCACCGACTCGACGGGGATGGTCGGGGCACCGGCGGTCTCGCCCGACGGCAAGATGGTGGCGTTCGTCGCGGTCGCCGCCGGTCGGCGCCAGATCTGGATCCAGCTGCTGGCCGGCGGTGCGCCGCTGCAGGTCACTCGCGACGATGCCGACCACGAAGAGCCGCGCTGGCTGCCGGACTCGAGCGCGCTCGTCTACTACGCGCCGGTCGCCGGCGGCGCGGGAGGCAACCTCTGGCGGGTCCCCGCCCTGGGCGGGTCGCCGCGCCGGATCGCCACAGCCATCGGCGGCGGCGACGTTTCCCACGACGGGCGCCGGCTCGTCTTCTTCGAGCGGACGGCGGCAGGTGTCGCGCTGGTGGTCTGCGCACTCGACGGCTCGCTGGCCGAGACGGTGCTGAGCGTCGAGTCGGGGGTCTGGTGCGACCGGCCCCGCTGGTCGCCCGACGATCGCCTGGTGGCGTTCCACCGCGCCCGGGTCCTCTTCGACACACGCATCGATGTCGTCGACGTCGCGGGCGGCGAGCCGCGGACGGTGGTACGCGCGGGCTGGCTGCGCGGGCACTCGTGGCTGCCCGACGCCTCGGGGCTCGTCTACAGCAGCTCGAGCGGCAGCACGATGGCCTATCCGCCCACCAACAACCTGCGGCTCGTCGGGCGGGACGGCACGGGCGATCGCCAGCTCACGTTCGGCGACGTCTCGCACTTCGAACCCGACGTCGACGCCTCGGGCCGGCTGGTCGCAACCCGCGTCCACAGCCTCTCGGACGTCTGGCGGTTCCCGATCGACGGCGATGCGCCCGACAACACGCGCGACGCCGTGCGGATCACGCGCCAGACCGGGCAGATCCAGGTTCCCTCGGTCAGCCCCGACGGCCGGGAGATGGTCTACGTTTCCGACAACGGAGGGCACAGCAACCTCTGGCTGGCCGCCGTGGACGGGTCGTCGGTCCAGCAGATCACCTTCGAGCGCGACGCCGGAGTCGCAGTCGCCATGCCGCTCTGGCCCCCGGTCGGCGACCGGATCCTCTTCGTGCGGGCGCACGACGCGCAGATCGACACTTGCCTCGTCAACCGCGACGGCGGCGCGATCACCACGCTCCTGCCCGCCGCCTTCGGGCCGTGCTGGTCCGCCGACGGCCGGTCCGTGTACTGCAGCCGCGAGGGGGGCCGCATCGAGCGGCTGGACCTCGCGACCGGCGCCGTCCTGCCGGTGCGCAGCGAGCGCGCGGCGGCGCCGGCCGCATCCCGCGAGGATGCGCTCTATTTCACGCGCCCGCCCGAGCTGATGCTCGGGCCCGGTGGCCAGAGCGAGGTCTGCCGCGCGGTGCCGGACGGCGGCCCGGACCAGGTGCTGGCGCGCATCGCCAGCTCGCGTGTGCCTCTCGCGACGCGCCTGCACGTGCAGGTCACCGTCTCACCGGACGGCCAGTGGCTCGCGGTCCCGCTCGTGGACGGCACGACGACGAACATCTGGCTGATCCCGACGGATGGCGGCCCGATGCGCGCCATCACGGATTTCGGCGAGCGCGCGGTGTTCATCGGGCGTTCGCTCTCGTGGTCGCCCGACAGCCGGAACGTGTACGCCGCGGTCGCCGACACCAACGCCGACGTCGTGCTGCTCGAGGGCCTGCTCGGCTGACGCCAGGAGGCCGTCGAGCCGCTCGTGGCTCGCCGACACGCCTCGCTCCATTTGCGGCGTGACCGGCTTCAAGCCGACGTATGGATGGATGTCGATGGAGGGGGTGTCGATCGTGCCTGTCCCGAAAGGCCCGCGGTCATGCTCAGGGTTGACCGCGTCCGCGGGCCGACGCTAGTCTCCGGCAGCCGACCGGCGGTCCGGTCGTGTGGGGTCCACCATGCGCCATGCGCTCGCATTGCGATCGATGCCGGTCCTCGCCATCCTGCTAAACGCCGGCTGTGGTTCCAGCTCGCAGCCGACGGCACCGGCGGGGCCCGCCCCGCCGACTCCCACGGCGGTGCCCGGCACGATCTCCTCGACGGGTCCGGATAGCCTGGCGGTCGGCGAGCTCTACACCTCGAACTGGCGCAGCAACGACTTCAGGGGCTCGGCGCTTCGCAACTGGACGGCCAGCGGCGACTCTTTCTTCTTCCGCTGGAGCACGACGGCCGGGGACCAGATCGGCCGCATCGGCAGGACCTGGACGAGCCCGGGGTTCGGCGTGCGCGTCGACGACGTGAGGAAGCCCTGCGTCATGTCGACGAGCGCCGAGGCGCGAGACGTCACGAGCGGGGGCTTTCTCATCTGGTCGATCTACGGCTGGACGCACTCGGAGAACCTGGGTTGGCCCTCACCCAACGGTTGGAACAACGAGTTCTACGTGACCTTCCGGTCCTGGAACGGCTCTTACAACGGGCCGAACACGCACGGCGGCGGCTACGTCTCGATCGGCAGCGTCACGATCGACGGGGTGGACTTCGACGGCTACGTCAACGACATGCCGTGGGGCACGCCGAACCAGACGCAGTGGGTGATCGAGGCGAGGAACGCCACCTGGCCGGGGTCGGTCGACCTGTCGAAGGCCTTCGCCCTCTGGCGCTCGAAGGGGCTGCCGAACGAGTACGTGGTGGACCTGACCTGGGCGCTGGAGGCCGGCGCCGGGGCCGGCGGCTCGAGCGGCGAGATCCAGCTCACCAACCTCGTGGTGCCGACGCTCGCGCGCTGAGTCGCGGCGAGCTGTGCCGGGAAGGCGCGAGGCCTTCGTTTCGGTGATCTGGCCCGACGCTTCGAGGCCGGCCGTCCAGTCGTCCGACTGCAGGTTCACCTGCATCATTCGGGGCATCACGACGTCGGTGACGAGCAGGTCGATGGCGCCCTCGTGGCGGGCGGCGATCTGCACACCACGGATCGCCCACGTGGAGCGCGAGTCGGTGCCGGCGGGGTGCTATCGTGGGGGCCGCCTCGGGAGCCCGACCCATGATGCGCGTCTTGCGACGATCGGTCCTGGCCGTGTCCCTGCTGCTCCTCGGCGCGGCCGCCGCCGAGACGCAGCCGCGCTCGCGCGCCGAGTGCGAGGCCGCGTACTCGCTTTCGTGGGGACGCGCCGGGAAGGACGTCCCGTGGGTGCCGACGTTCGACGCCGTCGTCCTCGGCATGCTCTCGATGGCGGAGGTGACGCCACGGGACCGCTTGCTCGACCTGGGCGCCGGCGACGGCCGGATCGCCATCACCGCGGCGAAGCCGCCCTTCGGCGCCCGGGCCGTCGGCATCGAATACGACCCCGCCCTGGCGAAGCTCGCCGCGTGCCTGGTCCAGGCGGAGGGCCTGGACGACAGGGTCCGGGTCGTCGAGGGGGACATCTTCAAGCAGGATTTCGGCGACGCGAGCGTCGTCACCCTGTACCTCCTGCCACACATCAACCTCTGCGTGCGGCACCGCCTGCTCGCCATGTCACCTGGCACGCACGTCGTCTCCCACCAGTACGCGATGGCGGACTGGAAACCCGACCGATCGGTCCAGATCCAGGGGCGCGACATCCACCTGTGGGTCGTGCCGGCGCGCGTCGACGGCGTCTGGGACTTCGAGGACAGCGAGGGGAAGACGTTCACGATCGACTTGCGCCAGACATTCGGGGCGCTCTCCGGCGAGATCGCGCGGGGCGGCGTCCAGCACGCCCTCCTCTCCGCGACGGTGCACGGCCTCGAGCTGCGTTTCAAGTCCGACGGGGCCGGCGTGGCCGTCGATTTCTCGGGCACGGTCCGCGGCGGAGAGATCACGGGCGTGGTGCGTACGGGCACCGCCGCGCGCACGGCGGTCGGCCGGCTCCGCGGCGTGCTCCGGGGCGTGCCCTGGGCCGAGATGCCGCCGGGCTGCAGCCGCTACTACGACCGGTGACCGCATGAGCCAGGTCGAAGCGGAGGTCCGTGAGCAACCCGAGGCGCTCTCCCGCCTGCCGAACGAGGGACGCGAGACCGTGGAGGGGGTCGCCGTCGTGAGGGCGCCCGGGCCTCGCTGAGGATCCAGCTCTTCGTCGGCGACCTGCTGAAGGTGCCGGCCGATGCCATCTGTACGTCGACGAACCCGTGGCTGTCGCTGCAGGCCGGCACCGGCGGCGCGGTGCGGCTGTTCGGCGGCCACGCGATCCAGGAAGCCTGCGACGCGCTGCTGGCCGCTCAGGAGGAGCGGACCGGGCGCCGCCACTTCCCGACCGGCAGCGCGCACCTCACGCACGCCGGCGGCCTGGGATTCCGCGGAGTGGTGCACTGCGTCGCGATCGACGCGTTCCACGGCTCCCGGGATGACGTGATCACGTCCTGCGTGCGCGAGGCGCTGGCGCTGGCGGAGCGCGAGGGCTTTGAGCACCTGGCCATGCCCACCTTCGCGACCGGCAACGGCCGCTTTCCGCTCGACCGCGCGGTGGTGGCCATGCAGGCCGCGCTGGGTGCTCACCAGGGGCCGGTCGTCGAGCAAGTCACGATCGCGGTCCCCGAGCTGACCCGCGCCGACGAGGTGCGCCGGCTCCTGTCGCAGCCTCACCCGGTCGGGATCGCATCCGAGCGCGACGGGCAGCTCGAGGGCTGGGTCGCCCCGATCTACCTCCAGATACTCCACGCCAACCATCTCTCGCTCCAGGGCACCGACCGCGAGGCCTTTCGGGCCGACGCCCGGCGGGCGGTGGCCGAGGCCGATGAGATGGGACTGCGACTGCTGCTCTGGGACGGCAACTGGCGGCCGCGCCTGGTCGCCGCCTGGCTGGCCGGGATCACTCGCGAGAGGCGCCTCGAGCCACTGGTCGCCGAGCTGCTGCTGGAGAGCGCGGTCAGCTTCGCGGGGCAGGGCTACTGTTTCGCACTCGCGCGCATCGCAACACCCACTGCCGCCCTGGCCCTGGAGCGCTACCTGGCGCGCTGGCTTCCCCGCACGGACTGCGACTACGACCAGGAGTGGGCTCTGGCCGCCCTCGCGACGATTGACGAGCCGCGGACCCAGGCCCAGCTCGATCCCTGGACGCGCTTCGCCCTCGTCACGGGTCGCGACGATCCCGCCCTGGCGCTGGCCACCGCCCGGGCCCGCATCGAGGCGATGGCCGCGCTCGCCGACCGGGACCTCCTGACGCCCTGAACGTCCAGGCGCGGCGCTACCAGGGAAGCTCGAACACCTCGATCGGCGCGCTCTTTCCCCTGGCCTGGCGAGCGCCCAGCGGGCGCAGCTCGGGCGCAGGGCCCAGCCGGACACGAGCGGCATCGGAGAGCAGGATCTGGTCCGGCTGTGCCATCGACTGGATGCGCTGGGCGGAGTTCACGACGTCGCCGAACACGTCCCCGGCCGCGCTGATGACCACACCGAAGTGGATGCCGAGGCGGGCCCGCAGCACCCAGCCGGGGTCGGCGCGGCTGTTGTGGGCCGCCAGCTCTCGCAGCATGGCCTGGGCGCAGCGCCCGGCCGGATCCACGTCCGGGAACACCACAAGCTGTCCGTCCCCCATGCTCTTCACCACGTCCCCGCGATGCGCACTGAAGAGCGGCAGCACGACCTGGTGGTAGCGGTCGAGCAGCTGCATACCGCACTCGTCGCCCATCCGGTCGAAGAACGAGGTCGAGCCGACGATGTCGGAGAACAAGATCGCCTTCTCGATGGAGCGGCGGGGCCCGGCGTTCTCGCCCAGCGAACGCAGGCGCAGACGCGTGAACTCCGCGTCGAACGCCTGCAGCACGGCTGGGTCGGGGATCGCGAAGGACACGCTGCGCAGGCTGGAGCTGCCCGATCGCAGATAGCTGCCGATCGCGTCGACCAGGATCCGGGCCGCGTCGGACGGCGCCAAGCCGGCGGCCCCCGCGCCCAGCGCCGGGAAGGCGATTGAGGTGAGCCCGCGCTCCGAGGCCAGGGCGAGACATCGCCCCAGGGCGCGCCAAGCTCGCCTCGTCGAGGCGGCGGCCGCCGTCCACGGTGACGACGTGGAAGACGTGACGGGCCGGAAGCGACCCCGCGCCGGTTACCACCACGTCTCCCACGGTGCTGCGGGCGGCCGCCAGCTCGGAGCGCCCGCGCCCCAGCTCCTCGGAGTAGCCCGGACCGGCGGCGATCCGCAGGTACTTGGATACGCCCCCGCTCGCCATCAGGGCCACGTCGTCGGAGGAGACCAACACCTCGGGCCGACCGGGCAGACGGGTGATGTCCAGCCGGAACAGCCGCATCTCGGCCGAGTGGACGCGAAACACGGTGGGCGTGCGTTCTCTCCGCGGCGTGACAGGGCCTCCTCGGGCCGTCCGTCAGCGAAGCGGGCCCGCATCCACATCGAACGGTACGAGGGCCAGGAACTCCGCCGAGAGGATCTCGGCGCTCAGGCGCACGGCCAGAGGGCGTGCCGAGGCGATGCCCGCCACGCACTCCCGGGGGACGTAGAGGATGATCCGCGCCGGCTCGAGCTCCCGGCCGACGGGTTCGGGTTGGTGGCCTTCCGCGATCAGCCGCTCCGCTTCGCTGCGAGGAAGGGCGTAGGCCTCGCTCGCGAAGGCCAGCACCCGCCGGAGGCGGAACCAGACGCCCCGTGCGTGGCGACGCTGCCGGTAGTCGAAGGCGCGCACGAGCATCCGGGAGCGCAGCTCGCGCAGGCGGCGCTCCTGGACCGCGGTCACGCGATCTCCGGGTCGCCCGCTTCGAGGCGGCGGAGCAGCGCGGTGACCTCCGCTCGGCGCGGCTGCGGGTCCGGCATGCCCGACCTCGGGGCAAGGAGGGAGAGGATCGTGAGGTTGGAGCGGACTGCGTGGCGCAGCTCCCCTCGCAGGCGCCGGTAGAGGCTCTCGAGCTCGTCGAGGTCCCCGGGAAGAGACATGGCGAGCACGCCCAGGGCGACGAGCAGGTCCCTCTCCCCTTTCTCACCGGTGCGATCGGTAACGAGCTTCTCGAGCAGCAGTCCCGCGGGCCGAGGCAGGGCCAATCGGGTGCCTCCGATCTCGACCTCGGCCCCACGGGACACGAGCGACAGGGTGCCGAACACGAGCAGCGGAAGGAGGTCGTCCTCCAGCACGTACGCCTCCGCCGGGTCCTGAGCCGGGTCCATGCCGACGAAGTTCAGCTCCAGGAGCCCGGCGGAGCGCGGCGTCCACACCGAGGGCTCGTCGCCGGACGGCTCGAACTCGCGAAGGTCCCCAAGGCGTTCCCTCAGCGTCGCATGGCAGTCGACGGAAACGCCGACGTCCAGATCCTGGGACACGACCAGGGTTGCGGCGGCGTCCTTCTCGAGCAGGTTGGGAACCTCCGAGCCGACCACCAGAACCCCCGGCGACTCGAGCACCGGGCGCGCCGCACGGATCGTGGCGATCAGGCGATCGCGAAAGGTCATTGGTAGGGATCAGTATAGGGAGCGGTGCCGCCCGGGTCCATCCGGGAGCCCCGACGCCATCGGGGCGCGGCCGCGGCAAAGGGAGCATCTCGTCATTGGTCACGAGGCTCAGCTCAGCGTGCCTTCGTGTCGGTGCTCCGGACCGGGGACGAGGACTAGCGGGGGGCGGTCTTCACCGCCACGAAGACAACGTGCTTGCGCCCTCCCGCGCCGGGGCGCCGGGCGACCCGCACGGCGGAGGCATCGAATCCGCTGCGCTGGAGACGGCGCAGGTAGCCGTCGTCCGGCCCCGTGGCCCAGACCGCGAACGCGCCGCCCTCCTTCAAGGCCACGTGGCACGCGACGACGCCCGTGGCGTCGTAAAGGCGGGCGTTCGCGTCGTGGATCAGCGCCGCGGGCCCGTTGTCCACGTCCAGCAGGATCAGGTCGTAGGCGGCGCGCGCCTCCCCGATGCGCGCCCGGACATCGCCCACCCGCACCGTGACGCGCGGGTCCTCCAGCGGCCGCCCCGCCAGTCCGCCCACGTGGACGCGGTTCCACTCCACCACCGAGGAGGACTGCTCGGCCACCACCACCGTCCCGCGCGGACCGAGGAGGTCCAGGGTCGCACGCAGCGAGAACCCGAGCCCGAGCCCGCCGACGAGAACCGTCCTCGCGTGGGGCGCCTTCGCGAAGGCAAGGCGGGCCAGCTCGTCCTCGGAGCCGTGGGCACGGCTCGACATGAGGACGAGGCCGTCAAAGCACACCTCCCACTCGGTGCCCCGCCGCGACAGCGTGAGCCGGGTGCCGTCGTCGGTCCGCGCCTCGTCGACCTTGATCCAGGGGAGCATGCCGCAAGGGTACAGCGGGATGCTATGGTCACGGCGAGATGGCGGCGCCCGGGCTCTACCTCCACGTCCCGTTCTGCTCCGCGATCTGCCCGTACTGCGATTTCTCGGTCCTGAAGGCCGGCCGGCCCGCGCGGAAGCGTTTCGTGGAGCACCTGATCGCCGAGGCACCTCTCGCCGCGCGCGCGTGGGTGGAAGCGCGGCCCTTCGACACGGTGTACTTCGGCGGCGGGACACCCTCGCAGCTGCCGCCCGAGGACCTCGAGCGAGTCATCGCCGCCTGCCGCGAGCACCTGTCGATCGCGGCCGACGCCTGGATCTTCCTCGAGGTCAACCCCGAGGACGTGACGCCCGACGCGTGCGCTGCGTGGCGGAGCCTCGGGGTGCGAACCCTCTCCCTCGGGGTGCAGTCCTTCTCCGACGACGCGCTCCGCTTCCTCGGCCGCCGTCACCGCGCGGAGCAAGCGCGGGCCGCGGTCGAGACCGCTTTGGCCGCCGGCTTCCACACCGTCTCGGTCGACCTGATCTTCGGCCTGCCCGGCCAGTCGCCGGAGGCATGGCAGCGCGAGCTGGCGACGGCCGCGGCGCTCGAGTCCGGCCACGTCTCCTGCTATCAGCTCACGATCCACGCGCGCACGCGTTTCGGCGTCGCCGCCAAGCGTGGCCAGCTGTCCGAGATGCCCGAGGGCGAGCAGGCCGCGCTCTTCGAGATCACGCACCGTGTCCTCGCCGACGCGGGCTACACCGCGTACGAGGTCTCCAATTTCGCGCGCGGCCGCGACCACGAGTCGCGCCATAACCGCAAGTACTGGGACCACACGCCGTACCTCGGGCTCGGCCCCTCGGCTCACTCGCTTGCGGTCGCGGACGCGAGTCCTCTGCCGGCCGCCCGGCGCTGGTGGAACGAGCTGCGCACCCCGCGCTGGGAGAGCCGCGTGGCGGCGGGCGAGCGGCCGGTCGAGGCCGAGGAGGCGCTCGGCCCGAAGGCGCTGGCGACCGAGGCGGTGATGCTGGGCCTGCGCACCACGGCCGGCGTCGACCTCGACGGCTTCACGTCACGTTACGGTGTCGACCTGCTGGCCGTCAACGAGGCCCTCGTGACCCGCCTCCTGGCCACGGGCCATCTTGTCGTGCTCGCCAAAGTGGAGGGCGGCCGGTGGCTGGCGCCCACAGCGACCGGACTGGCGGTTGCCGACGGCATGGCCACCGCGTTCGACATCCCGCTCCCGAGCTGACTCGACTGGTAACAGCGCGGACCGCCCAAGCGGACGCCGATCTCCAGCCTGCGCCGCCACGGACGCATGGACACTGCGGTCGATGCGAATGCTCTGCGGCGGCCCGAACACGTCATGGCCATCGACCTCGGGTCGAGATCTCCGATCGCGCGCGCATGATCGGGCGCAGCGAACCCCGAGAGCGGGCCCGCGAACGGGTGGCGTAGAATTGGCCATGGCCACGGCGGCGAAGACGGTCGACTACCCGCACATCGTGAGGACCCCCGGCGTGCGAGGCGGCAAGGCGCGGATCGACGGCACTCGCATCTGCGTCGTCGACGTCGCGATCGCCTACCAGCAGGCGCACAAGCCGGAGGAGATCCAGACGTACTTCTCTTCCCGCCCCCTGACGCTCGCCGAGGTCATGTCCGCCCTAGCCTACCACTACGATCATCCTGAGGAGCTCGAAGAGTACCTCCTGCGCGAGGCCGAAGCCGAAAAGGAGTACGAAGCGCACCGAGCCGAGTATCTCCGTCAGCGGCCCTCCGAGTAGTGTCCGGTCGCTTTCCGCTCATCACCGACGAGAACGTTCCCGGCCCCCTGATCGGCGCTCTTCGGTCGGCGGGTTGGGACGTCTTGCACGCACGCGATCTCTTCGGCGAAAACACCGACGACGACGTCCTGATCGAGTACGCGGCACGTCGGGAACGGGTACTCGTGTCCACGGACCAGGATCATCTCCAGATCGCACACCGCTGGCTTCGAGCAGGAAAGCCCTTCCGGATGGTCTGGTGGAAGCAGGCACCGTATCAGCACGTGCGGCCACGAGCCTTCGTGGATGCCTTCGACGCGCTGGCGGCCCAAGCGGACGACCCCTTCCGCTACCCCATCTGCTACCTGAAGCCGCAGGCCTGAGCGCCGCGCTTTCCGGCGCCAGGTGTCACGAGGCTGCGCAGCCGCGCCTCGATCCGGCGGGCTGCCGTTGCGCCGGCATCAGATGGCATCAGATTTCTGACCGTGACGAGCATTCGCCCCCTCACTCCGGAGTCCGCCATCGTCGACACCGTCGCCCGCTTCAACGAGGGCGCCGTCCGCGACAACCGGGGCACGTCCGTGTTCGTGCGGCGGGACGGCAAGTGGCTGGTCTCTGCGCTGCGGGTCTTTCCGGCCCAAAGACCCTGAGGAGTGGCATCGAGGCCGAAGCAGGAAGGCGTTGGACTGAAGAATGGACTGGAAGGAGACACGAGATGAGCGTGGTCAACAGGAGTCGGTCTGGATCCTCGCGAGGCCTGTCCGGAACACCGCGGACGCCGGCGCCTGGCAGGCGAAGTGCGAGGGGGCCAGGCTGCGGTGGCGGATTCTCTACTCGACTGACGCGGCTGCCGTCGGCACGGAGCAGGTGCAGGAATGGGAAGCGAGCGGTGACACGATCCGCTTCTGGTTCCTCGCGCCCGATGGCAAGCGTGGACAACAGGGCGCTGCCCGCCGTCTGAAGTAGCACTTCGCCGGCCCGGCCCGGGCCCGTCCCCGGGGCTGGGCAACGACAAGGAGGAGCGATGCCATTGCGGAGACGGACCGCCGCGGCTGCGACTTTGGTCCTCGCAGCCGCTGGCGTCGCGGCGGAGGGGCGGCTCCCCATCATCGACATGCACCAGCACGCGCGGCTCAAGGTCCTGCGTGGCCCGGACGGCCAGCCCATGCCCAGGCCGTGCGAGCCTCGGCCGTGCGAATCGACGCCCGCGCGCTACACGACCGACGAGTCCATTCGGCTGGGCACCCTCGCCGAGATGGAGCGCCATGGCGTCGTCCTCGGCTTCCTGAGCGATCACGTCGAGAACGTGTACCAGTGGGTGGCCGCCGCACCCGAGCGCTTCATCCCGTCGGTGGCGTGGATGGACGACGTGGGTCCTGACCTCGAGAGCCTCCGCGCGGCCTATCGCAGCGGACGGCTGAAGGGAATGGGTGAGATAGCCACCCAGTACGCGACGATGGCCCCGAACGACGCGCGCCTGGAGCCTTACTACGCACTGGCCGAGGAGCTGGCCCTCCCCCGTCCTGATCCACACCGCCGGCCTGGGCGCGCCCACGCCCGGCTTTCGTGCGTCTCTGGGGCGGCCCCTGCAACTCGAGGAGGTCGTGGTGCGGCATCCGAGGCTCCGGCTCTACTTCGAGAATGCGGGCTACCCGTTTCTGGAAGAGGCGATCGCCCTGATGGTCCAGCACCCTCAGGTGCACGCCGACGTGTCCACGATCACCTGGATCATCCCGCGACAGGCCTTCTATCGGCACCTGCAGGGGCTCATGGAGGCGGGTTTGGGCAAGCGCGTGATGTTCGGGTCCGACCAGATGGAGTGGCCGGAGGCGATCGGGCTGGGGGTGGAGGCCATCGAATCGGCCCCGTTCCTCACGCCGGCGCAGCGGAGAGACATCCTGTACCACAACGCCGCGCGCTTTCTGCGCCTGGAGCCCGGCGAGAGCAAGGTCCGATGATGGGTGCCGCGACCGCGAACAGACGTACTGCGCGTGCCTGCCCGACCACGGCGCAGGCGGAGAGTGCCGTCACGAGCGAGCGTTCTGGGTTCAATTCAAGGTTCCACGTTCGACTGGGGAGGTGAGCATGAGGTTGAGTGCAGTTGCGCTCGTAGTGCTGAGTTGGGGGTCACCTGTCGCTCTGTGGTCTGCCGAAAAGACCAACGCCAGCTGCGACTCGTTGGTTGGCGTCTGGGACTACGTAGCACCCTCGCCGCCAGGTCGCTCGGTGATCGCCAAGCTGGGCGCGAAGTACACCTTCGCGTTCATCCAGACGCCGCGCGAGGCGGCGGTTGCAGCGGCGGCGCCTGCGACAGATGCCGAGAAAGCGGCGGCGTACGCCGCCAGCGGCGCGGGTGCCTTCGAGTACACCTGCGATGGCTCCGACGGGAGATACCGCTGGAAGATGCGGGTGCTCTACTCCTTGAGACCGGAGGAAGTCGGTTCCGAGATCGCGCTCGAGATGGAGGTCCGGGTCGACACCGCAACCTGGTGGTTCCTCGATTCAGGAGGAAGGCGCGGCGCACCGGGATCGGCGAGACACGTCAGATAGTCGCCGGGTTGGAGGGCGGATCACCATGTCAACCGAGCAGAACAAGGCGGCGAAGTGGCGGTACATCGAGGCATTCAACCGGCGCGACCTCACGGTTTTCCCCGAGCTCCTCGCCGCCGGGTGGGGGCACTTCATGGGCGTCGCGCCGACGGGCAAGGATCTCGCCTTCTCGGGGACCGTCATCGATCGCTTCGTCGACGGGAAGGTCGTCGAAGCCTGGGAGACCGTGGACATGCTCGGACTCATGCGCCAGCTCGGCGCAACTGCGACTTTCGGGTGAGCAACCCTGACTCGCTCCTGAGACCATTGCGCCTCGAACTGGGGGGTGATGGTCCGGCGTGAAGGAGCATGGTGGGTCGCTGCGCTGCGCGTCATGCCGGCCGAGCGCTCGCCGAAGTAGCAACCGCCCACTCCCTGTTTCTTCGGGCCGACGGTGGGGTTGCGAGATGAGGACAACGGCAGGAGATGATCGACGCGGCGTTCTCCGTGGGATGCTCGCCGCCGCAGCGGGTGTCCTCGGGCCTCAGCCTGTGGCTCGCGCCGCTCAGAGCCCGCCCGTTCACCGTCGGGTCGTCACGGGCGTGAATGCGTCGGGCAAGTCGGCGGTCCTGATCGATGGGCCCGTCCCTCCGGAGGGGACGTGGGCCAGAGAAGGCCAATACGGGTCGCAGGCGTGGCTCGTCGACCGAATACCCGTCGATCTGACCGATTCGCGGGATCCAATCGCCGGACACCCACTTGGAGCGCTTCCGCCTCCCGGCGGTGCATTCTTCCGGGTGTTCACCTGGGAGCAGGGCTCCGGGTTCGACATGCATCAGACACCCACGATCGACTTCCTCGTCGTCGTGTCGGGTCGCATGGAGCTGCTCATGGAGGAGGGGGCGGCGAAGCTGGGGCCCGGTGATTGCGTCGTCCAGCGCGGGACGAGACACGCGTGGCGGGTCGTTGGAGACGAGCCGTGCACTTTCGCGGCCGTCTTCCTTCCCGCGGCACAGACGGTTCCGAAGGAGTGAGCCCGCCCAATCGTGGCGGTCCCCGCGGCCGCGGGGGGCGGGAGGGGAAAGAGAGATGCGGCGATGAATTGGCGAAACGTCGTGCTGCGGGCCCTGCTCGCGGGTGCCTGCATGGCGCCGTCCGTGGCCTGGGGGCAAACGGCGGACGCAGACAAGGGCGCCATCCGGGCGGCCTTCCAGGAATGGGTCAGGGTGGCGGAGTGTGGCGACGCCGACACCTACCTGTCCTTCATCACGGACGACGCGGTCGTCATGGCCCCCGGCCAGCCCGAGGTCGTCGGGAAGCAGGCGATAGTCCCTGGATCAGGGACTTCTTCGCGCGGTACACGTTCAAGTTCAGTGACTGGAACTCCAAGGAGGTGGTGGTGGCAGGGGACGTCGCCTTTCACCGATACACCGGCGTGGCGACTCTCACGCCCAGGGCCGGTGGCGCGTCACTCCGCCAGGACCGCAAGTACCTCGACGTGCTTCGACGCGGTGCCGATGGTCGATGGCGGGCCTCGCACCACGTGTTCAACCTCAACCGGTGAGAACAACTGCGAACCGCTCAGTCAGATGGGCTACGCATAGCTCGCCATGCGCTTCTCTCGGTCGCGCACCGGAGGCGTGATCCGCTCCGCGCTATCGCTGCACGGCGCGCGCGCCCTGAGAGTCGCTGGTCAGGCCCCGCCAACTGTCGATGGCCCAGTCTCCCTGAAGCTGCAGGTCCTCAGATGCCCAGTTGCCGCTGATCGCGTAGGCCGAGATTCGCTGCTCATGCCATGCCCGCAACTCCTTGGAGTCCGACATTGATGGCCCATCAGGCGGCATGGTCACGTGGTCGCCGGTCAGGACGGCAAACAGCGCCTCGAAGTCGTCGATTTCCATGGCGTGAATGAGTCTCGCCCTCGCCTCCAGGACGGCGTGACGGTCCTTCTCGGATGGCTCCCTGGCGTCCGCATTGAACGCACCCAGCACGAGACTGACCCCAAGCAGGACCGCGCTTCCGTTCCGCATAGGCACCCCCCGTGTGATCATGCCACCCCACATTGGTTCGTCGAGTACGGCGCCATGATGCCCCAACTACTCGAGCCTCGTGAACACGGCAAGGAGCATCCAGGCTCAGAACAGCCGCTTCGGTGGCATCCCGCTCTAGAAGAAGGAGGTACGCGTGCGTCTCTCGACCGTGGCTGCGATCCTGGTCCTCGCATCCCCTCTCGGTGCCGAAGCGCCGGCGCCGGCGCAGGAGCCGTGGCCCACGCGCGACTGGGCTTCGGCGTCTCCGGCCGAGGTTGGGCTCGACGCGAAGGTGCTGGCGGCCTTCGACGCCGATCTCGCGGCCGGCAAGTACGGCCTCGTCGACAGCATGCTCGTGATCCGCCACGGGCGAGTGGCGTACGAGCGCTCCTATCCCCACGACTACGACGCGATCTACGGCGACCAGGCGAAGAAGCCGAGCGGCCTGAACGCGCTCGATCCCGGCGGGCCGTACAACTACTTCAACCCGTGGTGGCACCCCTTCTACCGGCGGGGCGACCTGCACACGATGCAGTCGGTGTCGAAGACGG
>Ga0315273_10004981_pt1 | contig 16382 bp, 8 predicted proteins | sample YL17G02_0_MG_FD_205753 | JGI IMG/M metagenome (GOLD analysis project Ga0315273, IMG submission 205753) | Sediment microbial communities from Yellowstone Lake, YNP, Wyoming, USA - YL17G02_0 | ecosystem: Environmental > Aquatic > Freshwater > Lake > Sediment | place: USA: Wyoming | collected... | reverse complement strand
ACCAGCTCGACCTGGCGCGGATGGCGCTGGGCGACCCGCCCCCGCCGGGCGCGGCGTACGCCGCCGGCGGACGCCTGGCCTTCGACGACCGGCACGAGATGCCCGACACCGAGATCATCACCTACGATTACGGCACGTTCACGATGACGTGCGAGAACGGGACCTTCTCGCCGTACCTCAAGAAGATCCCGCCCGAGGTCCGCTTCAGCGACAAGTTCCCCAACTGGCCGACCACCGGAACACGTATCGAGATTTATGGCACCCAGCGGCTCCTGTACCTGGGCCGGCACGGCGGCGGATGGCAGGTCATCGACGAGAGCGGCAAGGTCGTCGACCAGGACCCCGGCTACTTCCCCGACAAGTGGCACCTGCCCAACTTCGTCGAGTGCATCCGCACCCGGAAACGGCCCAACGCCGACATCGAGCAGGCCCACCAGAGCGCCTGCCTGGTCCACTTCGGAAACCTCGCCTGCCGGACGGGCAACCAGCGGCTGGTCTTCGACGCGAAGACCGAGACGTTCGTCGGCAACGAGGCCGCCAACAAACTCCTGAAGCCTGCGTACCGCAAGGAATACCGGGTTCCCGACGAGGTGTAATCCGCGCCGGGGCGGCAGGAAAGTAGTACTACAGCGCCACGTCGCGCGGCGGGTCTCCCGACCCGCCGCGCACCCGCGTTACCTTCCCGGCCGGCGGTGAATGCCGCGCCCCGGCACAAGACCTCTCGGCGCGGCGCCGAGGAGACCACCCCCTTGACGGGCTCTTCAAGTACGGTATCCTCGCCACCTGGGAGGCCGCCCGTCCGGTGTGCGGTCCGGCCTCCCTCTTGATGCGCGTTGCCGGCCTTGGGCTATTGGGTGCGCAGGGCCTCGGGGCGTCTTGGCGAAAGCCACGAAAGGAGTTTGCGAGATGTCTGCACACTCACTGTATTGCGCGGCCTGGGCGGGGATGATCGCTCTGGTCCTCCACGGCCTGGCCCTGGCGGCGCCGGCGCCGGCGGCGTCGGAGGGCCTCTTCGACACCGGCGCCCCGGCGGCGGCGCCCCTGTCGGGCCAGGCCGTCGCGGGCAAGGCCGGCTGGACCAAGGTGCCGGAAGACAACACGTCCCTCAAGTTCAAGGGCGACGCGGTCCTCGCGAACGACCGTGTTACGCTGGTGTTCCGCCAGGGCGGCCCGGGCGCCGAGTTTTACGCCGCCGGGGCGCAAGGGCCGGTCCTGCGAGCCGTGCTGGCGCCGGCGGCGGACCAGGCGGCCGCGCGCCTGGCGTCGGTTGCCATCGTGGAGAACGCGGCCGGCAAAGCCGTGGTAGACGCCGCCTTCAAGAGGCCCGCCGGCAAGGACGCCACAGTGCGCTTCGAGCTCCAGCCGGGCCAGGTGTTCGTCAGGACCGAGGCCCGCGGCGGGGCCGGACGGCTGCGGGTGGAGGCGCCTTGCCGCTTCGCCGTCCTGCCGGATTTCTTCGCCGACGACATCGCGGTCGATGCGGCGGAGTTGCCGGTCGACCGGGCGGAGCTGCCGAGCGAGAACTTCCTGCTGCACCTGATCGGCCGCGGCGAGGCCATCGTGATGGCCGTCTGGAACCAGCGGGAGGAGGACGTCCAGGTGACGCTGGCGGGGCCGGACAAGGCCCGGACCCTCCAGGCGTCGGAGATCCCGTACGGAACGAAGGGCAATGTCTACATAGCCGTTCTGGAAGGCCCCGGCACGTGGCACGCGCACGACGTGGCCAAGGCCGACGCCGACCGGGTGATCCCGCTGGAGTGGAAGGCGCCGTATGCCGCCCACTGGCGCCTGGACTGGCGCCAGGACGACGGGCTGACCGACAGTTGGGACATGCTCGTGCAGCGGCCCGACGGCACCTACGCCAAGCCCGACTGGTTCGGCCAGTCCGACGCCTACGGCACCCCCGACTGGATGAAGCCCGACCGCAAGCGCTGGACCACCGTGCTGGGCACGTTCCAGTATCCCTGCTGGATCGAGAAGGACGGCCAGGGCTTCCTTCAGCCGCTCAAGAAGCCGGGCAAGTTCCAGGGGCCGGCGCTGCTGTACCCCATCAACCGCCTGCCCGGCACGCCGCTGGCGGCGTTCACCTTCGTGGACATCGTGCGGGCCACGCTCGGCGTCGGGCCGTGCGAGTACATCCTGGACGTCGAGGGGCAGAAGAAGAAGGCGGAAGGCCGGCCGACCTGCTACTCGCGAAACAAGATCAATGACATCTACACTAATAAGCAACAGAAGGAGAAGAAGGCCGAGGTGGAGCAGGCCCTCGACGACGTGCTGGCGTTCATGCGGCACATCCGCACGCGGATCGAAGGCTACGCCGCCTTCGGCCGCCAGACGCTCGCCTGGCTCGACGAGCAGAAGAAGGCCCGGCCCGACCTGGCGGGCTTCTGCGCCGAGATGGAGGTCCCGGTACGCCGCATCGACGCGGCCATGGAGAAAAAGAAGGAGGCAATCAAGACGCCCGAGTATGCCGCCAAGCTCGTCGAGGAGTTCCGCACGACGCTGGTGGGGTACGAGGACGACGACGCCCTGGCGAAGTGCAAGAAGATCACCGCCGGGTTCGTCGCCATCGGCGGCCCCCAGGACGAGCTGGTGGGCGAGTGCCGCCTGGCGGTGAAGATCCTGCGGCAGAAGGCCGCCCTGGCGATGGCGGTCGATCCGCGGACGGCCCCCGTGGCCAAGGAGCTCCGCCTCCGCACCCAGGCCGCCCTGCGAAACCCGACGAGCTACGAGGCCCCAAGACACTAAGAAGCTGTTTCAAGACCGGCGATGGCACGGCGGCACCGTCCGTGCGCGGCGGCTCTCTGAGCCGCCGCGTAGGTGCGTCGCCCCGCGCGGGGACGCGCCTTCACGCGGCGGCAACGTCCGTGCGCGGCGGCTTTCCGAGCCGCCGCGTAAGTGCGTCGCCCCGCGCGGGGACGCGCCTTCACGCGGCGGGTCAGGAGACCCGCCGCGCACCACTCAGCGAGTTGACGCCGTCTAAGCCGCGAGAAGGCGGGATAGGACGCCGACGGCCTGCCGCGGATAGCTTGGGCAGAAGATGCTTCCGACGGGGCTCGCCGCCGCCTTGGCCGGCGCCTCCAGCGGAAGCTTCCGCTTGACGCCGGGGTGGCGCACTTCGTAGAGCGTGCCCTTCTCAACCACCAGGCAAGCCGCCGGCCCGCCGTAGAGCCCGGCCATCCCCACGTCGACCATGATCAGGCGCCCCCCCGCCCTGGCGCTTACGCCCTCGGGCGAGACCGTGTGGCCGACGACCATCCGCCTGGCGCCGTACGCCTTCAAGATGCCCTCCAGGCGCTTGGCGACCTCGTCCTCGTCGTCCACGACCAGGGAGCGGTCCCACAGCGGCCCGTCGGCATCGGCGGCGATCCCGTCCTGGACGCCCCTCAGGAGTTCGTCGCGGACGGTCCTGTTGATCTCGGCCGTCGACCGGCGGGCCAGGGCCGGCGTGAGACCGGCGTGGACGAATAGGATATCATTGATCTTGATAATTGTGTTGTGCTTGCGAATCCACCGGCCGTACTTGCCCTGGAGACCGAGGGCGGTGCGGAGCCCTTCCTCGCCGCCGTAGGCCTTCGCGTCCTCGGGGTTGACGTACCGCCAGTCGCCGAGCAACTCCATCGCCTCGTGGTTGCCGATGAGGGCGTGCACCGCCCCGCCCGCCTCGGCGGCCTGCGGCTCCAGGCCCATCACCAGGTCCATCACCTTGCGCGACTCCGCGCCGCGGCCCAGGATGTCGCCGAGCTGCACGAGGTGCGTCTTGCCGGCGATCCACTTGTTCGCGGCGTCGACGACGCCGGCGGCCCGGAGGGTCCTGACGAACTGCTCGCAGTCGCCGTGGACATCGCCGACCGCCACGATGCGGTCCACGCCGGCCCAGGCGTCCTGCTGGGCCGAGGCCCGGCCCACGAGGACCATCGCCACGAGGGCCGCGCCGATGAGGCCTGCCGGCAGCTTCCGCCGCATCCGGGTCCTCCGTGATTCGTCAGGCGGGGGTCATGCTGCCGCGCCTGCCCCGGCCTCAAGACGCACGTCTCAAGACCCGGCCCCCCTGCCCCGCGGCTTGGTGCGCCGGCCGACTCAGGCCGGGTAACCCACGGTCTGGGCGTAGAGCACGCGCTGTTCGGGCCGCAGCTTGAGCTCCGCGGCCAGGGCCGCCTTATTGCAGTTGTGGAACCAGGCGGCCAGCCCCTGCGAGGCGGCGAACAGGTGGACGTTGCCGGCGATGAGGCCGGTGGCGACGTTATAATAAGATTTCTGTATCTCCGCATCCTTCAGGCCCGGCTCCTGAAGCCTGGCCTTGGCGAACTTGGCGATGTCGGCCACGAAGACGAGATTCACGGGGGCCTTGGCCGCGCCGCCCCCGCGGCCGCGGCCGCCCACCTTCTCGCGCAGGTCCCCGGCGGCCACCGGCGCCAGGCGGTGAGGAACCGCCTCGTAAAGGTAGATGCCTTCGGGCAGGACGACGTACAGGTCGATCTCCTGCGAGTTGCTGGCCGAGGCGGCCGTCCTTCCCACCTGGCCGAACGGCCCATTCTCGCGGTTCGCGCCGAAGGCCGCCCAGAGAAGATTGGACAGCATCTGCGGGGGAAGCTTCTCCGCGCTGATGTTGCGGTTCGTCCTTCTTTCCTGGAGGGCTGCCAGCACGGACTTGCCGCCGTCCGTCTGGGGTTTCACGAGCGCGATCGGTTGCAGCTCCGCGGCGGGGCCGGGCGCCGGGGCCGCGTCCTCGGCCAGACTGGGCGCAGCGGCGGCCAGGGCGGTGAGCGCCGGCACGGTTTTCAGGAATGCTCTGCGTTTCATCTGATCCTCCCATCTCCAATTATTGTCATATCTGGATGACCATTATGGCACGGCCGCCGCGGCGACCGTACAGGCACAGCCGAGGGCGGCTGTGCCACATGAACTGCGTAACCCGGATGGCTCTTGGCGTTCCGGAGACACCATGGCCCTTCGGCTTTGACGCGGGCGATGCGGGCCATGCAGGTACGCTAATCGGCGGCGCGGGGCGCGTCAAGCGCCAAGTGCAAGACATGGATAGCATGTCCGCGGAACGCCCCTGGCTCGCTCAAGCCCAAAATGTTCATCGCGCAGGGTTTTCTTGTTGACGGGCGGTGTGCGCAGACCCATACTACACACCTGTTCATCGGTTGCCTGGTCGCATGGAGTTGCCTTGCGGGGGAGCTCCCGTGGAGCCGTGGGCCACAGACGATAGGCAGCGAACCGGGCCTGTTAGTCCTGCAAACGGGAACGGTCATCCAACCAGCCGCGGTTTTCACGTCCCTACACTGGGCGAACTGCTATTCTTGCCGCTGAACAACATTGCCCGCCTTGATCTCGGTTTCAAGAACATACTCTGCGCCACGGGCCTCCCCGACACGATGGACCTGGACGTCCCTGCCTGCCTCAAGAAACTGCACGAGTGGGCGCAGCACGTCAAGGCCGAGACCGAGCGCAACCTGCACCGGTTCCAAAGCGACCCAGGTGATTACGAGAACTCGGAATCCTACTATCGCGTTCTCATGATGGTCACGGTCCTCCAGCAGGATTGCGGCATCCGCTATGACCCGGACTCCATGAAGAGCGAACTGTTTCTGGACTCCAGCGAGGGGTTCATCCACGGTCTGCTTCAGGGCAAGGGCGGCACTTGCGCGAACATGCCGATCCTTTATGCGGCGGTGGGCCGGAAACTCGGTTACCCGATTTATCTCTGCTGCGCCAAGGGCCATATCTTCTGTCGGTGGGCGACGCGCGATGGGCGCGAGCGGTTCAACATAGAAGCTACCAACGTGGGCCTGAATTGCTTCCCCGACGACCACTACATGGAATGGCCCAGGAAGATCGCGCCGAAGCAAGTTCACCTTGGTTTCTACCTGAGAAATCTGGACCCGGACGAGGAAGTGGCGCTCTTCATGAGCACGAGGGGCCATTGCCTGAAGGACCGGGGGCATCTTCTGGACGCCATAGTTGCCTATGCCCACGCCCATCGCTTGGGTCCGACTGACCCCGGCCACTTCGCCAACCTGATGGGAGTCCTTGCTAAAGAGATGTGCCTTCACACGAAGGGCAAACTGCCCAACAGCTATCGGGAGTGGGAGGAGTTTGACAAGATCGCCCGGCCCCAACCGGTGCTGAACGTGCTCAACGATATCTTCATGAGGGTGGACAAGAAGAGGCCGCCATTTCGTCCGACGCGACCGATCCAAGGCAACTGAAACAAGGAGATGAACATGGGTTATCATCCAAGCGTGGGGCGGTTGATGCAGCGCGACCCGGCGCCGTACGCCGACGGCATGAATCCGTACCAGTACGTGTCGTCCAATCCAATAAACGTGGTGGACCCCGCGGGCCTGACCGGCGAGGCGCCCATCGTTGAATTCACGGGCGTCAATATTATACGCGTCAAGAAACGCGGAGACATGCCAGGGGGCGTTCTTGGCAGGACTCATGGCAATGTTTCCTCCATGGAATTCACCGTGGATATCCGGGGGGGTAAGTGTTGTGTTGTGATTGCCAAGGCCGATTGGGGAATAGAGTCTGTACGTTACTTGGATGATGTCACTTTTCGTGATCAAGTCGCGCAAGCCAATTGGTGGACCTGGAGCCAATACGAGCAAGCCAAGTCTAAGCAGATGTCGAACAAGGAGTGGCACGACAATACGAATTTCTACTCCTGGAGTTCCGTAGAGGCGCATGAGAACGCGCATGTGGCCCAGTTGAGCGCTGTGGGCGGGACCGCGCTAGCGGAGTACATCAAGAGATATAATGCGGCACCTGAATTGTGCTATGACGATCCGCACTCGGCGATGGACCAGGCGAACAAGATGAACGAGAGCGAGTTCTACCGGAAGCCAGCGGAGGCCGCCATAGCGATCGCCATGATCCAGAAATGCGGCGCCTGGGGCCCGGGCGAGGCGGGAGAGGAAGCGGCTGTGCAAGCAGAGCGCCAAGCCCTGGAAACCGAGTATCAGGACTACCTGCGGAAGAAATAGGCGCATCTGCCCCTTTGATGCTGTTACCCGGCCTGTGATCGCCGGACCGAATCAGGGGATAGTCGATGGCATGGCGAGTGTGGCCTGCTTGTCTCGCTCTGAGCTTGACCTGCGCCTGTGGGTGTGGCTTACCGGCGGTGATGGCAAGCCCAGAGGGCAGGCCCAGCGCCCCTCGTAAGATGGGAACCGACTACGACGCGAGGTTCCTCTGTGATGAACTCCTAGCCAAGTTGATCGCACACAGCATTTCTATATGCGAATGTGATTCCGGCCCCTGGGCAACTGACAAGGGTCGGGAGTGGGCTTTTTGGCAAGTCAAACGCGACCTCGAAGGCATACAGGGGCTCGTGGACGCAACTTATGCCGCAAGAGCCCTTCAGCACCCGCTTGCAAGCAAGGACGCGGTGCTTCAGGACATCCTTGTGTCAGGAATCCAAGAGTGCGAGAGGCGGATACGTTCGGATGGACCCGCAGAGGACCGCCGAGTGGCATTGATCTGTCTACGTGACATTATTGTGGCCACTCGCGATCTCATGAAGGCATATTACACCGCCGCTGGATTGCAGTGGCCGGATGTCAGCGACACTGGTACAGGTCAGGCTGGCCCTTCGCGGGCATCTGCTGGGCGTCATCTTGGCCTATGGCCACACCCATAGCTTGGGCCCGTCTGACCCCGGGGAATTCCGGGGCCGCAAAATGATCTTCCTTATTGCCCTTTCTTCGGGGGGCCGGGGCGGCCGGGCGCCAGGCGACGCGACAGGCCGCTTCCCTAGACGCGCGAGTAACTGCGGATCGCCCCACGGTCGGCCAGCACGACCCTGGCGACGCGGCAGGCCGAGTGCCCGCTCGTCCTGATCCGCCGAGACACGCGGCTACTTGACGCTGAGGCCAACCACGCGGCCATCGGACAGGCCCACGGCCAGCGTGTCGCCGACCCAGGCCATGCCCGTGATGTCGTGCTGGAACTGCTGGGCCATGGCCGGTTTGCCGTCGGCGCCGAGGATCCGCAGGAGGCCGCCCCAGTAGCCGACGGCCGCCCCGTCGCCGCGCGGGGCAACGTACTTCACGATCCGGCCGGGGACCGGGCTCGCCTTCTCGACCTTTGCCGCCTCCGGGTCGGGCTTGACGGCCGCGGGCCTGGCGTTGGGCTTCGTGGCCGCGAAGGCCGCGGCAGCCGCGGGGTTCATCTCCCCGAGTTTCTTCTCGTACGCGTCGGGCTTGAGGGCCTGCGGCGAGCCGGCCTTGCCCTTGGCGTCGAGGACCGAGACCGACTCGTCGCGCGTCAGAACGGTAAGACGGGCACCGTCGGCCGTCATGGCCACGGCGCGGTCCGGGAGCACGGCTTGCCACACGAGCTTGGGCTCCGGCAGGCGATCGGCCTTGGTCGCCGCCGCCACCTGGTTGGCCGTCGGCGGCACGAGCGGCGTCAGGGGCTCGAGGCCGGCCATCGCCTCGTACAGGGTGCCGACGGCCTCGGCCATGCCCTCGGCATCGTAGGCGATGAGGGTGATCGACTCCTGCTCGTGGCCGACGCCGTCGCGCTGCCAGGCGATCATGCCGCGCCCGCGGCCGGGCACCTCGCCGGCACTCGGGACGTACGGCAGGAACCTCTGCTTCGCCAGGAACGCGATCACGGGGTTATCCTCGGGCGTGCCGAGAAGGATGACCGGCCCCTCGACCGCAAAGCCGACTTGCTGGACGGCGGGCTTGGCGGCATCGACCCGGCCGGGCTCGAGGCCCACCCAGGTCGCCACGGCCTCGGGGGGGAGTTGGCGCGGCTTCGCGATGGCGTCGGCCGCAACAATCGTGGCCTTGACGTCCCACGGGCCGAGGATCTTCGCCAGGCGCTCGGCGGCGGCCTGGTTATAGTCGCTCTTGCCCGTCGCGATGGTCACGGTGCGGAACTCGCGGAAGAAGCGGTAGATGTTGTCGCGGTCCTGGCCGAAGTGGATGGCCCGCTCTTTCCGCCCCGCCACCGCGCCGCAGCGCAGCACGGCCGGAAGGTTGAACGCGGCCGAGCTTTCGGTGTTGGCCAGAAGGTCCGTGACGGTCACGGTCCACTTTCCGGCGGGATCGTTGATCGCCAGCGGCAGCGCGAGGCGCAGACTGCCGAGCGCCGTGGCGCGGTAGAGGTCGTAGCGGACCTCGCCGAGCGGATCGATCAGGCGGACGCGCAGCGGGGCCGAGCCGCTCACCGCGCCGCCGTCCTCGGCGAGGAGCATCGCGCCGATCTCGACCGAGAGCGGCTCCTGGGCGACCGTGTAGTCGCGGCGGACCAGCGGCGTCGCCACCTTGACGCCGCCGATCGGCCGGGCGGTCCGCGCGAAGACGCGCATCTGGCCCGGGCCGAAACGCAGGGCGGCCTGCTGCTTGCCGCCCTTCTTCTCGAACTGGGCCATCTTGCCGCCGAGCACGGCATCGTAGATCGGCCGCCCGTCATCCACGAGGCCGATCGTGACCGCGGCGGCCTGCATGTTCAGGTTGGGGCCTTTCCAGTCGGCGGCCGCGTTGACGGCAAAGAGGTACTCGATGTCGCCGGCCGCCTGGCGCGTGGCGACGATGCCCGTGTCATCGCAGGCGAAGATCGGCGCGATCCCCGCCTTCTCAAGGCGGGACTTGATGGCGTCGGCGAGCGGCTTGACGGCCTGAAGCTGCCTGCCCAGCGTCACGTACGGCGCCCGTTCCTGCCACTTCTGCTCCTTTTCGAGCTTGTCGACGATGTCCTGGTCGGGCAGCGTCGGCCGGATGCCCAGGTCGATCGCGCCTGTGATCTTGACCTGGCCCTTTCCCGCCAGGAGCACGAGGCCGCCGTCGGCCACGAAGCTCTCGAGGCCCGCGGCGACCGCCGGGTCCAGGTAGTCGATGTCGGCCAGGATGACCGCCTTGTGGTTGGCGGCCAGGGTGCCGTCGACGACGTCCTCGTCGAGGACCGGCAGGAACTGCTGCTGGATGATCTTGCTCGCCAGATAAACATAGTTCAGCATCTTCGCATGTTTGTCGGCATGGGCATAGTTCATCGTCCGGTCCTGCGTCTGGACGTGGATGAGGTGGCTCATGGAGTAGAGGACCGCCGCCGGCGGGCGCGTCACGGGCATGGTGGTGAAGATCGTCCCGAGCCGCGCGGCCAGCTTGTTGGACTCGACGACGCCGTCGGCGGCCGGTTTCCGGGCCGGCTCGAACGGATCGATGTCCGGCGGCGTCATCAGGCCCTGGATGCCGGTCTGGAAGCTGAGATACTGCTCGAGGCGGAACTGATCGCTGGTCGTGCTGCCGTACCAGCACGGGAGGTACCAGCAGGGCTTGGCCCAATCGCGGGCCCGCGCGAATTCCAGGAAGAGGGACGGGTTGAACTGGATCAGCCCGTAGTCGTGGTAGCCGCCGTGGCCGCTGGCCACCGGCAGGCTCCGCGCGACGTTGAAGTAGTAGCCGTCGGTGAACGCGGTCCAGCCGTACTGGCTCTGCGTGGCCGAGATGAAGTCGGGCCGGACGGCGTTGACGCCGAACTGGGAGTGCTTCCACGCCGCGTCCATGAACGCGAGTTTCCAGTAAGCCCACTGCCGCCAGCGGGCCGCGTCGGCCGGGTTCTTCGGGTCGACGGCCTTGTAGTCGATCGGCTTCCGGCCGAACGCGCTCTCGTAGCTGCGGTGCTGGCTGGGAACGGCGTGCGCGGTGGACTTGCCCGTGGCGGGGTCCTTGCCCCAGGTCAGGCCGGGCTCGTCATAGTCGTGCACGCCGATGCAGTTGCCCTGGGTCCGGTCGGCGAAGGCCTGGCGGGCGACGCGGACCGTTCCGCCGCGGATCACGTACGGGTCGGACCAGTCGCACTCGCCTCTCATGTCCATCTGGTGGGCGCCGCCCATGGTGCACACGAGCATGAAGTCGACGCCCGCGCGGAGCAGGTTGGCGTCCTTGAGGTTGGCCACGGCGTCGTGGCCGTAGTACAGGTTGAAGCCGAGGCTATCCTCGCCCTCGGCGAGAAGCTGCTTGCCCTTGGCGGATCCCCAACTGATGAGCCTGTACGTGGAGCGGCGCACATGCGAGTACAGCTCGATCTCGGCCTTGGCCGTCTCGCCGTCGACCGCCACCTCCACCGCGTAGCGCCCCGGCCGCAGCAGCCGCCCGGCCAGGTATACGTGCTCGGTGGCGCGGGCCTCGTTGCCGCTCGGCGCGACCGCCGGCACGGCCAGGGTGAAGCTCATCCGGCTGGCATCGTCGCCCGCCAGCGTGACCACCAGGTCGCCCGCGGCGAGCGCCTGGGGGGCGCTGCGGACCACCGCCAGGTGGATGTCCTCGTTGGTTTGGTAGGCCGTGCGGACGAGCGGGAACTTAAGCTCAACCTTGGACCATGCGGGCGTGGCCGCCGCCGAGACGATCACGGCCGCCGCCACGGAAAAGACCACGATGCCGAACCTCTTTCCGGGACGCGTCATAGTTTCCACCCGCCGTTCGTTCTGGACCGTGTTTGCCCACATCCCCGACAAGAAGACAACTGGGCAGGACCCTGATGATACCTCCCTGCTTGCCGATGGCCAGTAACTTTCGGCCGATCCCAAGCCGGCTGTGTCCAGCGTGGTTCTCTCGAGTTGTCACCCCGAGCAAGGTCGCCGCAGCGACCGGGTCGAGGGGTCTCGCCGTGGGGATGCGCGAAGGGCAACGGCCACAGCGAGATGCCTCGACTCGCTGCGCTCGCTCGGAATGACAACGCTAAACGCATCCCCTGGCCCGCCGCGCCCATCCTCCAGGCAGCGCTGCAGGTCTACCTGGTCTGAGCATCCGTATAGACATCAAGCTCCAGTTGAATCTTCGGCTGCTTGGGGATGTGGATCCGGACGGTCCAGCCCTCGTCCACGCCCCGGTCGGGCACGACGCGCAGGGCGAAGCCGGCGAACCTGGCGTCGCCGGCGGCGATGGCGCGGACGGCGCGGGTCACGTCGACCTTGAGTTCCCTGGGCGGGTTCCAGTCGGGGGCATCCGTGCCCAGCTTGGGCACGACGACGGTGCCCAGCATGTCGCCGAGATTGGCGAAATCGTACTTCTGGCCCGCCTCAAAGGGGGCCTTCAGCGCGACCACGCCGACCTTCGTGGGCGCCTCCGCGTGGGCGCGGACGGCCGGGAACACGAGGCGGGCGCCGGCCAGGTCCTTGACCGCGGGCAGCCCCTTCAGTTCGCCGCCGATCAGGAAGGCCATCGCATCGACTTTCTCTTGCGCGGTCTTCGGCCACTTGATGAAGTCGCTGGTGGGCACGTCGCCCGCCTGGGTCACGAAGTGCCCGGGCTTGAGGTCGAGGGTGATGGTCTTCGTCGGGCGGACGACGCGCGCCGGCGGGGGCTGGCTGCCGATCAGGAACGGGTTGGGCAGCGTCTTCAGCTCGTCGTTGGGGCCGATCTTCGGTTCCTGGGCCTTGTCGGGCAGCGCGAGCGGCTTGGAGCCGGCGGCAATCACCTCGCGCCGGACGAAGAGCATCCGCGGGTAGACGGGGTGCTTGTCCTTGGGCGTGGGCACGTCGATGTCGAACGTGGCGGGCAGGTCCCTGGCCGCCAGCACCTTCTGCACCACCGTCGGGGTGTCGGCCCACGCGGCGTTGTGCTGCTTGGCCACCTCCTTGCCCTCGTTGCAGAGTTGCTCGAAAGACTTATTGCGATATCCCGGCGCGTAGGCGTAGGTGACGACCAGCTTGTTATCGCCCAGCGCCTTGGCGTCCGCCACCGAGACGGTAACGACGTTCTTGCCCGGCGAGAGGTACGGCAGGCTGCCGGGGTTGTTCTGGACCAGCACTTCCAGCGCGAGCGACTTGAGGGCCGTCTTAAAGCCGATCTTGGCCAGGGCGATGACCTGGCCCTTCACGGCGCCCGTGAAGTCCTTGAGGTCGGCGGGCTTGAAAGACTTGCCGCCGTCGATGGAGACCTCCAGCGAGTCGGCCCCTTCGGCGGCGCCGGTGGCCCGGGTCATGACGTACGGCGACCGCAGGAGCACCGTCACGCTGGCGGGCGAGCCCGCCTGGGCCGGCACGAGGGCGCCCTTCTCGTACTTGACGTTCTCCGTGGCCGCGAAGGACTTCAGGAACGCGTCATTGCCGAAATCCGGGGCGACCAGGAGCGTGCCGTTCGCGTAGCTGCGGACGTGCGGGAAGTACGGCTCGAGGACCAGCCCGGCGTCGGGGGTATTGCGCAGGTCCTTGTTGCCGCAGGTGTGGCGCGGGGCCTCCTTGGCGCCGGCCCAGTACCAGGCGCCCTCGACGGCGTCCCACGTGTTGGTCAGCGAGACGCCGGGGGCCAGGGCGAGGTCGGCCGAGTAGCCGCCGGTGGCGTGGTTGATGGCCATCCACCCCTCCGCCCGGCCGGCGCCCTTGTGCGTCTTCAGGCCGCCGATGACGCCGTCGAGGGTGTCGCCGCAGGTCAGGAAGGCCGCGGCCGTCCAGTTGGCCTTGTCGCCGACGATCTCGAACTGGTTGTCCTTGGCGTAGACGACGTTGCGGCTTTTGTCGAGGACGAAGGCGTCGGCAATGAGGGCCTGGGCGTTCTTATCGAGGTCGTCTTCGCCGGCGATGGTGCGGCCGCCGGGGGCGCTGGCGTCGGGCATCCAGGCGTAGAACTTGAGGAACGCATCAAGATAATGCCACTTATCGTCATACTTGGCCTCGACGGTGGTGTGGCCGCTCCAGCCCACGAATCGCCAGTCCCAGCCCAGCTCGCGCCACAGGGCCGACTCCTCGGAGTGCAGGCCGCCGCACAGGCTCCACCCGTAGGTGTTAATCTCCTTGAGGACGGGGAGCCCTCCCGGCTCCGAAGGGTACGCGCGATGGTAGTGCGCGAGGATCATGAAGTTGTAGATGGCCACGGCCTTTTCGTCGTTGGTCTTGCAGCCGCGGGTGACGGTCTCGGCGATGCTCTTCAGGGACGAGCAGTCGGGCGCCTTGTCGGGCAGCGCCTTGACGGCGTTGACCCAGCCCTCGATCTTCACGTCCGGCGCGGGGGCCGGCGAGGCCGCGGGGGCGGCCGCCCTCAAGGCCGGCGCCGCGCCTGCCGCCAGCAAACCGCAGACGATTCCAAGCATTCGGATCGACATGAGCCGTCCCCTGTCCTGGCGTGTCCCAGCAACCAGAGATTCGCGTCCTGGCGCGCCAAGGGACCAGGACGCTCGCGCCTCCGCCGGCCGCCCGTGGCCGACGTGGCCCGGACCAAGGCCCCAAGGGCTAAGCAGTTAAGTACCCTGTCCCCGGAACCTCTGGGAACCTCTCGGAAGAATCGACCACCTACTCGAAAAGCGTCATCTGTTCTCTACGACTCTCGATCATCCCCTCAACCGCCTTCAAGACGCTTTGAGCGGGCGCGTTGGCCAACTCCTTCGGCTCGATCTTGTGCAGTCCGCCGCCGTAAATGCGCCCCTCGCCCACAATGGCCTCAACCGGAATGCTGTTGAGAGCCTTCCAAACGGCAACAGCCGCCTCTGGCCTTTCCCGCAGGACCTCTGCAAGTCGGTGCCTGGGGTAAAGCAGCAGGTACGTGTTCGCCGCCGTGGCGTTGGAGTGGTTGAGGATGAAACGAAACGGGCCGCGAGCCTCCTTGCCTTGACGGCCCATATACGTACAGAGGAACATCGCAGCTGGCCGGTCCTCCTGTACGTACCACGGAGAGCGGTGCGTACACAGGTAACCCCTATCAATTCCGGCCTTCGCGCCACTCTGAAGGTAGGCCCACAGTGCGGGATGTTTCTCGCGAACCTCGTCCGACGGCAGGTTACAGTCCAAGATTAGCAACCTTCGCTCAATCAGCGGATTGCCGTGGCTGTCTGCGGGGATCTCATCAACGTCCAGATACCTTGGGCTTGGCAGAATGGGCTTCACGAATCTTGACGGTAGGCTCAATTCCTTGGCTTGCTCCGGGGTCAGAATGAAGAACTCGTTCGCCCCCGTGGCTATCCCGCGTTTGATGACAAACAGATCGCCTAGTACCGGTCCCTTGCGCTTGGCCGCGGCGGCCTCGGTGGCCATTGGGTACTTGGTCCACTTCGGTGAATGCCGTAATGCGACCGCAGCCACCTGCCTAGACTGTCTCGGCTCAAGCAGTGTTCCACCGTAGGTGAACTCGACCGTATGTCCTTCCGGTGATGGGGCGTTCCTAAACCAGACAACCGCGGACGAAACAAGCGCGTCATCAAACTGCACATCAGCCGGGTCAAAGCGGTGGATACGCAGTAGGGTAACCTTGCCTAGCAGGTACGACTTCACCGCCAGCCCGTAGTTGACATCCATGAACTCGCTGGGTATGAGCCACCCGGCCAACCCATCGCGGGCCATCCACTCGTGCGCAATGCACAAGAAGTGGCAATAGAGCCCGGCCAGCCCGCTCAGCCTTACCCCCGCGGCCCGTGCTGCCAAGTTGTGCAACCTGATCTTGTCGTCCCGCGCCAGATGGTGGTGGCGCACGTATGGTGGATTACAGATGACCAGAGTGGCCTTGTCGGCGTCATCCTCGGGAGGGACGGCCTTGGTGAAATCATCTGGCACGACCTTGAGCGGCGTATCTCCCCACAACGCTTGGGCCTTCCGCGCATATTGCGGGTCAATTTCAAACCCCAACGCGGCGGCGACGCGCGACTGCGAGAATACGCGCACGAGGGCCGAATAGAACGAGCCCGTACCGATGGCCGGGTCCAGGAAGCACACCTTGCTCCGCTCCGGCAGAATTGTCTTCGCGTAGCGCAGTATGTCAACCGCCAAGGCGGTAGGTGTCGCAAACTGTCCTAGCCTGTTGCGTTCTGCCTGACTCTTCTCGGCGTCAAGGCGGCTCTGTGCCTCCAGCCGTTGCTGCTCAACCTGCTCAATTGCGCTCATGCCTAAAGCCCAAACTGCGCTAGTTCGTCAATCCGGTGCTCCCACACCCAGTCAATGCCCTCGGCGGCCTCGTAGCCAAGATAACCACTGTCAAAGTACCCGCCAAGGAAAAGAACGTAACGAATCTTCACCCCGTAGGTGTGCCGCAACTGCCCAACTTTGGTTGCCTCCTCCTTGCGCCGCTTGTTCACGTTGGTGAAGTCGCCGGCCGACTTGGCCTCAATCAGAAGCGGCAAGTCACGGGCCTTCGCCCTGTGCCGCATAATTGCCACGTCCACCGGTATATTGATTTTGCGGCCCCCGTCGCCCTGGTCAACCGGCACATTGAGACGGAAGCAAAACGTGCCGGGGCGCATTGCGTCAAGCTTTGTGCCCTCGCCCGCGCCAATGAACTTGTACTTGCGGGCCTCAAGCCAATGCCCTATGGCGGCGAGTTGACGAGCCTCTTGGGCGTTGCGGATGATGGGGTCCGCCAAAGCCCCGCAGAGGCGATCTGCCACAACCGTAGCCGCCCGATGCACTTCCTCTGCGGCGATCTTGTGACCATGATCCAGCC
>Ga0315273_10004980_pt1 | contig 16383 bp, 18 predicted proteins | sample YL17G02_0_MG_FD_205753 | JGI IMG/M metagenome (GOLD analysis project Ga0315273, IMG submission 205753) | Sediment microbial communities from Yellowstone Lake, YNP, Wyoming, USA - YL17G02_0 | ecosystem: Environmental > Aquatic > Freshwater > Lake > Sediment | place: USA: Wyoming | collected... | reverse complement strand
ACCTTATTTAATTTTAGACTTTAAGAATAATATTCCTTTTTTAGTAAGTGAATATCTTTGATTTTTACTATTCGGTTTTTTAGGGATGGTTAATCTTAATTTTCCTTCATTTATAAGTGGTTTAATATATGCTTCAAAGTTTTTAGTTTGATTTGACAAACCTAATTGATTAAATATTTCAGATCTCTTTTTAGATTCTTTACATAACTCAAGAATCATAGAAGGAATATCTTTATATTCCTTTTTAAGAAGTTCAAATTGTTTATTTCTAAAAAATATTACAGAAAACCCTTCTGTTTCCTTATTAAAAACAACCTTAACTTTTTTGGCTTTACATTCATTATGAATTCTCTTTAGTCCGGTGCCCCATCTTTCTATATCTTGGCTATAATATAAAAGGTCAGATATTAATGGATTCCTATGAAATGATTCTATATCTCTTTTAATAAAATCTTCTGGATTTAGTCCTCTCGGAAAGCTTCCAGGATTATATATTTTAACTCTATCTTTAAATATTGCAATTTTATTACTATCAGCTCTTGTGTAATCCCGATGGCACAAAGAATTTACAATAGCTTCCCTTAATGCAGCTAAGGGTATTTCGGGAATCTCTTCCCGTTTAAATTCTTTTATCTCTGCCCTCCAATTTATATGCTCAGAGACATATTCTTCTGACTTCTTTAATAAATCAAAGAGATTACCCTTAAAAGATTTAATATCTAAAAATTCTGTTTTGGTAGTTCCAGCAAATAATGCTGCTTGTATTTTAAGATTATTATTGTCACAGAATAAAATTTCTGCAACATTCAGCAATTTGTTGTTTTTTAATAAACCCAATTTAACTAATGCAGATTTGACATTCTTAAACTCGAAATCTATTCTTTTAGCGTTATTTGCCCTAATAATATAATTTTTAAGGGCATTTATATTTATATCAGACAATTTTTTGTCAGAAATTCTGTTATCCCAAGTTAGTTTATCCTTATTCTTTTCTAGGATATATTTTTCTATCCCTTTAGCACTAAGCTGCCTATCACTATCCCCCACTCTAATATATGCCCTTCCACTAAAAAAATAGGGTATATCTTGTCCTGAAAAGTCAATATGGATACATGTTTTATTATTTATTAAAACTTTAACAATTTTGGGGTATATTTTTGGTTCAATTTTATTAGCAATAGCTTGGGAAATGTCACGAATTGTTCTCTGACCAATATCTTGACCTAGAACTGTGCCATCATCCTTAATGCCAAAATAAAGTTGACCATTTTGATGCTTATTAAGAATAGCACTTATAGAAATTAGTGCTTCATCTAACTCAGAAGTTGATTTTTTTAGTTCTAATGATTCAGATTCTTGTATTTTATCTTCTTTCATTTTATTGTGTTTATATAATAACCCCATTTGGAGTATATAAAACTTACCAGTTTAATCCTAAATTACTTTTCAAATATTCTATTTTTAGTCTTACATTTTTGAAAGTTATTTGTTGGGTGACTATTTTGTGTTGTGCTATCACACTAGATAAGTTTTTATACCCTAATCCTCTTGATAAGCAATAAGAGGGATATACATGCTTGGAAGACATCATTTATTGTTATCATTGTTTTCTGTTGCACTAATTTTTGTGCCTTATTTTAAAGATAGACCTGAATTGACTCTTGTGGTATTATTAGGTGTCGCGATTGGTTCTTTAATTCCTGATTCAGATAGTCCTGATGCCGCAATATTTCATGATAAAGTGTATATAAAAGGAAATTTGGGAGTAATAATAAATGGATTATTTGCTCATTTATTCCCAATTTTCGGATTCATTACTAAATACATGATATATGGCCCTGCAGTTTTCATTTTTGGGAATACAATTCTGAAGAAATACGAAATTAAACCTCACCATCGCGGTTTCTTACATTCATTTATTGGAATATGCACATCAACAATATTAACTGCAATTTACTTATTGATTATCTTACTTATACTAAATTGGTTTAATATTATCTTTTTTATATCCTTCTTACTTGCTTATGTCTGTGGGGCATTTATGCATTTATTAGAAGATAGTTCAACAGTTTCAGGTATTCAATTTAATTATCCTTTCTCTAACCTAAAATTAAGTGGGGGTTTACATACTAAAATAGAATCTTCATTAGAACCTGACTTATTTACTGGTTTCTTGGGTTTTAGTATTATTGCGTTGTTTTTTGGAATAGAATCAAAATATATTGCATTTACTAATTGGATAATTACACCAATCACAGTTCTATTCTTAATTTTATCTTGGTTTATCTTTTTATTCTTCGTTGCAAAAATAAAAATTGAACGGGGCGAAATTAAAAGCTATCCAAATGTGAAAAGTATGCTGTGATAATATTTGTTCCTTTTTAGTCCCCCCAATAAAAAAGCGTATTATACGGGAGGACTATTTTGCGTTTTTAACGCATTTCTTCCGACGAGAACGCCCCACTTTTACCGCCCTTTTTCAGGGTACTAAAATTGCCACTAAACCCATACTTTGTGTTTAAGAGGGTGGCAAATTCGCTGTTTCTACCTAATTTTTTAGACGACAAAACTGTTTTTGCCACCAATTATTCGCTGGACAGATTTTGACATTTTTAAAAAGAATTGGTTTGAGGGGCGGGCTTATTGCTAAAGCAAGATCGAGCCCGCCCCCTTCGGAACCAGAATGCCCATTTTGTGAAAAACTAAATCTTCGGAATCACAATAAACCTAATTCAAAAAAATATTTTTCATACTTTAGGCAAAAAACCCATCTCACGAGCTCTCTCCGCAAACATCTGCTTAAACTTCTCATCATTCATCATCTTATCCATTATCTCATCACAACCTTTTCTCCTAGCCTTCTCTTCCACCATCTTACTCTCTAACTGATAAGCAGTCTTTATGTCAAGAATACCAGCACACTTATTACAAAACTTTGCACCATGCGCGTTAATAGTATCACAACGCTGACAAATAACAGGCTTCAAACAACTATCATTATTCACTGTCCTATTCTTCAAACCATTAAGCTCCAAAATAGAAGAATCAATATTTTGCCCAGACAAATGCACGTAAGTAGAAGCCATCCTTCCGCCCTGAACCCAACCAAAATAATGATTCATCTGAAACTCAGTCAAATGATTAGCCAAAAACGTCGCCCTAGAATGCCTAAACATATGAGGATTAAACCTTTTCTTAATCTCAGCCTTCTCAAACAACTTCTTCAACATAATCCTAAGATTAGCATACTTCAAAGGCTGATTATGGTTTGTAGTTCCAAAATTAATCCATAACGGAGCTTCAGGATTATTCTTCAACGGATGAGTATTCATCCAAGTAATCAAGTGAGGAGTTGAAGAAACAATCCTGATTGGCCTACAACCAGTCTTACCTTCAACATTAATAACAGCACCATACTCATCAACCTTAACATTCTTCAACTGCAAACTACCAACCTCACCAACCCTACCCCCACTCTCATAAAGAACACTAATGAAAGCCTTATCTCTAGGATGTTCTGCAACGTCTATAAGTTTCTCTATTTCTTTCTCAGTAATCATATCACCATTACCAGGAAGCTTAATCTCATTCCTCTTAGGAGAAGTCTTCATCCACTTAACCTGCTCAGGATACTCATCACCAGTCTTCTTCAACCACTTATAGAACCTCTTAAGCATCTTCTTATAAGTTGACTTAGTCCAAGCAGCCAAGTTCTCATTAGTCTGAATCGTTGTAACAAGCTTGATTATATCATTCTTTGTTGCCTTATCATAATCTTTTTTCAACAACTCAGCCAAAAGCCTAAGAACACAAAGATACCTCTCAATCCTACCAACACTTATTCCTTCCAAAACACAAAAATCCCTAAAAGAAAGAATCAATTTCTTATTCCTCTCAGAGACATCACTATCCTTCAACCTCCTAACAGCATACTCAGCCCTTAGTTTAAAGTCGTGTATATCAAAGCCGTTTTTCATTTTCAAATACCCCTAAAGAAAACGTATTATTGAGTTTTGGGGATTAAAAACCCTCTGGCTAAAACACAGCCATGAAAAGGGTCCTGAAACTGGAATAAATAGCCCCGCGCGGATTCGAACCGCGGTCCCAAGGTATCTCACTTAGAATGAAGTTTTCTATGACAATTTGCGCAAAGGACGATACATTTTTCAATTTCTTTCAGGATTCTCTCTTTTGAGTAACCCTTCCTTAAGGTAGACTCTGAAAGATCAAACTCCTTCTTTTCCATATTTTTGTGATGAAATTCTAAGCACGCCCTATGAGTTTCACCACATTTAGTACATTTTAAAGTGGATTTATACTGCTTGAACCAAGATTTCAGTTCATGCTTCCTATTAGCTATCCTTTTCCTTTCTTTTCTTTTATTGTTCTTATAATACTGCTTATTCCACCTTTTCTTGTACTCTTTCCTTTTTTTCTCGTCCTTATACGGCATGTCTCCTCGTTCTAAGACCAGAGCCTTGGATGATTGGCCACTACACTACGGGGCTATCACCAAAACTTAAGAAAAACGAATTGGTTTATAAAAGTTTAGAATTGAATACAATCAAAAAAAATAAAAAAATAAAATATTAAGAAAAGACTTACTTTCTCTTTTTCTTCTTTCCGCCTCTTGCCATCTTAGCGCAAGAGATATCTCCGGATTTGTCAATGAAGTATAAATAGCCTTTTTTCTTGTCGCAGCCAACTTTAGCTACAACTTCAATCTTAGCGCTACCCTTCTTTTTTCCGCCGCCCCTTGACATCTTTGCCCTTGCGACGTTACCCTTTTTGTCTACAAAATAAAGGTATCCTGACTCTTTCTTTACTCCTACTTTTGCTACTTTCTCAGCCATTTTAGCACCCCTCATCCTTTTTTTAATTTAGAATAAGACTTTAGTACGTCTTACCTATAGACGATAAAACATGGGGTAGTATATAAACTTTTTGTTTACTCTCCTCGATGACTTCACTACTTTCCGAGTGACAAAACAAAACTTTTTTATACAAACTAATAAGTACTCGACGAAGAATGAAAAAAATTGAACTATTAAGCCCAGCAGGAGACTGGTCATCACTAAGGGCAGCAATAGAATCAGGAGCAGATGCAATATATTTTGGAATCAACGAGATGAACATGCGAGCTGCAGCAAAAAACTTTTATCTTAAAGAGATAAAAAAAGTAGTGAAGCTATGCCATGAAAATAGAGTCAAAGCATACTTGACACTGAACACGATAGTATACGAGAACGAACTAGGAAAATTAAAGAAAATATTGGCTGAATGCAAGAAACAAAAAGTTGATGCAATAGTTGCATGGGATTTTTCTGCAATAAACGAATGCTTGAAGATCAAGATGCCTGTGATAGTCAGCACTCAAGCATCAATATCAAATAGTGAAGCTGCAAAATCCTTCAAAAAAATAGGTGTGCAAAGAATAACTCTAGCAAGAGAGTGCAGCATTGAAGACATAAAGAAAATAAAGAAGAAAACAGGAATTGAGATAGAGACTTTTGTGCACGGAGCAATGTGCATCAGCATCTCAGGAAGATGCTTCCTAAGCCAAGAATTGTTCAACAAGTCAGCAAACAGAGGAGAATGCATACAACCATGCAGAAGAGAATATGTTGTAGAAGAACCAGAAGACAAGTACAAGCTAAAAATCGGAAATCATTACATACTATCACCAAAAGATCTGTGTGCATTGCCATTCATTGACAAACTGATCAAAGCAGGAATTGACAGCATCAAGATAGAAGGAAGAAACCGAAGCCCAGAATACGTGAAAACAGTCACTGCATGCTACAAAGAAGCAATAGATGCTTGCTATGAAAAAAGATTTGATGAAAAACTCAAGAAAGAACTGATGGAAAAACTAAAGACAGTATATAACAGAGGGTTCAGCTCAGGATTTTACCTGGGAGTGCCATCAACAAAAGATTTCACAGATGAATATGGAAGCAAAGCAACAAAAAGAAAAGAATACATAGGAAAGATAAAGAATTTCTACAATAAAGTGTTGGTTGCAGAAGTGCTGATTGAGAGCGGAGAGCTGAAAGTAGGAGATGATACCTTAATCATCGGAAACACGACAGGAGTTTTAGAGCAAAAAATAAGTTCTATCAAAGTAAATAACAAAGAAGTACCTACTGCAACAAAAGGAAAGCTCGTGACAATAAAGCTTTGCAGTAAAGCAAGGGCAAACGACAAGCTGTATATAATGAAAAAATAAAAAATAAAAAAAAGATAGCCCCTAAATTTAGCACGGAATATGAATCAGTTGATCTCTTCAAAGTCTTCATCCTCATCAAAAACCTTTTCTTTGATAATCTCGATTGTCGAATTTCCTTTCTGAAACACGAAACGCTCCCATTCAATGTTGGGATTCAATCGCTCCACCCCTTCCCAGTTTTTATGATGCCTCGTACAGTTGAACCCTTATGTTGAAAGGATCAAACTCTTCAGCAGAGAAGTCATCTTCTTCGATAAAACACCTATTAAGACTACCCTCCAGAGTCCAATCCGTTTCTAAAAAATTCAACATCCCATCCCCCTAATTTTTATATAAACTTACCCAAAACTATAAAGATTAGGGCAGCATTATATAAATATGTATTGAATGGTAATTACGTTTTTACCGATTAAATAATACAAAATACCCATTTTTTACTAAAAAATGTGTTAAATATCTTCATTTAATTTTATATAAAATCTATAATAGCGGTAAAATCCGTTTATCACCTATGAAACGCCTCAGTTTTTTACTATTTTAATGATAATTATTGAGTTTTTACCGCAAAATTTAAATAATATTTGCCATAATCCTAAACTAAAATGATTAATCTATCGGGAAGGGTGCTTGAAAGCGAGGAAATAGGGAAAGTAGAGATAGACAAGAAAGACAAAAGAATACTAGCAATGCTTTGCGAGAACAGCAGAGCACCTTTATCTGAAATAGCAAAGAAAGTCATGCTTTCAAGAGATGCAGTAGATTACAGAATAAAACGAATGCAAAACCAAGGAATAATACTAAAGTTCGTACCAGTGGTTTCGCTAAACAAGTTCGGCTATCACCAATTCCACACATTCATGCTCTTAGATGAATCAGAACCTGAAAAACAAAAAAAACTGATCAACGAACTAAAAAAACACCCAAACGTAAGAAGCATGATGGAATACAGCGACAAATGGGATATTGAAGTAGTGCTTTTAGCAAAGAACGTAAAAGAATTTGATCAGATATTCACAGAAATAATAACAAAGTATCCAAAAACAATAAAAGAAAATATGACAATAGAACTAGTCACTAACTACAAGACAACACTGATGCCACAAATACTATACGAAGACATAGAATACCAAAAAAGAGAAACAGTACCAGAAGGAGAAGAAGAACTAGACGAGAAAGATATACACATAATGAGTGTGCTAGCACAAGACGCCCGTCAATCAACATACAAGATAGCTGAAAAAGTTGATCTGAGCCCTGACGCTGTAAGCTACAGGATAAAAAAGCTTTGCGAAAAGAAAGTCATAAACAAATTCAGCACGATAATAAACCTAAGCAAGATAGGAATGCACTGGTTCACATTCGCAATCAACTTCACAGCAATGGACACGAAAGCAGAAGCAAAATTCAAAGAGTTCGTGATAAACAATAAAAGAATAATCAGGGCAGTCAAGACACACGGAGAATGGGATGTGCTACTATATATAGCATGTGAAGGAGCAACAACTTTCCACACAACAATAAGAGAGATAAAAAAAGAGTTCGCAGACATAATAAAGAACTATGAGACTTTACTTGCCTATAGAGAACATGTCTACAACTGCTTCCCACTGATACTAAGAGCCACAGAGAACATAAAAAAAGTATTAGTGTTCGGAACTTTTGACCTACTGCATCCAGGACACATACAACTGTTCAAAGAAGCAAAAAAACAAGGAGACTACCTTACTGTAGTTGTTTCTAGAGACAAGACAGTCAAACAAATAAAAGGACAAGAACCAAAATATAATGAAGATGAAAGACTAGCACACGTAAGCGAGATAGGAATGGTAGACCAAGCAATACTCGGAAGCGAAGAAGACAAGTACGACGTGATAGAAGAAGTAAACCCTGATGTGATATGCTTAGGCTATGACCAGAAAAGCTTCACAGAAGAACTAGAAAAAGAAATAGCAAGAAGAGGACTAGACATAAAGATAATCAGATTGAAAGCGTATCATGAAGAAAAATACAAGAGCAGCAAACTAAAAACCGAGTGATTCTAGAATACTTTTACTGTTCAATATCTCATCCTTAGACCAATCCTTACCTTCCAAAGTAAAAATTGTATTCTTGCTTATGTCCTTAGGGACCAAGTTGACATAAGATTGCTCAGGCAAAGGCCTGTGCTCATCACAATCTCCTTGATTGTAATGAATGTGAAACTCAAAAACCTTGTCTTTCACTGATTCCAAAGACTTCTTGAAATCAAAACCAAGCTTTCTAGAAGCAATATTCAGATGAGCAACATCTATGAGCAAACCCAGATTCTTAGCATTGACAGCATTCAACAAATCAAGCAAGTCCTTAGGATCTGAAAAAAACATATACCTATCCTGAGAAGAATGATTCTCAACAGCAACCCTTAAACCATAACGAGCAGCATAATCAGTCAGCTCTAACAAAGAATTCTTGGTGTTCTCAAAAACCTTAACATCATTACTGATTTTATCAGACAAACGATTAGCACCTAAATCAACCTCAGAATCATAACCAGCATGAACAGAATAGATAAGAGCATCAATCTTCCTGCAAAACTCTAAAGCACCCTTAGAATAATTGATGTATTTTTTTAACAACACAATATCAGAGCTGCCAAAATTAAGAATCATCTTAATATCAGGAGAAGGAGGAAAAAACGCATGAACAGTGAAGTTAGTGTTGTTATCCTTCTTGAACCTTACAACTTTGTCAAGATCAGAACATTGCTTGTGAAAAGCACTAAGCTCAATATTAGATATGTTTATGCTCTTCAAGAAATCCAAAGCCTTCAAAACATCCTTCTGGCCAGTACTCATAGTTGAAACAAATATCATGAGAAAAACAAGATTTGAAGTGATATATAAGCATTTTGAATAACAAAGGTTATAAAAGCTAGGAAAACACTTGCGTCAATGCAACAACAAGACATAATGATGGAAATAAAAAAATGCCCTTTTTGCGGAGGACAAGCAATTGGCAACAGCACAGCAAAATACTACTGCAAGAAGTGCAACATGCTATTCAAAGAGGCAATTGATCAATGAAAACAGCGCTGTTCGTAGGAAGATTCCAACCAATACACAAAGCACACCTGAAAGTGATAAAGAAAATAATTTCTGAAGGACACAAACTATTGATAGGAATAGGACGAGCGCAAGAAAGCAAGACAGCACTTAATCCTTTCACAAAAGAAGAAAGAAAAGAGATGATAGAAAGAGTGTTGAAAGCAGAAGGAATAACAAATTACAAAATAGTCTTCATACCAGACAAGAAAAAAGATGATGACTGGATAGAACACACAGAAAAGATATGCGGAAAGTTTGATCCGATATATAGCGGAAATCCTGAAACAAAACACGTCTTCCAAAAAACAAAACACAAAATTGTTGACGTAAAACTGGTTAAAGGAATAAGTTCCACACTAATCAGAAAGAAAATAGTTGAAGGAAAAGAATGGAAAAAATTAGTGCATCAAAAAGTCTATGATTATGTTGTTAATAAATATGGAATAGAAAAATTAAAGAAGATCATTCAAAAATCCTCTTGATAAAACCCTTTTTCTCAGAAGATGATTCTGAATCAAACTCTTTCAACAACTCCTTCTGCTTTTTTGATAATTTATCTGGAACCTGAACTATTACCTTAACAAATTCTGAACCCTGACCATAACCATGAAGACTTGGAAGACCCTTACCCTTCATCTTGAACAAAGTACCAGTCTGAGTACCTTGCGGAATCTTAAGCTCAGCCTTTCCTTTCAATGTTGGAACCTCTATATCAGCACCAAGACAAGCCTGGCTAAAACTTATAGGAACATCAACATAAATATCATCATTATCTCTGCTAAAAATATCATGCTCTTTCACATGAATGACCACGTACAAATCACCAGGTTGACCGCCTTGCAAGCCAGCCTCGCCCTCACCCCTAACCCTAAGCTTTGTTCCTGTTTCAACACCAGCAGGAATCTCTACCTCAATCTTCTGAGTCTTATGAACCCTGCCAGAACCATCACAAGCAGGACAAGGATCTTTAATCGTCTTACCTTCTCCCCTACATTTTGAGCAAGTAGTAGTCTGCTGAAACAAACCAAAAGGAGTTCTTCTTGTAGTTGTCTCTACACCAGAACCATCACAAGTATCACAAACTTTCACCCCAGAAGAAGATTGAGCGCCGGAACCACCACACTTAGAACACGTTGCTAACCTAGGAATATTAATAGTCTTAACAATCGTGTCAGCAGCTTCTTCTAAAGAGACTTCTAAATCATACCTTAAATCAGAACCACTCCTCTGCCTAGAACCTCTTCTTCTACCACCACCATGACCAAAAAACTGATCAAAGATGTCACCAAAATCAAACTCTGTACCTCCCATGAAATCTGAGAAATCAGAACCACCAAAACCCTCTGCTCCACCAAAACCACCACTAACATCAGCAGTGCCAAACTGATCATAACTAGCCCTCTTCTGATCATCACCCAAAACAGAAGCTGCTTCGTTTATTTCTTTGAATTTTTCAGAAGAACCATGATCCTTATTAACATCAGGATGATGCTTCTTAGCTAACTTCTTATAAGCACTCTTGATCTCTTCCTTAGAAGCATTCTTACTAACACCCAAAGTCTCGTAATAATCCTTAGCCATTCCTTCCTCTCCTTAGCATACTATTCTTTTTTTGCGCTTCCAACAATAACAATTCTTCCTTCTTAACCATCTGCTCAAAAACATTCTTGTAAAACCTGACAAATTGGTACAAGGCATGAACATAATGGACAAGATGATTAAGTTCCTCAACACTCTTACCCTTGTGCTTTAAAGCAACAATCTGTTCTTCCTCAATAACAACATGCTCTTCCTTTTCAATTAAATCCAGGATAATCCTAAACTCTTTAATAATCTTTTTCAAAAAACCAATATCAACCCTTAACTCCTTAACTTCTTTTTCAGAAACCTCTTTAGAAACCTTAAAAGCAGCCCTCCAATTCTTGTGCTGCAAATCTGCTTTCAACTTTGCAACTAAACCTTTTTCTTCCCTAACAAAATGAAACTCGTGCTTTATCTCCTTCTCCAACAATTTCTGAATCCTTAAAAATCCTGAAAGAAGACTGTCCAAAAACCCATGCAGCTTTGTATACTCATCAGCTTCAGAGAACAGAAGACGAGCAAACAAGTTGTCAATAGACATTATCTTGTCCTCAAAATTATGAGCCCTAACAATAATATTCTTCTCAATATTAATATCACTCAGCAAAAAATCCTTACACATCAAAGCAGATTCTTCAATACCTTCCAAGAATCCTTCATCAAGCTCTTCTTTTGCCATTTTCTTACTGTTTTTATTTAGTTTTTAAGATTTTCTAAAAAAAACAAAAAAAATAAACGGATTAATCCTTTTCTTCTTTGAAGTCTGCATCAACAACTTTACCTTTCTTAGGCTTTTTTGAGGATTTATCTTCAGCTTCCTTATCTTCTCCCTTCTTTCCCTCAGCTTTCTCTTTTTCCTCACTAACTTTCTTGTAAAGCTCGGTTGCAGCATCCTGAGCAAGCTTCATAGCCTCCTCCATCTTAGATTTAATTTTGGAGATGTCCTTCTTCTCTGCTTTCAACAAATCCTTGATATCATCAACAAGCTTTTTTAGTGGTTCAATTTTTTCCTTGTCAACCTTGCCTTCCAATTCCTTCATAGTCTTTTCTGTGGTGTAGACAAAATTGTCAGCATCATTGACTGTTTCTGCTTCTTCCTTTCTCTTCTTATCATCCTCAGCATGAGACTCTGCTTCTTTCTGCATCTTCTCAATCTCTTCCTCTGAAAGCTTCTTAGATGCAGTAATCCTAATGCTCTGCTCTTTACCAGTGCCCAAATCCTTAGCTGTGACATGAACAATTCCGTTAGCGTCAATGTCAAAAGTCACCTCAATCTGAGGAACACCCCTAGGCGCAGAAGGAATACCAACCAAATCAAACCTTCCTAAAGAAACATTGTCAACAGCCATAGGCCTTTCACCCTGCAAAACATTAATAGTTACAGCAGGCTGATTATCTGAAGCTGTGGAAAAAATCTGCGATTTTTTTGTAGGGATAGTTGTGTTTCTCTGAATCAACTGAGTCCTAACACCACCCAAAGTCTCAATTCCCAAAGTCAGTGGGGTTACATCCAATAGCAAGACATCCTTAACTTCACCAGCCAAAACACCTGCCTGGATAGCTGCACCCATAGCAACACACTCCATAGGATCAACGCCTCTCTCAACTTTTTTACCAACAACACTTTCAACAAATTTCTGCACTATCGGCATCCTAGTAGGACCACCAACAAGAATGATTTTGTGAATGTCCTTAGCTGAAAGCTTTGAATCCTTCATAGCCTGCTCAACAGGATGGCTGCATCTCTTAATTATAGGATCAACCAATTGCTCAAGCTTTGCTCTAGTCAATTTGTACTGGAAGTGTTTAGGTCCCTTGTTTGTCGCGCTGATAAAAGGCAAATTAATGTCAGACTCTAAAACAGTGGACAATTCAATCTTAGCCTTTTCAGCAGCTTCCCTCAACCTTTCCATAGCAGTAGTGTCATCACTCAAGTCAATTCCCTCCTTCTTCTTGAACTCCTCAACAAGAAAGCTAACAATCAACTTATCCATATCTGTACCGCCTAATTTAGTATCACCAGAAGTGGATTTTACCTCAAATACTCCATCACCAAACTCCATAACTGTAACATCCAAAGTTCCACCACCTAAGTCAAAAACAAGAATCTTCTGCTCACTAACATCCTTATCAAGTCCATAAGCTAGTGAAGCAGATGTAGGCTCGTTAACAATCCTGATAACCTCTAATCCAGCAATAGTACCAGCATCTTTTGTAGCCTGTCTTTGGTTATCATCAAAATAAGCAGGAACAGTAATCACTGCTTTCTCAACCTTATCACCCAAGAAAGCTTCAGCATCCCTCTTAATCTTTTGAAGAATGAATGCAGATATTTGCTGCGGAGTGTACTCTTTACCATTAATCTTATATTTATGATTAGTGCCCATATTTCTCTTAGCAGCAGTTATTGTCCGCTCTGGATTAGAGACAGACTGTCTTCTTGCAGGCTCACCAACAAGCATCTGACCATCACTTGTGAAAGCAACCACAGACGGAAAAGCCTTACCATACTGTGTAGCACCTTCAGCACTAGGAATAATCTTTGGTTTACCACCTTCCAAAACAGCAGCAGCACTGTTGCTAGTTCCCAAATCAATACCAATAATTTTGCTCATTTCAATCAATCCTCCTTAAGAGCTAATTTCCTCAGCTCTTCAACTCTTTCATCTTTCAAAACCTGTTTAGGACTGTTGTCCTCAACAAGCTTTATCACCTCAAAAAGCTTAACCAATTTGTTAAGCTTGAAACCATCCTTTTCTTTAACTGAACCCAAAGCCTCATACAAAGCAAAATCTGAAGTCAACAACTCAATCTCTGAAGACTTGCACAAGACTAAAGTCTCTAACTCATCATTCCCTGTAACCAAATACCTCAAAATAGCTTCTGAAGTCAGAAAAGCTCTCTTTTTCATAGCAGGAAAATCTCCTTGGATTCCAACATTCATTTTTTACCACCCTTATTGTGTTTTGCAATCTTAACCTTTGAATGCCTCAAAACATTATTATTCAAAGCATAACCCTTCTGCAACTCTTCCAATACAAACTCATCATCCTTATCTGTCCTCTCTTCAGTCAATAACACTTCATGATTGTAAGGATCAAACTTCTTGTTCAAAGCATCAATACCCCTCAAACCCTCATCTTTAAGGATCTGAAAAAACTGAGAATGAATAAGCTCTAAACCTTTCTTCAATTCCTCACCAGTCGCTGAATTTTTCAGTGCTAACTCAAAAGAATCCAAGACCGGCAAAAGCTTTGTCACTAACTTAGCATTAGCATACTTCCTGAACTCACAACACTCTTTTTCTGTACGCTTCTGATAATTCTCGAATTCTGCCTGTAACCTTTTTAGTGTGTCAGTCAAATCTGCTATTTTTTTATCTTTATCATCATCAGTCCGGGTGTCTCCAAATTCATGTTTAAAATATTCAAAAATCTCTCTCTTATCATCAGTATCAGGAATCTTTTCTTCATTCCTTGAAAGAATCAACCATATCTTGTTAATCAGATTAATCAAATCTTTATCTAGATCTTTATGGACATTGATGCTATCCCGGTTTGGTAGACTCTTGATCAATTTATTAGACTCGTCTCTTATCAAATTTTCCGAATCAAAACTATTTGCTAAACTAGCTGCTTTGATCAGATTTATTTTTTTAATCATGTTAATTTTTTCTTCCTTCTTAAACATCTATGATCACCCGAAATAAGACGGAGCAACAGTAATCTGCTCCTCACCAGCCTTTTTGATTAGCTCTTTATGTTTTTCCTCAAACTTTTTCACTGCCTTAGGCTTATCAATCTTACCAAACTGTTTCTCATAAGCATCAACCATCTTAACCAATAACTCAATAAAAGCCTTAGCATGAAACGGCTCAACCAGTACAACATTGTGCTTCAAAGCCAAGTGATGACCATTCTTTGAACGCATATCAACCCTAGGAGTTATGCACTTAAAATCTAAAACAAACTGTGTGGGATTAAAACTCACTGAAGCCTCATGAGCGAAAAAAGCCTCGCCCTCATTGATGCTAATATTAACTTGTTGTTCAGCCATTTGAAATCACCTTGCCCAGTATATAACACATCTCATTAGGTCTATAATGAGAAGCGAGCTTTGCTTCTACCTTATAACCTAATTTTTTGAAAAAAGAATATTTTAAGGTCTCACCATCTGCAATATGAAACTCTACCTTTGCAGCATTGCTTGATTGCTCAGCTTTCTTTATCAGTTCTGTAACTGTGTTCTTGACAAACTTCTTCTTACCTATTGCTGCTATATGTTTTAGTTCTGCAAGAACATGACCGAATTGTTTCTTTTCTATAGCTATACCACCAACAACCCTGTTGTTATCAAAAGCAACCAAGATCTCTCCTTTGAAATTTCTTAGATAACTCAAGACATCATCATCGCTTCTGGTGAAAATAACATGAACAGGGAAAAACTGTTTGTATACAATCATCAGTTGTTTCAAATCTTCATCATTCGCTTTTCTTATTTCCATAAAATTCACCTCAAAACCTTAAACTCCAAAATTTGTTTTAATCTATTTTTGTCAGGAACTAGCTCTTCTAATTTTCCTCCTGGAATAACTTTACCACCAGAGTCAATGTAAATCTTGTACTGTCTTACAGATTCTGGATCTTTTGCATTAACCCAATAGTTAAGCGTGAACCAAGCTGACAATTCCTGACCTTTTTCGTTACAATTGCCAATCCTGCAATGCAAAGGCTTGACTTTCTGAATTGAGCACTCATTGTTTTTCAGGAAAATACATGGACCAAAAGGCTTTTTGGTTGTCTTAGGCCTGAAAAGTTTTGTATTAAACTGCTCAATCTCATCCAAATATCTTGTTTTAAGCTCTTCCTCTGAAATCTTGAGGAACTTAGCGATGTTCTTTACATCATCGCCAACCAAAAAACCAGTGCTATAAGCACAGCAATTGCCGCACTTCGCACACTGGAAAGCAATCTTCAATATCTTATCAAGAGATGTTCTCTTTGATATATTTGTTGAGCTTAAATCAACCATTACTAACTAGAATGAACTACTAATATTTAAACCTTTCTGAAAAAGTATTTAAATAAGTAAACCTTAAGGATGTTATTTATAAATAAACGGTGAATAATTTGATCATAACAAGCCAAAGAATAACAATAGTAAGACACAGGATACCAGTAAGAAAAAACATAAACGAAGAACTGCAATGGTTTGGAAATTCTCTAGGACTATTTAATCTTCGAGATAAGGATAAAAGCTGCTTTCGAATATTTATCGAACTAATAAAAAGCGCGAAAAAAAACATCCCACTAACAAGCGATGAGATTGCTGAAAAACTTGCACTTTCTAGAGGAACAGTAATCCATCACATGAACAAACTAATGGAAAGCGGAATAGTAATCCACGAACAAAACAAGTACATGCTAAGAGTAGATAATCTGGAAACACTAATTGAAGAAATAAAAAAAGACCTGAACAGAACAATGGACG
>Ga0315273_10004979_pt1 | contig 16384 bp, 13 predicted proteins | sample YL17G02_0_MG_FD_205753 | JGI IMG/M metagenome (GOLD analysis project Ga0315273, IMG submission 205753) | Sediment microbial communities from Yellowstone Lake, YNP, Wyoming, USA - YL17G02_0 | ecosystem: Environmental > Aquatic > Freshwater > Lake > Sediment | place: USA: Wyoming | collected... | reverse complement strand
CCCTACCAGCGGATCGAGGACGGCCGCAGCCTCCGCGAACCGGCCGAGGCCGGCAAGCGCCTCCCCGCGGGCCTGGACGAGCGCCACGGCGCTCTCCGGGTGGTCGCGAAGCCCCTTCTCCGCCTCGGCGAGGATCTCCTCCCACTGCCGGTGCTGCTCCTCGGGCCAGCGCAGCAGTCCGGCCCACCACTGGGCGGCCTGATAGACGACGATCGGGTCGGTCGGCGAGAAGTCGAGCCGCTTGCGGATTGCACGCGACAGGGCTTCGCGCGCCGCCGTCCCCCGGCCGAGCATCTGTAGCGCGTACGCTTGGTAAAGTGGGGCCGTGTAGCGCTTCGGGAAGCGGCCTTCGGCGTCCGCGGCAATGCGCAAGGCGTTCTCCGGCCGTCCGGCGAGCATCTGGTTGTACGCCAGCTCCTCGCGGGTCGGGCTCCAGTCGGGCTGCCACCCGGCGGCGAGCAGCCTCTCGAGCAGTGGGATCGCCTTCTCGGGGCGGTCCTCGCGCCGGTACGCGCGGGCGGCGCTATAGATCAGCTCCGCCGATCCCGGAAACACCTTGCGCGCCGCCTCGAGCGCCTGCAGCGCCCGCTCCGGGTCCTCGGCGAGCACCGCCGTCACCAGCTCGAGCTCGGCCGCCTCCCCAGGATCCGGCCGAACAAGGAGCGAGCGTCCGCGGGCGAGCGGCGCCTGCCACTCCTCGAAGCGGCCGGTCGACTTGGCGACCAGCGCCTGGTAGAGGTACGCCGGCCAGAACGACGGGTCGGCGACGATTGCGCCGTCCAGGGCCTGGCCGGCATCGCGCCAGCGGGTGCGCGTGTACGCCGCGAGCGCCTGTTGAAACGCTCTTGCTGCCGCCAGCGAACGGGTCCGCCGGACCAGGAACCCATGCAGCGGGTCTTCCGCCGCTATCTCGCGGCACACCGCCTCGAGCTCGACCGCGGCGCCGATCGTCTCCAGTGCTCCGGCGATTGCTGCGGTGGGCTCCGCCGGGTCGGCGCGGCCGTCGTGCACCGCCATCACCGCCGACGACGCCGCTTCGATAGCGGTAACGGTCAGCCGGAGACCGTCCGACGTCGCCACGAGCGCACTGCGCACGCGGACGTCGGCTTTCCCCCGGCTGACGATCTCAACCCCATTGCGGGCGCCGAGCCCGGTGGTCAGCGCCACGGTCACGCGGCGCGCCAGCTCGCCCGCGGCCGCCTCCTCGGGCGGCGTCCCCGTCGGCTCAACGGCGACCCGCAACGGCGCTGCCGTGCCGGTCTGCGGTCCAGCCGGCCCGGCGAGCCGCCAGGCGACCACCCCGAGCGCGGCCGCCAGCGCGAGCGAGCTGGCGGTGAAGGCGAGCCACGGCACCACAACGCGCCGGAGCAGCGGCAACCCGAGGCGCTCGACGATGCGGCCGAGGCGCCGCACCACCTCGTCCATCGGCGGGCGCGCCTTCTTGTCCTGGGCCAGACACGAGGCGATCAGCGACCGTGCCGCGCGCGGCGTGGCGCGCGGCAGGTGCGACAGGTCCGGCTCTCCCGAGAGGACGCGCGCGACGATCTCGGGCAGCGTGGCGCCGTCGAAGACGCGGACACCGCCGAGCACCTCGCCGCAACAGCAGCCTAACGACCAGACGTCGCAGCGCTCGTCGCACTCCTCGGCGCGGATCTGCTCTGGCGCCATGTACGAGGCCGTGCCGACGACGACTCCGGACTCGACCAGCTCGGCGGTCACGTCGGTCGCCGTCCTCGTCTCGCCCCTTCGCCGCAGACGCGCAAGGCCGAAGTCGAGCACCTTGGGCGTCCCGTCGGCGGCGAGCATGATGTTGCCCGGCTTCAGGTCGCGGTGGATGACCCCAGCCGCGTGCGCCGCCGCGAGCGCCCGAGACACGTCCCGGCAAAGCCGCAAGGCCTCGCCAACGCCGAGCGGACCCCGCTTCAGGCGGGCGGCCAGCGACTCACCCTCGACCAGCTCCATCGCCAGGAAGTGGGTCACCTTGACGGTCAGGGCCGGCGACCCGTCGGCGCGCGTCGGGATCGCTTCTCCCACCTCGAAAATCTGCGCCACGTTCGGGTGATTCAAGGCGGCCAGCGCCCGCGCCTCGCGCCCGAAGCGGACCACGCTGTCCGGGCTTTCAAGCCACTCCGGCAGCACCTTGAGCGCGACATCCCGCCCGAGGCGCGGATCGTGCGCCCGCCACACCTCACCCATCCCACCGCGGCCGAGCGGCGAGACGACGCGGAAACGGCCGAGGATCACCCCGCGTGCAAGCATGCTGGGAAGATAATACGTGGTCAGTGGTCAGTGGTCAGCCGCCCTCCGACGCCGGAAGGAGGAGCGGCGCGGCGGGCCCTACCCAGGAGTGACGGAAGTGACGGACCTGAAGGTCCTCCGCCCCTGTGGATGCGGCTGGTCACCAGAAGGGCTCCTTCCCAACTGTATCCTGCCAGGGTTCAGCTCCATGCGTTGCTAGTTCCTGTCGCGACTGCGGCGTGTTGGCGCGAAATCCGATGCCTGGCAACCTCAGTCTCGGCTCCCTGATGACCACTCAGTAGAGCAGTCCGAACGCACGCGGCTGCGTCAGTGACAGGGCCGTCAAGGCGCGGCGCGCGCGTGCCAGCTCCGACATTTTGCTCGCGGTGCCGCTCCTCAGGCTTGCGGCGAGCCCTTCGCGGAACAGAGAAACGGGGATACCCGCACTCAAAATGTCCGAGCTGGCAACGGCGACCTCGAGGGATCGCAGGTCCTCCAAGCCACTCCGGGTCCCATCCTGCACCGCTTCCCCTGGCGCTCCCGGAAAGTGCGGGCAAGATGCCCGCACCACAAAAGACCAAGCTGAGGCAAACAACCAGCCCTGCCGCGCCGCGCCCGCCTCCCGCTACGGCTTCGGCAGGGCCTCGTTCTCCCCCGCCGGCAGCGCCTCAGGCTCTGCGCCGGTGATCCCCTGCAGGCGATCCCCGACCCGGCCGGCGAGCTTCTCGGCCTCGTCGTACTTGCCGCGGGCGTTGCCGAGGTGCGTGCCGACCAGGCGGAAGGCCTTGTCGAACCGCGCGAACTCCAACTGCAGCCGGCCCAGCTCGGCCATGATCTCGCGGGCGCGCGCCTCGACCTGCATCCCCTTGAGGCCGGTCGCGATCGTCTGCAGGTAGGCGTAGAACGAGTTCGGCGACACCGGCACGACGCGCCGCGACACCGCGTAGTTGAGCAGCGACTCATCGGTGCCGAGCGTGTCGTCGCGGACGATCACCTCGTAGTAGACGTTCTCCGCGGGGATGAACATAAGCGCAAACTCGAAGGTGCCCTCGCCGGGCCGGATGTACTTGGCGGCGATCTCCTCGATGCGGCCCTTGACCGATCTGTCGAACTCCTTGCGCCGCTGCTTGCGCGCGTCATCGCCCTCGGCCGCCAGCAAACGCTGGAACGACTCGAGCGGGAACTTGGCGTCGACCGGCACGAGGTGGTCGCGCAGCTTGATCACCGCGTCGACGACCTGGCCGTCCGAGAAGCGGTACTGCATCTCCCAGAACGGGGGCGGCAGCACCTGGCGCAGGAACTCCTCGAGCTGCGCCTCACCGAGGTTGCCGCGCAGCTTCGGCGCCTTGAGGATCCCCTGCAGCTCCTGGATCTCGCGGCCGAGCGCCTCCATGCGCACGGCCATCTCGGCGACCTGCCCGAGCTGACCGCGCAGCTCGCCGAACATCTTGGTGGCGCCCTCGAACTGCTGCCCGAACGTCTGCTGCGACGCGGCAAGCTGGGTGTTGACGTTGCCGACGAGACCTTCGAGCTGCTGCTGCAGGGTGCGGCGCGCTTCCTCCAGCCGCGTTTGCAGCGCCTCGCCGGTGGCGGTTTGCTCGCCGCGCACGAGCTGGCCAAGATCGCCGAGCGCCTGGTGGACGCGGTCGATGATATCGGTGAGGCTCGCGGCCATCCGCTCGGCGGCTCCACCCTGCGCCGCCGTCACCTCGGCGCGCAGCTTCTCGAGCTCGTCGCGCAGCGCCCGCTCGTGCCTGCCGGCCGACCCGAGCTGCACCAGCATCACGAGAAGCACGACTGCAACCAGCACGACCGTGATGATCAACAGCGTCTCCATCACGTCCCTCCCATAGTGGCGTCGAGGGCGCGGCCGACTGCTAGCGGCCGCGCCTCGCTCGCCAGCGACAGCAGCACACGCACCCTCGCCTCCGCCGCGGCCGCGAGCGCCCGGCGGTCGCCATGGGGCGGCGCCAGCGGCTCGCCGAACGTCACCTCCGCGAGGACGCGCCGGTGGGCGGCGAGGCGCAGGATGTGAGCGACGAATGGCTCGCCGCGAAACCAGCCGACGACGTCACGGTTGGCCTCGGTCACCGGAGTCTCGTCGACGCTCAGGTAGCGGATCGCCGCCGGCACCACCGGCGCGCCGGCGTCCACCGCCGCCTGGAAGACGCCGGTGCGGAACGGGAGCAGACCGCTGCCGTCGGTCGACGTGCCCTCGGGGAACGCGATCACCGTCGCGCCGGCGCCGAGCGCCGCGGCGACCTGGCCGACGCCGCGGTAGGCGGCGCGCTTGTCGTCGCGGTTGATGAAGATCGTCGCGCCCGAGCGGGCCAGGGCGCCGAACATCGGCCAGGCCCGCATGTCGTGCCGCGCGGCGAAGATGCTCGGGAACAGCCCGCCGATGGTGACGACGTCGGCGTACCCCTGGTGGTTGGCGACCACCAGCGCGCCAGCGGGCGGCGGCGACCCGACGGTGCGGGCGCGGATGCCGAGACAACGGCTACCCAGCCGCGCCCAGCGCGAGACGTGCGGACACTCGAGCGCCCAGCGGCGCGGGAACGGCGCCAGCACCGCCCGCGCGGCGCGCGCCACCACCAGCCACGAGCCGGCGGCGAACACCAGCAGCCGCCAAACGGCCCGCATCCGGCCAGCTCGACTCATGGTGCACTTCTACCACAGATGGTCGAACGACGCTCGCCGGGATACCGGGACGACCGGCGCGGTCAGCCCGCTTCGGGAGCGGCGGGGGCGTCGAGCGCCGCCCGCACCTCCTTCGCCAGCGTGATACTGTCGAACGGCTTCTGCAGGAAGCGGACGCGGCCTTTCCGGATGCTGTGCCTCACCACCTCGTCCTCGGTATAACCCGACATCAGAATGACGCGCAGGGCGGGCCACCGCACGCCGAGGTCGCGCACGAGCTCCGGGCCGGTCACGCCCGGGAGCATGAGGTCCGAAAGCACGAGGTCGAAGACAGGCTCGGCCGGCAGCGTCGCCGCCTCCTCGCCGCTGCCCACCCCGACCGCCGCGTAGCCGAGGGCGGTGAGGATCTCGACGAGCGCCACCCGCGCGCCGTCCTCGTCCTCGACCACGAGCACGCGCTCGCCGTTGCCCGCGGCCACCTCGGTGACCGGCTTCACCAGCTCGTCGATCGCGTCGAACTCACCCGAAGCGGCGCGCGGTAGGCGCACGGTGAACGTTGCGCCGCCGCCGGGGGTATCGGTCACCTCGATGGAACCGCCGTGCTGGGCGACGATGCCGTGCACCACCGCGAGACCGAGGCCGGTCCCGGCGCCGATCGACTTGGTGGTGAAAAACGGCTCGAAGATGCGCGGCCGCAGTGCCTCGGGCACACCCGGGCCGTCGTCGGCCACACGGAGAACGACGAGCCCCTCCTCCCGCGCCGTGCTGACGACCATCAGGCCGCCGCCGAGCATGGCGTCGGAGGCGTTGACCACCAAGTTCATCAGCACCTGCTCGAGCTGACCGCGGTCGGCCTCGAGCGGCAGCGACGTGGCCGCGAGGTCGAGCTCGAAGCGCACGTTGGCGCGGACCAGGCGGCGCAGCATTCCCATCGCGTCGCGAACCACCTCGCAGAGATCGAAGCGCTCCAGCTTGGCCGTCTCCCGCCGCGAGAACAGCAGCATCTGGCGGGTCAACGACGCGCCGCGCCGCACGTGCTCGCCCAGCTCGCCAACGCTGCGCAGCGCCCGCTCGTCCTTGACCAGCACGCGCAGCAGGCTGACATGCGAGAGCATCGCCTGGAGCACGTTGTTGAAGTCGTGCGCGACGCCGCCGGCGAGGCGGCCGATCGCCTCCATCTTCTGGGCGTGCTCGAGCTGCTGCCGCAGCGCCAGCTCGTGCGTCACGTCGCGCTTGACGGCGACGAAGTAGGTGATGGCGCCGCTCTGGTCGCGCACCGGCGAAATCGTCGCGTCCTCCTCAAACAGCGTGCCGTCTTTGCGCCGGTTGACGAAGTGCCCAGTCCAGCTCTCGCCGCCCAGCAACGTCCGCCAGAGATCGGCGTAGAACTCGCGCGAGTGTTTGCCGCTCTGCAGCATCCTGGGGTTCTGGCTGAGCGCTTCCTCGCGCGTGTAGCCGGTGACCCGCTCGAACGCCGGGTTGGCGTAGATGATCGCGCCTGCGGTGTCCGTGATCATCACCACCTCGGCCGCCTGCTCGACGGCGGCGGCGAGGCGGCGCGCCTGCTCCTCGGCCTGCCGGTGCCCGGTCACGTCGGCGAGGAAGTTGAGCGTCGCCGGGCGGCCTTCCCAATCGACCCGCACGCCCGTCAGCTCAACCCAGCGAACCCCGCCGTCCCGGGTGAGCAGACGGAAGCCGTACGAGTCGGAGGCCTCGAGGCCGGCCAGGCGGCGACGGTGGCTGTCGAGCACCATTTCGAGGTCGTCCGGGTGCACGAGCTTCGTCGCGTTCATCCCGAGGAGCTGCTCCTGGCCGTACCCGGTGATCGTCGACATCCGCCGGTTGGCGAACCGGATCACGTCGTCCTGCGCCACCACGATCGCCTCGTTGGCGCTCTCGACGAGGAGCCGGTACTTCTCCTCGCTCGCACGCAACGCCTCCTCGGCCATCTTGCGGACGGTCACGTCCATGGTCAGGCCGCGGACGCGAATCGCGCGCCCGGAGGCGTCGTGGGCGTAGGCGCCGCGGATCTCCAGCCAGTGGACGGACCCGTCCGGCCAGGTGGCGCGCACCTCCCTGCTGAAGGGCGCGCCGCTCTCCCTCGCCGACCCGCTGGCATCCACCAGCGACTCGAGGTCCTCCCCCGGCAGCAGGTCGCGCAGCGCCGCCGCGCTCTCGATCACGCCGCTCGACTCGTCCCCGAGTGCCCGGTCGACGCGGCCGACCCAGGCCACGCGCCCGTTCGCCAGGTCCCACTCCCAGCATGTCAGGTTTCCCGCTTCCATGGCGTCGCGCAGGCGCTCATCCGAGGTCCGCCGCGCGTCCTCGGCGGTGTTCTCCGCGATCAGCCGGTAGCGCGCCTCGCTCTCGGCAAGCGCTTGCTGCGCGGCGGCGCACTCGCGCGCCAGGCGCGCCCTCTCGAGAGCGCCGGCGACCGCCGGGCCGAGACGACCGAGCCGATCCTTGAGCACGTAGTCCCAGGCGCCGGCCTTCATGCATTCGACCGCGGTCTCCTCGTTGTTCGAGCCGGTAACGACGATGAACGGGACCAGTGGCGCCCGCTCCAGGGCGAGCCCGAGCGCGGCCATGCCGTCGAAATTCGGCAGCGAGAAGTCGCACAGGATGACGTCGGGTGCGTAACCGGCAAGCGCCGCGATGAACGGCTCACGGTCCTCGACGACCCGGCTCTCAATCGTCCGCCCCTCCTTGCGGAGCTCACGCAGCGCGAGCTCCGCGTCGTTCGCGGAGTCCTCGACGACGAGGACGCGCAGATGGGTGGGTGCCTTCTGATCCAAGTTCCCTCGCCCCGGTTCAATTCGACACAGCTACCTTAGCATTTCCCCCTGGGTGCGGGCACCATCTGACCCGGCCGCGTGGCCCTTCGCCGGCCCGTCGGCGCGCCGGCAGCGGCTGCGGACGCCAGGCGGATTCGTGATAGATTTCACAGTGAGCGCTGGTTCGTCCGCGCCGGAGGCTTTTGCATGTCCGACATTCGCCCGTTCCGAGCCTTGCGGCCCCGACCCGACCTCGTCGCCCAGGTTGCTGCTCCTCCCTATGACGTCATCAACTCAGAAGAAGCGCGCGCCATGGCCGCGGGCAACCCGTACACTTTCCTGCACATCAACAAGCCCGAGATCGACCTGCCGCCGGCGGTGGACCTCTACGACGACCGGGTGTACGCCCAGGGTGTGAGCACGCTGCGCCGCTTCATCGCAGAGGGCGTGTTCATCCGCGAGGCGCGCGCCGCCTACTACGTTTACCAGCAGCGCATGGGTGACCACGTGCAGGCCGGGCTGGTCTGCGCCGCGTCGTGCGACGAGTACGAGAAGGGGCTGATCAAGCGCCACGAGCACACCCGCAGGGACAAGGAGGACGACCGCACCCGGCACGTCCACGAGCAGAACGCCAACGGTGAGCCGGTGTTCTTCACGTTCGCCAAGCGCGCGGAGATCGACGGTCTGCTCGAGCAGGTGCGGGCGACCAAGCCGCTGTACGACATCGTCACCGACGACGGCATCGGCCACACCGTGTGGATCGTTCCGGCTGAGCTCGACGCGGTGGTGACGGAGGCGTTCGCGCGCGTGCCCGCCCTTTACGTCGCCGACGGCCACCACCGCACCGCGGCGGCGGCGCGCGTTGGCCTCGAGCGCCGCGCGGCGAACCCCCGCCACACCGGCGACGAGCCGTACAACTACTTCATGTCGGTGCTCTTCCCGCACGACCAGCTCCGCATCATGGACTACAACCGGGTGGTCAAGGACCTCGCCGGGCTGTCTCCCAACCGCTTCCTCCAGCTCGCCTCCGAGAAGTTCACGATCACGCCGACCGAGATGCCGCGGCCCACGGCGCCGCGCCAGTTCGGGATGTTCCTCGACGGACGTTGGTACCGCCTCGAGGCCAACCCCGGCACCTATCCTGCCGGCGACCCGGTGCGCGGTCTCGACGTCGCCATCCTGCAGGAGAACCTGCTGGCGCCGCTACTGGGCGTTCACGACCCCCGCACCGACAAGCGCATCGATTTCGTCGGCGGCATCCGCGGCTTGAGCGAGCTCGAGAAGCGCGTCCGGTCGGACTGGGCAATCGCGTTCGCGCTCTACCCCACCTCGCTGGAGCAGCTCATGGCCGTCGCCGACGCCGGCCAGGTCATGCCGCCGAAGTCCACCTGGTTCGAGCCCAAGCTGCGTTCCGGTCTGCTCGTCCGTACTCTAGACATCTGGTAGCTCGGGCTCGATCCCGAGAGAAGGAGGGTCACATGCTGTTCTTGATCTGCGATGCTTTCGACCTGTCGCTGCCCAAGCGTCTTGCGCGCTTCGGCGAGGTGACCGAGGACCCCACCCGCCTCGGAGAGGCCGACGTGGCCCTCGTTCGCTCGAAGACGAAGTGCACCGCGGAGTGGATCGCGCAGGCGCCGAAGCTCAGGCTCATCATCCGCGGCGGCGTCGGCATCGACAACATCGACGCCAAGGCCGCCAAGGAGCGCGGCATCGAGGTGCGCAACACACCCAACGCCTCGTCGGTTGCCGTCGCCGAGCTGGCGTTCGCGCTGATGATCGCCGTCCCCAGCCGCCTGATCGAGGCGCACAACGCGATGAAGCTCGAGGGCAAGTTCCTCAAGAAGGAGATCAAGCGCACCGAGCTGATGGGCAAGACGCTCGGTCTCGTCGGCATCGGCCGCATCGCCCAGGAGCTGGGCAAGCGCGCCCGCGCCTTCGGCATGCGGGTGCTCGCCTTCGACCCGTACGTCAAGACCTCCGAGGCGGCGATCCTGGTCCCCACGGTGAAGGAGCTGTTCCAGCAGGCCGATTACCTCTCCCTGCACACGCCGCTCACCGACGAGACGCGTGGAATGATCAACACCGAGAGCATCGCGAACATGAAAAACGGCGTGGTGATCGTCAACACCGGCCGCGGCAAGTGCGTGGTCGAGGACGATCTCGCCGCCGCCCTGAAGGCGGGCAAAGTCGGCGCCTACGCGACAGACGTGTGGTTCTCGGACCCGCCGGACCCGGCGAGCCCGCTGCTGTCGGCCCCCAACGTGATCATGACGCCGCACATCGGCGCCAGCTCGAAGGAGAACCTGCTGCGCATCGGCGACGAGGTGGTGGAGCTGTTGGAGAAGTGGACGAAGAACTGAACGGGGTTCGGGGCTCGGGGCTCGGGGTGCGCGCCCCCCTACCCGCCCCAGGGCCACGGCGTGAGGAGGGTCAGATGAGCAACCGGGTCATCAACTTCTATGCGGGACCGGCGGGGCTACCGCTGCCCGCCCTCGAGCGGGCGCAGGCCGAGCTGATCGACTTCGCGGGCACCGGCATGTCGGTGATGGAGATCTCTCACCGCTCGAAGGAGTACGAGGCGGTGCACAACGAGGCGATCGCCCTCGTCAAGGAGCTGCTCGGCGTCGGAGACAACTACAAGATCATCCTGCTCCAGGGCGGCGGCCACCTGCAGTTCGGCATGCTGCCGATGAACCTGCTCTACAAGGGGCGCAAGGCCGACTACATCCTCACCGGCTCGTGGGCGGAGAAGGCGTACAAGGAGGCGAAGATCGTCGCCGGCGACGACGCCCGCTGCATCGCCTCGACCAAGGGGGAGAAGTACGCCCGCCTGCCGCGCCCCGAGGAGATCAAGGTCAACCCCGACTCGGTGTACGTCCACTTCACCACCAACAATACCGTCGAGGGCACGCAGTGGAACCAGTTCCCCGCAACCGGCGGGATCCCGCTCGCCTGCGACATGTCGTCGGACTTCCTGTGGCGCCCGTTCGACATCACGCCGTTCGGCATGATCTACGCCGGCGCCCAGAAGAACCTCGGGCCGTCCGGTGTCACCGTCGTCATCATCCGCGACGACCTGCTCGCCCAGTGTCTCGACAAGGAGCTGGTCAGCTACCTGCGCTACCGCATCCACGTCGAGAAGAACTCTCTCTACAACACCCCGCCGACGTTCGGCATCTACATCCTGCGCAACGTGCTCGCTTACAACAAGCAGATCGGCGGGCTGGCGGCGATCGAGAGGAACAACCGCACGAAGGGCGAGCTGCTGTACGGCTGCATCGACCGCCACCTCGGGTTCTACAAGCCGTTCGTGACGGTGGCGGCCGACCGCTCGCTGATGAACGTCGACTTCTTCCTCCCCACCGAGGAGCTGACCGACGCCTTCGTCAAGGGGGCCAAGGCCGCCGGGATGGTCGGCCTCAAGGGGTACCGCGACATCGGCGGCATCCGCGTGTCGATGTACAACGCCGTCACCGTCGTCAACATCGAGACGCTGGTCGCCTTCATGGAGGAGTTCGCCAAGAAGAACGGATGAAGACCGGGGTCCGGGCACCGGGGACCGGGGACCGGCCCCCACCCATCCAAGACGAAGAGCGAGAGGGCGGAGACGGCTCCGCCCTCCTCGTTCTTGTGAAGGCTCCACCTATCTAGATTTCGGCCGCAGCCTCATCGCGGCCGAAATCTAGAGAGAGCGCTTGCGCCCGCGGACGCCGCGGCGGCTGCCCTTGGGCCGCGAGAGCCGGCCCTCGACCGGGAAGAAGCTCGGCTCCGGCCCGGCAGCAGCATCGTGCGGCATGAAGCTGCGCGGAGGACCGGCCCGCTCGCGCGGGGGGCCGCCGGGCCGCTCGCGCGGCTTCTCATCGGCCATGTTCAGCCGCAGCCCGCGGCCACCGAGCTCCTTGCCGTTGAACAGGCGGATCGCTTCGGCGGCCTCAGCCTCACTGCCGAACTCGACGAACGCGAAACCCCGGAGCTTGCCGGTGGCGCGGTCGGTCGGCAGGAAGACGTCGACGATTGTGCCCGCAGCCCCGAGAAGCTCGGTAAGCTCCTCCTTGGTGGTGCGGAAACTCAGGTTGCCCACGAAGATCTTTGCTGAAATTGCCGTTCTCCTCTCGCCCCGTCGTACCTTGGCGCTGCTGTCATCTCCCCCTGCGGGGAAAGGCTGTTAGTCTACACGATATTGCATGGCAATGGCCGCCGGCGCAAGGCCTGCGCCACGCTCCCGGCCGCAGCACGCGGCCGCCGGCCGAGCGGACCTCGACCTGCTGCGGCGTCTCTTAAGGGTGTGAACCTGCGCCCGCGGCTAGCAACTCGCGCGCTCAATGACCTCCACAGTGCGCTGTTTCAATGGGGTGCCGATGTCCTCGGCCGGGCTCCGCCGTCCTCTCAGGACCACTGTCGCTCCCTGGCGGACCTCTCGGCAGCCGGTCGGCTACCATGGATTCGGTGATCTCCCGTCTGCCCGCCGCGCGCCGCCGCGCGGTTCTCGCGCTCCTCGCCGCGCTGTCGCTGGCGCCGCCCGCGGAGGCCGCGGACGGCCCGCCAGTCACCGTCGCCGAGTTCCGCCGCCTGTCGGTCGAGGACCCGCGCGCCACTCTCCTGCGCGGCGACCTGCTCGTCGCCACCCCCTACGCCGCCGCCCACCCCGAGTGGACGCGCGAGCTGCTGTTCCGCATGGCCCGCGCGGCGACGCTGCTGTCGGACACGTCCCGCGTCGAGCAGATCGCGACGCGACTGGAGGCGATCGGCCGGGAGAAGGCGGACCTTGTCGCCACCGCCTACGGCGCCCTCGCTCGCGCCGCGGTGCTGGCCGACGCCGGGCGCGTCGAGGACGCGATCGGTGCCGCCACCAAGGCGGCGACCGGTCTCGACGCCATCGGCGAGACGGCCGTCGCGGTCACCGTGAGCATCGGCGTGGCCAGGCTCGATTGCCGGCGCCACGACTCGATCGAGCGCTGGATGGCGGCGGCGGACGCGGCGCTCTACGCGGCGAAGGACGCGGGGCGCAATCGGGTGGAGCTCGCGGAGTGAGGCGTGGTCGGTGGTCAGCGGTCCGTGGTCGGTGGTCAGTGAAAAGCGTCGCGGACACCGGGTCGGCAATTCCAGAGGCGGGAGGCCGGGCGGTCGATCCGCTACCATGAGCGTCCGAAATGAGACGGCGGTCACACTACACGCTGTCACGCGGGATGAACCACTGCAGCGGCGCGGTTGTCCGGGTGGCGAGGGCGGCCCGGCCGCCGATCTCGGCGGGTGGGGGTGACGTGAGACCAGGACGGCAGAGGACAGAAGGCTCGGGCGGCGGTACATCGTGAGCGAGACAACCAGCGAGGTGCCGTCGGCGCGTCGTCGGGTCCCGATGGCGCGGATTGCCGCGGTGGGCGCCGCCTTCCCGCCCAACTTCTACGACCAGGAGACGCTGCTGGCCGCGTTCCGCCTCCACTGGGCGAGCCGCCACTACAACCTCGACCGGCTCGAGGCGCTGCACCGCAACGTGCTGGTTGGCGGCCGCCACCTCGCGCTGCCGCTCGAGCAGTACCCGGGCCTGTCGGGGTTCGGCGCCGCCAACGACGCGTGGATCCGGGTCGCCCTCGACGTCGGCGAGGCCGCGGTCCGCAACGCGCTTGCGGCCGCCGGCCTGAGCGCCGGTGACGTCGATGCCATCATCTTCGTCTCCAGCACCGGCGTCGCGACGCCGTCGCTCGACGCCCGCCTCGCCAACCGCCTCGGCCTGCCGGCGCGGGTCAAGCGAATGCCGATCTTCGGGCTCGGCTGCGTGGCCGGCGCGGCCGGGATCGCGCGCGCCGCCGACTACCTCAAGGCGTTCCCCGACGACGTCGCGGTGCTGCTGTCGGTCGAGCTGTGCTCGCTGACGCTGCAGCGCGAGGACCTGTCGATCCCCAACCTGATCGCCTCGGGGCTGTTCGGCGACGGTGGCGCCGCCGTCGTGCTGACCGGCCGGCGGCGAACGCGCCGGGGTCCGAAGGTGCTGGCAACGCGCTCGGTGTTCTACCCGGACACCGAGAAGGTGATGGGGTGGAACATCACCGACAACGGCTTCAAGGTGTTGCTGTCGGCCGAGGTGCCGGAGGTCGCCCGCCGCTTCCTGCGCCGCGACGTCGACGCGTTCCTCGACGACAACGGCCTGTCGCGCGACCGCATCTCCACCTGGGTGGCCCACCCCGGCGGCCCGAAGGTGCTGATGGCGATGGCCGAGGCGCTCGAGGTCGGCGATGAGGCGCTGGCGGCGACGTGGCGCTGCCTGCGCGAGGTCGGCAACCTGTCGTCGACGTCAGTGCTCCTCGTGCTCAAGGACATCATCGAGAACCAGGCACCGCCCGCCGGCAGCTATGGCGTGATCGTCGCGCTCGGGCCGGGGTTCTGCTCGGAGTTCGTGCTGGTGCGCTGGTGAGCGCGACGCTGACCGCGTACCTGGGCCTGGTGCCCGCGATCGCGCTGGTCACGGGCAGGCGCATCCGGCTGGAGAGGCCCGCGCTGGCGCGCCACGGCGACTACGAGCGCGCCTTCGCCGGTACCCGGCGGCTGCTGCCATGACCGCGACCGAGATCCTCGCCGGCATCGCCGCAGTCGCGCGCGAGCACCTCGACTGGACCGGCGAGCTGCGCCCGGAGATGCGCCTGGTCGAGGACCTGCAGCTCGACTCGCTCAAGCTGCTCACGCTCGCCGTCGAGGTCGAGAACCGCTTCCGCATCCGCCTCGACGAGGAGGACGAGTCGGCGATCGTCACCGTCGGCGACCTGGTAGCGGCGATCGGGAGGCGGCTTGACGCCTGAGCCGGCCACCCTGCTGACGCTCCTGGAGTCCGCGGCGAGCGCGGACGTGCACCTCTCGGTGCTCGACCGCGGCGAGCGCGCGACCCGCCTCACCTGGACGGAGCTTCGCGAGCGCGCGCTGACGGTCGCCGGCGGGCTGCAGGCGGCGGGGATCGAGCCGGGGCAGATTGTCGCCCTGGTGTTTCCCACCGGGTTCGACTTCTTGGCGGCGTTCTTCGGCACGCTGCTCGCCGGCGCGGTGCCGGCGCCGCTCTACCCGCCGGCGCGGCTCGGCCGTCTCGACGAATACCACGCCCGCACCGCGGCGATGCTGCGCGCCGCCCGCGCGCGAATCGTCCTCGTCGACGGCCGCGTCAAGCGGGTGATCGGGCCGAGCATCCTCGCCGGCCGCCCGCCGCTCGGCTGTCGCGAGCTGGGCGACCTGCCGGCCGGCGCCTTCACGCCGGTGGCGGTGGCGCCCGAGCGGCTCGGCCTCGTGCAGTTCTCCTCGGGCACTACCGTCGACCCCAAGCCGGTCGCGCTCTCGCACCGGGCTCTCGTGGCCCAGGCGCGTTTGCTCAACGCGTTCTGGCCAGACCGCCCCGGTCACCGCCACAGCGGCGTGAGCTGGCTGCCGCTCTACCACGACATGGGGCTGATCGGCACGGTCTTCCTCGCCCTCGAGCGGCCCGGCCCGCTGACGCTCATCCCGCCGGAGCTGTTCATCGCCCGGCCAGCCGTGTGGCTGCGGACGATCTCGCGCTTCCGCGCCACCCTGTCGGTCGCCCCCAACTTCGCCTACGCGCTGTGCACCCGCAAGGTGCGCGACGAGGAGATGGAGGACGTCGACCTGTCGAGCTGGGACGTGGCGATCAACGGCGCCGAGACCGTGGTGCCGGCGGCGCTGCGCGCGTTCGCCGAGCGGTTCGCGCGCTGGGGGTTCCGCCCGGAGGCGGTGACGCCGGTGTACGGGCTCTCCGAGGCGGCTCTCGCGGTGACCTTCTCCGACCCGTGGCGCTCCTTCGCCGCGCGCACATTCGACCGCGCCGAGCTCGCCGCCGGGCGGGCGGTCGAGCGCGCCGACGGACGCGAGCTGGCCTCCGTCGGGCGCCCACTGCCGTCCTTCGGCGTCAGGATCCTCGACGGCGGCATCGCGCCGCTCCCCGACGGGCGCATCGGCCGGATCGTGATCAGCGGCCCGTCGCTGATGGACGGCTACCTCGGCCGCCCGGAGGCGACCGCAGCGGTGCTGCAGGACGGCTGGCTCGACACCGGCGACCTCGGCTTCGTGCTCGGCGGCGAGCTGTTCATCGCCGGCCGCGCCAAGGAGATCCTCATCGTCAACGGCCGGAACTTCGCGCCCGAGGAGCTCGAGCGCGCCGTCGAGGCGGTGGCCGGCGTGCGTCCGGGGTGCGTCGTGGCAACGAGCTGGCTTCCCGACGGCGAGCCCACCGAGCGGGTGGTGCTGCTCGTCGAGACATCCCGCGACTGCCGCGACGCCGAGCGCGCCGCTTTGCCGCGTCTCTGCGCGGAGGCGGTCCTGGCATGCGCCGGCCTGCGCCCCTCCGAGGTCGTCGTCCTGGCGCCCGACACGCTGCCGCGCACCTCGTCGGGCAAGCTGCGGCGCCGCGAGGCGCTGCGGCTGCACCTCGCCGGAGAGCTGCGGCCGCCGCGGCCGGTGACCGGATCGCTGGTCATTGCCGCCATGGCGCGCTCCTCGCTCGCCTTGCTGCGCGCCCGCCTCGCCGGGGGAACCGACGACGATGGGTAAGTCCGCGACGACCGAGCGATCGCGGGCGGGTGGGCAGAACCTCCGAAGACGGCAGCGTGCCGGCAGGTTCCGCCGCCCTCCCGGAACGTGCGGGCAAGATGCCCGCACCACAATCACCGCGGCCTGGATTTTGTGGTGCGAGCGTCCCGCCCGCGCGTTTCGACCGGCTGGCGGAACGTGCGGGCAAGATG
>Ga0315273_10004978_pt1 | contig 16384 bp, 8 predicted proteins | sample YL17G02_0_MG_FD_205753 | JGI IMG/M metagenome (GOLD analysis project Ga0315273, IMG submission 205753) | Sediment microbial communities from Yellowstone Lake, YNP, Wyoming, USA - YL17G02_0 | ecosystem: Environmental > Aquatic > Freshwater > Lake > Sediment | place: USA: Wyoming | collected... | reverse complement strand
ACCGTGGCCAATGGCCCGGTTGGAACCGTGAACTTCCAGTACAAAGAAGTTACGGATGCTGGGTGGACTGACTTCCCGGATCCGGCTGATAACTTCCCGCCATTCGGCAAGTACTTTATCCTCGATCACGAAGACAGTTTGTCGGACGGTTATTATCACTTCCGCGCTTATGCCACCAATCAGGCCGGTAGAACCGCTTATAGTGAACCGATCACTCTGTTCTATGACGGTACCGCTCCGCTGGCTCGTATCACCGACCTTCGGGCGTCGCTCGACGGTGAGACCGATACTGTTGACGTAGAGTGGCAGAATGACGGTTCAGCGTGGATCAACAAAGCCATCGGCACCGTGCAGGTGACGGCGGTTGCGTTTGACACGCTGTCAGCAGTAGGTTCGCAGGTGATTTACAACTCCGGCATTGCCTGGGTTGGTCTCTATCTCAATGGCCCGTCTGGCCTGGGATACGTGGAATTGGCTAAGGAGTACCCAGATCCGGCGGACTCTGGTTATTACACGTTTACTTGGGACATCAGCGGTTTACCCACAGGGGAATACTCGCTGAAGTTTGAAGCGTGGGATAAAACCGGATGCAACTACACCACGAATACAGTGACCGTTGATATTATTGAGTACCGTCCTCCGACAAGCTTGGTTGCCGGTTTCTGGCAGCCGGTACCGGGTACAGGCAAGATCGTCGGCGTTACGTACGAAGACGAATCCGTTCAGTTCCAGTACAAACAGACTGGCGATTGGATTCCGATCGGTATCGGTAGAGACGAAGAGGCCGATAAATTGCTCTTCTACCCAGATCAAAGATGGCAGAGCTACAGTGTTTACTCTGCTGATTGGGCTCCTGCTGATGGCGCCTACCAGTTGAGAATGCTCTCCAGCTACGGTGAGGATTACTCGCCGATTTTGGGCGTCACAATTGCTGGTGGCGTAATGACTGTCACTACGAATCCGGCCACTGGTTGGGGTCCGGGTACCATTGAGAAGAACCAAGAAGAGGGTTGCGAACTTCAGGGTGTAGCTCGATTTGCTTCGACCTTCGGCTTCCCGTTCGCGGTGTCGATCTCGATGGATCTTGATGATCTGAATTTCGAGTACGAACTGGTTGACTTCCGGAATCTGCCTCAGCAGACTCCGGTGGCAAACTATGCCGGTCCGTTCCAATTCTACGAAATGGAAGATGGTGGTCCCGCTTGGGGTCAGGTATTCTTCTGTGACAACGTTGGAACTGTTGGCTATTCATACGGTCAGCACATGCGCGCTTACTGGATCACTCAGGATCTGGGCTCTGGCGGTCCGATCACTTATGTTTCCGTGAATCTCAAGGACACGACCACCGTCTCCATTCCGCCGGAATGGAACGATGATATCGACGGCTACGACGACGCCCTGGTTATCTGGGAGTCGAGTAAGCCGGCTCAGTGTGTTTGGCTTGACTGGCTGTTGACGCCGGTTGGAAACCGCAGTGGTCTCTCCAACTACGTTGGCGCGCCGGGCGACAACTGCAATGGCGACAATGAGGGTGAGGGTGATGACGAACGTTACGCCATTATCAAGATGACGTACGACGCCACATGCAATATTCCGCAGGAATCCTTGATGATCGCTTGGTGGGATGGCGAAGGTGACTGGCTCATTGACGACATCTTCTTCCCGTCGACTGTTGAAGGATTCAACACGATTAAGCATACTGTGGAGTTTGCAGCCACAAACTTGCGCGGCACCTACGCGGTTATTAAACGGACTCCGAACGTCTGCCAGGAGATTGTTACAAGAAAGGACGCCCTCCCGATGTGTGGTGGCCAGTACACGAGTGGTTACCCAACTTTCTGGTACCAGTTCGTGGAAGCGTTCCTTTATACGATGGACTGGACAACGTTGCAGGTGAAGGTTGATGGCATCTTGGTGTACGACGGCGGTAATGAATACGTCGGCGGCGTCAAGGTTGCTCCGAACACAGCGCTTGGCGACGAAGCGAGACACTGGGACATCGACTATGACGAAGTGTCGGCGGTTGTAAGTGTCAAATACATTCCGCAAGATGAAGGTGTTCTCGACGATCCGCTGCCCCTTGCTTGTGGTAACCATACCATTTGGATCAGTGCTAAAGACAGCCAGTTGCGTGGCCAGTGCTTGACTGATCCGTTCTCCGTCGATTGCACCAAACCGGTCGTCACCTTCCCGAACAGCTATGTTGGTAAGAACCCGACGATCCAATTCTCAGTGACGGATGACCTTTCCGGCGTGGCTTGGGATTCCCTCCATGTCGATATTTTCTTCGTCACCAAGTACGACACCACGGCTGGCGGTCCTGATTACTCTACTCCGAAGGAGCGGGTCGCATTTATGCAGACCTTCTACCCGGATCAGATCAAGAACTACATGACCGGTAACGGTAATGTAGCGATCACGACCACTTACGAGCTCGACGACGAGCGTGCGGTGCTGGCGGTTGTCTATAACGGACATCGCAAGGTTCATTACTACGACGAGGATTATGAAATCGACCCGGGTGCGTACGAGCAATTCTATGAGTTCTACTATACGAATGGTGGCGCTAGTGACTGCGTCGGCAATAATGCCACGCCGCACATGCAATACCTCGCTGTAGACTACGAGGCTCCGCGTATCAGTCTGACCTCGACTTCGGGTAGCTGTCCGATGTTGTTCCGCATAGTCGATGACGGAGCTGGCTTTACCGAAAACGACATTGTGATCCGTGAAAACGGCGCAGTGTTGTCGACAGGCAAGCAGGCGTCTGCTTCGGCTGTTGATGGTGGTGGTAAGTGGTTCTTCTTGCCCTCTGGTGAGGGTGGACTGCTGTACTACTGCCCGAACGCCAATTCGCGCTTTGAGGTTCTCGCAACCGACAAGGTCGGCAATCAGGGTAGCTATATTGGTGAACCTGTTACGACCATCGGCGAAGGCGATGTCGCGGCCGTGGCCGGTCCGAACCCGTTTGATCCGTCTAACGAGACGATAAGTATTAAGGTTACTCTTAGTGCTTCCGCTCGCGTGACTGTGAAGATCTACGACATGGGTGGTGACCTGGTCACGACGCTGAGAAGCAGCGCCATGATGAATGCCGGTGACAACCTTGTTGGTTGGAGCGGTACTGCAGAAGGTGGCAAGATAGTAGCTAACGGCGTTTACCTCGCTCATATCGAGGTGACAGGCGTTGGTGGCGGTAATGCCTCGACTGTGGTCAAAATCGCAGTGGTTCAGAAGTAAAAAGGAAAGATGGATGAGTCTCCCCGAACCGGGAGACTCATCCTACGAACTTGAAATGAACTCTTATTGTATAGGAGGGGAGATTTCGAAATGAGAAATCACCTGATGAAGTTAGTAATCTTCGCCGGTTTACTTTCGACTCTCCTGGTGGGAGGAAGCGGTCTGGCCTTAGCCGAGGACAACCATGCCTTCACGACATTTCGTGCGGGTGTCGGTGCGCGTGCCCTGGCTATGGGTGGTGCCTATACCGCTGTTGCGGATGACGCGACAGCCGGCTATTGGAACCCCGCCGGTCTGACCGGTATCGAAAGGTTTAATCTGTCCAGCATGATTTCGGCGAATATGTCCTATGATCGGCAGTACAATTATGTCGCTCTGGGATACAATTTCGGAAGAGCTGGCTGGGGAGCATTTTCCTGGGTGAACGGCGGAGTCAATGACATCGACAAGACGGACGGCGGCTTCAACAAGTCGGGTACGTTTAATGCCGATGAGCATGGATTCTTGTTCAGCTATGGTAATAAGATGAATAAGTTTAATGTTGGCATGACCTTCAAGGTCGGCTATCAGAAGATCGACACCTACTCGAAGAGCGGTGTTGGTTTTGATGCCGGTTTGATGTATATGTTGACTGACAACGTTCATCTTGGAGTGACTGGGCGTGACCTGGGGACGAAGATCGGTCGGGATGCGATTCCGGCTAACTTCAACCTTGGTATCGCCGCTTTTGCATTCGAGGGCTTTACCTTCGCGGCTGATATCCAGAAGATTCAGCATCGCTCGAATGTCAAGGTGCATCTCGGTTCCGAGTATGACTATGAATTTGCAGACAAGTACTTCGGCGCTGTTCGTGCCGGTGTTAATGATGGCAAGTTCACTGTCGGCGCCGGTCTGACCGTGATGGGCAAGTACTCTCTGGACTATGCTTATGTCACCGAAACGGAAACGTTCCTTGGTGAGAATCATCGCGTCTCCTTGACGCTGAGCTTCTAAGCGAAAATTGCTTCGAAGATAGACGCCCTGTCCGGCAGCTGCCGGACGGGGCGTTTTTGTTTTTCAAGAAGGTATTTGTCGTGTGAGTGCTGAAAAGCGAGAGGTTGCCTCTTCGGAAGGGCCAGTTTCTCCTTGATTTCAGAGAGGGAAAGCTTTAGATAGGACGTACACTCCAACAAGGTGGTCGGAATTGAAAGAGTATAACGAAATCGTTTTGTGCGACATTCCCAAGGAACTGCCGCTTTTGCCGCTGACCTCGACAGCCGTTTTTCCGCATGCCGTAGTCTCTCTGCAGGTACGCCTCGCCAGATCGCTGAAGCTGCTTGAAGAGAAGGGGGTGGAAAACCAGATATTGGCCACGGCGATCACCAAGAAGGGCATAACTGTTGTCAACTCGATCGACGACATCCATCGCATTGGCGTGGCAGTGCGTTTGATCTCCAAGGTCAAACTACCGAACAATACGGTGCAATTGGTTCTGCAAGGAATCAGGCGTATTGAAGTCGAACGCCTGCTGCAGTTGGATCCGTACATCGAAGCTCATGTCGAGTGTCTACCGGAACCGCAGGGAATTGACGACGCCGCACTGGCTGTAAAACTTGCTTCGGCCCTGGCTCTGTTCGAGCAACTCAGCGAGTCTGATAATCGCTACCCGCCTGAGATGGTGCAGATTATGAAGGTCAACAGCGAAGACTACGGCAGGTTCGTGGATTTGCTGGCGAGTTATCTCAACTTCGGGCTTGGTGAGAAACAATATATCGTTGCCGCCGTTGACCTTGGCGAGCGCTATGACCGGTTGATCCGCTTGATGACTGCTGAGATGCAGAAATTGCAGGTCTCCGCTGAAGTTGTCCGTCAGGTGCAAGTCGATGTTGACAAGAGCCAACGGCAGTTCTATTTGCGCCAGCAATTGGACGCTATCAAGAAAGCGTTGGGAGAGGGAGAGGGAGCAGGCGAGGAGCTGCAAGAGGTTAGGAGAAAGTTGGCCGATGCCAACCTGCCTGAGGGAGCGCGAAGCACCGCCGATCGGGAGTTGGAGCGGCTGAATAATATGTCGCCAATGTCGGCGGAGTATAATGTCATCCGAACCTACCTCGATTGGATTGCCGATCTACCCTGGAAGAAATCCTCTATTGACAATCTCGACATCAAGCCGGCTCGGGAAATCCTTGAAGCTGACCACTATGGTTTGGAGAAAGTCAAGGAACGGATATTGGAGTTTCTGGCGACTCGACATCGGAAGGAGAACCCCCGTGGACCGATACTCTGCTTTGCCGGTCCTCCGGGAGTTGGTAAGACCTCTTTAGGGAGATCTATAGCTCGCGCTTTGGGTAGGAAGTTCGTCCGGATTTCGGTAGGTGGAATGCACGACGAAGCAGAGGTTCGAGGTCACCGGAGGACATATGTCGGAGCTCTGCCGGGCAAGATCATTCAGGAAATCAGAAACTGTGGCTTTAACAACCCACTGTTTATGATAGATGAGATTGACAAGATGGGGTCGGATTTCCGAGGCGATCCGTCTTCGGCGATGCTGGAAGTGCTTGATCCGGAGCAGAATTTCACATTTCACGACTTGTATCTCGATCTGCCATTTGATCTTAGCAAGGTCTTCTTCATTGCGACCGCCAACATGCTGGACATGATTCCGCCGCCACTGCGTGACCGCATGGAGGTGATTACGATATCGGGCTATACGCCTATGGAAAAGGTCAAGATCGCCCAGAAGTACTTGATAGCGAGGCAGATCGAAGCGACTGGACTACGGGAGGGCGAAATTGAGTTTACCGAGGACGCTCTCGGCAAGATAGTGTCCGGCTACACCTATGAGGCCGGAGTGCGCAATCTGGAGAGGAATATCAGTTCAATTTGTCGCAAGGTGATTGTGCGCATTCTGGATGGTAGAAGCGAGAGAATTAAGATAGATGCGGCTAAGGTCGAAGAGCTACTCGGACCACCAATAGTCATTGAGGAAGTTGCCAGTCGATCGCCGGAGGTGGGAATGGTTACCGGATTGGCTTGGACTCCAGCGGGAGGAGACCTTCTGTTTATCGAGACCACAAAGATGAAGGGCTCGGGAAAGGTGATGGTGACTGGTCAACTGGGGTCTGTTATGGAGGAGTCGGTGGAGGCCGCCTATTCATACGTCCGCTCCAAGGCCGACGTCCTGGGGATCGATCCGGCAGCCTTTGAGACCGTTGATGTTCACATTCATTTCCCTGAGGGCGCCATTCCGAAAGACGGACCGTCTGCAGGGGTCGCGGTGACCGTAGCTCTCATTTCACTATTCACCGGACTGCCAGTCTATCCTGACATCGCGATGACCGGTGAGGTAACCTTGAAAGGGCGAGTGCTGCCGATCGGAGGTCTGAAGGAGAAGAGCTTGGCCGCTTACCGTGGGGGGATCAAACGGATAGCATTCCCAGAGGGCAACGTCAAGGATTTGGTCGAAATACCACCTGAAGTCAAGGCGGGACTGGAGTTTATACCTATTAAGACCGTCGATGACGTTCTTCAGCATGCGCTGGCACACATTATCGTGCCATCCGCCGATGTGATCGAAGAAATCCAACATCTGACAGATGGACAGACGGGATAATCCCGTCCGAATCGTGCCTGGGGTTGCTGTCCGGCACTCCGGCCTCCAAGGAAATGCAAATGCAAAGGCATCACGTCGACTGTGATGCCTTTCTTATGATGACAAATGCCAGAAGCCTTACATCACCGATTCCCGCAGGGGGCAGGTCCGGAAGCGAAAATGTAGTTCATGAGATAGACTGCGTCGCCAATGTTGCAATCACCGTCACAGTCCATGTCGCCATGATAGGGGTCGATCGGGTAGCCGCTTCCTTGGAATATGTAAAGAACCAGATAAACGACGTCAGCCACATTGATGCGGCCTGACCCGTTGACATCTCCGTAGGACGGAGTAGCTTCCGTCCTGACAATATGCGTTATGACCTCGGAATCCGACCAGTCGGCGGCGTCTGCGTAGACCAGAGTCCCCTCTCCCGTGTATGTGACGACAGTACCGCAACCGCAGGAGTCCTTGTCCGGGCTAAGGACGACGACAGTTGTCGTGTTCCGGAGCGTATCTTGTCCCCATGTCCAAGTCCAGACAGGCCAGTGCAGAGTCGGTTCGACCAGCCCCTGAAACCGAAGGAGAACGCCGGCAAGGTTTCGGCGACAGTTGGCTGTGACTTCCTTGGCGGTCGTATCCTGAACGAACGTGGCAGGGAGCGACTCGGTGTTGGCTTTGGAAATAGGCTGGGCGTCGCCCATTATGATCCTCAGCATATAAACCGCATCCCGGAGAGTCAGCTCGCTTCCGTCAGCATTGACATCACTCTGCGCGGCTTGTTGTCGCCAGTAGATCGGATTGAAGACAGACGTGCCATAGAGAAAGTACTTCAAGAACAGAAAGAGATCGGCGATTTCGTTGGGAATCCCATTCAGATTCAGGTCACCGTGAGTATCAGGCGGCGGAATGAACGATATGGATCCGTCGCGATAGTTGATGCGCCGTATCGCCCCGCTCATACAGTTCTCCGGTATGCCGTTCCAGCTTGGCAGAGTGCTTGGCGTTGGTAGCAGTACATCATAGAGTCCGTAGACGGATTTGGCGAGGAAGATGGAATCACCGTTTACGGAGACCAGTTCGTTGTTACTACAGTCCTGCCAGTAAAAAGAAAGCGGAGTGGAAGTAGAGCTCGGATGGGGTGCAACAACAAAAGTCATGTATGCGAGTATTGCGCCGTCGCCAAATGTATAACAGGTCGGATGGCTATTGGGATAATCGGCGACAGCTACCAACCTGAGCAGGTTCGAAGGACATGAGTCGGTGCAGTCGCTGTTGACAGAGGAACGATAGGTGAAATACCCCCAGCCGCAGTCGTTGAGTGCGCTTCCCGGCAGCGCTTCAGTGAGCCACAGAGTGTTAGAGTAGCCGATCAAGAAGTCAAATCCGCCAATTGTGATTGGGTCGGTCCAATCCATGAGCTCAATCCGCTGTGTGACCAACTGCCCGGTCTCACCGTCAGGCCCGTCAAAGCCGATACACGGTGTCCTTTGGGCTCGGATAGCAGTGGGGAACAAGAGCAAGGCCGTACAGACAAATAGACACACAAGCGCCAGGGATACACGCAGTCGGTGCGAAAGAAGAATGCGTTTAGACATAGATCCTCCCGTGAACAGGTGACTTTGGTTCGTCTACAACGCTAACGATGGTTCGATATGCGGCTCGGTATTACTCTTGACGGTACGACTATGACGTAACAATAACTTTGGACGAGACAAACATACCTAATCCCGTCCCCAAATGCAAGAGGTTTTTTGGTGAGCGTTAGCGGGCTTATGTAGCCCAGATTCCCAGCCACTTAGCGTTGCGGAGCCGAAACCCGCATCGGAATGCACCTCTGTCCAGCCGTTCGGTTCGTGGAACTGCGTCCTCGCCAGTCAGTTAAACACAGAGCGGAAAAGGGGGGACAGATTAGACACGTCCCGATGATAAACGAATTCTCAGAAGCACCCGTTCCGAGACGCCTTTAGTGTTTGTCGAGGGCTTTGAACTCACCAGTTTCCTCGATCAGAACCGGGTAGCCATCGACAGTGGTCGGAATTTTCTTGCCCAGTTCATCAGTTTTCTTGACTACGAATATCTTGATGCAAGGTTTGCCGTCGGACTCACCGATACCGGTACCGACTACCCCGGTCAGTGCCATCCACTGGTCCGAGTGTTGCTCCAAAACCTGCTCAATGGTCAATTGTGGCATCTTTTCTTCCTTTGCGGTCTGCCTACCAGGTCCGCACCCGCTATAAGCAGTGAGCGCAAGGAGTCCGATTTGGACACAGATAGCAAGACGAATTAGGATCGTTAGGTTCGCAACTGGAGGTTGTGTGCAGGAGTTCATATCAGAATGCCGAGGCGGGAGCGGTGTTTGCTCCCGCCTATCCAAAGTTCTTTGATTTTGCGGCTAATTGCTGCAAATTGTAGCGCTAAAGCGCGTTAGAACCAAACCGATGGGGTTCAAGACTGCCTGCCCTGTGTTCGTGCCCGCAAAAAGTAAGCCAACCGGGTTATTACCGGTTGACGTGACAACGAGGGAACCGGAATCGCCGGACTTGCAGAATGAACTGGAAGTCATTATCTGACCCACAAAACGCGCCGTACCGTAAGAGTATCCCACGTTGACGGTTACATTGATTGCACTGACCGTGCCGGTAGTCAGTGAGGTCGTCCGCCCAACTTTCATGATCGCTTGACCCACGAAGGCGGCAGTGACGGTACCGGTTGGGAAGCCATAATAACCGGAAGGTGTTGAGCAAGTGACGTCAGTAATCGTGTACTGCGCGATGGCGGCGTCAATCGTGTTGTCAGTGCCATCAAACTTGAGCGTCTGAAAATCAGAGAGTGTGGCGACCTGATCCGTGGAAAGTTTGTTGGCGCACAGTGGTTTGTTATCGTATCGACCCGGCTGTACAATCGGTTCACCGATGGCAGCAGGTCAGGCCGACGGAAAAATAATTCTTGACAGATTATAAATAAATGGACATATTAGACTCGACAGATAAGGGTTTAAATGATTCAGACATCAAACCAAGATATCCCATCAACGGTTGTGGGTCATTCTAATTCAACCTCACATGTAAGTCTGTATAAATGAAAACAAAACGCCGACAGCTACCGGCCAACAATCTCACTCTATCAGAAGGAGGAAGTGAATGAAGTGTTCATTCGCTAACGCGCGCAGCTTGCTGCTGATTACCAGCGCCGCTGTCGTACTCGTCTTAGGTCTTTGGGGATGCACCGGAACGGGCGACTCTCCCCTCTCGCCGAATTCGTCGTCCGATGTAGTCCTGAGTTTGGAGAAACCCGCGGTACGGGCTGTAGCTGCAGTTCAGGAGCTTCACACCAAACGCCTCATGGCTGACCCTGAAGTGATCGGCACCGCGGTTACCATTGATGACAACAGCCAGCCGGCCGTCATGCTCTTGGTGACCTCCCAAAGAGCCTTTGATGCGGCTCCCAAGACCCTTGATGGCGTTCCGGTCAAGGTCGTTCTGACCGACAAGATCGTCGCCATGAAGACCTCGGGCATTAGCCACACGGCTAAGCAGACGCCGCCGATTCAGCTCGGCACATCGGGCGGTTGGCGCTACGATCTTGCTAACGGCTATTGCTGCGGTGGCACCCTGGGTTCGTTGATCAATGTTGGCGGCCAACAGCGAATTCTCAGCAACTATCACGTCCTTGAGGCTGATATCGTATCTGGCGGCAACACTAGGGTTGCAACTACGGGCGACTACATTATTCAGCCGGGACTAATCGACGTCGGCTGCAACGCTGCCAACGCACAGAATGTGGCAACGTTAGTCAAGACCAGCTCGCTTCCGAACAGCAATGTCGATGCGTCCAGCGCTACTGTTATCTCCGGTATGGTGAGTTCCACTGGCGCCATCCTGGAAGTCGGCACTCTGTCTGCCTCGACCGTGGCGGCGTCGCTCAATCAGTTGGTCAAGAAAAGTGGCCGCACGACCGGTCTCACGCGCAGTTACGTCAGCGGTTTGAATGCCACAGTGAGCATTACGTATGAGAACGAGTGCGCCGGTGGCACGGCCTTCACCAAGTCGTTTACGGGCCAGATTCTCATTGCGAACTCGCGAAGCAAGTTTCTCGCTGGGGGCGACTCGGGCTCATTGCTGGCGGAGGACGTTACCACTAATCCGCGCGCGGTCGGTCTGTTATTTGCGGGCAGCACTTCAATCGCGGTTGCAAATCCGATCGGCCAAGTGCTGAGCTTCTTCGGTGCTACGATGGTTGGTAATTAGTATGTAACTATGCTCCAGCTTTCGCTTTGGAGCAACTTCTGTAGAACCTGTCCCCGGCATGCAGCCGGGGACAGGCTTTTTGTTGTCGATCGCGAGGCAAGCAGATTTCATACGGAGTTCGGATTTTGTGATCAGCGATTGTGAGAACCGTTTGCTAGGTTTGGGCCGGTGTTGTGTTGCTGTGCTGGCCTTGTTGCTCCTGAGCGCCAGCGCCTGTGGACCCCAAAAAGAAGGCAAAAAAGAAGTGACAGTTCGTGATATCAATGAGGTAATGAATAGCCATGTCGATGAACTTATGTCGATTCCCGGTGTCGTGGGCGTCGCCGTAGGTGAACTTGATGATAAAACGCCATGCATCCTGGTTCTCGTGGTTGAGGAATCAGATGAGATAAATCGCAAGGTCCCCAAGAAGCTGGAGGGACACCCAGTCCGCCTCTTTGTGAGCGGTGAAATCAGGCCGATGCGAGGAGAATGACCCGCACCTACCAGGTAACACGTCGGTCGCCGAACAAACCGTGCATTTCTTTTCTCGCGGCGAGATTAACTCGTTCGGACCAGACATCAATGGGATTGAGATCGTCGGTGAGCACCGGAACCCCCTTAACGTCTACTTGGAAACGGTTGTCCCAGGCATGCGCCCGATCGTACTCAGGGCCGAAGCGATCCATCGGGACGGGCAGTTCCCTTTCGAGAGCGAGTGTGCGGTTTGATGCCAGGAGTACCAGATTTCCGAGCTGGTCCGGTGGCTCGGCGATGGGCAGAACGATGACGTGCTTGAATTGTCGGCTTGCTGTGGCGGCTAATGACTTTACGATCACGTCGTGCCAACCTACTGCCTCGAAGTTCATGGCAAGAATTCCATCTGGTGCAAGACGTGAACGGATCAATCCGAAAGCTTCCTCAGTCACCAGATGAAAAGGGATGGAGCTACTTCCGAAAGCGTCCATGACAATGAAGTTGTATATCTTATCGTGGCCGATCAGATATTGGCGGCCGTCCATAGTATAAACCTGTGCTTCGCTTTCGGAGAGTCCAAAAAAATCGTGTGCCATGCGTGTCACAACAGGATCGATTTCAACCGCATCCACGCGCCAACCATCGCGAGCAAAGTTCTTGACTACAGATCCACCTCCAAGCCCCACGAGTAACATCTCGCCAGCCTGCCCAAAGAAGCCCTTGGCAATTTCCAGCACGTGAACGTACTGAAAATGTGATTCCCAAGTGACGGTATCGACGCCGGTGTGCATTCCTCCATCGATAATCATATAGCGGGTATCATCCAGGTCAACAACCCGTATTTCTCCGTAAGCGCTGTCCTCGGCAGCAATGAGACCGATTTTGGGATTTGCCGCCAGCTTTGGCGCCACAAGGTATAGCAGCGTTCCTGCTACGATTACGAGTAATGCCGTCAAGGAAGCGGAAGTCTTGCTTTTGCCGGCGAGGCCGATAGCGGCAGTCCCCACCAGTGCGCTGCCGATCAGGAGAAGGAGACGGAACACGCCGATACTTGGAATCAGAAAGAATCCGGTAGCAATGGCGGCGGCTACGCTTGCCAAGGTTGAGACGGCATACAAATTGCCCGCCGTTCTTCCGACGACGTTCAAGCTATTGGCCTTCAGACGAATCGCATAAGGACTCACTATCCCGAGGAGGGTTAGCGGAGGAAAGAATAAAACGACAGCCGTTATGAGAACTGCGGCTCTCAACCCCAACCCTCCGGTGATCGAGAGTATAGGTACTCGAAGCCACGGTATGGCCGCAACCCACAAGCCCGCGATGCCGATTATGATGCAAAAACGACTCAGTGTGGCACCACGGTCGGCCCACCGTCCCCCAATCGCATAACCGAGACTGAGGGCGGCGAGAGTGACACTAATCAGCGTTGACCAGAGATACAAACTGGCTCCGTAGAAGGGGGCGATGACTCGTGTACCAAGCAATTCAATTGCCAAAACAGATGCGCCGCTGACAATGACGGCCAAATATACATAGAAATTGATCATGAAGGTTCTTTCTGTTTATGTCGTCCGTCCCGGGGCTACGCAATTATCTCGATCACTGCCCGTCTCGGGTAGTGCCCAACAATACATTCTAAGTCGTTCATCCTCAAGCAGTTTTTTCGCCTGTGCTCTATTACATCTCGGAATGTCCAAATTTCGAGAGTTGAGTAACTCGAAAGCCATGTGGCCTTGGCATTCGTGCGCGGCAGATGTCAAATCCGCCGCGCTTTCAGATTAGTTCTCTATGCCAATCCCATAAACGGATACTTGAAATCCGTCGGGGGAACGAGATTCTCTTTGATTGCGCGCGGGGAGGTCCATGACCTGTAAGTGTCGGAAATGGTTGCCAGACAGGGCTGAGTAGATTAGCTTGACATGATCTCCCTCCTGTGGAGATATGACCATTTTCTGTCGGGAGTCCGTTAGGCGAACAGTCCGAGAGGACATGTGAAGAAGGCAGTTGCAACGACCGACAGAATTGCGAGGAATTATGATGGAGGTTAGATAATGAACGCACTGAAGACGACATTTTTGATGGCCCTGTTGATGGTGTTAGCCGTGTTTATCGGTTACACGATCGGCGGTAACGGGGGAATGATGATCGCCTTCGTTTTTGCCCTGGGCATGAATCTGGTTAGCTACTGGTTCTCCGACAAAATCGTGCTGAAGATGTACAAGGCAGAGGAGATTACGGAGACGGACTCGCCGCGGTTGTTCGCAGTTGTGCGTGATCTGTCGCAGCGCGCCGGTTTGCCAATGCCAAAGGTGTATCTGATACCGACCGATACGCCCAATGCTTTTGCCACCGGCCGCAATCCGGAGCACGCCGCGGTAGCCGTAACGAGAGGTATCATGAATATACTGACCGAAAACGAGTTGCGGGGTGTGCTGGGTCATGAACTGGCTCATGTCAAGCATCGGGATATTCTGATCGGCACTATTGCAGCAGTGTTTGCGGGAGCGATTTCCATGTTGGCGCACATGGCACAGTGGGCGGCGATATTTGGCGGTGGCAGATCGGACAATGAACGCGGTGGCGGTGGTCTCGGATTGCTGGCGATGGCGATCGTGGCGCCGATTGCCGCGCTGTTGATACAAATGGCGATCTCGCGGTCGCGAGAATACCTTGCCGATGAGGATGGCGCACGATTTCATGGTAACCCGCGTGATTTAGCGTCCGCATTGGCCAAGCTGCAACGCGGCGCTGAGCGGATGCCGATGCAGGCAACTCCGGCGACGGCGCACATGTTTATCGTCAATCCTTTGACCGGCAGGGGACTAATGAGCCTGTTTAGCACGCATCCGCCGATGGAAGAGAGAATCAAGCGGTTGGAAGCACTGCGCTTTTGAATTGAGAACGTTTGGCGCCATAACGCTATACAGAGTCTATTATGAGAAATTAGAGTCAGGTCGGTGAAAGCGGACCTGACTTTTCAATTGTGTTTTGTATCGGATTGGACTACGCAGAAGAACGCCCCCGAGCCGTAATCGGCTCGAGGGCGTTGGCTATCATGATGTGTCACACCCTGTCTGGGGCGTGAGTATTCAGGCTGCTATTTGCAGACTGCGCAGGGCTCCGCACCGCCGGAAAAAATGTACGCGATCAGATACACCACATCCGAGATGTCAACCATGTTGTCGCAATTGGCGTCACCGGCGAGCAATGGCGATGGTGGCAAACCGCCGGAGAAGATGTAGGCGATCAGATAGACAACGTCGGAGATGTCGACGGCACAATCGCCGGAGGCGTCGCCACAAACATAGGAAGTATAGAGCGGGTGTACGACTTTCAGAGTCAGCGCGGCTGTGTCGACTTTGGCCGGAATGCTACCATCACCCAGGGCGACCGTGAAACGGAAGTTATATTTATAGGTAGGCTTGCCGGAAATCGCACCGACCGTGCCGCCGCTGAAGTTCAGCCCGTAAGGCAATTCGCCTGATACATACGACCATGTATAGGGACCTACACCACCAGCATACTGAAGCTCCAGTTTGTAGCATTGGTTTGAGTCGGCGTCGGGGAGAATCGGACCCGGATGAATATGCACATTGCCGTCGCACCAGTCACCGACTCCGTTGGTGTCTGAATCCCATTGATCATTGTTATTGACCAGCAGGCAGTTGTCGCAAGCGTCACCGAGACTATCAGCATCGCTGTTGTCTTGCGGTGCGTTAGAAATATACTTGCAGTTGTCGTCGGCGTTCAAAATGTCGTCATTGTCGATGTCGGGATCGCAGGCGTCGCCAAGACTGTCACCATCTACATTAGACTGCGTGTGATTGGCTACGCTGGGGCAGTTGTCGCAGGCGTCACCGACGCTATCCTGATCGGAGTCAAGTTGATCCGAGTTCGCAATCAAGGGACAGTTATCAATAGAATTGGCGACTCCGTCATCATCCCAGTCGAGATCCGTCACATAATCCCATCCGATTGCATCAAACATATCAATGTCAGGAGTGCGGTAAAAATTCGGGTAAAAGGTCTCGCCAGAGCTAAAGGCCGGTTGCATAATCCCGGCCACAGAACCCTGACGGAAATGCGATGCTTGATAGGGGTCCCCATCTGACATACGATATTCAATATCAGCTCCTGCGCTCGTGAAAAGATTCGAGTTATGATCATCGGCGGGATAATTATAATCAACAAGCCGCGGCCGAACTTGGAATTCTGAAACATCGTCAGGGTTATAGTCCCCCGTTCCATCCGTGCGTTGAAACCTGTAAATGTCGAGGGAAGTGATATCGGAATTTGGATCATACCAGCTTTCTGCACGCGAGACAAATCCGAGGGCATGACCGAGTTCATGGAGTACAACCGATTGGAAGCACATCCTGTTGCTGGGAACACCGTCAGTCGGATCATAATCCCACGAGAACTCACTGCTAAACGTAATCTCAGCGCAGATACCACTAATGGAACCGATAGTGGCACCATAGTTTGCCCACGCGAAGAAACACCGGTTTTCATCAGTGACCGTCGAACTTGCACCATCATACCGTACCGGAATCGTACTCCCCGCAGGAAGATAGGTCTGAATATAATCGTCAGCATCCATACCATTAGTCAGACCCGTGCGAGTAGTAGTCCAGGAAGGTGGTGAAGCTGTATAGTAGACTGACGTCCCGCCAAGAATTCCGGGTCCAAGAACGGCAAAGTCGATGTTGATTGTGACAGTTACTGGATCAGAAAAGAGACCCTCCAAATACGCTGCTGCAGCTTCCAATGCGGTCACGGCTTCAGCTGGGACTGACGAGCCATAGTTAAAAACAATATTCAAGCTGGAAAGCGCTTCTCCGCTGACCGTCTTCTTCTTACTGTCATTCGT
>Ga0315273_10004977_pt1 | contig 16386 bp, 8 predicted proteins | sample YL17G02_0_MG_FD_205753 | JGI IMG/M metagenome (GOLD analysis project Ga0315273, IMG submission 205753) | Sediment microbial communities from Yellowstone Lake, YNP, Wyoming, USA - YL17G02_0 | ecosystem: Environmental > Aquatic > Freshwater > Lake > Sediment | place: USA: Wyoming | collected... | reverse complement strand
GTCCCGGAAATAAAGCTGCCCATCGCGGGAAAACTTTTCGGCCCGCAGGACCTCAATTTTTATGCCGAAGCCAATGTGCTCGGACTTAAAAATTACAAGACCCATTCTCCTGACAATGAATATTACAACAAGCTTAGCGAACGGATCCCTGTCACCTTCGGCATCAACGCGCCGACCAACCCTGTTTTTGCTTACGGTATTATTCCGATAGCGGTCTTTCTGTTCGGCAAAGACGATTACATGTTCAACAGGCAGGAGCACGAGCTTCAGGCGGACAGCTCTGTCGTTGATGTCCGGGTGAAGGATTTCTCAAAACGGCTGATGTGGAGCGCCGGATCGGCCGTGACTACCGGCATCATGCTGTTCCTTCAGGATAAAGTCGGCCTGAACGTGAGACCCGATGTGCTGAACTTTGAGTTTGAGTACTGGACGAACCGGTATCCGAACAGTTTTGAGAGTGTGTACTCTTATTACGCCGCGATTCCGGAAGTGAATCCTTCTGCCGCTACTTCGCAGCACAACCGGTGGCACTGGTCGGTCTATGCGTCGAAGCAGATGGCTAAATGGTTTGTCAATTTCCAGATTGCGCAGGACCATTACATTCCCTATTCGCCTGAGCTTCATAAACAGGAAACATCTGATGCTGTCGGCGCTGCCGGACTCTGGTGGTGGACGCTCAAAACCGGATTCAAGTTCTAAGATATTTTAAAAAAGTGTTGCAGTTGTTTTGTATTTGTTGTATAATTATATATGTAAGGGGAGGAGACTCTTCTTTATTGATCTGAAACGCTTAAACGCATTTAAACTAAAAACCGGGGAGGAAGGGAGTCGTTATGAAAAAATTTAAAGTGGTACTGCTGTTTTCGGCGATTGTTGTTTTTTTGTCCGTCAGCTCGCTGCTTGCGTATGATATTGCAGGAGGGCAACACTGCAATTACGAAGTTGCTGTGGCCCACCTTGATACGCACTGGCAGTGGACGCGGACCACTACCTACAACACGTATATGCCTAATACGCTCCATCAGAACTTCACGCTGTTCAGGACGTATCCGCGCTACAAGTTCAGCTTTTGCGGCGCCTTTCGCTACTGGATTGCCGAGCAGTACGGCCAGCTCTCTCACGGCACTACGTCATTCGTGAATTACGACTGGGACACGCTGAAGAAATATATTGCCAGCGGCCAGTGGTGCCTGTCGGGAAGCTGGATCGATGAGATAGACCCGAACATGCCGTGCGCGGAAGCCATGTGCCGCAGCTTTCTCTATGGCCAGGGCTATTATCTGGACAAGTTCAACAAAAGGAGTTACGATATTTATCTGCCGGACTGCTTCGGATTCAGCTATGTTCTTCCCACGCTTTCCAGACATTTCGGCGTAGTCGGATTTTCCTCCCAGAAGTTTGATCTCTGGGGAGGATGGTTTTCGATATCTACTGCCCGGTCTATTATGAAATGGACAGGACCTGACGGGAGCCATATTTTTGCCGCAAATAAATGCAGCGCCTACAGCGGCAGCTTGGAGGCAAATACGACAAATGGAAATGCGGTATACGCACAAACCGGAAACCGTTTGTGGATCGCTTATGATTATTACGGGGTCGGCGATCAGGGAGGAGCCCCGGCGGCGAGTGATGTCCAGACACTTTGCAACTATCCCGGCGGGATGACCGGCACCACCTATAGTTTCCCGGCTGCGTCCGACTCGCTTTTCAAGACCCTCGACAGCCTTGAGAGAAACGGGGATGCTGGTGTCAACCTGCTCTCCAATTACGACGGCGAGCTGGTCATGCAGACACACGGCACCGGCTGCTACACCTCACGCGGCGATATCAAGGTCCGGTACCGTAATATGGAGCTCGGCGGGCTGTCGTGCGAACCCGCGGCCGCGATTGCGAACAAAATAGCAGGTGCTGTCTACCCGAAGGCCGCGATCTGGCGCGCCTGGTTTAAAGGCATTGATCACGCTTTCCATGATGACCTTACCGGGACCAGTATTGTTGCTGCCTATACGAACAACTGGGATGGCACTCTTCCCGACCTGGATTCACAGATAGTTAACTTCAACCTGGTGCGTACCGATGCGAATACCGCGGTTGCAGCGGTCCTCAATACGCAGGTAACATCCGGAGTTCCGGTGGTGGTCTATAACCCGATCGGACAGGACCGCCGGGATATTGCTCAGGTGACGGTAACATTATCCACCACGGCACCGTTTGTGAAGGTGCTTAATCCCTCCGATATCGAAGTCCCGTCGCAGATCATAAGCGGAGCGGGCACCACAACGCCGACCATTCTGTTCGTTGCGGAGGTGCCTGCAACAGGGTATGCGGTATATAATGTGCAGCCGGCAAACGCCTACAGCGGTCCTGCGACCGGGGTGAGCGTTGACGGAGCCGCATGGACCATGACGAACGACTACTACACGGTCTCGATAGATGCCACCGGCGATATAAGCCAGATCGTTGACCGGAAGAACGGTAACCGGAACCTTCTGCAGAGCGCCTGCAGGTGGCAGCTCCGGGCGGACAACTCTTCAAGCTGGCCGAACTGGGAAGTGCTCCGCGGCGATGTCCAGTCCACCACCATCACGAATGTCAGCACCGGGCCGATACTGACGGTGGTTGAAAGCGGGCCGGTCCGCGTCACCATAGGGGTTACCAGAAATCAACTCAGCTCTACGTATACGCATTACTACCGGCTCTGTGCAGACAGTTCCGGCCACAGGATAGTGGTTGATAACACGGTCAACTGGGTCGCGGCCTCGAGGGGCAGAATGCTCAAGGCGGCGTTCTTTTTTACCGCGTCTAACGACAGCGCCACCTACAGCGTCGGCGTCGGCACCATCAACCGTCCCAACTACAATATTGACAATCGCTATGAAGTCCCGTCACAGAACTGGGCGACGATAGTCAATTCCGACGGTACCTTCGGCGTCGCGGTCATGAACCATTTCAAATACGGGTGGAGCAAGCCGGCGAACAATACGCTGAACAATACGCTGATCCACTCGCCGTCAAGCTCCAGCTATGGCTGCGACGGCGATATACGCACGCACGCTTTCTCGTATGCGATCTACGGATACGCCGGAAACTGGCGCAATGGCGTGGAGAACCAGTCGCAGCTGTTCCAGCTGCCGCTGGTCACGTTACAGACCACTGCCCATGCCACGACCTTACCGTTGCTGCCGAACAACGGCAAGACTTACTCCCTTGTCCGGGTGAGCGATCCCACAAAGGCGCAGATTTTAGCGGTAAAGAAAGCGGAACGGGGTGATACGACAGGGAGCAACAAGTATATAGTGCGCGTCAAGGAAATCGCGGCCGGGACTTCAACGGTTACCCTGATTTTCGGCAACCAGGTTTTAGCTGCGCTGTCGACGAACGGCATGGAGGAGGAAGCGGGCGCAACTACGCTGACACCGTCAGGGAATCAGTTCAACTTCAGCATCGGGAAGTACCAGATAAAGACCCTCAAGGTCACCTTGGGGGGCCTTATGAGCGGGGTTGACCGGAAATGGGGCCCGTCCGGGAAAATCCCCTCGTTTGATGACATGGCGTTCCAGGTTGTCCTCTCGAAAGGCGGCATCAGGAGCAGTGCAAAGTTCCTGCTTAATGCTTCGGAAAAGGTCCGTAATGTGTCTATAGTAAACCTTTCGGGCCGTCTTGTCCGTACCCTGCATGACGGTTCCATACCTCTTGCCGCAACATCGCATATTGAATGGGATGGCTGCGATAACGGAGGCGGTATTGCTCCGAACGGTGTTTACGTTGTCAATGTCGTCACCGACCGTGCTCAGAAACACGGGGTGCTGCGCGCCATGAAATAGTAAGGCGAAGGGACCGATAGAATGGGTGCGGAAAAAACACCGCACCCTTTTTTATTGTACTGTAGCCGGTTTGTATGCCGCCAGCCGTTTCCAGCTAACCCGCTTGCCTGAAAGGCCCAATGCGGAATTTGACGGTATACTGTATTTTTTTTATGTCCGGGCTGTGCGGACTTGTGTACGAAGTGCTGTGGGTCAGAACGCTCGGTCTCGTTCTCGGCGTTACGGTCTATGCCATCAGCATCGTGCTTGCTTCGTATATGGCGGGACTTGCCGCCGGCAGCTGGTTTTTAGGCCGCGCTGCTGACCGCAAAGCAGGAAATGCGCTTTACTGGTATGGACTGCTGGAAATACTGATCGCGCTGAGCGGCCTGCTCGCCACTTTTGTATTTATCAGCATGTCCAGGCCCCACGGGCTTACGCTCCCGCAGCCCGCGGCCTATGGCGTGGCGGGCATTCTTCTTTTCATCCCCACGTTTTTCATGGGCGGGACCCTGCCGGTGTTAAGCCGGTTTTTTATTTCCGATGCGGCACAAAGCGGACGGTCCGCCGGCCTCCTGTACGGGCTCAATACCCTTGGCGCAGTGACCGGCTGTTTTCTGGCCGGATTTCTATTAGTAAAGGCTATGGGCGTGCAGAACGCGGCCCTTACCGCGCTGCTCGTGAATTTTTGTATCGGTGCCGCGGCCATCGCAATGGGTTTCCGGAAAGAAACATCCGCCCCCGCAGAAACGCCGCCGGCCTGTAACGATCTTCTTCGCAAAGATTTCCTTGTGCCGCTCCTCATCATATACGGGATTTCCGGTTTCTGCTCGCTCGGCTACGAAGTGCTCTGGACGCGTGCGCTCCTTTTCAATCTGGGCAACGACACCTATGCGTTCAGCCTGATGCTGGCCGTGTTCCTGCTCGGTATCGGCCTCGGGAGCGCGGTCGTATCACGTTTTGTAAATCGGATCGCGAACGTCACGGCCTTTTTCGGCCTTCTGCAGGTTCTGGTCGGCGTGGCTGTTTTCTCCGGGACCGACCTGCTGTACCATATGGACGTCATCGTTGACTGGGTCTGGCAGCACACCGGGAAGAGCTGGCCTGCCGCGGTGTTCGCGCGGTTTTCCGGCGCCGCGCTTGTCATGCTGGTGCCGGCCGCGCTTATCGGCGCGCTATTTCCTATTGTAAACAGAATCCGCGCTACGCGCGCTACGCGCGCTTCGCGCGCTTCGAAAAAGGGCGGGGCCGGCCGGATCATCGGCGCGGTTTACGGGGCAAATACGCTCGGCGCCATTGTCGGCTCCCTGTGCGCCGGATTCATGCTGATCCCGCTCATGGGAATCACGAAAAGTATCCTCTTTCTTGCGGTCCTGAACGTTCTGCTCGGCGTTGTGAGCTTTATTTATCAACCGAAAAGGGCTTATTTTATCGCCGGCCTCGCCGTTTTCTGCCTGCTGCTGCCCGCGACCCGCATCTACACCTCCCGCCAGCCGTTTCCGATGCAGGCGGCCGGTCTTGAGCAGGCAGGTCAGGGAGAACTGGTCTATTACAAGGAGGGGGCCACGGCGAGCGTGGCCCTCGTAAAGGCCGCCGACTCCACCACTATGCTCAGCATCAACGGCGTTTACACCGCCTATACCAGCGTTGAAGACCTGCAGGTGCACTTCCTGCTCGGATATCTGCCGTATTTTCTGTGCCCTGAGCCCTCAGATGCGCTCGTCATAGGCCTCGGACTCGGCGTTACCGCAGCTTCGCTCCATTCGGCCGGAATGAGCGTTGACTGCGTGGAGCTGGCAAAGGAGGAGATCGGCGCGGCCCCGTACCTCAGCCGTTACAACGACACCATTCTCGGTAAAAAGGGTTTTTCGCTCATTATCGGCGACGGCAGGCACTATCTGCGCACCGTAAAAAAACGGTACGACATTATTACTTCCAATGCGGTGCATGTACGGCTGAGCCCATATCTTTACACCAAAGAATTCTACGAGCTGTGCAGGGCGCGTCTCACGCCGCGCGGCGTTGTCTGTCAGTGGCTGCCGTCCAACAACATGCCGGAACGGGAGTTCAAACAGCTCATCCGCGCCTTTCAGACGGTGTTTCCGCACACGTCGGTCTGGTATGTCAATCCCGGGCATTATCTGCTTATCGGGACAGCGGAGGCCCCGGCTTTGGATTATCAGCGCTTTTCGGGTCGCTGTCTCGGGCCTGCCGTGCAGAAAAAACTCTCCACCGTCTATCTCAACAACCCCCTCGTTGTCGTCAGTTTGCTGATACTCGACGAAAAAGAATGCAGGACCTATACCGGCGATCTGGCGCCGCACAGCGACGACAGGCCCTGCGCGGAATTCGTGCGTGTCATTGAAACGCGGAAAGGCAGCGATGTGGTACAATTCCCGACCGCGCTCACGGCTGATGCGGGTTCGATCATCGTGCATAAAAGCGATTCGCTGTCGCGCGTGTTCGGGTCTGTCGCAGCTTCTGTCGCGCACAGCCGCAGCGGAGAGTCTGCGGAGTGGTTCGGCCGTTTCGACGAGGCGGTTGCGGAATATAAACAAGCGCTGTCCCTTTTCCCCGCCGACAACCGGACCCGATACCTTCTTGAAAATGTTTCAGCAAGGCTCAAGATTACGTACCTTACTATGGCCAATAATCTGATGCAGCAGAAGGTATTGAACGAGGCCCTCTCTGTTCTGCGGAAAGCGCTTGCCGTCGACTCTCTTTTCGCCCCGGCGTACACCCATATGGGGATTCTATATGAGATGCGCTCCCTGCCCGATTCCGCAATTTACTTTTTTAAAAAAGCGATTACATTGGACGGCCGCGACGCCGCGCCTTATGTCCATCTCGGCTCGCTGTACAGCGACCGCGGAGAGTTCGTCAAGGCGCTCGAGGTCTTTCTGAAAGCCGTCGCGGTGGATCCCCGCTGCGCCGAGGCGTGGTTCGGCATGGGCTATTCCTGTTCCTATATGGGCGAACGAGCGCGCGGTAAAAGTGCTTTTGAGACGGCGTTCAAGCTTGGCCTTTCCGGGGAGTACCGGAAGATGGCCGAAGAGATAATGCAGCAGCGCTGAAAAACAGATCAAATAATTTTTCTCTGCGGAAGAGGTCCCCGCTATCGAGCGGCAGCCAGCCGGTCCGTCATGTCTGAAACGTTGCCGGGGACGTCCCTCCGGTAATACACAAAACCATATTCAGAAGCCAGCCTCACAAGGCCGAGCGCAGAATCGTCACATTGTTTTGACTGCGTGATCTTGGCCACAAAATAGGCGGGCTTGTCGATCGGGCCGCGCAACAGCCATTCCTTGTCGTAAGAGAGCGGATTGTTTCCTGACGGCCCCCTGCGGCTGTAAAAGAGGTCAACGTAACTTTTAAAAAGCGCCCGCACATAAACGTCTCCGCCCGCGTGCGCTTTATAAAAAGCGATCGGCCCGCCCTGCGAATACAGCTCGATTTTCGGTGCGAAAATATACATAAATAAAAAAAGACACAGCGCGCTCGAGCCGAAAAGTCCCGCGGCGCCGGCAAGGGGCCGCCTTTTCCCGAAGAGGAAAAGGGATACTGCTAACGCGCAGGCGTACCCGATGCCGAGCAGGAATTCAAAGCCTGACCAGTGCACCGGCCGCTCAAGGCACGCGACAGCGAACCTGTCGCGGATGAACGGAACGACCCACTCTTTGTGAATAATAATGACCGGGAACAGGGTTATGACAATGCACACGAAAGACGCGAACAACGAAAGGCTTATAAAAAACGGCCGCGAAAGCGTTCGTTTTCCCTGAATGACGTTCCACAGGAAAAGGGCGGCGAGATAGGTTACGGGGAAGTAGGCGAGCGAGGAGTACAACACGGTCTTGGTTTTGACGATTGAGAATAGCACGAGCACCACCCAGAAAAGGACGACCATGAGGCGGCTGAACTGCCGCTGCGTATCGATGTCCCCCGATCTTTTTGTAAATGAGAACAGTGCAAAAAACGACGCCGGGAAACAGCCGGCAAAGAGCACCAGAAAATGAAAATAAATAGGCCCGCCGTGGCCCGATTCATTGGTGCTGAAAAGCGTGACCTGATACGCAATGAAATGCTTTACGAAATCAGTGCCGTGCGCGAGCGTTTCCACGCCGAAAAAAACGGCCGCAACCGCGGCAGTGCACGCGAAAAATACCGCCGCATCCCCAACGCTGATAAGCCGCCTGAAACGGATGGTCACCCAGTAAACGAGTGCTGCCAGAACGATGACCAGCATGGCCACCGGTCCCTTGGCGAGTGTGGCCATGCCAATGCTGAGTCCGGCGAGCGCATAAAAGACGGCGCGCGATTTACCGTCTGCGGTCATAAAAGCTTTAGCGGCAAGGGTGAGCCCGGAAAAAATCAGAAGATTGAACACGGGGTCGATGACGCCGGACTTGAAGAACAGATGCGGCAGGAACGACCCTAAAAAAGCCAAGGTCCACAGGAGCCCGAACACGGCGTTGAAAAGACGGCTGCCGATTGTAAATACGACGGCAAGGGTTGCGACCCCGCACGCGGCATTCACAAAACGGGCAGCGAACTCGTTCACGCCGAACGTTTTCATGGCGATTGCCTGCAGCCAGAAAAAGAGCGGCGGTTTCTGGTAGAAGGGCTGGTAGTCTATGGTGACCCTGAGCCAGTCGCCGCGCTCGAGCATCTCGCGCGACGCTTCGGCGAAATTTGCTTCGTCCCAGTCGAAGAGGTGCACCCTGCCGAGGCCCGGAATAAAAAACAGTGCGCCCAGAAGAACGAGCGCAATGAGGATACGCACCTTTTTTCCGGCATACCGCGGCACCAGCGGTCCGTGGTCGGGGCTGTCCATCATACCGGGTCGTTGATACCTGAGAGGGCGATTTTTCCCGCCGCGCGGTGGTGGGCCATCGCCACCTTGAGGAACGCGGTTTTGTCGGGCATCGAGGCGCCGTCAAATCCGGAAATCGAGATGGCGAGCGTGAGGTGGGCGGAACTGGGGCCTTCGGAGAAGAGGTGATCCGACAGTTCGCGCCTAAGCCGCTCAACGAGGGGGTAGGTGTTCGATTCGGGCGTCATCGGAAGCATGACGAACGCGATGCTTTCGGTGGAACTTGACGGGAGGCCGATCATGTCGATGTCCCGCATTATGCCTTTAAGCGTCAACAGGAGCGCCTTTGTAAAGCGAGGCCGCTCGTCGGCGGTGAGCGGACGCGGGCCGCCGTTGTCGCGCACCCGTAAAATCGAGACAATGAGCATGGAAAACGGATTGCGGTACCGGAGGCTGAGCTTGCATTCGCGATCGAGAAAGTACATGGTGGCGCTTGACGAAAGCACACCCCGCGGAAGTTCCATCTGCTGTGAGGCTGCCATGACCTTCTGCGAGGCCTGGTGCAGCACCTCCTGTATCTGGTCGGGCGTCAGGCCCTTCTGCTGAAAAATCGCGGAGAGGGTATCGCGGTGCGTGTCGATTTCCACTGCCTGCTGAACGGTGCCGGCAATGAGCTTGGCGAGTACGCCGATATCAAGGTCGGGCTGCGACGAGAGTGTTTTCTTGAGCCATTCGGTTTTTGTCGTATCAAGGACGAACGGCAGCCGTTCCGCGAGGCGTCCGGTGAGCACGGTGAGCACCGACTGCTCCACGCCCTGTTTCTTCAGTGCTTCAAGCAGGTTCGACTCCATCTTTTGAAGAACGCCCCCGAGCTGCTTGCCGCTTTCGGGGTTCGAGGTATCGGCACCGGTTACCGCCATCTGCTGGCTGACCTTCTCGATATAATCGGTGAGCAGCTGCTCAAAGCCGGCTTCGCCGGCCGCGCCGCTCCGCCGGAGCTCGGAGGAGAGGATCATGAGCCGCGCCGCGTCGGCCGGGCGTTTCCTGATCTCCTCGATGACCTCGTCCGGAGATACGCCCATTTCACGCGTGGCCGCAGCGAGGTTTGCCAGCACGTCGTCGCCTTCAAGTTCGTGACGCAGCTCATTGACAAGCTCGATATATTTTACAAAGGGCATTCCGGCGGTCGTCAGCTCCTCCTTGAGCCTCGGCAGGAGCGCTCTGAGCTCGCGGTGGTCGGGCAGCATGCGCCGGAGGATCTGGGCGAGACGTTTCACCGAGACTTCACCCGCCTTGTATTCCTCGCGAATAAGGGTGACGATGGTGTCGTGAGAAAGTTTTTCGATCTCGCTGACCACCGCCTCCATGTTCTGGTCATCGAGGCCGGCGGTCTTGAAATCAGTAATGTGTCCCATGCACTCTTCGCGCAGGGCAAGCACCGCCTCCATGAGGTCGCTGGATTTCGCCTGCCCGCTCGCCACCGCCCGCCGGATCTGGCTGCCCAGCATCGCCACATTGGAAACAACGGTGTTCGGCTGCGGTGGGGCGCCGTTCGGCGCCGTGTAAAACAGAGATCCTGCCACCGCCTTCGGGTCGCGCAGCATATTGGCGAGAGAAACAGAATCCGACGGCTTCGCGCCGCCGGTAACGCCCGGCGGAAGGATGGTGCTTCCCGGCGGGGCAAAGGTGCTGCCTGCCGGTGCGAAGATGCTTCCCGCGGGAACAACGGTGCTGCCCGACGGCAGTCTCATGCCGGTGTCGCCGGGCGAGACAGCCATTCCCTTCTGTATGACCTCTTCATCCGCGGTCATTTTTCGATACACGACGTAGTTCAGCCGGAACCCTTTCACGCGCCGTTTCGCCAGCTCGCTTTTCATTGCCTCGATGTTGGGGAATTTTTTGGCGTCCGCGGTGACTTCAAGAAAAACGGTTAGTGTGTCTTCAATAAGCCCGCGTTCAAAGGACAGCGACTGGATCCCGACCTTGTTGAAATGGGCGGCGAGCTTTTTCGCGTTGACGACTTTGTCGATGTTCGTCCCCTCGAGGAGGATCGACTCGCGTTCAATGGATAGGGTGATAAGCGGGGCTTTTTCGAGCGACAGCGCCAGCACCGTGAAAAACGGCTTTAAGCTGTCAACAGTCATCTGGTGCGTGACGCCGTACATCATCGCGTGGCCGAACACCTTGTTGAACTGCCGGGCAATGGTTTCGATGTCTTTTTTGACAAGAGCTGGTCCCGCATTCATCGTTGGCCGCCCCTCATGCCGCCGTTCCGGCGTTGCGGAAGAAGTCAAGGTCGTTTTTGAAGGCGCGGCAGTCCTGGTAGCGCTCTTCGCGCCGCGGTGCCACGGACTTCATAATTATCCGTTCCAGCCGGTCGCTTATAAGCGGCGAAACCTGCCGCGGCGTTTTTGAGAAAAAGGAGCCCGGGTCTCTTTGTTTACAAACAATAATTGCGGTGGAGGTGTCGGGGTTGGTGGGCAGTATGCCCACGGCCATTTCGAAGAGGATGACGCCCATGGAATAAATATCGGACCGCTTGTCCGTCTCGTACCCCATGGCCTGCTCCGGCGACATATAGAGCGGCGACCCCACCACCTTGCCTTCGGACTTGTATTCGGCCGCCATGACCCGCGCTATGCCGAAATCCATGAGGTAGGGCCGGCCGTGACGCCGGTCGATGATGATGTTCGAGGGCTTTACGTCCTGGTGAACCACGCCTTCATCATGCGCGTAGGCCAGCGCGTCAAGCACGGAGCCCAGCAATTCCGCCGTTTCATGGAGAGGGATCAACCGTTTCGACGGGACCGGGTGGTTGAGCCGGCCCTTGATGATGGTGCGCAGGTTATCGCCTTCGATGAGCTGCATCACCTGAAAGAAACAGTTTTCGTTTTCGCCCATCTCGAAGATGGGCACGATGTTCGGGTGCGCGAGCACAGCCACGGTTTCCGCCTCGTCGCGGAACAGCTCCCAGGTGCTTGCGTCATGGGTGATGGATTTGGGGAGGATTTTTACGGCGACCTGGCGCTTGAGCGTTTTCTGATACCCGAGAAGCACGATGCCCATGGCGCCGCGGCCGATCTCCTTCACGATCGTGACGTTGCCGAATTCCTTGCCGATATAATTAGCGGTGTTGATGGTGCGTACGTTCATGCTATCACTCGCGCCCTGTTGCCAGCGTGGTAATGACTATCCGGTTTTCCGGCCCCGCCTGATCCTATAAAATAAAATGCACAGGGAGAGGTGAGGCTAAAAATCAATCGCCGCGCGAATCGATCACCGGTGCGGAAAGTGCCTGCTGGCCGGTTTCGGTTCCACAATTCTCCGACGCCGGGGTCACTTTCCGCAGATACTCCTCGTAGCGGGAGTAAAATCCGTCCGGTGACCTGACGCCCGCCTTTTTTAAAAGCCCGGCGGTGATGAACTTGTGAAGCGTTTTGCCGTCGCGCGCACCCGTGTATTTCTGGCTGCATTCGCCGATACAGGCAACGGTAAGGTCTTTGACATCAGGCAGTGTGTCGCCGGAAAAGGCGGCACAATTGACGCGGATGACCGCGTTCCACAGGCCGTAATTGGTCTTTGCGGGGCTTTTGGGCGGCGCGTCGAACGGCTTGATGCAGTCGTCGGAAGTGCCGCTCTTTGCGAAGTTCGACGGAGGATCGCGAAGCATCAAGGCCTCAAAGCGATAGGCGTCGTCCGCGGCGGTCGAGTCCGGGGCCGCACTGTCCTGCGGCGGGAGCGCGATGTCGAAATCCTTGAGGCCGTCATAGGCATTGGACACGAGCCGTTTGTGCATGCCGAGCCAGGACGGACGGCAATTATTGACATCCGCAAAAGGATGGCAGCGCCGGACCGTGTCGGCAATGACTACGGTGTCGCCGTTCAGGACTATTGACCGTACGACGAGAGACGGGTGTTCGGCCGGCCGCTCCACGAGGTCATTGTTGTACAGAATGTTGAAAAGGTGCATCTGCTCATAGAGCGACAGTTCAAGCGTGCCGAGCGCGGCCGAATACATGCTGTCCGAGGCGAGAGCGCGGTCGCCGGCTGCGGCAATTGAATCCACGTTGACGCCGGCCGCCCGCACCAGCTCCTTATACGCGCGCACGCCGGTCATGTAGTTGAGTCGCAGAGAGTCCCTGATGCGCGAAAACGCGCCGATGCGGTAGCAGAACTGGACAAGCGGAAAGGCTTCGGCGGCAACATCGCCGCTTCCGTCGAAGAGTCTGCGGTTGAGGCGGTAGGCGGTCTCCACGCCCAGAATGTTGTTCGACGTGGCGAGAAGGTCGAAAATATACTGGCACCCCTCAAAAACGTTGAAATGGTTGTGGACGGCGTACCCTCTGCCCCGCACCGCGCTTTCGAGAAAAACGACGCCGGTCGGCCTGCCTTTCCTGCAGTCGAACGTCCGTTTCCACGGCACGTTGTCAACGACCTCGACGCTGTCGTTCCACTTGCCGTAGGGGAAAAAGTTTCCCAGGTCGAAGTTCAGGGCGTTCAAAATCGGTTTTGCGGTCGAGGAGCCGTTCGGCGTCCGGTTGCGCAGCAGGCACGCAAGCCGCGAGCCGAGCCGGTCTTTGGAATAATATGCTAAAAGTTTTCCGGTGCGGGAGTCCATGATGCTGTAAGCGTAATACTGGCCGCTCACCACGGACGTTTTGCGGTGCAGGGTCGACACGCTGCGGGAATAACGGTCCGGCCCCGTCTTTTTATAGGTGATCGTGACAAAGACGCTGTCGCCGGGATTGAGACTTGTCACGTCGGCCGACGATGGTTCTTTTATGTCAAAAGGTTCCTTCAGCACCCGCACGGCGTGGACGGTGTCTTCAGGCGGGGACTTGCGCGTTACGGCGGAATCACTCATCGCGACGCAGCGCTCTTCGGTGATCGTCGTGTCCGGGCCGTACCCGCGGCCGTTGACGAGCGTTTCAAGCGCTTTCTGGAGCGGTGCGTCGATGGTCAGCGAGATCTTCAGGTTTCCTTTTTTTCGAATGAGCGACGCGGGATCGATGAGGTCCATCGGGGAGACCTGTTCTTCTGAAAAACCGTTCCGGCGGAGTGTTAAGAGCCAGAACTCGTTCGCCAGGTCGACGAGCGAGCCGTACACCGCGTCCACCCGTTTGGGCCGGGTAAAGGTGAGGGTGTCGATCTGCGCAAGGACCTCCTGCTGTTTCTGCGCGTTCCACGAGAGCGCTTTTCCCATGCGCGGCATGTCGAGCCGGCACTGGGCGGTTATTTTTTTTCTGACGTTGCGTCCCCACTTGACCATGCGGGAGAGGTAGACGCACTGCGCGTCGCTGAGCCGCGAAAGCTCCCTGTTAAAAAGGCCGGCGGCTATGTCTTTATAGCCCACAAGGCCGTAGTCGCTCGTCACGCAGTGGTTGCAGTAAACTTCCAGAATGTCGTCAGGGCCGTACCTCCTCCGAAGCGCCGCCGCGAGACGGAGTTCCCGCAGTTTCCGGTCTATGGAGCGTGACACATGGCGCCGGCCGGTCGCGTCGAGACGGGAGATGAAGAGCTTTGCCGTCTGCTGGGTGATCGTCGAGGTGCCGCGCATGGGCTGTAGGCGAAACGTAAGAACGGAATTCAGCACGGCGCGAACCGCCGCGCGCACGAAACTGCCGAATTCAAAACCAAGGCCGTTTGTCCGGAAGGTCTTGTCTTCCGCGGCGATGAGGGCCGCGAGAAGGACCGGAGGAAAATCACTTATCCGGGCGCGGGAGTGGTCGGTCCTGATGACCGCCAGCGGCAGCCCGCTGCGGTCCGTGATCTCGATGGTATTGGAATAGGTCCGGATTTCCCGCAGCCGCTCGATGATGGAGAGCGAGGGATAGGTGGAAAGCTCTATGCCGTCGACGATGCGGACACGGCCTGCGGTGTCCGCGGAGTCCGGCTGGACGAAGCGGTGCGCCTCTTTCTCCATGGTCTGGCCTGCGAGAACGTCCTGCCATCCCGCGCCGAACTCCTTTGAAAGCAGGCCGCGTTTTTCCAGGTCAACGAGCCGTTTTCCCCATTCGTCAAAGTATTGTGTCACGCAGTAATTGGACAAAAGATAAACAGGATACGCTCCCGCAATAATTACCCCGCAAACAATCAGGGCGGCGACCAGGAGTTTTTTTGTCTGGAATTTGTTCATTAGGCGAAAAATTATTCCGGCATTACTTCTTTACTGCAATCATTTTTTTAATCATTCCCACATTGGGGACCACATAATCGGCGACCGAAAGCAGAGTAAAGACGGCCGGGATCACCATGATCCAGAAGCCGGGGTGGAATCCCCACAGCCGCAAAGGCATCCAGGGAACATGGTACAACTGCAGCGCGACCACGATAAGGACGCCGAACGTGCCCATTCCCTGCAGCACCGCCTTGAGCTTGCCTGACTGCCGCGCGGCGAGCACGAGCCCGCCTGAAGCGCAGATGATACGGAGCAGCTGCAGAAACGCGTCGCGGTAGAAAAAAACGAGGTACAGCCACCAAGGGATGATGCCGGCGACCATGAACGAGATGAAAATGGTCTGGCGCGAAAGGCTGTCCGCCACCGGATCGAGCACCTTGCCGAAATCAGTGACCTGGTTGCGCGCGCGGGCAATGCGGCCGTCAAGCATGTCCGTGATTTCAATGAGGAGCGCGAGCAGCGCGCAGACCCAGATCCACGCGGCGGGATGCGCGCCGACAGACCCGGTAATGAAAAACCAGGCGAATACCGGCGCAATAAAGACGCGCGATATGGTTACGATTATGGCACAATTCATTTCGTTCCCGCTTCGGTCAACAGAGAAAATTGCATTTGCCTTCGTAAAAACACAATAAAATATGATTATACGTGAAAGCGGAAACGCCTCGTTTGGCGGCTGCGGCTCAATTATTTTTACTCTCTGACGCACGATAAGGAGCTGTCCCTATGCTTCAGACACTGCTGTTTCCCTTCAGGTTTCTATATTTTATCATACTGACCATCATTAGAATCATCGGCTTCTTTTTCGGCTTGAGTTTCAAAACCGCGCGTTTCATGGCCGGCGGCATTTTCGCGGTAGGCATTGGTGTTCTCATCGGGCTGTTTTTAGGCCGGAAATTCGGCGGCAAAGAGCCGCAGTCGGGCAGGAAGAGCGGCCTGACGCCTTAAAAAGCGCCGGTAATTTTATTGCCTGCAACAAGAGGGAAAGATAAGGGGCGGTCATAATGAAACTCTCTGTTTCCCGGCATCCGGGTCTTCCGACCCGTCTTTCGACCCGTCTTATGCTCCTGACAGAGGAAGAGGCGGATAAAAAAGGCGGGCGCGTAGCCGATTTTTCAGGAGAGGCCGGCGAGGTCATTGTCCATTACAATAAAGAAACAGCCGATATTTACTGCGGGCTCGGTGGAAAAAAAGAGTGCACGCCCGCCGCGGTGAGGGCCGCCGCGGCAAAGGGAATACGGAAGGCGCTCGAACTCAAGCGCGTAAAGGTCTCGTTCATCGTTCCTTCGGAGTGGCGGGCCGGCATCGAAGGCGCACTGCTCGGCGCCTACGGTTTTGTCAAATACAAGAGCGAAAAGCCCGCGGTACTTGCCGCGCTCGAATGCGTGGGCCATGGCTTTTCACTACGGCAGGTGCGCGCCGTCGAAGCCGTGTGCTCAGCGGTTTTCTATGCCCGCGACCTGGTCAATGAAAACGCCTCAGTCGTAACGCCGCAGCGGCTCGCGCAGGAGGCTCGCGCGCTGGCCCCGCGCGCGAGCCAGCGGTGTACCGTACATGACGAAAAAGATATTTCGGCCGCAGGCCACCGGCGG
>Ga0315273_10004976_pt1 | contig 16387 bp, 17 predicted proteins | sample YL17G02_0_MG_FD_205753 | JGI IMG/M metagenome (GOLD analysis project Ga0315273, IMG submission 205753) | Sediment microbial communities from Yellowstone Lake, YNP, Wyoming, USA - YL17G02_0 | ecosystem: Environmental > Aquatic > Freshwater > Lake > Sediment | place: USA: Wyoming | collected... | reverse complement strand
CGTCGCGTCGCGCGTTCCCTTCGCCAACGTCACCGCCAGGTAGATCGTCTTCGCAGCACCCGTGTTCGCGAAGGTGATGCTCTCGACCGCCCCGTTGGTCGTGCTGCGTGCAAGCCTGTCCTTGCCGGGGCTCCGCTCCAGCACGCTCGTCGTCGCGGGGCCCCAGAGCCCGAGGTCGACGGCGGGAGCGGCTGTCGTCTTGACCGTGATGCTGCCGTTCCTGGGAACAAAGACGCGGTAGACGTCGCGCGGATCCTCTGCCGCTGCGAGTCGTGCGAGGAGCTTCGTCGACGGCTTCGCGCGCGAGGTCAACGGCGGGATGCCGTTGTCGTACGTCGCGCCCGGCTTGACGTAGTCGACATCCTCATTCGGCTCGAGCGGATCGCGGACGGGGGCCGTGTAGGTGAGCGCGGACGGGAGGTTGAGGAGGCCGTAGCCGCTCTCGTCATCGCGGCCCGGTGTCTCGATGTCCGTCGCCGAGCGGCGCATCACCTCGAACATCTGGCTGGCATCGAGGTCTGTCCGCACCGTCCACACCCACCCGGCTGCTCCCGAGACGAGAGGCGCGGCGAAGCTCGTGCCGTCTTCGGGAGCCCAGCTGTTGTCGAGCGCGGTGGCCACCGGTATGTCCTGGCCGGGCGCGGCGAGGTCGACGAAGCGAGAGCGGCTCGAGAAGGACGTCACGCGGTTCAGCGGGTCGGTTGCGGCGACGGTCAGGACATGAGGCAGGCTCGCCGGATACGTGAGCGGGTTCCCGTCATCGCCGTCGTTCCCTGCTGCGGCGACGACGAGCATCCCCTTGCGTATTGCCGTGGCGATCGCCTGCTGGATCGGGATCTCGAACTCGCTCCCGCCGAGGCTGAGGTTGATCACACCCGGCCCCTGGTCGGCGGCGGCGAGCACCCCTGCGACGATCTCGCTCGTCGCAAGTCGCGTCCCCTGCCCAAGCGCGGCGTCCCACGACTGCAGAACCGATTGCGGGTAGATCCCGACGAGGCCGACGCCGTTCACGGGTGCCCCGATCACCGAAGCGACAGCCGTCCCGTGGACGCCGCCGAGTGGTTGGGGCTGTTGCTCGTTCAGCATGACGAAGTCCGACCGGCCGACGAACTCGGGGTGGCCTACGTTGATGCCCGAGTCGATGATCGTCACAACCTTGCCACGGCCCGGCGGAGCGAGATCGGCGACGCCGACGGCCGCTCGCCACCACTCGGTCGGAACGAGCGGGTCGCTGAAGTCGGTCACGCTCAACGTCCCGGCAGTCCGATCGGGCATCGTGAAGCGCACGGCGTTGCAGGCCCGGATCCGGGGCAGCACCCTTGCCGCGGCTTCGGCGTCGAGCCGATAGAGGCGCAGCGTGCTCGAGACCTGGTGTGCCCCGGCTTGCCGGAGGACGCCGGCAGCGTCGCAGGCCGTCGTCGGCCGGAGCTCGACCAGCGTCCGCCCGGCTCGAGCAGCCGCCGCGGGGGTGTGGACGAGGACAGCGGACGCGAGCGCCGCCAGCGCCGCGAACAACACACCCGCTGCAGCCCAGAGCACCCGCGATCTCGGCGCGATCGCCGTACGACGGGAGCTCAGCACACCCGGCTCGACCCGGCTCTGCCTCGCATCATGGACCCGTTCTCACAACGGCTGCAAGGGTACCGTCCGCAGCACTCCCGCACGGCGAATCTGCGTCGCTGACCGTCGCGTCGTAGCTCGTCGCGAGGCCGGAGAGATCGAGCTCGCTCTTCGGGTAGCCGAGATACAACATCCACGACCGATTCAAGCAGTGACGCCTGAGTGCCACCTGAGAGACACCGGAGGCCGCACGCCTCCACGGACGCCCGGCCACCGGAAAGAGGGAAACCTAGATCGCGATCGCGACCTCGCCGGCCGAGACGTGCGGCGGGCTGATCGAGAGGTCGGGCAGGTTGTCGCGGATCCACTCTGCCGCGACGCGGTTTGACTCGTCGGTGCCGGCCTGGTCGTCGTAGACGCTCACGGAGACCGCGGCGTCGTCGGCGCGTAGAAGGTAGTAGGCGCGGAACCCACTGATCCCCGAGATCAGATCTCTCACTGCGCTCTCGTTCTCGACGAGCGCGTCGACGAGGCTGCCGCTCCCTGCATAGCTTCGGACGGTTGCGTACATTGGCACTCCTTCCTCGACACCGCCGCGTCGTACACGCGGCGTGAGTCACCCGCTCTCGAAAGGTGCGGCGGGACTGGACGGAGTCTCCTGGAGGCTTGATGTCAGGTGCGAAGTCAGGCGGCAGGTGCGCCTACGATGCCCGAGCGACGGCCGCCGCCGCCTCCGCCGAGGTCATCACCTCGACGACCTCGAAGCGAACGAGGTCTGCCCACTGCGCCATCCACTGGTCGAGCAGTGAACGGTCGTCGCACTCCATCACCTGGTAGCAGCGCGTCAGATCGGAGGTGACCCAGCTGCCGAGGTAGTCGAGCCCCCCGGGCGCGAGCCGGCCCCGCTCGCGAAAGCGGGCATAGACGGGTCCCGGGTCGCCGCCCCCGAAGTGCTCGATGATCATGAACAGCATCCGGCGCCTCTCTCGCTCACCTGCGCCGCGTCACGCAACGCGGTCACGCCCTGATCGTAGACCTGTTCTCAGGGCCGAACGAGGTCGCTGCTGCTCCGCTTCCGGGCCTCGTCCCGAAGCCGTCGCTCGACGTCCGCGAACAGGCTCACCGGCCAGTCGCCGAGGCCGACGAAGCTCCCATGACCTGGATCGACGCCGAGCAGGACGAGCTTGGACAGGCCGTGACCCGCATCGAGGACGGCACACATCACCGTCAGGTCATCGCTCCACGATCCACCGCCGGCGCGAAACACAAGCGTCAGGTGTCGCAGGTCCATCTGGACGACGACGAAGCCTCGCTCGTCCACCACTGTGGTCAGAGCGTCATACGTGGCCACCGCCCTTTCGGCCACAACGTACTCCGTTGCCCCCTCCATCATCCCCTCCGTGATCGGACGCTGAGTCCTCTCTCAGACACCTCGACCGTAGGTGCAGCGAGGGCTCCCGGGCATCCGTAGAACACCGCGATCCGGGGAGCGATCTCACGCAGTGCGACCGCGACTCGTTGAAGATGGCATGACACCACTCATGACTCCCACAGCGCTCACCATCCGCCGGGTCGAGAGCCCGCTCGGTCCGCTCACGCTCGTCGGCTCGGACGACGGCTTGCGTGCGATCCTCTGGGCCGTCGACGACCCCACTCGCGCCGGCCTCGCAAACGTTGCCCTGCAGCCCGGCTCGGCCGACGTGCTCGACGAGGCAGCGCATCAGCTCGACGAGTACTTCGGCGGCACCCGCACCACCTTCGACCTCCCGCTCGACCTGGAGGGGACCCCGTTCCAGGTCGCCGCCTGGGAGGCGCTCGCCGACATCCCCTACGGCGAAACACGCACCTATGCCGAGCAGGCCGCCAGGATCGGGCGTCCCGCGGCAGTGCGGGCCGTCGGTGCCGCGAACGGGCGCAACCCGCTCTCGATCGTCCTGCCCTGCCACCGCGTCGTCGGCAGCGACGGCGCCCTGCGCGGGTTCGCCGGCGGGCTCGACACAAAGGCGGCGCTGCTCGCGTTCGAGCAAGGACAGATGGCACGCCTTACGGCTGGCGAAACCCCGGGGAGAGGCTGAAGCCTCTCCCCGGAGATACCCTGCTACGCTCTCGGGGCCCGGTCGCGCTAGGTGGGGAGGCAGCGGTTCCCTGAACCCGAAATCCGCTCCAGCGGGACCGAACGCCGTCCGAGGGGCGGTTTCATCGGGATTGGGTCTGCGCACGTGGTGTTGACAGGTCGGGTCCCGCGCACTGGGAGCGTTCGAACCGCGTCAGGTCCGGAAGGAAGCAGCGCTAAGGACTCCCTCTCAGGTGCCGCGGTTCCGCCCGGCCCGAGCCGGCGACGCAGGTTCCTCCGGGGAAGCCCGTTTCGACGACGGAGCGCGCGACCGGGCATAAGCGTTGCAGGGTGCCAGGCTTCAGCCTGGCTCCCTGACCGATCTACCCGGCCGAACCCCGGGGAGAGGCTGAAGCCTCTCCCCCGCCCGGTCGAATGGTGTAGGACCCTGCTGTGACGTTCAAGACGATCATCGAGCCGTTCCGCATCCACTCGGTCGAGCCGCTGCGTCTGACGACGCGCGAGTACCGCGCGGCCGCGATCCGCGATGCCGGGTACAACGCCTTCGGCCTTCACTCGGCGGACGTCCTCGTCGACCTCCTGACCGACTCCGGTACGGGCGCGATGTCGCGTGACCAGTGGGCCGCGATCCAGCACGGCGACGAGAGCTACGCCGGCTCGCCGTCCTGGTTCGTCTTCCTCGAGGCGGTCCGCAGGCTCTTCCCCTTCGAGCACGTGATCCCGACCCACCAGGGCCGCGCCGCCGAGAAGATCCTGTTCGCGTCGATCGGCGGCCAGGGCAAGGTCGTGCCCAACAACACCCATTTCGACACGACCCGGGCGAACGTGGAGTTCACCGGCGCCGAGGCGGTCGACCTCGTGATCGCGGAGGGCCACGATCCCACGTCAGAGCATCCGTTCAAGGGCAACATGGACGTGGAGGCTCTCGATCGTCTCATCGCCGACCGGGGCGCCGAGAACGTGCCCGTCGTGATGATCACGATCACGAACAACTCCGGAGGCGGGCAGCCGGTCTCGCTCGAGAACCTCCACGCCGTTCGCACCGTCTGCGACCGCCACGGCGTACCGCTCTACCTCGACGCCTGCCGCTTCGCCGAGAACGCCTGGTTCATCCGCGAGCGTGAGCCGGGCCACGGCGAGCGTGACGTTGCCGACATCGTGCGGGAGATGGCCGGCCTCGCCGACGGGATGACGATCAGCGCCAAGAAGGACCCGCTCGCGAACATCGGCGGCTGGCTCGCGACGAACGACGACGCGCTCGCCGAACGTTGCCGGGCACTCCTCGTCCTGACCGAGGGCTTCCCGACCTACGGCGGGCTTGCGGGCCGCGACCTCGAGGCGATCGCTCAGGGCCTGACCGAGGCGGTCAATCACGATTACCTCCACTACCGGACGCGGTCCACGGCCTATCTCGGCGAGGGGATCCAGCAGGTCGGGATCCCGATCATGCGGCCGGTGGGCGGCCACGCCGTCTACATCGACGCGCGCGCGCTGCTCCCACACATCCCGCCACTTCAGTACCCCGGCCAGGCGCTCGTCGTCGCGCTGTACGAGACCGGTGGCGTGCGCGGGTGCGAGATCGGCACGGTCATGTTCGGACGCCAGCCCGACGGAACCGAGAGCCCCGCGGCGATGGAGCTCGTCCGCCTCGCGATCCCGCGCCGCACCTACACGCAGAGTCACGTCGACTACGTGATCGAGGTGTGCGCCGCGGTGGCCGAGCGGGCGCACGAGCTGACAGGCTTCCGCATCGTCGAGGAGCCCGCCCAGCTGCGGCATTTCACGGCGCGATTCGCCCCCGCGGGCTGACCCACCCGTCGCCAGGGTCGCGTCTGCGACAATCGGCCCGTGGCCGCCCTCTACCGCACCTATCGCCCGCTCGACTTCGGCCACGTGATCGGCCAGGAGGCCGTCGTTCGCACCCTCCGCAACGCGATCGAGCACGAGCAGGTGCGCCAGGCCTACCTCTTCGCGGGCCCCCGCGGCACGGGCAAGACGTCGTTGGCGCGGATCCTCGCGAAAGCGCTCAACGCCGAGGGAGGCCCCAACGCCGACTTCGACCCGGCAAACCCGATGGCGCAGGCGATCGCGAACGGCAGCTCCCTCGACGTGATCGAGATGGATGCCGCGTCGCAACGCGGCATCGACGACGTGCGCGAGATCCGCGAGCGTGCAGTCCTGCAGCCCGTCGAGGGCGGCTACAAGGTCTACATCATCGACGAGGCGCACCAGCTCACGACCCAGGCCTGGAACGCCCTCCTGAAGCTGATCGAGGAGCCCCCGCCGCACCTCGTCTTCGTCTTCTGCACCACCGACCTCGCGAGCGTGCTCCCGACCGTCCGCTCTCGCTGCCAGACGTTCGTCTTCCAGCGGCCGCGGCTGCAGGAGCTCGTCGCGGTGCTGCGGCGTGTATGCGAGGGCGAGAGCATCGACGCACCCGACGCAGCGCTCGCGCTCATCGCGCGAGGCGCGCACGGCTCGTTCCGCGACGCCGTCTCCACGCTCGATCAGCTGGCGGCCGCGACCGGCAGCACGATCTCCGTGCAGGACGTGCTCCAGCTCGTGGGCGGGATCGAGGAGGACTCGCTCTTCCGGCTCTGCGACACGATCGTCGACCGGGACACCGCCGGCGCCCTCGTCCAGATCGAGGAGCTCGCCGAGCAGGGGCAGGACATCGGCCGGCTCGTGACCGAGCTGATCGAGCATCTCCGCCAGCTCCTGCTCGTCCAACACGTCGGTCACGTCCCCGAATCTCTGCCCGTCACCGAGGAGACCCGCGAGCGGCTTCGTGAGCAGGCGAATCAGCTGCCCGAGCCGACGGTGCTGCGCCTGATCGACCTGCTCGCGATCGCGGTGGACGACATGCGTCAGGGTGGCGACCCCCGCCTGCCGCTCGAGCTCGCCCTCGTCAAGATCACCCGCCCGCAGGCCGACCTCTCACGCGACTCGCTCGCCCACCGGCTCGAGCTGCTCGAGTCGCGACCCCATGCCGGCACGCCTGCGCCGACAGAGCCACGCGTCGCGCCCGTCGTCGCGGCCGTCCCCGAGCTGCCCGCGGAGCGTCCCCCCGCTACGGCCGACGTGGCCGCAGCGGCCGAGCCGGAGCCGCCCGCCCAGCCGGCTCCCGGCCTGCCGCCGCTCGAGCTCGACCAGCTCCGCGATGCCTGGCAGCGGGATGTCGTCGACGCCGTCCGGGAGCGGTCTATCCCGATCTCGACGCTCGTCGCCGAGGCGCGGCCCGTCGAGATCAGCGGCGACACCGTGACGATCGAGTTCGCCCCGGCGGCCGGCTTCCACCGGACGCAGATCGACGACCCGAAGAACCTTGCGCTCCTGCGCGAGGCGCTCTACGAGGTGACCGGAAGGCGGCTGATCGTGATCACGGTCGTCGGCACGCCGCCGGAGCCGACCGAGCCCGAAGACGTGCGCGAGCTCTCCGAGGAAGACGTGATCTCGCTGCTCAAGAACACATTCGATGCCGAGGAAGTGGAGGAGACCTGATGGCGAAGTTCGACATGAACGCGATGCTGAAGCAGGCCCAGCAGATGCAGACCCAGATGCTGGAGGCCCAGGAGCAGGCGAAGCAGGAGATCGTGGAGGCCTCCGCCGGCGGCGGCATGGTCACCGTGAAGGCGAACGGCGGCGGCGAGATCGTCGAGATCGTGATCGACCCGAAGGCAATCGACCCCGAGGACCCGGAGATGCTCGCGGACATCGTGATGGCGGCCGCGAACGAGGCGCTCCGCTCGGCCGGCGAGCTCGTCGAGTCGAAGATCCGCGGCCAGATGCCCGATCTCGGCGCACTCGGGCTACCCGGGATGTAGACGCCGAGGCGGCAGGCTAGAGCCTGTCACCGCGGGCGTCGAGCGCCCACTTCACCCGGGCGATGTCCTCTCGTTCCCGCTCGTCGAGCGTGAGCTCGACCCGGTGGAGCGCCGCCTCGTGCTCGGGGATCCAGCGCCGCTCGATCGCCCTCTGCCGACGCGCCGTGGCGGCCAGCTCCGCGGTGACGGCCTCGTGCGCCGCCCGGGCCGCCGCGTACCCGGCGGCGGCGGCCACGGCATCGGCATGCGCCCGAGCCGCGAACGCAACCACCGAGCCGCCGCCGAGGGCCACGAAGTCGGGCTCGGGGCCGAGGTGCACCGATGCCCCGGCGGGAAACGCCGTGCCGAGCGCGTTCCGCCACTCGACCTCCACCTCACAGCGGCGGCCGCCGGGAGCGGCTGCAAGACGCAACCGCCGTTCGCCCGCGATCGCGAGCGCACGGTCGTTCCACCCGGCGGCAGCCCGCGCCTTCCGCTCCCAGTCCTGCGTGGCGGCGGCCAGCACCGCCGACAGCTGTTGCTGCTCACGGAGGAGAGTCTGCCGTTTCTGGTCGAGAACATCGACACCGCGCCGGGCAACCGCGAGGCGCCGCACGAGCCAGAGCCGGCCTGCCCTACCCGGTGGCGCCCTGAGAGGCATCGTGTCCTTCCCGGTAGCGGCCTGCGAGCGTCGCTTCGGAGACCATCGACAACGCGGCGCGCGGCATCACCGAGGCCACCGCCCAGCCGCGGTCCAGCGTCTCGTCGAGCGAGCGCAGCTCGTCGGCGCCCTGCTGCACGAACCCTGTCTCGAACGCCTCCGCGAAGCCGAGGTATAGCGCCTCGCCGGCGCTGAGCGCGTCGACACCGACGACTTCGGCGAGGTCGGCGACGCGCCGCGCCTGCGCCACGAGTGCGTAGAGCTGCGCGGAGAGCTCGAGATGGTCGCCGCGGGTCTTCCCGTCGCCGGCGCCGAGCCGCATCAGGCGCGAAAGCGAGCGCAGGGGGTCGAAGGGCGGGTAGATACCGCGCACGTGGAGGTCGTGCGAGAGCACGATCTGGCCCTCCGTGATGTACCCGGTGAGATCGGGCACCGGGTGGGTGATGTCCTCCCCGGGCATCGTCAGCACGGGAATCTGCGTCACCGACCCCGGCTTCCCGTGGATCCGGCCCGCCCGCTCGTAGAGGCTCGCGAGGTCGCTGTAGAGATAGCCAGGGTACCCGCGCCGGCTCGGGATCTCCCCCCGTGACGACGCCACCTCCCGCACCGCCTCGCAGTAGCTCGTCATGTCGGCCATCACGACGAGCACGTGCCGCCCCCGGTCGAACGCGAGGTGCTCCGCGATGGTGAGCGCCAGCCGCGGCGTCACGATCCGCTCGACGAGCGGATCGTCTGCCGTGTTGAGGAAGACGACCAGGTCGTCGGCCGTCGCCCGTGTCTCGAGCCGCTCACGCATCGCGTCCGCATCGGCGTTCGTCACGCCCATCGCCGCGAACACGACCGCGAAGGGCTCGTCCCGCACCGTGGCCTGGGCGGCGATCTGCGCGGCCAGCTCGAGGTGCGGAAGGCCTCCGACGGAGAAGATCGGAAGCTTCTGGCCGCGCACGAGCGTTGCCAGCCCGTCCACGACCGAGACGCCGGTGAGGATCGGGTCCGACGGCGTCGCCCGGTAGGCCGGGTTGATCGGCCGGCCGCCGATCTCGCGCAGGTTGGCCCCGCCGACGAGCGGACCGCCGTCGAGCGGCACCCCTCGGCCGCTGCAGACACGTCCGAGCCACGACTCGCCGACCGTGATCCGCATCGGGCTCCCCTGAAACGCGACCCGGGTGCCGCTCAGCGACAGGCCGCTCGTACCCTCGAATACCTGGACGACCGCGATGTCCCGGTCGACCTCGAGGACGACGCCGTGCCGCAGCTCGCCGGATGCGAGGCGCACCTCGACGACCTCGTCCCAGCCGACGTCGCGGACGCCCTCGACGACGAGCAGCGGGCCCTTGATGGACGTCGTCGTCTCGTACTCGATCGGGGCCCTGCCGGTCATGTGAACCCCCCGAGCCGCGCGAGCATCTCCGCGCCGATCGCGTCGACTCCGCGCGCGTCGTCCGGGGGCGTCGTGTCACGGGCCCGGCTCGCGGCGGAGAGATCGACTTGCTCGATCGACGCGGCGGTGACCCCGCGTGCGACGAGCTCGAGGCAGCGGTCGTGGACGCCCAGGACGAGCCCGAGGAGCGCCTTCTGCTTGGCGGGCGAGCAGGAGGCATCGTTCGGACTGAGGCTCGACTGCTGGAGGACGACCTCCCGGAGCAGGCGTCCGGTCAGAAGCACGATCCGCTCCGTGTCCGGGAGGGAGGTCGCACCGACGAGCTGGGAGACGGACTCGAGGTGGTCGGCCTCGGCGAGGAGCCGCAGCGCCCGCGCACGCGTGGCTCCCCACAGCGGCTCATGACCGGCGACGTACCACTCGGCGATCCGCTCGGCGTCGCGCGACGACGAGTCCCGCCAGCTCACCGCGGGGTAGTGCCGTGCGTAGGCGAGATCGGCGTCGAGCGACCAGATGCAGCGCGCGAACCGCCGCGTATGAGCGCTGACGGGCTCGGTCATGTCGCCCCCGGGCGGCGAGACCGCGCCCAGGATCGTCACCGAGGCATCGTCGCCGCCCAGCGTCCGCATCCGGCCCGCCCGCTCGTAGAACGCGGCGAGCGCGGTGGCGAGGCCGGCGGGGTAGCCCTCCTCGGCCGGGAGCTCGCCGGTGCGCGAAGCGACCTCGCGCAGCGCCTCGGCCCAGCGGGAGGTCGAGTCGGCGATCAGCACCGTGTCGTAGCCCATGTCCCGGTAGAGCTCCGCCACGGTGACGCCCGTGTAGATGCTCGCCTCCCGCGCCAGCACGGGCATGTTCGACGTGTTCGCGATGAGGACCGTGCGGTCGAGCAGCGCCCTCCCGGTCCGGGGGTCGTCGAGCCGCGACATCTCCTCCAGCACGTCGGCCATCTCGTTGCCACGCTCGCCGCAGCCGACGTAGACGATCACGTCTGCGTCGCACCACTTCGCAATCTGCTGGAGCAACACGGTCTTGCCGGTGCCGAAGCCTCCGGGCACGGCAGCGCTGCTGCCTCGGGCGATCGGGAAGAAGAGATCGAGGGCACGCTGCCCGGTGAGCAGCGGCACGTCGGCCCGCAGGCGCTCGCGCACGGGACGGGCTCGACGAACGGGCCAGTGGTGTGCCAGGGCGATCTCTGCGCCGGCGATGCGTGCGACGGGGCCTTCCACCGTGAGCTCACCGGCAGGTGCAATCCACTCGATCGTTCCGCCGCCGCCCGGTGGGACGCTCACCCGGTAGGCGATCGCCGCGGTCTCCGGAACCTCGCCCAGGATCGACCCCTCTTCGACGCTGTCGCCGACCGAGGCGAGCGGCGTGAAAAACCACAGCCGCTCGCGCTCGAGCGTCACTCCCCGCCCTCCGTCGAACAGCGTCTCGCCCGCCCCGGAGAGCCTGCGCAGCATGCCGTCGAAGACGCCCCCGAGAAGCCCCGGCCCGAGCTCGGCCCGCAGGGGGTGGCCCGTGCGCACCACGGGGTCTCCCGGCCCGAGCCCACCCGTGTATGCGTACACCTGAATCGTTGCGGTGCCCCCGTCGAGGGCGATCACCTCGCCCGGCAGACGATCCCGGCCCACCTCGACGAGCTCGAGCATGCCCGCAGCGAGACCGTCTGCCTCGACCACGGGCCCGTTGACGCGGCGGACATACCCGGTACTCATCCCCACAGGCTCTCCAGTTCGTCGCCCAACGACGCGATCGCGCGACCGGCGAGCGCCGGCAGGGTGTAGTCGACGGACGCCTTCCCCTCCCGGCCGATCACCCCTCCGAGACCCTGCGGATCGACTTCCACCTCGGCGTCGGGCCCGAGCTGTTCTCGCACCGCCCGGGCCAGGTGGTCGAGCAGCTCCGGATAGCGACCGTCCTCCCTGAGGTGCAGGACAGCCTCCCGCGATCGCAACTGCAGTTCCTCGATCTGGCGGCTCTGCGCCCGGAGGCGAATCTCGCGGGCCCGGCGCGTCGCCGTCGCACGCCGCCGCACCGCCTCCTTGGCTGCTGCACCCTCCCCCTCTCGCCGACCCTCCTGAGCCAGCTCGTGGGCTCTCACTTCGGCCTCGGCCAGCGTTCGCCGGCACTCGGCCTCGACCGCTGCAAGCCGTTCGTGCACCTCGGCGGCGGTCTCGGCCTGGAGCGCAACCCGTAGAGGCTCGAGGTTCACCCGGGAATCACCGCCCGGAGCCGGTGACGGGGAAGGAGAGGATCCGGAAGCGACCGGCGTGCCTCCGCGGTGAGCAGGACGAGCGCGACATCGTCTGCCAGGGCGTCCCAGGCACGGCGGACTGCCTCGGGGTCGCGGGCTTCGACGACCTCGACCCCCGCGAGCGGGTACCCCGCGAGCTCGGACCAGCGGCCGAGGGCGGCGACTCTGCTCATGCCTGCCCGATCAGGATGATCGCGATAACGAGGCCGTAGATCGCGATGCCCTCGGCGAGCCCCACGAAGACGAGCGACCGGCCGAACATCTCGGGCTTCTCGCTGACGGCCGCGAGGGCGGCGGCGCCCGTGTAGGCGACCGCGAACCCCGCCCCGATCGCCGAGCCAGCCACTGCGATCCCGGCCCCGAGCAGCGCCGCCCACGAGTTGCTCGACGTGCCGGCATCCGCCGCCTGCGCCGGCTCGACGACGCCGAGCAGAAGCAGAGTGCCGAGGGCCACACCGCCCAGCAAAAGCGCACCATTGACGGCGAGCAGCCTGCGAAAGCCGCGCGCAGGCGCCCTGCGCAGGGCAGCCGTCGTAACGACGAACACGACGACGAGCACGGGGAGTGCCCACAGGATCGAGCTGATCATGACGCCTCCTTCGGAGAACGGACGGGCATGGCCCACGGCGCGAATGCGTGGCCCTCGCCGGAGAAGATCCTGGAGTAGAGCTCGTAGTACTCGAGCCGCAGCGCCTGGACACCGGTGACGAGCGCCTCGAGCGCGAAGGTCACGGCATTGCCGCCCAGGAACACGAGCGTGGCCAGGACGACGCCGACGGGGCCGCCCCAGAGAGCGCTCGCGGCCTCGAACACGACCAGCCCGAGCGCCGCGTGCATGAGACCGAACGCAGCGAGCCGCGTGAACGAGACGAGGTTCGAGAAGAGCCGGACGACCGCGTCGAAGAACTCCACGCCGGCCTGGGTCAGAGCCGCGGCGCCGTGCCCGGCCTCGAGCACCAGGCCAATCGCGAGCAGCACGAGGCCGACGCCACCGACGATGGCCCCGGAGACTTCGAGCACGAGGAGCTCCGCGTAGACACCTCCGGCGAGGAGCAGGCCGCCGACGAAGACCATCAACCCCGCGATACCGAACTGGCCGAGCAGCGCCTCGCTGAACCCGCCGCGCCGGCAGCGGTTGACGATGCCGAGCACGTAGCTGATCGTCAACAGCACCGCGCCGATCGCGAGGCCGACGAGCAGCAGCGTTACCGGCTCCTCCAGTGGATCGAGCCAGAGCGTCGGCACGAGCCCGGTCGGGCCGAAGGCCTCGCCGTACAACAGGCCGAAGAACATCCCGGCGAGGCCGGCGGCGAACGGAATCACCCAGAACCTCCGGATCCCCGCGAACCGGCCCTTCCTGCGGCTGCGCAGCCAGAGCGACAGCAGCACGAGCACGAGGCCGTGACCGACGTCGCCGAACATGATCCCGAACATGAGGATGAAGGAGACGACAGTGAACACCGTCGGGTCGAGGTCACCGTAGGGCGTCGTCCCGTAGCTCTGGACGAGCGGCCGAAACGGCTGCTCCACCTTGACCGGGTTCAGCAGGGTGGGCGGCTCGACCCAGGCGGGTCGTGACAACTCGACCACCGCCGCGCCGATCACCGCGAGCCGGCCGTTCAGGGGGCCCAGCGCGTCCGTCGGCGCCCACCCGACCCAGGCGGTGAAGCTGCCATGAGGGACCGCCAGGCGGGCGCGCCGGACGAGCTCGACTTCACCCTCGAGCAGGTCGCTCTCCCCTGCGGCCTCGAGGGCGGCGATGTCCGGGAGCCGGTCGAGCACAGCCGGCTCGGCAGCCGCCGTGCCCTCGCGATGGAGACGCCGCAGCGCCTCGACTTCCTCGCCCTCCGGGGGCGGCAGGTTGCCCACGAGCTCGACGACGCCCGACGCCGCGAGCTCGACGAGCGCCTCCCGCACCCGGGTCCGCGGCGCGACGACCGCGACCCTACTCATCCTTTTCGGCAGGACGAGGTCAGCAGAGGGCATCGAAGACCTCCCTTGCCGCCGTCCGCCCTCCCTGCGCGGCGGCCGCGAGCGCAACGGTGAGCAGCATTGCATCGACCGCCAGGAGCGCCACCGCGCCGATCGCGACCGCGCTGCCGCCGAGACTGGTCCGGGTCAACAGCTCCGCGTCCGCCGCGACTCTGCGCCACCAGGCGAGCTCGGCCCGCCAGAGGTCGACAGGGTCCTCGACGCCGTCGAGCGACCAGGCCGCAACCCGGGGGAGCCCCTCGCGCAGCTCGGCGATCGACGCGGCCCCTGCCCATGACCCGCCGACTTGCACGCGACGGACGAGGTCGTCGTCGACCGGCCGTTCGGCGACGAAGAGCTCACCGGCCAGGACGAGTGCCACCGCACCCGCGGCCCAGGAGCGCGCAACCGGTACCTGGGTCGAGACCCGTCGAGCCCAGGCAAGTCGGAGTGCGAGATGAACGTCGTCCCTGCCGTCGCTGCCCGGGTCACCCCAACTCGACGCGGCGAGGAGGCGGCGCAACTCGTCCACGCTCTGCGCGGCGGACGCCGGGCCCCAGACCGAGGACAGCATCCCCAGCTCGTACGGAGAGCGGAGCTCTGCACCTGCGAGGTAGGCGAGCCGGTCTTCGATGTTCGCCAGCTCGAACCATGCGGCAAGCGCGCGAATCGCTGCCACCCCTTCTCGAGGGAGCCACGCGGCGAGCAGGCGAATGCGCAGGGCCAGCGAGGCCGCGACGGCCCGCTGCGCCGTCTCGAGGGTCGCACCGCGCCCTTCCGCGACCAGGTCGGTGGTGGACAGGAGCCCGACCGCGTTCTCCAGAGAACCGGCCTGGGCGACGAGCAGCGCCGTCTCTGGGCCCGCGCGATGTTGCAGCAGCAGGCGCGCCCTGACGCTCCCTGCGACCCAGGCGGCAGCCATCACGACGCCTCGAGCACGCGCGCCACGACCTCGTCGACGAGCCCGGGCAGTCGCTCGCGACCCCTCTCGTCGATCCGGCGTGCGTCCGCTTCGGCCCGTGCCACGATCTGCGACGCCTCGACGTCGGCCGCGCGCAGCCCGGCCTTCAAGGCGTCGCCGCGCTCCGAGTCGGCCAGGCCCTTCGCAGCGGCGAGGATCTCCCTGGCGCCTTCCTCCGCCTCGTGGAGGCGATGCGCTGCCATCGCCTCGGCATGTTCCCGCGCTCCTACGGCCTCCAGCTCGAAGGCATCGAGCGCCGCGAACACCGAGACGAGCTCCTGCGTCGTCTCCTCGCCGACGGTCGCCGGCACCCCTGCAGTGCCGCGAAAGCGCTCGAGGATGCTTCCTACCGGCCCGGGCGGGGCATTGCGTGCGACAGGTGGTGTGGTCGCTCTGTCAACCACGTCGTAGACAACGTGACACATGCTGCCACGGGACGAATCGGGGTCGCCCACGGTCGCGGTGTGGGCTTCCCGCACGCGAGATCGGCGGCACCGGCCCCGCCGACGGCCGTCTAGAGGCTTGATGCGTATTGGGAGTGCGTTTGGCGCGGTTCTGCACCAAGGAGCGTGTTCGACGAGGGCGGCGGTAAGGCTGGTTGCCTTGGGGTCGTCCTCGGCGGGCGCGATCCGCAGCGTGCAGGGCCGCATCCGGACGTGCTTCTCATGCGCATCAAGCCTCTAGGCGGGAAGGCGCCCGCCGAGGTAGTCGACGAGCTCGTCGATCGTGAACAGCCGCGCCCAGTCGGCTTCCGGGATGTCGACGTGCAGCAGCTCGTGCACGGCGATCAGGAAGTTGAGCGAGTCCATCGAGTCGATGTCGAGCTGGTCTCGCAGGTTCAGATCCGTCCTGAACGTCGCGAGGTCGGCTTCGGGTGCGACGTCGGTGAGCGCCTGCAACACCGACTGCGTGATCTCTGCCTGCGTCATAGCTCCTCCGGCTCCTGCAGTAGACGGTCGACGGCCGCGAGGAACTGGCTTGCCCGGTGGCCGTCGGTGACTCGGTGGTCCGCGGACAGGCTCGCGTTCACGACCGGGCACGGGAGAATCTGCCCCTCCGAGATCCAGGGGCGCTCGACGAGCGTGCCGAATCCGACGATCGCGACCTGCGGCGGGAAGATGACCCCGAAGATGCTCTCGACGCCGCGCTCGCCGATGCTCGTGACAGTGATCGTCGGCTCGGACATCTCGGAGCTCCTCAGCGACCCCGCCCGCGCGCGAGAGACGAGATCGCGGAACGCGTGCATCAGCTCCTCCAGCGTGAGCTCGTCCGTGTGGTGGATGGCAGGCGCGACAAGACCGCCGCCGCGGAGCGAGATCGCAACGCCGACGTTGATGTCATCACGGCGGACGAGCTCGTCGCCCGCCCAGACGGCGTTCAGCTCCGGCACCTCGCGCAGCGCGAGGGCGACGGCCTTGACCATCAGGACGCCGTGCAGCACCCGCTCCGTCACAGGGCGACGCAGGTTCTCCTGGCCGAGCCAGGCGAGCGACCTGCTCATGTCGATCGTCTGCCCGAGGTAGAAGTGCGGGATCTCGCGCTTCGACCGGCTCATCGAGGCGGCGATCGCGCGGCGCATCGCGGCGTTGCGCTCGGCGGCCGGCGAGAGCGGGGCGGCCGGCGAGAGCGGGGCCGCCGGAGGGGCAGCGGCCGGCGAGAGCGGGGCCGCCGGAGGGGCAGCGGCCGGCGGGGCGGCTGCGGCCGGCGGTGTCACGACGGCCG
>Ga0315273_10004974_pt1 | contig 16388 bp, 11 predicted proteins | sample YL17G02_0_MG_FD_205753 | JGI IMG/M metagenome (GOLD analysis project Ga0315273, IMG submission 205753) | Sediment microbial communities from Yellowstone Lake, YNP, Wyoming, USA - YL17G02_0 | ecosystem: Environmental > Aquatic > Freshwater > Lake > Sediment | place: USA: Wyoming | collected... | reverse complement strand
GAAGACGCCCGCTCGTCGTTGCCAATGCTCGCCATAGCCCGAGCTATGGCTGCGCTTTGCGCCTCGATCGGCCGCCTTCTGGCGCGCTGCTCGGGCACGCTCGAAAAACTCTCAGCCTCTGAGCGGCAGCAGTGGGCGGTTTACGTCGTTCGCCGCGACGGCCGGCGTGCCGCTCTGGCAGAGTGCCCACAGGGTAACGCTACGGGCTTTGACGCGGCGCGGGGATGCGACCCGTGTGGCGTCAGTGGCCCGGTCGTTCGATTTCGGGTCAGCCGCGCTGGTGCAGCTCGATAACGTTGCGGTCAGGATCCCGCACGAAGATCCCCTGCGCCCCGGGCCCGAAGCGGACAGGACCGCCACTCAGCGGGATGCCGGCCGCGTCGAGCCGCTCCTTCGCCGCCATGATGTCCGGGCACAGGAGTGCGAAGTGCGTGATCCCCGGGTGCTTCTCCGGGACATCCATAAGGATGTTCGGCTCGCTGGCATTCGGCGCGTTGAGCACGAGGTTCACTTCCACACCCGATGGGTGATCGAGGATCGCCACGGGCTCCGGACCGATCGGACCCGCCGTCTTCGTAAAGCCGAGAAGTTCATAGAAGCGCACCGAGCGCTCGAGGTCGTGCACGCGAATGCCGATGTGGGCAAGGCCCGCGATTGGAATGGGGTGTGCCGTTGTCCCCTGGATTGCCATTCTGCCTCCAGATACTCGAGTTGCGCGTCGAACAAGCTGGGCGTGTACGCCCCTGCGAAGTTGCGGCGCGGGCAACTCCGTGAGCGCATGGTGACAACTATCCTCCAACTCGGCAATTGCCGCGAGAAAGGGCCAGCCCCCCGGATCCGTAACTGCCGGCGCTCGCCGTAGCAGCCGGACGCGTAGTCCCGTCAGGCTGGTCGCGACCGACGGGACTGCCACCGGGGGGGAATGGTACGGAGTTGAACGGGGGACCGGCCACCGTCGACACGGCGCCCGCGTAGATGCCGCCCGCCCGCTTGTCCAGCCGGGCAATCAGCCACCACGGCTTGCCGCCCACATCGTAGGTGAACCACGTGGCAAAGATGAGGTCGCCCTGGTGTGCGAAGTTGATCCCCCAGCCCGACTCGGAGCCCGCCGGCGAATTCCACCAGAGTCCTTGGTAATTGGGTGGCAACCTTTGGGGCTGAGCGCCCACGCGTGTGGCCGAAATCGTGCGCAAACTCTCGGCGAAGGTGACAGTGCGCAAATCTGCCGATACCCGCATGTTCATGGTCGGACGCGGCCACAACCCCCAATGGCCATTGGTATCGACGCCGGGCGCTGCGTTCAATACGCAGCCCCGTACTTCCGGGGCCCAGACATATGTGCCGTGCTCGATACCCGCGATGCCGCCACCATCGGCGACACCATCCTGCGCCATATCCGCGACCGGACTGTAACGCTATTGAAACACCTCGTCCGCGCGCAGCAGCACGGACTGCGGAATCGTGAGGCCCAGCGCCTTGGCCGTCTTGAGATTGATCACCAGCTCGAACTTGGTCGGCTGTTCGATCGGGAGATCTCCCGCTTTCGCGCCGCGGAGAATCTTGTCGACAGGGGCGGCCGCGCGCCGGTAGAGGTCGGTGAAGCTCGCGCCATAGGACAAGAGGCCACCGGCCTCAACGAAGGTGCGCTGCTCGTAGGCGGCCGGAAGGCGTGCCGCGCCGGCCGCACGCACGATGTCGTCGCGAATCGACTCGATAACGAAGTCGCGCATGACCAGCAGCGCGCGAGCGCCGTCATCCCGGGCACCTTGCAGCAACGGTCCGACCCGCTCTGCCGTGGTGACATCGACGTGGCGAACGGTGATGCCGAGCGTCCGCGCGACACGTTCGAGCAAGTCGCGGTCGTCATGGGCGGCCGTGGCGGCAAGCTGCCTCCCCAATACCGCAACAATCGAGAGGCCGGGCACGGTCTCCCGCAACAACTCGAGTTGCTTGGCGAGAAGATCATCGCTGACCGCAGAAAATCCGGTCACACGGCCGCCGGGTCGCGCGAGGCTGGCGACGGCACCGTCGAGCTGGGCCAGATACGCGAAGGCGACGACCACGATCGGCACGCGCGTCGTCCGCTTGAGAACGACTCGGGTAATGTTTGCGCCGCCGGTGACGAAGACATCGACGTTGCGGCTCGACAAATCCTCGATCAGCTCGGGAATCCGGCCCTGGTCACCGCCGGCGTAGCGCTCCTCGATCACGATCGTGCGTCCTTCGACATAGCCGAGTTCGGCCAGCCCCTGCCGAAAGGCCCGCGTAAAAGCCTCGTTGCGGGACGCCGCCGATAGATAGCCGATCACCGCTGTCTTCCGGGCAGTCTGGGCCAAGGCGCGGGAGAACCGCGCCAGGGCCAGCGTGGCCGCGCCTCCAATCAAGATTTTCCGCCGGTCGATCACTGGATCACCTCGTCGACAACTGGAAGTCCGGCCATGCTACGCCTGCACGCGGGACTTTGCCTCCAGCGAGGTAGGGATCGGCGCAGCACCAGCGCCAAGGCGCGTCGGCTTGGGGGTTGTCATGGGTGAGGCGCCCGGTTTGGCGCCGCCGAGTCGACGCTTGACCGGCACGATCGAACCTTCAATACTTGCCGCACGCTCCGATCTGATTCCCCGCACAAGCGCGCGTGTGCACCGTGCGGCCGGTTCCCCGATTCATTCCCGAGGCATCCTGCAATGATGAAAGCCATCGTGCGGCTCGCGACCGTGGCAGCGCTGGCGCTGTTCGCGGCCGGCGCATGGGCGGCGGACCCGAACAAGGTGCTGCGCCTCGCATTCCCGGACATCAGCGCGCTCGATCCGCAGCAGATCGGTGACCTGTACTCGGTGCGGATCGCGCAGCAGATCTTCGAAGGCCTCTACGAGTATTCGTACCTCGCGGACCCGGTGCGGGTCGTTCCCAACACGGCGGCGGCGCTGCCGGAGATCGGCGACGACGGCAGGCGCTGGACGATCCGCCTGCGCCAGGGCATCCGGTTCACCGACGATCCGGCGTTCGGCGGTCGTCCGCGCGAGCTCGTCGCCGAAGATTACGTCTACTCGATCAAGCGCTGGCTCGACCCCAACCTCAAGGCCGGCGGCGACGTCGCGCTCACCGACCTGATCGTCGGCGCGCGGCCGCTGGGGGACGCCGCGCGCAAGCCCGGCGGGCGCTTCGATTACGACGCGCCCGTCGCGGGCCTGCGCGCGATCGACCGCCACACGCTCGAGATCCGGCTCGCCGCCGTGGACTACACCCTGCTCGAGCGCCTCGCGAGCTGGCGCGCGCTCGCGGTCGCGCGCGAGGTGATCCAGGCGCGCGGCACCGACCCCTCGGCGACGCCGGTGGGCACCGGTCCCTACCGCCTGAAGGAATGGAAGCGCGGCTCGCGCATCGTGCTCGAGGCCAATCCGTCCTATCGCCCGCTCGCGTTCCCGCAGGACATCGACCCGGCCTACGCCGAAATCGCGTCCGGCATGAAGGGCGTGCCGCTGCCGGCGGTGGGTCGCATCGAGCTCGACATCATCGAAGAGGAATTGCCGGAGCTGCTCAAGTTCGACAACGGCAATTTCGACTACGCGCTGCTCGGCGGCGCCGCGTCGCAGCGGCTGCTGCGCGACGGCAAGCTGCGGCCGGAGTACGCCGCACGCGGCATCCGCCACGTTCGTTACGCCGTGCCCGCGCTGATGTACACGTACTTCAACATGGACGATCCGGTCGTCGGCGGGTACGCGCCGGACAGGATCGCGCTGCGCCGCGCGATCGGTCTCGGATTCGACGTGCCGGAGCTGATCCGCGTCGTGCAGGGCGGCGACGGGCTGCCGGCCAACCAGCTGCTGCCGCCGGGCGTCGACGGCCACGACGCGCGCGCGTCGACGAGGGCATCGTACGATCCGGCGGCCGCGCGTGCGCTGCTCGATCGCTTCGGCTACATGGACCGGGACGGCGACGGCTATCGCGAGCGCCCGGACGGCACGCCGCTGGTGCTGGTCCAGAACTCGATGCCGGACACGATCTCGCGCCAGAACGACGAACTGTGGCTCAAGAACATGAAGGCGCTCGGCCTGCGGCTGCAGATCCGCACTGCGCCCTTCAACGAGTTGCTCAAGCAGTCCAGCGCCGGCCAGTTGCAGATCTTCGACCTGGGCTATCGCGCGCCCAGCCCGTCCGGGTTCGCCATCCTGTCGACGCTCTGGGGCAGGTCGCCGCCCGACACCAACCAGGCGCGCTTTCGCAACGCGGACTACGACGCCGCGTACGATGCCTTCGTGCGCACCCCGCCCGGGCCGCAGCGCAACGCGCTCGCGCGCCGCATGTCGGAGATCGTGTCGGCCTACGCGCCCATCCTCTATCGCACCTACCCGATCGGCCACGCCTTCGTGCAGCCCTGGCTCAAGGGCTATTACCCGGCCAGTTTCGGGTTCACGTGGAAGTACGTCGACATCGACCTCGCCAGGAAGCGCGCCGCGCGCAAGTGACGCCGGCCGTGTCGCGGCGCGGCCGGCGGTCGGGGCTCCAGCCATGCGCACGCCTCGCCGCCCCGGACCCAACGTCCGCGCGCACCCGCCGCAGCCGTACCCTCGGCGTGGGCTAGAATTCGCCATGTCGATCTGGACCTGGCTTGTCCCCGCACTCTCTGCTGCCCTGCTCGCCGGCGCGATCGCGACCGGCATGGGGCTGCTTCTCGCCGCGCTGTGCGCGACCGCCCTCATCGGCGCGGTGTTCGCCGCGGTCCACCATGCCGAAGTCGTGGCGCACCGCGTGGGCGAGCCCTTCGGGACGCTGCTCCTCGCCGTGGCCGTGACGGTGATCGAAGCCTCGCTCATCCTCTCGCTGATGCTCGCGGGCGGCGACGACACGTCGGTCCTGCCCCGCGATACGATCTACGCTGCGGTGATGATCATCTGCAACGGCGTCGTCGGCATCTGCGTGCTGCTGGGCGGCCTCGCCCATCGCGAGCAGACCTTCCGCGTGGAGGGCGCGGGCGCAGGGCTCGCGGCGCTGTTCGCGATGTCGGCGCTGACGCTGGTGCTGCCGGCTTTCACCACCACCACGCCGGGCGGCACGTACAGCGATTCGCAGCTCGAATTCGCAGCGGTCGCCTCGATCGCGCTGTGGGCGGTCTACGTCTTCATCCAGACCGTGCGGCATCGCGACTATTTCCTTCCGCCCGTGGACGCTGCCAACCCGGAGGTGCACGCGGCGCCGCCGACGAACCGCGCGGCATGGGCCAGCTTCGGCCTGCTCGTCGTCTCGCTGGTTTCGGTCGTGGGACTCGCCAAGGTGCTCTCGCCCTCGATCGAGCGCGCGGTCGCCGCCGCCGGCGCGCCCAAGGCCGTGATCGGCATCGTGATCGCCATGCTCGTGCTGTTGCCGGAGACATGGGCGGCGGTGCGGGCCGCGCGGGCGAACCGCCTGCAGACCAGCATGAACCTGGCCATCGGCTCGGCGCTCGCCAGCATCGGCCTCACGATTCCCGCGGTCGCCCTGGCCGCGATCGTCTTCCGTCTGCCGCTGGTCCTGGGCCTCGAGCCCAAGGACCTCGTGATGCTCGCGCTCACCTTCCTCGTGAGCACGGTGACGCTGGGCACCGGCCGCACGCACATGATGCAGGGTGCGGTGCACCTCGTGCTCTTCGCGGCGTTCCTCTTCCTCGCGCTGGTGCCCTGAGAGGCTGAGAGTCTTTCGATCATGCCCGCTCATCACGCCAGAAGACGCCCGCTCGTCGTTGCCAATGCTCGCCCTAGCCCGAGCTATGGCTGCGCTTTGCGCCTCGATCGGCCGCCTTCTGGCGCGCTGCTCGGGCACGCTCGAAAAACTCTCAGCCTCTGAGGCGCGATGGCTCGCGGCATCCGGACCTGCGCGGCGCTGCTCGTCGCCCTCCTCCCGCTCGCCGCGGCACGCGCCCAGGCGCCGCGCGACGCCGACGGCTTCCGCAACACCTACCCGCATCCGGACAAGGCGAGCTTCTGGGCGTGGAAGTGGGAGCAGCTGCGCGACGGCCTGCCGAAGCCGCCGCCCGGCGGCTGGAACCTGCCGGCGCTGAGTACGGACCCGGTGGCGTTGGGCGCTCCCGCCAACAACCCGTCGATGACGTGGATCGGCCACGCCACGGTGCTGGTGCGGCTCGCCGGTCGCAACGTGCTGTTCGACCCGATCTTCTCGGAGTACGCATCGCCGTTCGCGTTCGCGGGGCCGAAGCGCATCGTGCCGCTGCCGATCGACATCGAGGCGCTGCCCAGGATCGACGTGGTGATGATCTCGCACAACCACTACGATCATCTCGACGAGGCAACAGTGAAACGGCTGGCGGCCATGCCGCAGGGCAGCCCGCGCTTCCTGGTGCCGCTCGGCCTCAAGGCCTGGTTCCTGGCGCGCGGCATCGAGCGCGTCGACGAATACGACTGGTGGCAGTCGACCGACGAGGGCCCGCTGCGGATCACCATGGTGCCGGTGCAGCACTGGAGCAAGCGGACGTTGACCGATGCCAATGCCACGCTCTGGGGCGGTTGGGTCGTCGAGGGCGAAGGCCTGCGCGTCATCCATACCGGCGACACCGGTTACTCGAAGGATTTTCGTGACATCGGCGAGCGCTTCGGCGGCTTCGACATGGCGTTCATCCCGATCGGCGCCTACGCGCCGCGCTGGTTCATGCAGGTGATGCACTTGGACGTGCCCGAGGCGGTGCAGGCGCGCGCCGACCTCAAGGCCGCGCGCGCCATCGGCATTCACTGGGGCACCTTCGAATCGCTGGCCGACGAGCCGCTCGACGAGCCACCGCTGCGCCTTGCGCGCGCACGCGCGGCGCGCGGCCTCGGGACCGAGCAGTTCGACGTGATGAAGATCGGCGAGACGCGATCGCTCAGGTAACGCACGCAAGCGCGGCTTCAATCAGGTCTCCCGCCGGGCCGCCCCAAGGGAGACCTTGCTCCCCCTCGGGGGGCAGCGAACGCAGTGAGCGTGGGGGCACGTCAGGTCTCCCGCCGGGCCGCCCCAAGGGAGACCTTGCTCCCCCTCGGGGGGCAGCGAACGCAGTGAGCGTGGGGGCCGTTCAAATACCCGCAAACCACTGGTAGCCCTGGTCCTCCCAGTAGCCGCCTTTGCCGCCGGCGATGCCGGCGAAGCTGTCGACGAGGTCGATCCGCATCACGTACTTCGCGTGCTTGTACCCGAGCTGGCGCTCGACGCGCAGCCGGATCGGGGCGCCGTTGGCGACCGGCAGCGCCGCGTCGTTCATCTCGTAGGCGAGAATCGTCTGCGGATGATGGGCATCTTCCATGTCGATGCTTTCGTAGTACGGATCGGTGCCGTCGGCTTCCATCGGATCGGCGCAGTGGAACACCGCGTAACGCGCTTGCGGTTTCGGCCGCACGGCGTCGAGCAGCGCGGCGAGCCGGGCACCCTTCCACTTGGCGATTGCGCTCCAGCCCTCGACGCAATCGTGGCGCGTGATCTGCGTGCGTGCCGGCAGTGCGCGCAGCTCGGCCAGCGAAAACGATGCCGGCTTCTCGACCAGGCCGCCGATCGCCAGCCGATAGTCGGCGAATCCCCGACCCGCCAGCGCCTGGTACTCCGGATTGTTCGGGTTGGCGGTGCCGTTGCTGCGAAACTGCGGCGAGCGGTCGGCGTCGGTGAATTCCTGCGCCATCGACTTGCGCGACGTGACGAGATGGGCCGCTGCATCGCTGGCCTGCTCCCCCGCACCGAGGACCTTGGGGAACCACTCGCTCTGCGACAGCTTGTTGCAACCCGCCAGCAGCAGCGCGCCGGTCGCCCCCACCGTGCGGGCGAGAAAGCGGCGGCGCCGCCGGCTATCGATCGTGATCATGACGTTCCTCCGCGGGCACGCGATAGCGCCCGGTAAGCATCGAGCGCAGGTTGTTCCAGAGGCCGGTGATGATGACCTCGAACACGTGGATCACGACGAAGGCGACGAGCAGCCACGCGACGACGAAGTGGATCGTCCGCGCCGCCTGCCGGCCGCCGAAGGCGTCGATCCACCCGGGCAATACGGAGTTCATCCACGGCGACATGGCGAGCCCCATCAGGATGATGAGCGGCACGAGGCCGAAGATCACGATCAGGTAGGCGAGCTTCTGCAGCACGTTGTAGCGTTTCGCGGCTTCACCGGCCGGATGGCGAAAGCGCAGATGGTCGGCAATCGACCGTCCGATCGAACGCCAGTCGCTCCGGGCCGGGGCAAGGTCGCGGGCGAGGTGGCGGCTGCCGAGCGAATAGACGACGTAGGCCAGGCCGTTGATGACGAGCACCCACGCGAAAAAGAAATGCCACGCCCGCGCCATCGACAACCATTGATTGTCGGGGATGGTCGCCCACCACGGGAAGCCGCGCGCCGACCACGCTCCGTCAGCATTTTTCGACATCCCGAAGATACCCGTGGTGTCGTATTCCCGGCCGAACACCCGCGTGATGCCGGTCGACCCGCCGTCGGGCTTCTGCATCGCCTGCATCTCGAGGATCGGCCCGGCCCCCGTATACGACGATTTGCCCGACCAATAGAGCGCCGGATGCGCATTGAAGATCTGCAGCCCGCTCATGAGCAGAATCGTCAGCGCGACGACGTTGAGCCAGTGCAAGAGGCGCACCGGCAGCGTGTGGCGATAATACAGTTCGCGTTCAGGCATCGGGGTCATGGGCGGATGGCGGCGCGGCGGGACAGCCCGCACGCAATGTCGTTTGGTCGGATTGCGCGCACGTTTCTTACAGGGTTCATTCGTGGACAGGGGACTGCCCTGCTCCGCGTCGCTCCGGCGTTGGGCGAGCCGTCCTGCGCCACGATACGCTCCTCAGTTCTTGTCGAGCCTTGTCGCGAACCGTCCGTACCGCGCCAAGCCGATCCACGCGAGCAGCGCGAACGCCGCACCCGCATGGAACGTGAGCGCCGGGCCGAACGCGTCCCACAACCCGCCGGCGAGCACGCTGGCGATCAGCAGGGCCCCGCCACAGACCAGGTTGAACACGCCGAACGCCGTGCCGCGCAGATCCGCGGGCGCCGCGGCGGCGACCAGCGCTGCCAGCAGTCCCTGCGTCAGGCCCATGTGCAGGCCCCACAGCGCCGCGCCGGCGAACAGCATCGCATTGCCGCTGGCGTTCGCGAGGACCAGATCCGACGCGACGAGGGCCGCAAGTCCGGCGGAGAAGAGCCGCGGCCCGTGCCCGCGGTCGGCGGCCGCACCGGCAGGATACGACGTCGCCGCGTAGGCCAGCGACACGATCACCATCACCCACGGCGCGGCGGCGACCGGCAGGCCGACATCGAGCGCCCGCAGCACCAGGAACGCTTCGCTGAAGCGAGCGAGCGTCAGCACGGCCGCGACGCCGACGACGATCGCGTAGCTGCGGCCGAGGCGGCGCGCGTCGGACCACTGCAGCCGTTGCCTCGCCGTGGCCGGGTCGCGCGCCGCTCGCGGCGGCTCGTCGACGCCAAAGATGAGCAGGAGCAGCGCCAGCACGGCCGGGACGACGGCGACCCAGAACGCGGCCTGGAAATCGCCGGCGAAGTACGCCATCGCGCCGATCGCAAGCAGGGGGCCACCGGCGCCGCCCACGGTGTCGAGCGCCTGGCGGAGGCCAAAGCTCGCGCCGCGCAGCGCCGGCGGCGCGAGGTCCGCGATCAGCGCGTCGCGCGGAGCGCCGCGGATGCCCTTGCCGATGCGATCGGCGACGCGCGCGGCGACGATCCAGCCGAGTGTGGGCGCCAGCGGAAAGACCGGCTTCGTGAGCGCCGCGAGGCCGTAGCCCAGCACCACCAGGGGTTTGCGCCGGCGGAAGAAATCGGAGAGCGCGCCGGAGAACACCTTGACCACCATCGCCGTCGCTTCGGCGATGCCCTCGACGATGCCGATGGTCAGCGTGCTCGCGCCGAGCCCGACGGCCATGTACAGCGGCAGCAGCGAATGAATCAGCTCCGACGAGAGATCCATGCACATGCTGACCAGCCCGAGCGCCCAGATGCTGCGCGGTATTCGCGCTCCGCCGTGTGCGCGCGGAATCAGTCGCACGCTACGGGGAAAAGTCGAAGGCGGCGATCAGATCGCCGGCGTTGGCGCGCACGCCCGGCAGCGGCTCGAGACCGAAGCGGCGGGTGATGAACTTGATGATCGACGTCGTATCGTAGCTGGTGTGGTCGACGTGGCCACGCCGCGCGAACGGCGAGATCACGATGGCCGGCACCCGCGTGCCCGGGCCCCAGCGATCGCCCTGCGGCGGCGGCACGTGATCCCAGAAGCCACCGTTCTCGTCGTAGGTGACGATGATCGCCGACCTCGGCCACAGCTTGCTCGCCTTGATCTTTGCGACGAGATCCGCGATATGGACGTCGCCGGACAACACGTCCGTATACCCAGGATGCTCGTTGAGGTTGCCCTGCGGCTTGTAGAACACGACCTGCGGCAGCGTGCCGCGGTCGATGCCGGTCACCAGATCGTCGTAGTCCTTGAGATGCCGCACGCGATCGGCGGTACCGGGCGCGAAGCGCAGGAAATAGTTGAACGGCTGGTGGTGGGCGATGAAATTCGGCGCGCCCCGGGCGGTGCTATAGATGATCTCGCGCTTCGCCTTGGGATCCCGCATGCCGTCGTTGACCGCGGCGTTCCAGGCGCCCGCATACCACGCCCACGAGATGCCCCTGGCCGACAGCGTATCGCCGAGGGTCTTCGCCGTTTGCGGCAGCAGCGTGCGCTGCGCGGGATCGGCGTACCGGGGATCGCCGCCTGGCGCAGGCGGGACCCCGCTCGGCTGCCATGCGGGCTGCAGGGTGCTCACCGAATAGCCATCCGGCGTGACGCTGCCCGGCAGAAAGGCGGCCGGTCCCTGCAGCGCCGAGGGCGGTGAGTCGGGCCGCCGTTTCAGCCAGCCGCGATCGTCAAGCTGCGCCCGTTCGGTGGCCGGCACATTCCGCGCTTCGGGCGTGCAGGCGCAGATCAGCCAGAAGTGGTTGATGTACGAATCGCCGTACGCGGCCATGAAAAAGTTGTCGGCCAGCGTGTACTCGCGCGCCCATTTCCACAGCGGCAGCGGCGAACCGTCGTAGTGGCCCATCACGAGGCCACCCGCTTCGGAGACTTGGGCGAAGCGATCGTTGCGGCCGCCGTTGATCTGCTCCTGTTGCCGGTAGAACTTGTGCGTGAGGTCGCGCGTCGGCACCGACAGCGGCAGGTTGATCGGCGGCGCATCGATGCGAAACGGCTTGTTCGGCAGGTTCTTCGGGAACGCGCCGTCAGGCTCCTTCCCCTTCCACACCGGCGGCAGATGGGGCAGCGGCGTGCCGTCGTAATCGACCTGCGTGTACTGCTGCGGAGTCGCGCTGTCGATGCCGTTGGCCCCGGGGAACAGGCCGTACAGGTTGTCGAAGCTGCGGTTCTCCGCGTAGATCACGATGATGTGCTCGATCGACGCCAGCTCCGCCTTGACCGGTGGTGGCGGCGGCGGGCCTGCGCAGGCGGCAACGCCGAGCGCCATCGCGGCACCGAGCGCGTGCCGGACCAGCGATCGGAGGCTCACGCGATCTCCACGCGTTGCCGCCTCAGCGCAGCGTGACGACTGCGCGCACCGTGCCGGCACGCTCGTGCCGGGCGACCAGATCGATCCGCGCACCCGCGCCGGCGCGCACGACCCATTCGACCTTGATGCGGTCGTCGGTGACGTGGTAGTCGGGCCAGAACGAGACGCCCGTGTGCTTGTACGCCTTGCCTTCGAGCTGGCCCAGCTCCTCGCGCCGCTTGCCGGAGACGAGTTCCGCGCCCGCGGGCAGCGCGATCTCGGCAATCACGCCGCGCGCGATCTTGCGCTCCAGCGCCCGCTTCGACACGTAGCTCGGCAGCCAGCCGGTGTTCTGGACGACGAGCCGCACGCGCCAGGTGCCGGCGCCCAGCGCGTCGGCTTCGGCCGCGACCAGTTCCATCTTCGGCGAGGTCAGCGCCTGCCAGACGAGCCATTGCGGGAAGCGCTGCAATTCGCGCTCTAGGAACGCCGGCGGCGGATTCGAGAACGCATGGAAGCGGTTCCAGCCGCCGATCTCGATCGCGCCGAGCTGCGGGTGGTCGAACGGCTGCCACGCGATGTGCGCGAGGCCCCCGAGCCGGTCGCGGCTCCACGCGTAGAGCTTCAGGTCGTCCTCGGCCGGATGGTCGCGGAACCAGTCGATGTACGGGTATTTCTCGATCCCGGCCTCGCGCATCGGGCTCCAGATTTCGACCACCCACGTGTACATCCCGAGATGCTCGTAGAGCCAGTCGAACGTCCCGGCGATCACCGACTTCGGGTGATAGCGGAACTCGTGGTAGACCGAGATCGCCGGATAGCCGGTGAGCTCCTGGCCCTTCGCTCCCGCCTTCTTGTAGAACCACAGGTCCTCGGCGTGCATCTCGTCGTCGGACTGGTGCTCGAACGGGCGCAGCAGCACGCCGCTCCAGGTGTGGAACGTCGTGCCGCCGGTGATGTTGGTGTGGCCGGTGACGAACGCGACGACCGCGCGCACCTCGGGTTCCGAGACCGGGAACGGCCCGGCCCCGAGCTGCTCGAATTCCTGCCGCCAGCTCGCCGGGAAGTTGCGGTTGAGGTCGAGCCCCTGCTTCGGCTTCTTGAGCCGCAGCGTGTAGCCGTCCCAGCCTTCGATGCTGCCTTCGGGCAGAACCCGGTAATACGTCCCCCCCACCTCCACCGGATCGCGCCGGATCATCAATCCCGGCTGCTGCGGATGATCCTTCCACAGGCCGTTGGTGTCGGCGATGCGCATCTGCAGGATGCGGCCGTCGCCGTCGATGTCCTCGACGGTCAGGCCTTCGATTTCCTCCTCGTCGTATGGGTACGGTCGCGTGCTGGAGCGGATCCATTTCGGCTTGTCGGCGAGCGCCCATTCGGCGCCGTCGGGATTGATCCGCGGGCAAACGTAGAAAGCGCGGGTGTCGAGGGCGCGCGTGACGTCGGAATCCTTGCCGTATTGCGTGACGAGCGTGTGCACGAAGTAGAGATTCGCGGCGGAGGCGGCGACTTCGGTCGCGTGAATGTTGCCGTCGACCCAGAACGCGGGCTTCTCGGCGGCGGGGCCGGTGGCCCGGTTGGTGACGGTCAGCACCCAGAGGTCGCGGCCTTCGAAGCTCTTGCCGATCGACTCGATCGCGACGAGGTCCGGGTGCTCGGCCACGAAGCCCTCGAGGATCGCGGTGAGGTCGGCGTAGCGGTAGAAGCGATCGAAGGCGATGGCAGGCATGGGGCAGGCGCGGATCGGGAGCGTTGACGGAATCGCGCGAGGCGCGGGCACAGCCGGCATCTTACCGGCCTTCCGAGCGTCGCGCGGACCGGACGTCAGCGCGCGGATGCCGCGGCGGTTCCATCCACCTTCCGGCGGCGGTGGCGCGGACACCGAGACCTCTTGCCGACCGGCCGGACGCCGCCACCGGTTTTCCGTGGTGGTGGCGGTGGTGGCGGTGGTGGCGGTGGTGGCGGTGGCGGTGGCTTCCGCTGCTTCGTCGAATACCGTATATTTGTACGGTATCGACCTTCGGCGCGCTTGCCGCCCGCTGTGAAGGCGCCCCTCCATGCTCCCCGCCTACGCCGAACTGCACTGCCTGTCGAACTTCTCCTTCCTGCGCGGGGCTTCGCATCCGGAGGAATTGGTCGAGCGCGCGCATGCGCTGGGCTACAGCGCCCTCGCCATCACCGACGAGTGCTCGTTCTCCGGCGTCGTCCGCGCCCATCTGGCCGCGAAAGCCTGCGGGCTGCAGCTCGTCATCGGCAGCGAGCTCGCGCTGGCCGACGGCATGAAGCTGGTGCTGCTCGCACCGGACCGCGAGAGCTACGGCAACCTGTCGCAGCTCATCACCCGCGGCCGGCGCAATGCCGCCAAGGGGAACTACACGCTGACGCGCGCCGACGTCGCGGCGCAGGCCGGCGGACTGCTGGCGCTGTGGATCCCTCCGCTCGATGCCGACGCGCCGGCCGCGGCACGCTGGGTCGCCGCGACGTTCCCCGGCCGCGCATGGATCGCGGTGGAACTCGCCGTGCGCGCCGGCGACCGGGCACGGCTCGCGCAGCTCAGCGAATGGTCGCGCGCGAGCGGGTTGCCGCTGGTGGCCGCCGGCGACGTCCACATGCATGTCCGTGCCCGGCGCGCATTGCAGGACACGCTGACGGCGATCCGGTTGCGGACGCCGCTCACCGAGTGCGGCTACGTGCTCCACCCCAACGGCGAGCGGCACCTGCGTTCGCGCGCGCGGATCGCCACCCTCTACCCGCCGGAACTGCTGGCCGAAACGGTCGCGATCGGAGAGCGCTGCACGTTTTCCCTCGACGAGTTGCGCTACGAGTATCCGGAGGAGATCGTCCCGCCCGGCGCGACGCCCACCTCGCACCTGCGCACGCTGGTGGAGGAAGGGCTCGCGCGGCGGTACGGCGTAGCCCCGGTCGAGCGTGAGCGAAACCCGGGGCCGGGCTCCGGGACCGCAAAAACGGGGACAGACCACGTTTTCCACGATGCGCACGTACCTTGTTCCCCCGATGGTGGAAAACGTGGTCTGTCCCCGTTTTTGCTTTCCCCCGACGTTCGCGAACTGATCGAGCACGAGCTCGCGCTGATCGCGGAACTGAAGTACGAGCCCTACTTCCTGACCGTCCACGACATCGTCGCCTATGCCCGCGCGCAGGGCATCCTGTGCCAGGGTCGCGGCTCGGCGGCGAACTCGGCGGTGTGCTACGCGCTCGGCATCACCGAGGTCGATCCGGCGCGGATGAGCATGCTGTTCGAGCGCTTCATCTCGAAGGAGCGCAACGAGCCGCCGGATATCGACGTCGACTTCGAGCACGAGCGGCGCGAGGAAGTGATCCAGTACATCTACGCGAAGTACGGCCGCGAGCGTGCGGCGCTCGCGGCGACGCTCATCACCTACCGGCCGAAGAGCGCGGTGCGCGATGTCGGCAAGGCGCTCGGCCTCGACCTCGCGCAGGTGGACCGGCTCGCCGGCGTGTTCGCGTGGTGGGATGGCCGCACGGTGCAGCCGGAGCGCATTCGCGAAGCGGGCTTCGCGCCCGACAGCCCGGTGATCGAGCGGCTGGTGACGCTGACGAACGAATTGATGGGCTTTCCCCGGCACCTGTCGCAGCACGTCGGCGGCTTCGTCATCGCCCGCGGCCTGCTCGAGCGGATGGTGCCGGTGGAGAACGCCGCGATGCCCGAGCGCACCGTCATCCAGTGGGACAAGGACGATCTCGATGCGCTGGGATTGCTGAAGGTCGACTGCCTCGCACTCGGGATGCTCACGGCGATCCGCCGCACGCTCGAGATGATCTCGAAAATGGGGTCAGAGCTGTCGGAAATGGGGTCAGAGCTGTCACAAAGGGGGGCAGCGGAAATGGGGTCGGCAATGGGGTCAGGTCCATTTTTCCGCGAGCACCAGACGATATCCCTAGGCAATCCGGAAGGAAAAATGGACCGGACCCCATTTCCGGACCTGACCCCATTGCCGACCTCATTTCCGCTGCCCCCCTTTGTGACAGCTCTGACCCCATTTCCGACAGCTCTGACCCCATTTTCGCCATTTTCGATGCAGGACATTCCGGCCGAGGATCCCGAGGTCTACGCGATGTGCCAGCGTGCCGACACCGTCGGCGTGTTCCAGATCGAGTCGCGCGCGCAGCAGTCAATGCTGCCGCGACTGAAGCCCGCGTGCTTCTACGATCTCGTCATCGAGGTCGCGATCGTGCGGCCGGGGCCGATCCAGGGCGGCATGGTGCATCCGTACCTGCGGCGGCGGCAGGGCCAGGAGCCGGTCACCTATCCGAGCGCCGCGGTGAAGAGCGTGCTCGAGCGCACGCTCGGCGTGCCGATCTTCCAGGAGCAGGTGATGCAGCTCGCGATCGTCGCGGCGGGCTTTTCACCCGGCGAAGCCGACCAGCTGCGGCGCTCGATGGCCGCCTGGCGGCGCAAGGGCGGGCTCGAGAAATTCGAGCAGCGGCTGATCGACGGCATGGGCGCGCGCGGTTACAGCGAGGACTTCGCGCGGCAGATCTACCAGCAGATCCTGGGCTTCGGCGAGTACGGCTTCCCCGAATCGCACTCGGCTTCCTTCGCGCTGCTCGTCTACGTGTCGGCGTGGCTGAAACGCTACCAGCCGGCGGCGTTCTGCGGCGCGCTCATCAATTCGCAGCCGATGGGCTTCTACGCGCCGGCGCAGCTCGTCGCCGACGCGCGCCGGCACGGGGTCGAGGTGTTGCCTGTCGACGTGACGGTGAGCGAGTGGGATTGCACGCTGGAGAAAATGGCGGAAAAGAAAATGGGGTCAGAGCTGTCGGAAATGGGGTCGGCAATGGGGTCAGAGCTGTCACAAAAGGGGGCAGCGGAAATGGGGTCGGCAATGGGGTCAGGTCCGGAAATGGGGTCCGGTCCG
>Ga0315273_10004973_pt1 | contig 16391 bp, 14 predicted proteins | sample YL17G02_0_MG_FD_205753 | JGI IMG/M metagenome (GOLD analysis project Ga0315273, IMG submission 205753) | Sediment microbial communities from Yellowstone Lake, YNP, Wyoming, USA - YL17G02_0 | ecosystem: Environmental > Aquatic > Freshwater > Lake > Sediment | place: USA: Wyoming | collected... | reverse complement strand
AATTCGGCCGCCGGTCCTGGGCGGAGCCGTGGAAAATCAAGATGGTCGAACCCCTGCGCATGATCACTCGCGAGGAGCGCGCCAGGTCGCTCGAGGAAGCCGGCTTCAATACCTTTCTGCTCAAATCCGACGACGTCTACATCGATCTGCTGACCGACAGCGGCACGAGCGCGATGAGCGACCGCCAGTGGGCAGGAATGATGCTGGGCGATGAAGCCTATGCCGGAAGCCGCAACTTCTATCACCTCGAGACCGCAATTCAGGAATCTTACGGATACAAACACATCCTGCCCACCCACCAGGGGCGGGGAGCCGAGCACCTCATCAGCCAGACGGTCATCAAAAAGGGACAGTTCGTCCCCGGCAATATGTATTTCACCACCACGCGGCTCCATCAGGAACTGGCGGGCGGGACCTTCGTCGACGTCATCATCGATGAGGCGCACGACCCGCAAAGCCTTCACCCCTTCAAGGGGAACATTAATCTCGACAAGCTCGAGTCGCTCATCCGGCGTGAAGGAGCCGACAGAATCGCGTACGTCAGCCTCGCGGGAACCGTGAACATGGCGGGCGGCCAGCCGGTCAGCATGGAGAATGTGAAGGCGCTGCGCGCGCTGTGCGACCGATACGGCGTCAGGCTTTACCTCGACGCCACCCGCATGGTGGAGAACGCTTATTTCATCCAGGAACGGGAGCCGGGTTATGAGGGTAAATCCATCGCGGCGATCCTGAAAGAGTTTTGCTCCTGCACCGACGCCGCCTGGATGAGCGCGAAGAAGGACAACCTCGTGAACATCGGCGGGTGGCTGGCCGTTAACGACTGGAATTTGTTCGAGGAATTGCGCAACCTGGTCGTGGTCTACGAAGGACTGCACACCTACGGCGGCCTTGCCGGCCGCGACATGGAAGCCATGGCGATCGGCATTGTCGAATCCCTGCAGGACGCTCACGTGCGATCACGCATCGGCCAGGTGCGTTATCTGGGCGATTTGCTCGCCCAATGGAATATCCCGATCGTCCAGCCGGTCGGAGGGCACGCCATTTTCCTGGATGCCAGGAGATTCTACCCGCACCTGCCCCAGATTCAGTTCCCCGCGCAGACCCTGGCTGCAGAGCTTTATCTCGACTCGGGCATCCGTTCGATGGAGCGCGGCATCGCCAGCGCCGGGCGCGACGCGAAAACCGGAGATCATTATTATCCGAAGCTCGAGTTGACGCGGCTGACGATTCCGCGCCGTGTTTATACGCAGGCACACATGGATGTCGTCGCCGAATCCGTCAAGGCGGTATTCGATGTGCGCGAGCAGACCCGCGGCCTGGAAATGACCTACGAGCCCAAATACCTGCGCTTCTTCCAGGCCCGTTTCCGGCGCCTGTAGAGCGGGTTTTTGATAGAGGAAAGATGCCAGAATCAACCGAACCTGCGCTGCAGCCCGGAAAAAAGATCCTGGGTTTTGCCATCCCGCGTTTGAATCGCCACGAGATCTCCGGTTCTCTTGGCGACCTTGGCACCTTCATCCCCCTCCTGGTGGGCATGAGCATCACGAACGGCCTGGATTTCACCTCGGCCCTTTTCTTTTCCGGCCTCTTCAACATTGTCACCGGAATGACCTTCTCCATCCCAATGGCCGTGCAGCCAATGAAGGCGATTGCGGCTATCGCGATATCGGAGAACCTCCGACTCGAACAAATCCTTGCCGCCGGCATCTGGACTAGCGGCATCATCCTCTTCTTAGGGATCACAGGCTTGATCGTCATCGTGGACCGCGTTATTCCAAAGCCGGTCATTCGCGGCCTCCAATTGGGTTTGGGGCTCCAGTTGATTGAAAGAGGCGTGCAGTTGATCCGGGACACGCATACGCTGTGGGGTTTCGACAGCATCGCCATCGGTGTCCTGGGGTTTGCCATCATCCTGGCATTTGCATCATCGAAGAAATTACCGGCCGCATTGGTGGTCTTTGTGATCGGGCTTGGCCTGGCCGTCATCATGAAAGTTGAGGTGGTGCGAGATCTCAAGGTGGGCATTAATCTGCCTCACTGGGTACCTCTCAGCTGGGACGATTTTCGCACCTCTTTTTTCAGGGCGGCACTGCCTCAAATACCGCTGACTACCCTCAACTCGGTCATCGCCGTGTGCGCCCTTTCTGCGGATCTCTTCCCCAACCGGAAGGCCCAACCCCGGACGGTGGCGATAAGTGTAGGTTTGATGAACCTGCTTTCCGGGTGGTTCGGCGCCATGCCCATGTGCCATGGTGCGGGCGGGCTGGCCGGGCAATACCGATTCGGGGCCAGAAGCAATGCGAGCATTTTGTTTCTCGGAACGATAAAGCTCTTACTGGCCGTCTTCTTTGGCGGCTCGTTACTCCTGCTGTTGCGCGTCTATCCGAAATCCATTCTTGGCGTGCTTCTGAGCATCAGTGGCCTGGAGCTGGCATTGGTTGCGCGAGATCAATCGGATCGAAGTGCCGCGACTGTGATGTTTGCGACCGCCGGCGCCATGCTCGCGCTCGGCAGCTCCGCCACCGGCTTTGCTATCGGCTGGCTGCTTGCCCTGATCTTCGAATGGCGCCTGAAAGCTTTTCGGGGACAGTCACCATAACCTCCAAATTATGTCGTTCCATCCCGGATGTGCGCCTCCGTAATTTGGAGGTTATGGTGACTGTCCCCGAAATTAAGGAACCGGTGTGGTTGTGCCGGGCCAGTCGTCGGTGCGGAAGGGGGACGCCGGCAGGCCCTCCTTGTTGTGCAGATTGCAGGCGGGATTGTCGGCCCAGGCATATCTGACGGCGACGGAATCGGGCACCGCGCGATCTTGCACCACACCTGGGGCGCGCAGAGATGCGTATAAGGTTCAGGGCATGCCGCCGCACTCCAAAAAAATGCTGCCGGAACGGCAGAGGCTTTTCGTGTTTCATTGCCAGAGGCGGTGGTTTACCTTGATGAAATTAACTGTTGCTCCAGCCGCTCAGGACGTAAGATGCACCTGTGACAGGCGCAGAGGAAGGGGGAAAAAAGGGGCACCACCCGTTTAAAACCTGCGGTTCCTGCAGGAAGGCATGGGAGCAGTGGCAGGATTTTGTACTCGATCCGGCCGTGCGCCTCCTTGGTTTCCAGGCCATCGAGAGCCTGCCCGATGCAAATCTCCTCGTCTTCGAGCACAAGTGCGGAAGCTCCATTTCCCTCCTGGCAAAACGCCTCAGACATATTCTCCCGCCCCCCGGCGAAGAAGACCGCCTTCCCGTTCTCTTCGGTTCAGATATTTGCAGAGAACACTGCCGCCTTGTCAAGGACCTCGAGGCGTGCGACCGGCCTTGTGCCAACTCCCGGGACCGGCGGCTGGCGCAACTGCTGCTGACGATGAAGAAGGCCCGTCCGCATAAACCGAAACACACCCGCACCAATTGAATGCCCGCGGCAATCGCGCTAACATTAAACAACGCCATTTCCACCAACCTCGGATCCAAGGAGCAACCTTGTTATGAGCGAAACACCAATGGGCGCGGCATCATTCAACCCCCCGCAGCCGGGAGCGAGTCACGAACTGCTTAAGGAGGATGTCGGCACCTGGGACGCAGAGATCGAGGTGAACGCTGTCCCCGGCACTCCGCCACAGGGTTCCCAGGGAGTTGCGCGCAACCGGCTGGCCTGCGGCGGTCTGTGGCTGATCACCGAGTTCATGAACGAGACGACCGGATTCGAGGGTCACGGGATCTACGGTTACGATCAGGCCAAAGGAAAGTATGTCGGCACCTGGGTCGACCCGATGCGGACATTCATTGCCGTCGCCGAGGGGGTTTACGATCCTGCCGAGAAGACCATGACCATGTGGTTTGAAACCGCCGGTCCTCAGGGGAAGCCGCTTCGATGGCGCGAAATTACCGAGCGGAAGGATGCCGACACCCGCGTCTGGCGATCGATCATGAGCGGTCCGGGCGGCCAGGAATTCGAAGTGATGACTGTGACCTACAGGCGGCGAAAGTGACTGGCGATTCGGCCGGCCGCCCGGTTCATTGTGAGCGGATTTCGCGGGCAACCCGGTGGGCCATTTTTACGCAATCGTTGAGGCCGACGCCGTAATACGCATTGCCCACCAGATGCAGTCCGGGATGCCGCGCTGAAAGCTGCTCGATTCGCTTACGGCGCTCGCGATGTCCAAGCGTAAACTGGGGGATGCCGAGCTGCCACCGATAGATCCGCATGAAAGCCGGATCGCGGCGAATCCCCAGCAAGGGCGCGAGCTCCCGGCGCAGGGTATCCCACAGCTGGTCGTCGGACAGTTCCATGACCCGCGCATCACCCGCTCCGCCCAGCATGGATCGGAACTGGACGTGTCCTTCAGGGGCGCGAGCTTTGAAGATGGAGGAGGTCCAGATCGACCCCAGGGTTCTCAGCCCCTGATTGCGGGGAATCAGAAAACCGAATCCGTCCAGGGGCCGCGCGACATCTTCGCGCTTGTGGCCCGTCGCCACCACGACGATGGGCGCATAGGGGATCGCGTTCAACGCTTCCGACAGATCCCTGTCGAAGTCGCGCAGCATGGCGGCAGCGGCAAATGTCGGACAGGCGAGGACCACGCTGCGGGCACGTATTTCCCGTCCTGCCGTGTCCCTTACCTCCCAGCATTGACTGCCCCGCGCAAGCCGCTCGACTTTGCGGCCGGGCTTCACCGCCGACCCCAGGCATTCCTGCAGACGCTGGACCAAAACGTCCAGCCCGCCCTGGAAAGAGGTCAGCCACCCGCCCGGCCCGGCAGGACCTCCGGATTTGCGCGCCGGCTCCCCGCCGGCTTTCTGCGCCTTCCGCCGCTCATGCTGGCGCCCGATCATCCCCTTGACCAAACCGCCATAGCGCTGCTCAAGCTCCCGCATGACTGGAAAGCAGGTGGGGAGGGAGAGTTCCCGTGCCAGGCCGCCAAAAACGCCTGAGACCATCGGATCTACGAATGTCTCCGCGGCGCCGCGGCCGATGCGGCGGGCCGCGAAATCGAAAACCGACTCGTCACCATCGTCGCGGCGGGCCGGAATGAAAGGCTCACCGAAGATGCGCAGCTTCTCGAGCGGCCGCAGCAGACCGGTGGTAAGAATCCGTTGAGGAGCAAAGGGGACCGGATGGAGACGGCCGTTTTTGAAGATGAACCGCTTTTCGCTGCTTTTGTCGGCAGGCTCGAGCTTGTCGCCCAAGCCGATTTCGCGGACCAACTGCAGGGTGAGAGGTTCCCTGTCGAGGAAACCGTTCGGCCCCCAATCGACCGAGTATCCTCCGGACCTGTCCGTCCCGATGGTCCCCCCCAAGCGATCCGAGGCTTCCCAAAGCTCCCACATGCCGGCGCCATCCTGCGAGCGCAGGAAGTGCGCCAGTGCCAGCCCTGAGATTCCTCCCCCGACAATCAGCCAGTCCAGAATGCGCTCTGTCGTAGGATTGCCGGATCCGTTCATGAAATACCCGGTTCGCGGTTGCACCCGCATTTGTGTGGTTGGAAGCCTTTCTCCTCGAGCAGACTGGAGATCGCGGCTCCCTCGAGCCAGAGGGAACCGGAATGCACCGATGCGATGCACTGCAGGATCCGGTCGGCCGCGATCTGCCTGGTCACAACGCCCGCCGCACCGAGGCGCAATGCCGCGCGCTGTTCTTCGGGGCTGGGCGAGACCGCGAGCAGGATGATCTTTGCATGCAGGGCGGCCCCGAGCAATCGAGGCATAAGGGAAAGGCCGGCACACCCGTCGAGATCCGAGTCCAGGATTATGATGTCCGGCTGCTCCGCTGCGGTCAGCGAAAGCGCCGAATTGCCTGTCCCGACGCTGCCGACGACAATCAGATTTCGCTTTTCGGACAGGAGGGCAGCCAGTTCCTCGCGTTGAGCATTGCGATCGCCGGTCACCAGTATCCGGATCTGCTTCTCGTCCGACATTGAGGTTGGCTCATCCTCCATAAACCTGTCCGTAATCCTCCGCCCGCTCAGGAATAATAGTGTAAATAATCTCAAAAACCCAATCCAGGAATGAAAACGATGGTATTGCGAAATGCAGCCTCACAGCTTACTATTGCTGGTCCCGCACGTTGCTTTTTCCGAGTGCATGGAATGCGGCCGGATATTCATTTCGCAGCGTTCTGCCGGTGGATTTTGATAATCTGATCACAGGAGTCCTCATGGCCACCAAGACGATTGACGATATCAATGTGAAAGGGAATACGGTCCTGATGCGGGTGGATTTCAATGTTCCCATCAAGGACGGAAAAGTGACCAACGACAAGAGAATCGTCGGCGCACTGCCGAGCATCAAGAAGGTGCTCGATGCGGGCGGCAAACTGGTTCTCATGAGCCATTGTGGACGCCCGTCCGGCAAAGGGTACGAGGCGGAGTTTTCCAATAAGCCCGCGGCGGAGCGCCTGAGCCGGCTGCTGGGCAAGCCGGTCTGGTTGGGCAGCCAGGAAGTCGGCGGCGAGGCCGATCTGGCTACGGCGAAGGGTCTGCGGGCGGGCGAGGTTTTGCTGCTGGAAAATGTTCGCTTCAATGCAGGCGAGGACCTGATCGACAAGGCGAAGAAGAATCCGGACAAAAAACCCACTCCCGAGCAGGACGCAATAATCAAGGATTTCACCGAGAAGCTGTCCCAACTGGGCGAGATATACGTCAACGATGCCTTCGGCACCTGCCACCGCAAACATGTCAGCATGTACGGGGTCGCAAAGGCCATCCAGGCCAAGTGTGGTCCGGCGGTTGCGGGTTACCTCGTAGAAAAGGAAATCCGATACCTGAGCGAGGCGGTGGCCAATCCCAAACGCCCGTTCGTTGCCATTCTCGGCGGGGCGAAGGTCTCCGACAAGATCAAGCTGATCTCCAATCTGCTGAATAAGGTCGATCGCATCCTCATCGGCGGCGCGATGGCATACACCCTGCTCAAGGCCAAAGGGGTCGCAGTGGGAAAGAGCCGCGTGGAAGAAGACCAGGTCGAGGAGATGAAGAAAATTCTGGCTTCTGCCGGGGACAAGATCCTGCTCCCGGTCGATCATGTCGCCACCGATCAGTTCGATTTTAAGGCCATGACCGGCGGCAAGCCCACGGCAACGCCGGGCATCGACATTCCCGAGAGCCTGATGGGAATGGACATCGGGCCCAGGACTATCCAGGCATTCGGTGACGTCATCGCCGGCGCCGGCACGGTGATCTGGAACGGTCCGATGGGAGTATTCGAGGCGAGCGATTATTCGACAGGCACCAGGGCCATTGCCGACGCGCTGGCCAAAGCGACGGACAAAGGAGCGGTAAGCGTCATCGGCGGAGGCGATTCCGCGACGGCTGTCGAGGAGATGGGCGTCGAAAATCGCATGACTCACGTTTCGACGGGTGGCGGCGCGAGCCTCGAGTATCTCGAGGGCAAGGCGATGCCGCCGATCGAGGTGCTGGACAAGAAGTGACCCGATAAGCAGATAGGCTCGTGCGTTTCAGGCATGTGCGCCTGAAAAGCATTGCGGATTGCGGAATGCGAATGTGTGAGTGATGACTGACATTGCACACGGTTTTTTATTCCGCAATCCGAAATCCGAAATCCGCAATTTTAGGGGTGATTTGCAATATTCAACTGCCAAAAGGAGGCTCTTTAATGGCTACCAAAGTAGGGATTAACGGTTTTGGACGCATCGGGCGGCAAGTGCTTAAGGCAATCACGGATTATTATCCGAAATCGCTGGAAGTAGTCGCCTTCAACGACATCGGCGACCTCAAGACGATGGCCCACCTGCTCAAGTACGATTCGAACTATGGCAAGTTCAATGGGACGGTGGAAGTCGGCGACGGCGCGCTGATTATCAACGGTAAGTCGATCAAGGTATTCAAGGAAACCGATCCATCAAAACTCCCCTGGGGAAGCATCGGTGTGGATATCGTGATCGAGAGCACCGGTCTCTTCACCATCAAGAAAGACGGCATCAACAAGAAAGGCAAGGCGGTTCTGGGTGCAGAGAACCACATCACGAAGGGCGGGGCAAAGAAGGTGATCATCTCCGCTCCGGCCGAGGGCGAGGACCTGACCATCGTCATGGGCGTGAACGACAACAAGTACGATCCCGCCGCCCATCACGTCGTTTCGAACGCATCCTGCACCACGAACTGCCTCGCTCCCGCGGCGAAGGTGGTTCACGACTTGTACAAAATCGTGCGCGGCTTCATGACCACCATCCACGCCTACACCAACGACCAGAAAATCCTCGACCTGCCGCACAGCGACCTGCGCCGCGCGCGCGCCGCTGCCATGAGCATCATCCCGACCACGACGGGGGCGGCCCGGGCAATCTCGCTGGTCATTCCCGATCTGAAGGGCAAATTCGACGGCTACGCACTGCGCGTGCCTACATCCACGGTTTCGGTGGTGGACTTCACAGTCCAGGTCGAAGTGCCGGCTACGACCGACGAATTGCGCCAGGCATTCCGCGCCGCGGCGGCCGGACCGCTGAAGGGCATCCTCGCCGCTCTCGATGAACCGCTGGTCAGCATCGATTTCAAAGGCGACCCGCACAGCTCTTCGGTCGACCTGGCCTTCACGCAGGTGCTCGGGAAGGAAAAGAGCGACTTCATCAAGGTCGTGACCTGGTACGACAATGAGTGGGGTTACGCCGTCCGCACCGCGGATCTTGCGAACCTCATGGCAGGAAAACTCTAGAGGCTCGGACCGATTCTATCTTGGCACCGCAGAGGCGCTGAGGACGCTGAGTAATAATGGGACGCGGATCAATGAATGCATACGGATCGGCCGAACGTATGATCCCCACCGCATGGGCCAGCGCTGCGCGCTGAGACGTCTTTGTCCAGGTTCCGCGGGAAAGCGCGCCGGAGGCTGATTAATTCTGATCCGGTCAGATGAACGAGGCGCGTTTTCCTGCGGAACCCGGACGAAGACGCCTGCCGGGAAAGCATTTTCACATTGGTAGTACGGCTTATTGCCCGCCCCTGTTCGATCCCTCAAATTTCAGCGAGGCGGAATTCACGCAGTAGCGCAACCCCGTCGGCTCCGGTCCATCCTCGAATACGTGGCCGAGATGTGCGTCGCAGCGCGTACAGGTAATCTCGGTCCTTTCCATGAAGAGACTGCGATCAGGCTGCTCACTGATGCGGCCTTCCGCGGATGGCGCCCAAAAACTCGGCCAGCCGCTTCCGGAATCGAACTTGGCGTCCGAGTTGAACAGCGCCGCTCCGCAGCAAACACAGCAATAAACGCCTTTTTCGTGGTTATCCCAGTATTCGCCTGCAAAGGCCCTCTCGGTCCCCTTCCTGCGTGCGATCCGGTACTGTTCCGGGGCGAGCTCTTTCTTCCACTCCTCATCCGATTTGATGGTCTTGTCCGTCATGATGTTCCCTCCCTGCACCCGAATGTTTAAGAAATTATAGGGGCGGGGTCCGGCATTGGAAATTATATTTTCGTGCGTCTCGCCAGGCGGGGCGCCCTTGATGGGCATGGTAAAATTAGACTCTTTCCGATACTCGGAGTGGAATCCATTCAATCTGGTCTAACGAAGAGTAAGAACAAAACAGTCTGCAACCTTTAAACGGAGGAGTTTATGGCTCAGATCACTTTCAAAGGGAATCCAATCCACACAGCAGGCAACCTGCCCAAGGCGGGGGAGAATGCCCCGGATTTCACTTTGACGAAGGACGACCTGTCGGACACGTCTCTCCAGGATTTCAGGGGCAAAAGAGTGGTCCTCAACATCTTTCCAAGCATCGACACCCCGGTCTGTGCGACGTCGGTGAGAAAGTTCAATGAACAGGCAAGCAAGCTGAAAAACACGGCAGTTCTCTGTATTTCCAAGGATCTTCCCTTCGCCCAGAAACGCTTCTGTGCCTCCGAGGGTTTGAGCAACGTCATCAACGCCTCCGAGTATAAGAACACCGGTTTCAGCGACGCCTACAAGGTCAAGATCGTCGACGGGCCCCTGGCAGGCCTGTTCTCGCGGGCCATCGTCGTGATCGACGCGCAAGGCAAGGTGATTCATGCGGAACAGGTACCCGAGATCGCGCAGGAGCCGGACTACGCCAAAGCGCTATCCGTGCTGGAAGCCTAGTGCAGTGCGTCTCAAATCCTTAATCGCTCCCTCACGGTCGCGGCTCTGTAACCCATTGATTGAACAGAGCCGCGCGCGTAAGCAAGCGGCGGAATATGCGCCAAGATTTGCGACGCACCACACTGGACCCTCATCCGGAAAAGGTGATTCGTGATCCGCTATATTCGACCCGTTCCAGCGAGATCTGCTCGGGGTTTGGTCCAGGAGGTATATGCCCAGATCCGGAATGAATTCGGGACTCTGGGAGAGCCCCTGACCCTGCACTCACCCCTCCCTCCCGTACTCGCCGGCCTGTGGTGTTCGTTTCGCGAATCGCTGGTCGCGGGTGTGGTTCCGCGAGCCGTCAAGGAAGCCGTGGCAGTAGGCGTCTCCCGACTCAACGAGTGCGCCTATTGCATCGACGCCCACGCGGTGCTGTTGCGCGCCGCCGACGCGCACGAAGCGGCGGCGCTAATTCAGAAAGGGAACGAAGGCGGGATCTCCGATCCGCAATTGCGCGCAGCCGCGGCATGGGCGAAAGCGACGCGCTCGCCGGGGGCGCAGATCCTGCGGTTCCCGCCCTTCTCCGGATCGGAAGCTCCGGAAATCATCGGCACTGCCGTCTGGATTCACTACATCAACCGGATGTCGAAGATCTTTCTGGGCGGAAACCTGATCCCAGGGAGATTAAACAGGCTGGGGCTGCGCTCGCTGGCGGAACGCGCGGGGGGCTGGGTCTTCGCCTCCTCCGTCCGGCGCCCGCGGCTGGCCGGTGAATCTCTGCGCCTCGTACCTGAGGCGAAGCTGCCGGAGGACTTGGCCTGGGCCGCGGAATCCGCGACGGTTGCGCGAGCGTTTGCTGCTTTCGCTGCAGCCGTGGAAGAAGCCGGCTCACAGGCGCTCGAGCCCGCAGTGCGGGAGTGCGTGCTTGCGAGAGTCGAGGAATGGAGCGGGTCGGAGCCCGGCCTGAGCCGGAGCTGGGCGGAACCGGCCGTGTCAGGATTGGAGGCGAAATCGCGACCGGCGGCTCGCCTCGCCCTGCTTGCGGCCCTGGCCCCGCACCATGTGGCAGATGACGTGATCGCGGGATTTTTATCTCAATACCCGGGTGACGAGCGGCTGCTGGGCGCGCTGGCATGGTCCAGTTTTACGGCGGCGCGCAGGATCGGCTCATGGCTGAACCCGGATGCGGCTCATCAAGAATTGACACGCGGATCGGCATGAAGGGGCTTCATGCCTTGGACCGTCCGAGAATCTCCTGCACTTTTTGCTTCAGGTCGCTGCCGGAAAAGGGCTTTTGAATAAAATCTCCGGCTTGCCCGGCCGCGGCATCGATGACATCCGTATCCTCGATATGACCGGACATATAGAGGACCTGTATGGATCGATTAAACTCCGCCAATCGGATGGCCAGCTCCCGCCCGCTCATGCGCGGCATGACCATATCCGTCAGGGCGAGATCGATTTTGCCTCTCTCCTGCCTGGCCGTCTTCAGCGCTTCGTCCGGATTTCTCGCCTCCAGAACCTGGTAGCCGACCATCTCCAGCATCCGGCGGATGGGGCGTCGGACCGCGTCGTCGTCTTCCACGATGAGGATGGTCCTCAATTCGGAAACCGGCGGCGGCGGGAGCATTTGAGCCCTTGGAAGATCGACGCTCTCCTCGACTTTGGGCAGGTAAATCTCGAACGTCGCGCCTTTGCCCCGATGGCTTTCAACCCAGATGAAGCCTTCGCTCTGCTTCACAATTCCGTAGACCGTCGACAGACCGAGTCCTGTGCCCTTGCCTATCTCCTTGGTCGTGAAGAACGGCTCGAAGACACGCGCGCGGGTGGCCGCGTCCATGCCCTCTCCGGTGTCAGATACCAAGAGCCTTACATATTGGCCGGGTTTCATGGGGGGGCGCGCCTGTGCCTGCGCCTCATCAAGCGTAGCGTTGGCGACTTTGAGGGTCAGGGAGCCGCCGTTGGGCATGGCGTCGCGGGCGTTGAGAGCGAGGTTCAGGATGATCTGCTGCATTTGTCCTGGATCCGCCTTGACCAGCCACAGGCCCGAACGCCCCTGTGTCACGAGCCGGATGTCCTCGCTAATCAAACGGCGGAGCATCCTGCTCATGTTGTCGAGCATGTCGTTCAAGTTGATGATAACCGGCATCAATACCTGTTTGCGGCTGAATGCCAGCAGTTGGCGCGTGAGCAGGGCGGCCCGTTCACCGGCCTTCTTGATTTCCTCAACCTCCGCGCGCAGCGGGTTGGCTTTATCGATCTGTTCCAGAATCAGCTCGCTGTGACCTATGATTGCGGTCAGGAGATTGTTGAAATCATGCGCGACCCCGCCTGCCAGACGGCCTATAGCCTCCATTTTGTGGGACTGCTGCAGCTGTTCCTCGATCCGTTTGCGCTCGGTGATGTCGATCTCTCGCCCCTGCACGCCTATCTGCCTGCCGCTCTCGTCCATCAGCGGATTCCACGAACCGAGTATCCACCGGATGGCGCCGTCCTTGCAGATCACCCGAAATTCGGCCTCGGAATAGCCTTCGCCCTTATAGAGCCGCTCCCGCAAATCCATCATCCTGGGGCTATCTTCGGGATGTAACCAATGGATGAAGTTCTTCTCGCGCAACTCCTGGACGCTGTAGCCCCTTTGTTTGGTTATTGCCGAATTGACATAGATCAGGCGGCGATCCATGTCATAGGCCATGATGACCTCGGTGGCATTGTCGCTGAGGAGGCGCAGTATCCTGTCCGATTCCCATTGCTCTTCCTGCGAGCGCTGGCGCTCGATAGCCAACTGCGCAAGATAGATCATGCCGTCGACCAGGCGAATTTCGTGATCACGCGGAGCCCGCGGCTCGGTGAAATAGCAGGCGAAGGCGCCGAGCACCTCTTCGTTTCCCGAACAGATCGGTGTGGACCAGCAGGCACGCAGGTTGTGGTGCAGGGCGACATCGCGAAATTTCGGCCAGATCGGATCGCTGGAGATGTCGGTGCAGATGACCCTTTTTTTGGAAAAGGCCGCCGCCCCGCAATCACCGGCGGCCGGGTCGATCGTGAGCGCTTCAATAGCCTGCCGGTAAGTTCCGGGAAGGCTTGGGGCCGCGCCGCAGCGGAGGCGGACGCCATCCCGGTCGAGCAGGAGAACGGAACAGAGCATGTCGCCGGCCTGTTCCTCGATTTTGCGCACCAGCACCGTCAGGGTCTCGTCGAGCGGGGCGTTTCTCGCAAGCAATTCGAGCACCTGTTTTTCCCCGGCCAGCAGCCTATCCTCCTCTGGTTGCTCCATCGCGGCTAAGTATAAATTAACGGGACCGGAATCTCATTCAAAAAACCACGCATCCGGCGATTCATGGGTGGTCTTTAGCGGCCTGGTGGCGTCCGATCGATGCTCCCCCACCGCAGCGCGACCAGCCCCTGTCGAGGCAGGCGGCGCTGAAAACGCCTTTTTTGTCATTGACAGCCGGTGTGCTTTCACGTAATTGAACTAGTTAAAACTCCCTATGCGCAAAATCGCTGTCTTGAACATGAAGGGCGGTGTCGGCAAGACCACGACCGCTATCCACCTGGCTGCAGGACTGGCTGCCCTCGGGCAGCGCGTTCTCCTTGTCGACACGGATCCACAGGGCAACGTCGGCCACACGCTGCACCTGCCTCATGCACACACGATCCAGGAATTGATGCTCGGGTTGGCGCCGATCGGGGAGGTCATTCAGTCGGGCGTTCGAGAGCGCCTGGATGTGATCGTATCCACGACCGCCGCGTTTTCCCTGGAAAGGCAACTGGCCGCGGAAACTCAGAGGGAAACCATCCTTGCGCGCCGGCTGCGCGATCTCTCCGCCTACGACACGGTCGTGATCGACAGCTCTCCCGCAATGAGCCTCCTGACCTACAACGCTATGCTCTACGTTCACGAGGTCATCATGCCCGTGGCCATGGACCTCATGGCGATCATCGGGGCGCGTCAAACCCTCAACGGCATCAATGAAGTCAAGCAACTCTGGCCGGATCGGAAGCTGGAACTGATTGCGGTACTGCCCACTTTTGTGAACACCAGCACGATCGCCTCCAGGGCCGCGCTGGAAGCGCTGGGACAGGATCCCCAGATGGGGGCGGTTGTCTACCGCCCCGGCATCCGGCAATGCATCGACCTCAACTATGCAACGGCCCAGCGCCAGACGATCTGGGAGTACTCGCCACGCAGCCGCGCGGCGGAGGATTACAGGCGTTTTGTGGAATTCGTGAACAACCGGGAGAGCGCGACAGACTATGCCATCCAAGAAAAAGTCAAAGCCGTCGTTTCAGGTTCCTGAGGAACTCCAGACCGCTCCGCAGGCGGGATGGGTATACCGATCCGACCAAGGAGCGCCGGCGAAGGCAGTAAAGTCGGCGCCAAGATCCCCTGCAGGAAGCAAGGCAGCCCCGAAGAGCAAGCCGGCCGCAACCACGTCGCTGGCTCCCGCTGCTGCCCCGGCGCCGATGCCGTTGAAGGCAGAACTCAAACCGGCCGCCCCGGCGCCGAAAAAGAACGATCGCTCATCCAATTCATCCCCGGGCGTGCTGGACCTGACGGCGAGAACTCTCTCCGCCGGAATCGGCACTGCCGGCAACATCATGCTCATGTCAACCCGCATCCTGACTGCGCCGCTCACGCTGGGCAAGCGTCTCCTGGGGCTGTAAGAACCGCCGGCGGAGGTGCCCTACGGTTCGTCGATCGTGGCGATGACAGGCGCATGATCCGAGGGTTTTTCCCCCTTGCGCGCCTCCCGATCGATCTCGACCTGCAGACATCGCCTGGCCAGGGACGAACTCAACAGGACATGGTCGATGCGCAGACCCCAGCCGCGGTGAAATGCGCCGCCCCGGTAATCCCACCAGGTATAGAGCCCGCCCTCCGGGCACAGCATGCGCAGCGCGTCGCTGAGGCCCCAGGCGAGCAGTTCGCGGAATGCGTTTCTTTCCGGCGCGCTGCACAGAATCTGCCCGCTCCACTTGCCCGGATCCCACACGTCGCGATCTTCCGGTGCGACATTGAAGTCCCCGCACACCAGGACCTGGCCTTGCGGATCGCCGCGATCATCGAGATATCTGCGCAGGCGCTTGTACCACTCGAGTTTGAAGGCATATTTGTCCGAGCCCACCTCGGAGCCGTTCGGGGCGTAGATATTGATGATTCGAACACCGCCGAAAGTACCGGCAATGAAGCGGCAGGGGGCATTGGCGCCATCGTCAGGCAGGCGGGTCTCGAGATCCGCCGGCGGCGCCAGCGACAAAATGGCGACACCGTTGTAGCTCTTTTCTCCGCGATAGCTGCAGTGATAGCCGAGCGCGCGCAGCGGCTCGAGGGGAAAATCATCATCCACAACCTTTGTTTCCTGAAGGCAGACTACGTCCGGCCGCTTGCTCTCCAGCCATTGCTGCAAGCGCGGAATCCGCATCCGGATGGAGTTGATGTTCCAGGTGGCAACAAGCATACGCAGTCATCCTTTGAAGTCGGCAGTGAGCAGAGGGCAGTGGGCAGTGCTTTATAGCTCGAATTGTACTCAATCTGGATTATTCTGCCAACTGCCCGCTGCTCACAACTCACTGCTCACTGCGCACGGATCTCGACAGCCTGCCGGATTTGCGCGATTACTTCCGCCGGCGTCCATTCATTGCCCCGATACAAGCGAATCAGTCTGCCGTTCAGGTCGAAGCGGCGGAGGGGTTGTCCGGATCGGCGGCCGCAGGCTGCCGGAATGACACAAAGGAGAAGAACCGCGGCTGCGACCGGCTTCTTTACGCCGACCATTGCCCGTAATCCCATCGTTGCTACTGCAAGCTTGTATCCGGCGCCTTTTTCAGGAACAGCATGAGGTTCGACTTCCCTTTTCCCTGAAGCACGCCATAGCCGTAGGAGAAGGTCAGCGGCTCGCTGCGCTCGCGGAAGCGCTTGGCCAGCAAGGGTTGTTGGGGCGGGTTGGGGATTCCGCCCAGCGGCGGGATTCGCGTGTAGGTGCCGAAGAGATGCTGTTCCCAATCTTCCTCTTTGAAGAATCTGTACGGCAAGCCGGAGTCGTCCTGCAGGATCAGGTCGCTGCGATCGAGCACGAACTGGCGCACGGCGCCGAACTCGTCGTTGTGAAGCAGGTACACGGCCGCTTTGAAGATCGTGTTGCAGTGGTTGATCTTGAGCAAAAATTTACCTTCACGAGTCCCATTGCCCACGGCCTCATCACGCAAGCGCACCTGAAGATAGGTGATGGTCTTGGTCTGCGCGTTTTCGGGGTCTTGGACAATCATGCGCAGCCCCCGGATAACGTCCTGGCCCGCCGTCCTGCCGCGCCAGCGCGGCAGGGGAGTATCGGCCGCCCATTGGGAATCCT
>Ga0315273_10004972_pt1 | contig 16394 bp, 12 predicted proteins | sample YL17G02_0_MG_FD_205753 | JGI IMG/M metagenome (GOLD analysis project Ga0315273, IMG submission 205753) | Sediment microbial communities from Yellowstone Lake, YNP, Wyoming, USA - YL17G02_0 | ecosystem: Environmental > Aquatic > Freshwater > Lake > Sediment | place: USA: Wyoming | collected... | reverse complement strand
CAGCTTACCCCCCTTAATATCTAAAAGAATCCTTTTTAATTATAATTAAACGACTGGGTGGAGACAAAACAAGAGATGCAATCAATGCAGTTGAAAAAGGCGATTTTGCCAGAGCAATCGAAATCGCTCTTTTTTATTACGACAAGGCATATCTGTTTGGATTAAAGAAGAAGAACAGTAAAAATATCATTTATGTAAATACCGATACTGATGATATTGACATAAATGCATTAAAGGTAATGGAGGCTGCAAGCAGGATAAAATGGACTTAATTTGCCCCCCTGCCCCCCTAAAGGGAGGTTAATACTCTAAATGAATGAGGATTAGTCCCCCTTTAGGGGGAAGGACGCGAAGCGGCCAGGGGGCTAATATCTTTTGCATCCACCCACTTATAGACCTTGTCAGATCTCCTGAGATAGTCAGGTGTTTTAATTGAGCACTGTTCTCCTTTCAAAGCTTTCTCTGTTATTTTCAGTTCAACCCGGATCTCATCAATTTTGTATTCGACAACTCCGGTGGTGGGACCTATTATCAGAATTGTATCTCCTTTATTTAGATTGCCATTTTCCAGTTTAATTTCAGCAACATGAAGTTTTGTAAAATAATTTGTAATCTTTCCAAGATAAACCTTTCTTTTTGTGGCGCTTGAACCATAATTTGTGTTCCATTCGCCCATTTTCCTGCCAAGGTAATATCCATCCCAGAATCCCCTGTTGAAAACTGCTGAAAGGCGGACCATCCATACATCAGTTTTTTCTTTGCTGTATGTCCCGTTTTCAATGGCATTGACGGCTTCATCATAACATGAAGAAACCTCTCTGACATACTCTGCTGATCTTGCTCTTCCTTCAATTTTCAGAACCCGCACACCTGAATCAATAATTTTATCAATAAATCCGATTGTGCAAAGATCTTTGGGAGACATAATATATTCATTATCAATCTCAAGTTCATAACCAGATTCCATACTGGTGGCTATATATGATTTTCGACATGTCTGATAGCATTCACCCCTGTTTGCAGATTTGTTATTTTCATGAAGACTTAAATAGCACTTGCCTGAGATTGCCATACACAGAGCACCGTGAACAAACATTTCAATTTTAACCAGTTCTCCTCTCGGTCCGGTGATATTCTGTTCTCTGATACTTTGGTAAATATGTGCTACCTGATCAAGATTCAGTTCACGTGCAAGAACTGCCACATCAGCCCATTGTGCGTAAAACTTCAATGATTCAATATTTGTAATGTTCAGCTGTGTGGATAGATGAATTTCAATTCCTTTTGAAAAGGCATAATTGATTACTGAGAGATCAGATGCAATAACCGCTGTAATGCCGCTTTCAACTGCTGCATCGATAATGCTGTGCATCTGTTCGATTTCATGATCATATACAACTACATTTACGGTAAGATAGCTTTTAAGTCCGTTTTTTTTGCAGATTGAGACAATCTTATGGAGGTCTTCAATTGAGAAATTATTTGATGAGGCAGCCCTCATATTGAGTTGTTCCACTCCGAAATAAACAGAGTCGGCACCCCCCTGAATCGCTGCCATAAGCGATTCATACGATCCCGCAGGAGCCATTATCTCAATATCATTTCTCTTCATAAAGGGTTGCAAATATAGCAATTAGAATTTATCCCTGTTCATAACAATTCTGATGCACGAACCTTTGCCTAACTCCGAATGTCTTACAAAGATCTTTCCATTATGATACTCCTCAATTATCCTTTTCGCGAGTGAAAGGCCCACACCCCATCCTCTTTGTTTGGTGGTGAAGCCCGGATTGAAAACTTTATTAAAAGCTGATTTTGGAATACCCTTACCGGTGTCGGAAATATCTATGAGTGCATGTTTCTCTGTTTCTGCTATACGGATAGTTATTTCTCCGCTCCCTTCCATTGCATCAATGGCATTCTTATATACATTCTCGATGACCCATTCAAAAAGAGCCGAATTTACCGGTACAATAACCTCATCTTTATTGCTTTGATCATATATAAATTTAACTTTTGATGAAGCTCTTGATTTAAGATAATCCGCTGTACGTGAAATAATAGTTACAATATTTTCTCCGGTAAGTGATGGCCTGGAACCGATCCTGGAAAACCTTTCAGTCACCTTCTCAAGCCTTTCGACGTCACGGGCAAGTTCTGAAGTTATTGAAACTTCAGGATATTTGTTTTGCAGAATTTCTATCCAGCCAGCAAGAGAGGAGGTCGGTGTGCCAAGTTGATGGGCAGTCTCTTTCGACATCCCCACCCAGACCTGGTTTTTCTCGGCATTTCGGGAAGAGCGGAATGCCAGGTATGAAACCAGAATAAAGAAAATAATTATGCCCAGTTGTGTGTAAGGGTAATATATCAGCATTGTAAGTATAATACTGTCCTTATAGTAGATAAGATTAAAATGACCATTTTCAAGATTGATATTTATTGGTTTATTCTTCTCCTTAATCTTTTTAAGGGTTTTTATCATATAAGTTGTATCCCCGGACTTTTCTTCATTGAAATTTCTGGAAGAGATGATGTTGTCAGACTCATCAGTAAGAATTACAGGCACAGTATTGTTATTGTCGATGATTGAATAGGGGAAATCAAGATTCTGACTTGAATCGGACAGGATAATAAGCCTTTCAGCTTCGGCCCATAATTCCACGTTTTTTCTCTCCTCTACCTTCAGTTTCATAACGAGGTTTTCTGTATAAATCAGAGAACCCATACCGATGGCTACTGCCAAAAGAAGTAAAAACAACTTCCAGAATGTTTTATGACGAAAAATGTTCACTTTTTAAAATTTTGAAGACACTGTTATGAGTTAACTTTTCATTTTTTCTTGAACAAGCTATTTACGGCATTTTCTTCTTTTTTACAACCTCGGGATTTGTCGTTGCTTTTGTACTATCAGTTTCATCCCAGCTGATCCGGAACCTAGATTTCTTTTCCTCAGGTTTCCTGTTTACTGTCGAATCATTCTTATACCATCCATATTCCTGATTCATAATAGTCTTAAGTGTCTGCCGTTCCTTTTTAATGTTATTCGTTACTTCTGTACCTGCAGCTTTCATGTCATATCCTACTTTAGCTTCATCACCGTTGCCTATAATTTTCAATAACAGAGAGGTACGACCCAGTCCATCGTCCTCTACAACACCGAATTCAGTAATATTGCTTTTGCTTTTTTTTCTTTTTTTACTCAGGATTTCTGACAGCAGCATCTTTACATGATATTCATAGTCATTATCAAAACTATGCTTACCATTTACTGACAGATTCACGGCAGACGATTTAACCACCATCTGGGGGACATACAGCCAATTGTTTCTAATAAAAAAATCATTATCAAGTTGCTCAAAACTTATATTTTCAAGTTCTGAAAGTTCAATAAATGAAGAGAGTTGTTTTACCGGATCAAAATTGATAAGTGCTCCATTAACAAGATGATAATTGCCTTCAGCAGTTAGTGTTTTTATTTTATAATTCAACACGGAGTCCATTGGAAGCAGGAGCAGGAGGGAGCCGGAAAGTGTACCTTTAATGTTTTCAGCTTTCAAAAAACTCTGCCCGAAATTGTGAAATGTTGTGAAGGCTTTGTTTACATCAATGTTCGAGACGATAAAGCTACCCTTGGCAATAAAACCTTTATTGCTATTCTGCATAAATAAACCATTACCTGAGATTATCCCGTTTAATGATTTCATTTTTAATGATTTAAAAATCAGTATCTTTGATTGATAATTGAGCGTCCCTTCAATTTTTGAAGAAGAAAAAGTTTTATACGAAAGACTGTCAATTCTGAAATTAATGTTAAGTACTATATCTGAGGGCAGAATAACACTTTTTTGATTAGGGCCTGGTTTATCGGAAGTTTCATTAAAGAAAGCTTCAGGAACCAGTTTATCAAATGAAATATCAGCAGTTGCATTCATCTTAACCGGTCTGCCTGAAAGCCATTCAAGTAAATTTCTGAATTCTCCGTCAACTTTAATGTTCTGCTCTTTGTAACTAAATTGAATATTTTTTGCCTCGATTGAATTTTGAATTATCAGAGTTCCATTTACCTTACGGAAGAGAACTTTATCTTTTTTTAATCCAAGTGTAAATGAATTAAAAGTAAGGCTTCCTTCCGGTTTCAGATCTATAAAATCATTCAGCGAAAAATTCTTTTTTGACAATATACTATTTACAATTTTAAGATCAAGATCAACCGACCCTTCAGCTGTCGAAATATCCTTAATCGCGAAAAACTCCTTCAACTCACCCGGGAATACTCTGCCTTTCAGAGAAATATCAACGCGGGGATTATTAAATTCTTTCAAAGTTACTGATCCGTTATATTCTGAAGAACCGAGCGTTGCTTTAAAGTCTGTGATTGAAACAGAACTTGTCTCAGCACTATTCTTCGATCCGTTTGAAAAGTGTCCATCAAATGAAAGACCTTTAAAAGTAAGATCTGATTTTCTGTAAGATATCCGGCCATTCCTGAGCAGCCAGTTAACTTCAATATGAGGATTTGATGTCCGGCTTAATTGTCCCTTAATTTTACTATTTACAACTATTATACCGGAAGGGTCATAATCGGCAACTAATTTCAGATATTTTTCCGGAAGGTATTTACGGATCCTTGCAATATCTAAATTATGGCCGGTCAGGTTCAGATCAAGAAAATTATCTGAGTAGAAAAACCCATCTATTCCGATATCGTAATTGTCAATTTGTAAAATACCTTTTCTAAACTTGATTCCGATTTTGGAACTAAGTAGATTTAAATCAAGCTTAACTTCGATGGATTTATTTATACTGAAATTGTAAAGCTGAAAACGGTTTATAATCATTTCAGTGGCTGCTATAAAATCAATGTTATCACCTGATATTCTGCTTTTAAGTCTGCCATTTTTAATTGTTCCGTCAATTATCAGGTGAGTAGACAGGTTGTTATAATAAGCGTCTATATCAGTAAGATTAATTCGATTAAGGTCTATTGTAGTTCCATTACTTTCATTGCCATTGCTTTTTACTGAAATATTGTAATTTACATGGCCGGCAGTATCTGTAAAAAAATTTGCTTTACCGGCCCTGGCGCCAATTCTTTCAATGTTGTAAATTCCTTTTAAGATGTCGGTTATTCTGAATTCCATTGAGACAAAACCGGTTGAAAGAAGAGTATCTGTATTGATTCCAGGGAATGCATCCCGATTAAAGTCTGGAGATGAATGAACAAGTACCTCTTTCAGTTCAAGAGAGGCCTTCGGGAATTTTTTCAAAAACGAAAGTCTGTAAGAACCCACTTCCAGTTTGGTCGAGAGATTTTTATTGAATGATTTCAGGATTATAAATCCAACCTTATCTTTTAGCAGGAACGATGCCGAAAGAAGAATTATCAGAACTGTGAAGACCAGTATTGCAAACAGCTTTACGATGTTCAGGAATAGTTTCATGTTTAAAAAATATATATATATCCAACGATTGACTAGCCGGGAAGCAAAGTTAACTCTACACTCTAGCTCACTCCTAACTTTTTGATATTATGATTCTCAGGGATGTTAATTACAGAATATATATTAAAAGTGTTATATAAGATATTGATTAACATAACTTTACTACTCAGAACATCTCCTGTTTCAGTAATAATCTTAATCACTTCATTGGCAATATATGTTCCTATTATTCCTGGAAGGACACCAAATAATCCTACCCCGGAAGGGAAAGGATTTTTAAAACTTTTATTCTCTGTCTGAGGATTATAACATCTGTATGTTGGTCCTCCTTTGTAATTAAAAACAGAAAGTACTCCTTCATATTTATATATAGCTCCGTGTATCATTGGTTTATTAAGGATGACACAGGCATCATTGATAATGTATCGTGTATCGAAATTATCAGTTGCATCAACAATTATATCGAATTTCTTTATAATATTAAGAGAATTTGAGGCATCATACCGGAGATTAAATATTTCTAAGTCTACAAAAGAGTTCAGGTGTTCGAGACGGTTTTTGGCAATTATTGATTTGAGTTTACCTACATCAGTTGATCCGTAAAGTACTTGTCTCTGAAGGTTTGTTTCATCAACCATATCAAATTCAGCTATTCCTATTTTCCCTACTCCGGCCGCTGTCAGATATTGAAGAACCGGGCATCCAATTCCTCCGGCACCAATAACGAGGACTTTTGCCTTCTTAAGTTTTTCCTGTCCTTTAAGCCCGATCTCCGGTATCATGATCTGTTTGCTGTAACGTCTTATTTCCCTGGTAGATAATATATTGCTGTCCATAATTAATAAATATCTGTGCAGTACAAATATACATCAGTGTCAGGAATGAAACAATATAATATACGTAGAGACGCCCAATTTGGGCGTCTCTACAATAAATCGGGAATGAAATAAATATTAATCGTTAAATGTAAAAGCTACCCCTACTTCAAAAGGATAGAGTTCTGGTCCCTTTCCCTTTTCAAACATGGATGTGAAATAGCATGTGCCATAGACCTGAAAAAACTCATAGCCGATCCTTCCCGTAGCTCCCCAGCGAAATGTGTTCAGACTGAAATCATCTTTATTTTTTTCTTTATGCTTGCCATCGGTATAGTAAACATCCCTTGTGTGGGATCCAAGTTTTACTGCACCAATAACTCCTGCTCCGATATTAATGGTTCTGTGGCTGTTCGAAAGAGGTATCTGGGTTTCCAGAATTACCGGGAGAGTAGCATATGTAGTTGCAAGCTTGGATTTGGTATATGTAATGCCCTCAGCTGGATATAGTGGTCCAATAACCCCGTTTTCATCTTTAATGATTGAATTATTTCCATCAAAACGGTATTTATTAAAGTTTATCCCAAGTGTTGCTGCGATGCCAAAATGCTTTGTAAATCCGATGTTTACGCATGGAAGAAGAAAATCAAAGTAATATGATTTTGCCGTGTTAAGGTCGAAATAGTTATCCTCAGGATTTAGAGAAGTACTAAAAAAGTCGGTAAGTAAGGAGTTAAATCCGATTTCAAATCCGCCAAGGTGACCTCTGAATCTTTCGTAGTTTTTTTTATGTGAATATTTGCCTGAGTTACTGTACACTGTCACACCATCGTTGTCTTCCACAACCCGGTATTCTTTTTTCCCGATCTTAATCTTGGTTTCATCTCCCATCTCCTTTACAGAGAAAATCTCATCTCCTACTTCAACTGTTACAGTATCCTTTTTATATTTAGTTTCCGTTCTGGTTTCACCTGCAGTCTCAGTTTTAATCAGCGTGTCATTTTCAAGTTTTTCAAGCTTTTGTAATTTTTCCTCCTGGCACAGCAGAGGTAAAGTAATTAGAATTAGGAGTGAGATAAATATTAATCTTTTCATAGCTTTAAAAATTTATTATTTAATTGTTTTCAGAGATGGGACGAATAAGATGGCAGAAAAGTTACGGCAATGGCTCTGTTTTTTTAACAGGGGCATTAATTTTAAGGATCTTTGAACTGAAATAGACCGATTTAAGCTTCCCTTTCTCATCATTCTTCTTATTAAGCTGCATCTCCCACCCGAATAGTTTATTGATCCCGTTCACACTGGCTTCTGCTATCTCATAACCTTTGAGGGGGGTATCATTTGTTGTTTTTTCTTTCAGTATTTTTTCACGAAAAGTTTTTGCAATAAACTTGTTTAGTTTTGATCTTCCATCATCATATTCAGGGATAGTTTTCGGGGAATTCAATGTTATAAGATTATCGGTTACAAGTTTTCCTCCTAAAAGTATCTTTACAGGAACAGATATCTTGCCAGTCAATGTTTCCTGGTTCTGGGTCTTTCTTACCAGAGAATCATTTGAGGAAAGACCATTCAGATTGGATACTGATATTTCCGGTTTATTCTTCAGAACGGCAGAGTACAATTTTACCTTCTGTTTAGTAATTGATGCAATCTTCTTTTCAGTAATTATTTTGTCTGAAGTTATTTCAGCAGCGGGATTATGAAGAGAGGTGTCAGCTACAATATTTTGTGCAGTATTAATAGTTTTTTCCCGAAGGGGATGTGGTATTAAAAAATAGTTTATGATAATGAAAGCAAGTGTAGCAGCCACACTTAATCCCAGTATAGGATACCGCATTATTTTTTGGCCGGCAGGTCTCTTAATGAGCAGGTTTTTTCGTTTGTATTTACCGCTAACCGGAGTAAGCCTCATTTTCTGAAATAGCTCAAAGGATCTTTTCTTTTCAGGGTCCTCTTTAATTATTTGCTTCAATTCCGTTTGCTGTTCATCAGAAAGATCATTTTCAAAATATGCGACACATAAATATTCAAACTGTGAACCGGAAAGATCTGTCATATGCTTTTTCAGACGGGCTTTATAAGAATAAGATTTCACAGAAGAATTAAGTTTGAAGATGTTCATTTCATAAAATTCTTCCTGTAAATCAGGATTTTCATTCAGAAACAGCTGAAGATGCTCAATCTGGTAGTCAGTGAGATTTCCATCGATCCAGTCGATAAGCCATATTTCATAATTTGACCTGTCGATTTGCATGATTACAGAACTGTTTCAATTTTCCCAATATAACTTTTCAGCGCAACTCGTCCCCTGTAGATGTTTATTTTAACCTGGGCTTCATTTAACCCGGTAATATCTCCTATCTCCTTATAGCTGTAACCTTCATAATCCCTTAACATTATAGAGATTTTTTGCTGTTCAGGAAGACGGTTCAGTGCATTGTGCAGTATCTCATTAAGATCGCTGAATTGCGGTTCATAAATCAACTCGTTTTCATGTGCCGGTTCAAGTATTGTCATCCTTTTCTCTTTCCTGATAATATCAATCATAATATGATAAGCTGTTGAAAACAGCCATGATTTAACTACCGGATATTCAATCTCAGCAACTTGTCTCCAGAGTCTTTCGTAGCTATCCTGTACAATATCGTTTGCCCGCTCTTCATCCTTCAGATTGCCACGGATAAAACGGTATACTGAATCAGCATATTCTTCAACAGATCTGTTATATTCCTTAACTGTCATAAATCAGATTACAATGCAAAGACGGATGAAATCAAAAATAGTTACATGAAGCTATAAAAATAATGCAGGGAATCATCGTGATGATACCCTGCGTATATTTTACCGGAAATTTCCTTTAGTATAATTATTTAGCCTTATAAACCCTTAACCAGTCAATTTCCATAGATGTCATCCCATTTATTGGCTTATCGAGGCCTCCGGCAAGAAGAACATACATTGGTTCCTGAGGCACATCTGAAGTTTGAGAAAAAACCACAGTGTTGTTAATTTTCCAGACAAGCTTATCCGGTGTCCACTCAATTGTATAGATAAAGTAATCATTAGAATACCGTGAACCGATGGAGGTTTTTGAGGAATTTCCCATTACTGTGAAATAATCGAACCAGACTTTTCCCCCTGATGTCCGGCAAATATCGATATGAGGTGTGATTTTATCGGCAAGCATCCAGAATGCGCTCTTTGCACCCGGATTCCCAAGTTTGATCTTTGCAGAGAAGAAGCCGTATTTCTGCCTGAAGCTGCTGCCTGAATTGATAAGTCCCGAAGTATAGCTGAACTCTTTTGATGAAAAACCATTTGCTGCGGACCAGACTTTACCCTGGATTCTCTGTGGTTTGGTATTGATCCTCAGTATGCTGTTTCGGACTTCAAAGTTGTCTTTTTCAGTATATGCCTGTAGATCCGATTCAACAGAATACCTGTCCTTCAATAACTTCTCACCCCAGTAATAGTTGGTGAGCCATTTTTTTGTATCAAGTTTTTCACCATCAAACTCATCACTGAATGTCAATTCTCTGCTCTTAAGGATATTGAATTTATCGGAGTCTTTAACTTTGAAATACCAGATAATATCCTCGCTCTTCTTCAGTTTATTGTACTCCTGAACCTCTTTGAACATTTCAGTTTTCTCAAATCTCTTCTTATCCAGAAGATACTCTTTCTTTTGTTTAAACTCTGAAGTCGCAACGTACTCTTTTAGTTCATGGAATCTCTTTAATCTTGCTGAACCATCGGTATTCAGAAAATTTGAATATTCCTTCGAAGATTTGAATTTATAATATTCTCTTATTTCAAGAGTTCCTTTTAACCTTTTGTATTCAAGAAGCTTTTTATATTCTTCAGAATCTTTGAAGGTTATGGGCCTCATACTTTTTTTCGCCAGGAATTCAGATGATTTTACCAGCTTATCAAGTTCTTCAAATCTTAATATTGACCTGGTTTTAATTATTTCAGCTTTTGGGGGTAAATTTTTCCTGGATCGTCTAAAAAATGACCTGACATTTTTAGGCGGTTTTAGAAATGCCTTAATTTCAGGATCTCTTATAAGCGCCTTATATTCATTTAGCTTGCGATATTCATCAGTATCCCTGAAGGTTATGGGTCTCATCTTTTGCTTTTCCCTGAATGCCGGAGATTCTATGAATTTTTGAAGTGCCTCAAATTCATTTATTTTAGTGGAACCATTCATCTCTTTAAACCTTTTCAAAGAACTACCTGACATGGTATTAAAATAGAGAATAATATCTTTTGCTTTTTGAAGGGAAGCAAACTCTTTCTCTTTTGAATATTCTTCCGAATCTCTGTACCGAAGTGATTTGATTGCTTTGCACTTCTGAACGAAATCTGAAGAATTTACCAGTCCATCCAGCTTATTGTATCTAGCTAAAACCTCAGATTCCGAAAAAACATGAAGCTTCTCAAATTCAGTAATCAAAACCTTTTCAGCCTGCTCGATCTTAGAAGTCGATGGGATCAATCCCAGTAAAAGCTTGAGACTTGCCATTGTAAAATTGGTTTATGTACAACTGATAAAGATAAAAAATCTTTCTATAATAATTGATTACGACTATTCAAATAATTGCTTTTTAAGGATTGGAGAGTGAACGGTATTGATAAAAGTTTCACTTTTTAAAAATTATTCAATAAAAATTTGGAAATAAAACAAACACATTCTAGCTTTGACCGACCGTTCAATCAAAGACTGTTATGAAAAAGATATTCAAAATGTTCCTTTACTTCTTCTGCACCATTTTTGGTTTGATCCTGTGTGTAATCATTTTACTTTATTCTTATTATTCTGTTCTCGAGAAAAAGCTGATTAAACAGGAAAGAGTGTTGGAGTCCAGATCAAAGGAAATTGTAATCCCTCCGGATTACACCGGCATGCCAGTAGAAAAGACAGTTCTAAACCTGATCCCTGTTCCTCAGAAAGTGCAATTCACTGGAGGAAATTGTGTTTTTCCTTCATTACTTGTTTATTCCATCAATGACTCACTTCAGAAACCAGTTGCAGATTTCCTGACAATGATTAATGGGATTAAAACCAGCTATTCACAGGTTGGCGGGAACATCATGTTCAGATATAATCATGAACTTCCTGTTCAGGGTTATAACCTTGACATCAGGCCTGCGAAAATTACAGTTGAGTACAGCAATCAGCAGGGATTATATTATGCATTAGTCTCCCTGAAAGTTCTGAGGCAGAACTACTCAGGGATTATTCCATGTGTTTTCATAGAAGACTATCCGGATCTCGAAGTGCGCGGACTTATGCTCGATATCAGCCGCGATAAAATACCTACGTTAGAAACACTTAAAGGGATTGTCCGGCTTCTGGCCGACCTGAAGTTCAACCATTTTGAGCTGTATGTTGAAGGATTCTCATTTGCATACCCTTCGTTCAGTAATCTCTGGGAGGGGAAGGAAACACCTGTCACCATTGAAGAAATCAAAGAGCTTGATGCTTTCTGTACAACGCGCTTTATAGATCTTGTCCCCAATCAGAATTTGTTCGGACATATGATGTCCTGGCTTGCAACAGATCAGTTCAAAGACCTTGCCGAGTGTCCGAAAGGCTATAAGATGATGGGCCTGATAAGCATGAAAGGAACGCTTGATCCAAGCGATCCGCGAAGCATTGAGCTGGTGTCAAAAATGACGGATGACCTCTTGCCAAACTTCACTTCTGATTATTATAATGTTAATCTTGATGAACCCTTTGAGCTTGGTAAAGGGAAAAGCAAAGAACTTGTTAGGGAAAAAGGTGAGGGGCAGGTCTATTTGGATTTTGCCTTAAAGGTTCATGATATAGCAAAAAGTAGAAACAAGAAGATGCTGATGTGGGGTGATATTGTAATTAAGCATCCGGATTTAATTCCCCTTATCCCAAAAGATATTACCATACTTGACTGGGGTTACGAATCAATCTATCCATATGAGAGACACTGCAAAATGCTTCAGTCTGCCAGTCTGAACTACATGGTCTGCCCCGGGACAAACAGCTGGACAAGTATTACCGGCCGGACAGATAATATGCTTGCCACTATAGAATCGGCAACAACCAATGGCTTTAAATATAGTGCAAAAGGAATGCTGCTTACCGATTGGGGCGACATGGGTCATTGGCAGTATCTGCCGGTAAGTTATGCCGGTTATACTGTCGGCGGAGCACTCAGCTGGAACAGCAAGAGCAGCAAAGATCTGATTGTTGGTACTTTCCTAAACAGCTATATTTTCAGAGACAAAAACTCAATTATGGGTGATCTGGCTCTGGATCTGGGCCGTTACAGCAGGTACGAGGAGGTGCCGGTTCCAAACATGACAACAACACTTATGTCATTTCAATTCGGAATACGCGATAAAATAATGATAAGTGCAATTATTAATAAAATTATAAATGGCATTACAGATATTATGGGAGATATAGCACCGGAACTTATAACTGTTTTTAAAGAAAATTATAATAACAGACATCCGTTTGATTATGATGGTTTGACGATATTCCTTGATTCGAAAGAGTCTATGCTGGCTAAGGTTAGAATGCAGGATCCCGATAGCTCTCTGGTAACTGATGAATACTTCAATTCCATTCGTCTTATCAGGTTGGGAGCAGCTCTTCAAAGTTATATTCAGAATCGCACGAATCTCAGTTTGGAAGATGAAAAATCACAGCTTCAGATTATGAAAGAACTTGGTAATCAATACCTGTCTGAAAACAAACGCCTCTGGCTGGTTCGCAACAAACCGGGAGGATATGAAAGAAGCACTTCTTCATTAAATAATCTTATGACGCAGATTGACAAGCGCATTATCCTTCTTGATAAATCTTCTTTAGTAAGGGGACTGAACATATTCTTTGAGAAAGTGGGAACCGCAGGAGCTGTTTTGTACCTGAGTTCTGCCAAATAGCTAAAAGGCATATAATAAATCAAAAAATGACACCAAGAACCCCGAAACAGTTTCAGGAGATTAGGGAAGAAAAGATGACTCTTATTATGGATGTTGCTCTTGAGCATTTTGCAAGCGAAGGTTATCATAACAGTACCATAAGTCATATTGCCAGGCATGCAGGAATATCCAAAGGGCTAATGTATAATTATTTTGGAAGCAAGGAGGAATTGCTGATGGAAATTATTTCCAGGTCTATGGGAGAGATTTCACAGTATTTCGATCCTGACAGGGATGGTTATCTTTCTGAGGAAGAATTTGAACTCTTTGTAAGAAAGTACTTTTTGATTATCAGGGAGAATCTCTCTTTTTGGCGCCTGTATTATCAGTTACTTCAGCAGAAGGATGTCAGAGAACAGTTTCTGAAGTCGTTTCAGGGGCCTGTAAATTCAGTTGAATCGATGTATGTTAATGGTAATCAAACATTCCTTGCTCTGGCAAGCAGATTGATTACCGAGTATTTTATCAGGAAGAGAGACAGAAAACCTGCGGATTACGACCCGATCCTCGACATGAACCTGTTTATCTATACAATTGAGGGTTTTGCACATATAACTGCATTTCTCGATGAGGTAGATAGCAGTTATTATGAAAAAACAATTAATAGAATTATTGAAGTTTATAAATAAGATGAAGATGAAAAAGATTTATAAAACATGTATACCTCTTGCTTTATTACTGTTAAATAATCTTATACTTTTTGCTCAGACATTTACTGCAACTGATATTATTCGAAAAGCAGATGAGAAATTTAACGGTGAAAAGTCGAGTATTATGGTGATGTCAATGACAATCATCAGACCAACATGGCAACGTACAGTGGAATTTAAAAACTGGTCCTTGGGACGCGATTACGCCCTAACGCTCATTACTGCTCCTGCTAAAGATGCGAATCAGACCTTTTTAAAAAGAGGTACTGAAATGTGGAGCTGGAACCATGCAATAAGCAGACTGATTAAACTTCCTCCTTCAATGATGTCGCAGGGATGGATGGGATCAGATTACACTAATGATGATATCCTTAAGGAATCGTCGGTTGTGAATGATTATACTCATGAAATTATCGGAGAAGAAACGATTGATGGCAGGCTATGTTATAAGATAAAAATGGTTGCAAAAGAAGAGGCAGCAGTTGTATGGGGCTCTCAGTTTAGATGGATCGATAAGAAAGATTTTCTGGTTATGAGAACGGAACTTTATGATGAGGAGGGGACTCTTATCAGAACAGAAACAGGCTCAGAAATTAAGTCAATGGATGGAAGGACAATTCCCTCGCAGCTGGAACTTATTCCTGCGGATGAGCCTGGTAACAAGACTATTGTGGACATTAAGGACATTAAATTTAATGTGCAGATTATGGAGAGTTTCTTTTCACAACAGAATATGAAAAACATCAGATAACTAATATGAAAAATTACAAAATAGCCTGGCGCAATCTCTGGAGGAACAAGAGGCGAACATTAATCACTGTCGCATCGGTATTCTTTGCTGTGTTTTTTGCCCTGATTATGAGATCACTTCAGTTAGGATCTTACGATCATATGTTCAGGAATGTTATAGAATCATATACTGGTTATATTCAGGTTCAGAATGAAGACTTTAAAGATAATCCTACCGTGGACAATGTTTTTGCTTACACTCCCGAAATAAGTCAGAAGTTAATAAAAGACAAGAATGTGGTTGATGTTGTTCCCCGATTCGAGTCTTTTGCTCTTGCCTCATCAGGATCTCTTACAAAAGGAGTACTTGTTATGGGAATTGATCCGGAAAAAGAATCTCTTCTTTCAAATGTCAAAGGGAGACTTGTTAAATACAGGCTATCGGAACAGGCAATAGATAATCTGAAAAAGTCAGATCTTCCTGAAACAATAAAATCAAAACTTGATCTTTTTAAAGAGGAGAGTTATTCAACGGGAGGAATTCTTCAGCTTGATTTAGGGATCAGGAATGCTGATTCATCTTCCTTAATGCCAATTATAAGAAAAGAAGCATCATTCAATAATGGATATATTTCTTCGAGGAAAAAAGAAGCTCTCATAGGCTACAGACTTGCAAAATATCTTAAATTAAACATCGGGGATACCCTTGTACTTATCGGACAAGGTTACCACGGGACAACTGCTGCAGGTAAATTCAGGATTTCCGGAATTGTCAGAATGCCAACGTCGGATATTGATAACAAAATTGTTTATCTGCCTGTAGATGTTTGTCAGGAACTATATAGTGCTTCCGGGATGCTGACATCTTTAGCGCTATGCATTAAAGATAATAGTGATAAGCATATAAACAGAATGATTGAATCGCTAGGCAAAGAGGTACCTTCTCCACTCAGGCTTGTTGGATGGAGGGAGATGAATGAACTAATGATCAGTCAGATGGCTGCTGACAATAAAAGCGGAGGCGTAATGGTCGGTATCCTGTATCTTGTTATAGCATTTGGAATTTTCGGGACCGTGCTTATGATGACAGTAGAACGAAAACGCGAATTCGGAGTACTTGTCGCCATCGGAATGCAGAAGTCCAAACTGGCTATAGTTGTTTCGCTTGAGATGATCTATATTGGTCTTCTCGGTATAATTAGCGGAATGGCTTTTGCTCTCCCGGTTATAATAATTGGCCTCTATAATCCAATAAGGTTTTCAGGTGAGTATGCAAAATTATACGAAAGTTATGGGATGGAGCCTGTAATGCCCTTTATGCCTGTTGATTACTACTTCTTATGGCAATCAGTAGTTGTTACAGTAATTGTTGGAATTGCTATTATCTACCCGGTAAGAAGGATTTATAAAATGAAACTGGTTAATTCATTAAAGGCCTAATAAATACAAATATGATCTGGAAAACAGCATGGAAAAATGTTTGGAGGAACAAGGTAAGGAGCCTTATTGTCATCTCTTCCGTTACAGTGGGGATATTTGCAGGAGTATTTTCTGTAGCCCTGATGAATGGCTTGATTGCCCAGAGGGTTAATGATGCATTAAATGAAGAGGTATCTCATATTCAGATAACAAACAAGGATTTCAGAATTAATAATGATCCTCTTCTCATAATCGCAAATTTTGAAGAGACATTATCAAGAATAATGTCGATTGAGGGTGTTTCAGGAATAAGCGAAAGAATTGTTATTACGGGTATGGCAAATACTGCCAGCAAAAGCGCAGGAGTG
>Ga0315273_10004971_pt1 | contig 16394 bp, 13 predicted proteins | sample YL17G02_0_MG_FD_205753 | JGI IMG/M metagenome (GOLD analysis project Ga0315273, IMG submission 205753) | Sediment microbial communities from Yellowstone Lake, YNP, Wyoming, USA - YL17G02_0 | ecosystem: Environmental > Aquatic > Freshwater > Lake > Sediment | place: USA: Wyoming | collected... | reverse complement strand
TGCTTTTACTATGAGCGAGGGAGAAAAGTCCTGCAGCGGATAAAAAAGAGTTTCACTGGTAAGCAGAAAATCTCCCGCACCTTTGAATTTGCCGGCGGAAAAACCTCCGCTGATCCGGAACCCGAGCAGCCGCTGCGCCGGGAAATCAAAATCGTTCATTATATAACCGGGATACGTCCCGGTTCGAAACAGGTATTCGCCCAGATTCCGCACATCAGGATTATATTTGAAAGGAAAATAACCGACGGCGAACTGGCTCCACCGGTTTCCCTGGAGATCGCCGAGCGTGTAAATACCCTGTAACTGGGTCGGATAGAACCGGGATCCCGGAAAGAGCGTGGATTTCCAGAGAACATTTGAGGATGATATATAAGAAAAAACCATTGCAAATTCAAACCCTAATTTCATCTCGAGCCCTGGTGCAAGTCTGACGTCCGCGCCGAGTTGTCCGATGGCCTGTTGCAGCCATGTGTGATCCAATACCTTATCGTAATCTTCGCGCACCTGTTGTATGCCCTGACCTTTTACTATCTGACCGAACTCATACGAAGCGCTTCCTGTCAACAGCAGATCATTTGGATTTATCGCAGATGCTATCCCCCCCAGTACGACAACGACCGTAAAAATATTTCGAAGTATCATATTTCCTGAAAACATTCCACCGTCCTCCTTCTAGTTCATATTATTTATACGTCAGGTACCACCGCCGAACGCGGTGGTACCTGACTCGTTTAGGAGGGAGACGCCCTCCGGCAGACTTACAACTTCACTATCTTTTTAATTACGCTGCGTCCTTGCGCCTTGAGCCAGACGAAGTAAATTCCCGGAGTTTTCAATTGTAACGGAATATCATACTGTCCCTCTTTGGTAAAGTTTCCGATGGTTACGGAGACACCCTTGGGATTGACGAGAATAAGCTGATACTTATCCGCCCGCGCTATCGACAGGCGCACCATAGCGCCCCGCGCGGAAGGGGTGATTTCGATGGCGCTCCGCAGATCGATTACTTCGCTGCGGATTCCGACCGTATACCAGACCGTGGTTACTACCCCGTTTTGCGCGACACCGTTGGGCTTGACATATAAGATGCCGCCGTTCGCGGCGTCGAAAAACCACCCCGCATTAGCCGCATCAAATGCCGCCTTTGTCGGGGTTACCGCAATCGGGATATTATTATCCCGGGTTACGCTCACAGGACTGGAGACGCAGTGAAGCTGCAGGATGTATTTACGGGTGCTGTCGCTGTAAAGGCTTTTTCTGAAAGCGCCGGCAGATACAATAATTCTCGAGCTGTTCGCATCACAGGAGAGCGGCGTCATCACCGGGGTATGATCTTCATAAAGATCGAACGTTGATTGCCCCGACGGCCATATATCGAGGGTTATGGGGTTTTCGGGGATCTGCCCCACGAAATCCATCTCCGGCATCATGGGTATGATCGCTCCCGCCTTGATGAATATCGGCATGGTTCTGTTGGACGCTCCGCCGACATCGCACACGTATCCGTTGACGGTCGTCACGCCTTGATATCGTGTGCCATTCCAGTAGTCGTACCAGACTCCCGAGGGCAGCCAGATATTATTACGGTTCCCGCCTTGACAATCCGCCGTATTGCCGTTTGGTAAATACGGCGCCGCAAGAATATAATCACCCACCACATATTGCCAGTCTTTATTGTACGACGCAGTATTATTCGGTTCGAGAGTAACCATATGACGCCATAGCGGGGCTTCCCTGCCGAGTGATGCCTTGGTGCCGTAGCTGAAAAAGTAGGGGACAAGGCGCTCGTGCAGGTGTTCCCATTTTCTGTATATATTCTGTATATCGGGGGCTCCGGCGCAATTCCACGGTTCTGTGCCTGCTAAAATTTTGTTTCCGCCAGCTGCCCCGGCGTTATGATGAGAAATAGGAACTTTCAAAGAATGACCGATAATACCCCAATCGTAACAATCTCCCATGTCCGTCGCATCAAGCACCCATCCGCACAGATACCGTTCCAGAATCCCCGGAATGGTGAGATTGCCCAGATCGTCGCCGGTATGCCCGCCGTTAGGAAACATGTGCGTGAGCCACGAAGTCCATCCGTAGCGGACCCACACCTTACTCGAATCGCCACTATGCCCTTGAAGCCACAGGTTGTAGCGCAACCGGTGGTCTTCATGGGAACCGTAGGCATCGTACCATGCAATATCAAAACCCCTGTCCACCGCCACTCTGACATACGGGTTCGCATTGAGCACCGTATTATTAGCGCGGTAACCGCCAGGTCCAACCTGAGAGCCCCAGATCAGCCCTCTGCTGGTGTAATACGGGCTCAAAGCAAGAAGTCCCGGGTATGAAGCGGTATTCTGCGGATATCCCATCGTGTTGCCGTCTCCAGGGCTGTAGCCGATATCTCCCCAGGGGTACATCACGTCCATAATCCCTATATCAATCGGGAAATGGCCGCTGCGGTGCTGATCGATCCAGTTTTGATAATAACTCCACGGCCTTTCGGACATATCGTGATTCCACAAGGTTTTCTGGACGCCGTAGAAATTTTTCCGTAACCGCGGCATCGGCGCAGTCGCGGCATACAGACCGATCATGCCCTCTTTCCAACTGCCTTTTATGAAATAGTAACTGAGGACTCCGCCGCAATTGCCCTCAAAATCGATATTCGCGGCGGTGGTATTACTCATGGCCGCACCGTCGTCCAGAAATACGAGCATGCTGTATCCGCCGGTGCTGTAGATAAACGGAGAGCTGGCGCCCATCCCGCCCCAACCGCCGCCGACCACGCTGGCTACGCGAAGGCCTGTTTTGTCGACCTTCATCCCCTCTTTGAAAACGCCGTACGCATCACCCCATCCATACAGATGCTCTGCCGCCGCTTTTTGCAACCGGAGCTTGACTGTACCGGCATCATCAATTCCCAGAGAGGCGCCCTCTCCTCCGACCCATGTCGCATCACCGGCATCGTAGTAGTAAATCCGAAGCGGCGACTTCTGCACCCGCACCGTCATCTGGGCGGTCTGAATTCTGATATACGTACCTGCATCGGAAACGGTAAAACTGACCGCAGGGAACGTTTTTGTAAGAAAATTTTCGTTCCGGAAATCGCCCGTATAGGCGAATGTCCCCGCCGACGAGTAACTGACCCTGACCATGGCTGGTTGACAAACGTACAGTTTGATTTTCTGCGTGCCGGTGCAGGTAAAGGTAATTTCGTTTCCCGCCGCCGCGTACGATACGTAACTGCCGACCATGCCTGCACTGGCTGTTGTAAAGAGCAACGCCGTCGCCAGAGCGGTTCCGATGCATAGAGTCTTGAATTGTACCATAAACTACCTCCCCTTTAAGTGTTGTACGTTACGCTTGACTTTTTTTCCCTTACCATTTTAAAAGCGCATCCCCTTATCGATTTCAGGCTCATGAAATTCCTGTCAGCTTCTTTATACCGCAACGGACCAAATGGCATTGCCAATAGTAACTGGCAGTTCAAATATACGCTGTTATAAAAAGGAAGAATAGGTATAAATTCTGTTTTTATGAAAAGTGTTGAATGTTTATTCCACACCTGATTTTAAGCGAACAATCATAATAATTTGTAATTAATTGGTTTATATGGTAGTTAATGCCTTTAAACATTTTTTTTTAATTTTACCATACCCTTTAAAAACAACGCTGATCAATAGCGCTATTTATCCACACCCGTCCTATTGAAAAATTTCATCCAGCATGCAGCGCTGATTATCGGTAATATGACGATACCATTGCCTGGCGCGGGAACGTACACATTTCGCATCATGGATTTATCCGGAAGAACGTTGAAAGCTTTTACAAAGCGGATTGAATCAAAAGAATTCCTTCATGGGATTTTCCCCAGTGCCACAGGACGGTGTTTTCTGGAGATACGCGCCGAGAAACAACTCATTGCGTGGAAGCTGCTGAAGTAATGAAGCAAGCAACCTGCCAGGAGGCTCCCGGCAGGCCTCGAGGTCTCTCGGGTCTCAGCGGAGGGAAGCGCTTTTCTTTGTCCGGTCTCCGGTTTTGTAAATGTAGTACCCGCTCGTCATTGCGCGGTATGCAAGCGGTACGCCGCGCGAAACAACGCGTCCCGAAAGATTATACACAGTAACCGGTTTCCTTACGTTCTTCGGCAATCCGGCCGGATAGTGCGTAACAAACGTACCCGGAGCAGTGGTAAAGCTCCATACGGTCGACCAGGCGCTGCTCCCGCTCGCATTTCTCGCTCTGACCCGCCAGTAATACGTGGTACTGTTCACAAGGGAGCTGATTGCGTGGGAGGTTTATACACCCGCCCGCTCCCGAAAAATCAAATTACCTATCAGTTATCAGTCGGCGTGATGTTGAGATAATCGCGGCGGTGCGGCGTGTTGAAAGTGAGTACGGTGCGGTGCGCTTTCATGCGCCCAGGACCTCCTTGATCCTTTTCGCAAGGGCGTCGCGCTGTTTTTCATACCCTTTCTTGCCGAGCAGGGCGAACATGTTCTTCTTGTAGGCCTCAACGCCGGGCTGATCGAAGGGATTGACGCGCAGCAGATACCCCGAGAGCGCGATCGCTTTTTCAAAGAAATAGAAGACCTGGCCGAGCGTCTCTTCGGACCTGTTATCGAGTATGAGGGAGGCGCACGGCACGCCGCCGTCGAGATGGGCGAAGAGCGTACCCTGATACGCCCGCTGGTTGATCTCCTCAAAACTTCTGCCCGCCAGATAGTTGAGTTCGTCGCTGTCGTCGGCAAACTGCGGCACCGCAATCGAATGGGCGGTTTCCCTGAGCAGAACGAACGTTTCGAACACCGAACGCACGCCCTCCTGCATCCACTGGCCGAGCGAATGGAGATCGGTGGTGTAGTCGAGCGAGGCCGGGAAGATGCCCGTGTTGTTCTTTCCTTCGCTCTCGCCGGCCAGCTGTTTCCACCACTCGCCGAGGTAATGGAGTTGGGGCTGGAACGACGCCAGGACTTCGGTGGTGAATCCCCGCTTGAAAAGGATATTGCGCAGTATGGCATACCTTCCCGCCAGGTTGGTGTCGGGCGATCCGCCCTTGCAGAAGTTCATGGCCTGCGCCGCGCCGTACAGGAGTTTTCCTATGTCAATACCCGCCGCCGCGATGGGGAGCAGCCCCACCGGCGTGAGCACGGAAAACCTGCCGCCCACGTCGGGCGGTATGTCGAAGGCGGCGTAGTCTTCCTCAAGCGCGAGCTTCCGCAGGGCGCCTTTTTTGGGATCGGTCGTCGCCACGATCCGGCCCGCCGCGCCGGCGCGGCCGTAGCGTTTCTCCATCCACTGCCGCACCACTCGGAAGGTAATGCCGGGTTCGGTGGTGGTGCCGCTTTTTGAAATCACGTTGACCGCCACCTCCTTGTCTTTGATAAGAGCGAGGAGGTCGAAAAGATAGTCGGAGTTGATGGTGTGCCCGGCAAAGACGACGCGGGGTTTCCGCCGCAGGTCCTCGAAAGACGGCGAAAGGAATTCGATGGCCGCCCGCGCGCCGAGGTACGAACCGCCGATGCCGATGCAGACAAGGATGTCGGCCTTCTCGCGGAGCTCGGTGGCCGTGGTCGTTATCTTGTCGACGAGTTTCTTGGTGGTCCCGGTCGGCAGGTCGAGCCAACCGAGATAATCGTTTCCGGGTCCGTTTTTGTCGGCGAGCATTTTTTCCGCTGCCGCGAGCGCGGGTGCGTAGGCGTCGATCTCGGACTTTTTTATGATTCCGTCAAGCAGCCGGTCATCCAGGGTAATGCGTTTATGAGGCATGACAATTCTCCGTAGGTTAAGAACGTTTTACCGCGTTATAAAAACCGGTGCACCTGGTTCTTGTCATGGGTCACCGGCCGTGCCAGCGCCATGACCGCCGCGCCGTTCTTGAACAGCGTCACCATGCCCGTTGATTCCGACACCACGATGGAGAGCGCGTTGGTGCAGGCCGTGATGCCGGCGGCAGCCGCATGGCGCGCGCCGAAGCCGCTCGGTATCTGCGCGCTGTTGTCAACCGGCTGCGGCCGCAGGTAACTGCCGGCCGAAAGCACGATACCGTCACCCGTAAGGATGAACGCGCCGTCGATGGCGGCGAACTCCTTGACCGTTTCGGCAAGGCTCGGGTCGAGGATATTGCGCTCGGTTTCGCTGTACCCGCGGAAGGGGTTAATGATGAGCTGGCGCACGTACACGTTGACGGAATTGGTGTCGCCCACGACAAAAATCGTGCCGATCGGTTTCCCTTCGCGCCCTTCCACCGCTATTTCGCCGGCTATCGCGATGAGGCGCTCAAGCACCTCGGGCTTGACATCCGGCGGCACGATGCTCCGGTCGGTAGTGAAGAAAAAGCCGTACTCCTTCTCGACGTTGATGACCACCACGGTGTCGAAGAGGTTGTTGTTGGAATTTCCGGAAATACATACGATATGGTCTTCGCTTTTGATAAGATTACGGGACAGGGCGAGCAGGATGCCTATTTTTATCTGCCCGGTGCGCGACGCGGTGATTGACGGCACCTGCAGGAACCCCTTTATGCGGCGGTCGCTCGTGAGGTCGAACCTTGCGCGGTTGCTCGTTACCACGATGAGCCGCGCCGTGGTCTTTATCTGGTCCAGAAAGTCGTTGTCCCGCACGGCGTCCGCGAACACCATGACCGCGCTCGCCTTGATCTCGCGCGCCAGTATCATGGCCGTGCGCAGGATAGGCATGACCGCTTTACGCTGTTTGCGGGCGGTCTTTTCCCGGAGAGAGGACCCGCTTTTTTTCAGCGTTCTGATAATATCTCTTATGTCAACAGTTTCCATGGGCGAAAGGAGCGATGCGCGCACCGCGTCGGATTTGAAAAAATCGGCCATTTCGGCGAGGAGCTGGATCTGGCGGTTGTTGTCGGCGTCCTCCCGCGACACGAGAAGCGCGATCACGTGCGCGAGTGCGCCGCTCGCGGTATTGTAACCGATGCCGCGCATGCTCCGGCCGACCACCACGGCAAACTCGTCCTTTATGGGCCCGCGCGCCTGCGGCAGGGCAAGACCCGCCCCGATGAAGGTGGAGGCCGCCTCTTCGCGGCGCAGGATCTCCTCGCTGATGCTCCGGGTTTTTTTTATGTCAAGTTCCCTGCACAGGGCGCCGGCAAGTTCCTTGAGGGCCTCGACCTTGTCGCCGCTTGAAAGGTCAACGACGGTCGGAATCGCCAGATACTGTTCAAACGCCATTTCACACCGTCCTTTCACGGGGCCGTTTTGTCGAGCACCGGCGCCGCGCAATAATCGATTATTTGTTTCTTCCGGACCGTCAGCGTATCGCCTTTCTGCGAAACAGCCTTAAGGCGGAGCAGCGGTTTTTTACCCTGCGCCACGATTTCCGCCGGCGTGCGTCCGTCCACGGATTTCAGGTTCCTCCCGGCCGCGCGCAGGGATTCGATAAGCGGCGGCAGAAGTTTTTCCGCATCGGAAACGGCAAGCGTGGTCCGTTCACGGACGAGACAGGCGAGCAGGTGCTGCGGCAGAATGCGGAAGAGCGCAAGGAAACGACGCCGCATGATTTTCGCGAGCTGCTGCATTGCGTCGCGCTGGGCGAAAAACTCGTCTTTCCCGGCAACGGCCGTGTCAGGTTTAAAGGTGACCAGCGAACGCACCGCAACGGGCGCGTCATAGTCGACATACACTGCGCCGTAGGTTCTGCCTGTCCGCGGGGCCAGGAGAAAAGGAACGAAAGCCAGGATATCGGCGCCGAAATAGAAGAGCGACCCGAGAATTCTTTTAAAAAACGGCTGTGTCCGTTTACGGAATATTTTCCCCCGGAGCAGCAGGCCGAACCAGGGCACGTCAGGCGGGTATTCATAGGAAATGGCCATGGGCAGGAGCAGAACGTCTTCGGCCGGCCGCCGCGCCTGCAGGAGCGCCGCTGCGCCGAGGATCCCGCTTTTTACCTCGAGCGTCGCCCCGGAGTAGCTGCGGCCGCCTTCCGGGAAGACCATCACCGCATCCCGTTTTTCCATCATCTCAACGACGCGAAAACAGAGTTTTTTCACATAGTCCCGTTCAAAGGCGATCTCCCGCTCAACATCAAAGGCGCCGAACGCGCGGAACCGGGGGCCAATATAGGGAAGTTTTGTCAAATTGCTGCCCGCCGCAAAGCGCAGGTTCCGGAATTTCCGGGAGATCAGGGTGTATCCGGCAAGGAAATAATCCGTATGGCTGCGGTGGGTGCACACGATCATGTGCGGCAGTTTCTGCACTTCCTGTGCGTCAAGCAGCGGTCCTTCAACGACACTGGCCGTAAAGGTTTTCCTGAAAAACCGGCCTATGCCGTACGCCACGCTCAAGACTTCTTCATGGTACGATTGCATGTCGCCTCGGGGAGAAAAATAGGATGTGAGTCCGGAAAAGTCCAAGAATTTACCGGGCGCCGCTTACCCGAACACGCACTCAAGAAAGGCCAGTGACTTCAGCTCGCTTCGTATGTCAAGATGATAGCGGCAGTAATCGGCCAGAAGCCGGGAGATCCGCGTCTGCTCGCGCACCGTGAGCCGCGGCGGGGGTGTAAGGCCGAGCAGAAAGGCTGTAGCCTGGCCCGGCAGAAATGACGGGGAGCCGGCGATTCCGGCGCCGGCGCAGGCGGAGCAGACCAGGCCGCCGCGGTCCGCTGCGAGCAGACCGCCCTCCGCGGCCACGCGGGGATGGCGGCACCGGACGCACTCGCGCAGGTTAAGCATGACGCCGGAGAGCTTCGCCCACCCGTGGAAAAAGAACCACAGCTCATGAAAGGGCGGGGGCGAGGCGGCGCACGTTTCAAGCCGCGTGAGAAACGCCTCGGCGAAGTCGAACATCTCGCCGTGCGTTTCGGACGCGGTGGCGGAATTGAGCATGAGTTCGAAGCCGGCGTCCCGCAGGGACATGAGGCCGAGGTCGGCCCGGATCGACGGGAAGTAGTTGACAATAGAAATAGTGCCTATGGTGTGAAGGTCCCGGTGGGGCCTTACGTACAGGACGAGCTCGACGAGCTGGCCGCGCTCCAGGGTCAGCGGCGCGGTAGGCTTCCGCCGCACCCCCTTGGCGATAGCGCTCACCCGGCCGAAACGCCTCGAGAGCAGCGTGGCGATCACGCTCGTTTCACGGTACGGCATCACCGAGAGCACGAGGTGCACTGTTTTTTCAATACTCATCCGCCGCGCACCTCTATTCCGCTAATCACGCGGGTCATTGGGGGTGGGTGCGGATTTGCGGGATTTCAAAGACGAAAAAATGTCCGTCCAGTTCCATTTGTTTCCGGCAAGAGGGAATTTCTGCGTGTTGCCGGTCTTTTCCGTGCCCAGGAGCCCGACCGATACAATGAGCTTGAGCGCGGATTCTACCGGCATATCGAGGGGAATGAGCTCCTCTTCAGAGAGATACAGCAGAAGTCCTTGCGTGGGAACGGGGGCCGTCGGAATAAAAACAGCTGTCAGCTTTTTCCCGGCCTTGACAGAGAACTGTTCGTTGTTTTTTGACGTCACGAACCCCACGACAAAGTTTCCGGCGCGGGGGAACTCCACCAGGACGACGCTTTCAAACATTTTTTTCTTGTCAACCGACACCGTGTCTATGACCTGCTTGATGACAAGGTAGATTTTATTGAGAAGGGGTATGCTGACGATGATGGCGTTGCCGACGGCGATGATTTTCTTGCCGAAATAGTTCTTCGCCACAAGGCCCACGAGATAGACGATGAGCACGGTGACGATGAGCCCCGTGAACGGCGGCCAGTGCATGCCCAGCGTCTTGGGCAGCGCCTTGTCGGCCCAGGTGAACAGCTTCAGGAAAATAAAGACCGAGCCCACGACCGGTATCAGAAGGAAAAAGCCGGCGATGAAGGTGGTGCGGAACTGTTTAAAAAAAGATTTTTTCAGGAGCGGGGCCATGATCACTTCCTTTTTTCGACGAATTTGAACACTTTTTCGTCCGGTTTCGCCATACCGAGTTTTTCCCGGGCGATCCGGGCGATGTAGGCGGTATCGTTAGTCAACCTCTTTATTTCATGTTGCAGCGAGTCGATGATCCGGCGGTCGTTCCGGATTTCCAGGCGCCGCTCCTGATCCTGCCGGTAGAGATAATAGGTGCCCTGTTTTCCGAAAAGGAAAAATAATGCCCCTCCGGCCAGTGCGGCAATGACGAGCGCTAAGAGCGCATGTTTATTTTTCATGAGACCACGCGCTCCTTCTTACCGGGGTAAAGGCCGGACATAGCGTCCTCCGCTCATCTGACGCGCCAGGCCCTTGAGTTCAAGGTTGAGCAGCAGGTCGAAAAGCTCCATGACCGGCCGGCCCGAGCTTTCCGCAAGCTCATCGATGCGGCGGGGTGTTTCTCCCAGCGCGTCGTACACCGCCCGCTCGGTTTCCGAGAGCAGGGAAAGGGGCGAGCTTACCACCGGACCGGACGACGCCGCGGCCCTGAGGTTCGGATGTTCGATGAGCGAAAGCGATTCCGCGATTTCGCGGCCGCTGCGAGCCGGGATCGCGCCCTCCTTGATCAGGTTGAAAGGGCCGGTCGAAAGCAACGAGGAGATGGGGCCTGGCACCGCGAAAACGTCGCGGCCCTGCTGGAGCGCGTAGTGCGCCGTAATAAGGCTCCCGCTTCGTTCGCCGCCTTCCACGACCAGGACGCCCGCCGAAAGCCCGCTTATGATCCGGTTCCGGCGCGGGAAACGGAACGCTTCGGGCGGCGTTCCCATGGGAAACTCTGAGACCACGGCGCCTTTGTTCGCGCAGATTTTTTCTGCGAGCGGCGCGTTGGTGTTCGGAAAGATCCGGTCAATGCCGCACCCCAGGACCGCGATGGTGCGGCCGTTCTGCTCCAGGCAGGTCTGGTGGGCGATGGTGTCGATTCCCGCGGCAAGGCCGCTCACGATCACGAGCCCGCGTTCGACCAGCTCGCGCGTTATGGTGGGCGTAACGGTTTTCCCGTACGGCGTTGGGCTGCGGGTGCCGACGATCGCCACGGCGTGGAGCGAAAACACGGACACGTCGCCCCGCACGAAGATGACCGGCGGCGGACCGAAAATCTCCTTGAGATACGGGGGATATTCCGGCGAGGCCAGCGTGAGCACCGCAGCGCCCTCTTTTTCGGCCCACGCGCGCTGTTTTTCCGCTTCGACAAGGAGATTTTTGTTCAGGAGCTCGGGGACGCACATTTCCGGCACAAGGCCGCTCCGTGCCAGCTCCGACACCGGCCGCCTGAACACCTCGGCAGCCGAGCCGTAGTGCTCGACGAGCCGTTTGATCTTCACCGGCCCCAGGCCGTTTATCGAGTTGAGCGCGATCCATTCGAGGGGCATATATAAACGGAAAATAGTTTCTGACTGTGACCCTGACTCCGGCAGTGTTATTAAGTCGCCGATAGTATTTTTGGACAATGCCCACAGTCTTTTTCCAGACCTTCGGATGCCAGATGAACGTTGCCGACTCCGGCGCGCTCATGCGCGCGCTGGCAGCGCATGGGTATATGTCCGTCGATAAACCGGAAGATGCGGACCTTATTATAGTAAATACGTGCAGCGTGCGCGAGCACGCTGAGGCGCGCGCGCTGGCGCGCATCGCCGAATACGCGGCCGTAAAGAGAAAACGACCGGGCGCGCGGCTGTGGGTCGTGGGCTGCATGGCCGAGCGGCTGGGCGAAAAGCTCAAGGAAAAAACAAAGGGCATCGACGCGGTGATCGGCGCGCCCTCCCTCGCGGACGCGGAGGCGCTGGCGCGGACATATCTTGACAAAAACAAGTATGCGGCGGCCGCGTCCCCCTCGCCCGGGGTAAGCGAGTTCGTCACGGTCATGCGCGGGTGCGATAACTTCTGCGCCTACTGCGTGGTGCCGTTCGTGCGCGGTCGCGAAACGGCGGTGCCGGCGGACGCCATCGAGCGCGACATCAGGGAGCGGGTTTTTGCGGGCGTGCGCGAGGTGACGCTTTTAGGCCAGAACGTCAACTCCTATAACGACAATGGCCTTGACTTTCCGGACCTCCTGCGGAGCGTCGCCGCGATCGACGGTGTCGTTCGGATTAGGTTCGCCACCTCGCATCCCAAGGACCTTTCGGAAAAACTCGTCCGCGCCGTTGCCGAAACGCCGAAAGTGTGCCGCCATATCCATCTGCCGGCGCAGTCCGGTTCCGACCGGATACTTTCACTCATGAACCGGCGGTACACGGCGGCGCATTATTTATCTCTTGTCAATATACTACGGAAAACATTGCCCGGGGCAGACCTGACGACCGACCTGCTCGTCGGTTTTCCTTCGGAGACCGAAGCGGAGTTTGAAGAAACGCTCAGACTCGTCGACAAGGTGCGGTTCACCGCGGCGTTCATGTTCGCCTATTCGGTGCGGCCCGGGACCGCGGCCGCCGGACTCGCCGACGACGTGCCGCGAGAAACCAAAATCGCGCGGCTGAACCGGCTCATCAGACGGCAGACGGAAATCACGCGGAGCGCCTATGGCGCGATGGTCGGCCAAACGCTTGAAATGATGGTGTACGGCCGCCTTGAAAACCGGGGAGAGGTGTTTCTTAAAGGGCAAGACGCGGGATGCAAACGGGTACTGATTCCTTGCGCCGACGTAAAAGCGGGAACGATTTTACGAGTACGTGCCGTACGGTCGAGCGGCATGACGCTTATCGCGGAAAGGACATGACATGAGGACACTGACGTGGCTGCTGCTGTTCGCCGTGGCGCTTTTCATCGCGCTCGTGATGGTGCTCACCTTCATGCAGCCTGTTTTCAAACAGGAAGTAGGCGCCAGGATACTCACGGTTCAAACGCACGCAATCCCCGTGTATATGTATGTACTCGGCGCGTTTCTGGCGGGCCTGTTTTTCGGCCTCCTCGCCATGCTTCCCGGATACATCCGCGGAAAGGTGGAAGGCGGCCGGAGGAACAGGCGCATCCGTGAACTGGAACAGAAACTTATCGAAGCGGAAAACGCGCATGCCGAGTCATCGGCAGACGCCAAATTCCTGCCCCAGGAAACAGAAGGATAATCTCTCATGCGCATAACGCCGTACCCTCGGGGTATGAGGCGCTGCTGTAAAGCATTGCTCCTGGTCAGCGGTTTGCTGGCCGTCGCCAATGCAATGCCTGACAGCGGAGCGGCCGCCGCGGTGCCGGCCGGTCCGGCGGAAGCTAAGCTGGCCGCGGCCATGGCCGCGCCGTGTTCCTCGGCAGTGAGCGTTTTTCAGGAGCTGTCGGCCGATTCCACTGCCCCAGATTCGGTGCGAAGGGGTGCGTCCGGCCGCAGGGCCGATATCGCGTTTGCGCTCCGCGAGTACGAGACCGCGTGCGACTACTATAAAAAAGCCGCGACGTTCGAAAAGGGGCTGGGCCGTTATCACTTCCGCACCGCCGTTGCCGCGCTCGCGAACGGCGACACCGCGGAGGCGTTGAAAATGTTTTCAACGGTTATTGACAGCGGAGAAACACCCTTCCGGCACGAGGCCGCCCTTCAGAAGGGCGAGCTCCTGCTCGGACAGAAAGATTATCAGGGCGCACTGGGCCTTTTTCAGAAGACCGGCCCGTTTTCGTTTAAAAACAGCTGGTCGGTCCGCGCCCTGCTCGGCAAGCTGGAGTGCGCCCGCCGCCTCGGGCTCGCCGATTCCGCCGTTGCCTGGGACCGGAGGCTTTCCGGCTACCGGCAGACCATTCTTGAAAAGGAACGTTTGCGGAAAGTGAGGGAGATCCCGCTTGCCAAACCGCAGAGCGGCGCAGCGGACAGCACCCGGCCGGCGGCGCCGGCGGTAAAGGACACGGCAACAGCGGATTCGGTTTTTGCCCTGCAGGTGGGGGCGTTCGGATCAAAGGCGAACGCCGAGGCGCTCGCAAAAAAACTCAAGCAGAAACATAAAGAGGTTTTGTGCGTTCCGGCGGTCGTTGAGGAGCGCACCTTTTACCGCGTATGGGTGGGGAATTTTGATACGCGCGAGGCGGCCGAACGTTTCGGCAGGGACAAGCTCATGCGCGAGGGGTTTGTTTACAGGGTTGTTGTTAAATAAATAGTAATATATGGAATACGAAATAGTCATCGGGCTTGAAGTCCACGCCCAGCTATTGACAAAAACGAAGCTCTTCTGCGGTTGCACCATGCCGTTCGGCGCGGCGCCGAACACGCATGGCTGTCCCGTGTGCCTGGGCATGCCCGGCGCGCTGCCGGTGTTAAACCGCGCGGCGGTAGACATGGCCATACGCACCGGCCTTGCCGTGGGCTGCGCCATTGCGGAAAAATCGGTCTTTGCGCGTAAAAATTACTTCTACCCCGACCTGCCCAAGGGCTACCAGATTTCCCAGTACGACCAGCCGCTCTGCTCCGGCGGCTCGCTTTCGGTGACAGTTGACGGAAAAGAGAAGCGGATCGGCATCACGCGCATCCACCTCGAGGAGGACGCCGGCAAGCTTGTCCACGACCAGGACGCGGACTCGCTCTTCGACGTCAACCGCTGCGGTACGCCGCTCATTGAGATTGTGAGCGAGCCGGACCTCCGCAGTCCGGCCGGGGCGTACGCTTACCTCACGGCCCTTAAAAGGATCCTCGAATACCTTGGCGTGTGCGACTGCAACATGGAGGAGGGGAGCCTCCGCTGCGACGCCAACATTTCCGTACGGCCGGCCGGCGGAAAAAAACTCGGCACCAAGGTCGAAATCAAAAACATGAACAGCTTCAGGGGCCTCGAAAAGGCGCTCAGGTACGAAGCAGAAAGACAGATCGAAAAGGTGCGGTCCGGCGGCGTCATCGAGCAGGAGACATATCTGTGGGATGCGGCCGCGGGCCGGTCCGAGCCCATGCGCTCAAAAGAGGACGCGCACGATTACCGGTATTTTCCTGACCCTGACCTCGCGCCGCTCCTCGTGGACGGCCCGCGCATCGAAGACCTGCGCGCAACGCTGCCCGAACTTCCTGCGGCGCGGCGGCTGCGGTTTGAAAAAAAGATCGGGCTTACGGCCGACGCCGCCGAGGTGCTCACGTCCTCGAAAGGAATAGCGGATTATTTTGAGGCGGTGCTCGCCGCCGGCGCCGACGCGAAAATCGGGGCCAACTGGGTGATGGTTGAAATACTCCGCATGGTGAACGAACTCAAGACCGGACTGTCCGCGCTGCGCGTAACGCCGCAGCGGCTGGCCGCGCTCCTTGTCGAGGTTAAAAAGGGCACGATCTCCGCCCTGACCGCAAAAAAGGTGCTCGAGGCGGTGCAGGCCGAAAACAAGGATCCGGCCGCTGTCATAGCCGAAAAAGGACTGGCTCAGATTTCCGATACGACCGCGCTCGAATCGGTCGTGCGGAAGGTGCTCGCCGGCAATCCGAAAGAGGCCGGGCGGTACCGGGCAGGCGAAAAGAAACTCGCCTCTTTTTTCGTGGGCCAGGCCATGAAAGCGACCGGCGGCAAGGGAAACCCGAAGGAGATCAGCGCGATCGTGGAACGATTGCTCGGCTGATACATCACGATGTTCTCAACAGCATATTTACAAAAATTATATTGTTCTCAATCAGAAAAACCTCCAACAACCACAGAAAAGGAGAGACGGATGAAAAAGTCAATGAAGGGATGCAGCATTCTGGCCGGGGTCATGTGTGTCGCAACGACCGGATGCATGATGACCGGATCGTATCACAGCGCGAAAACGCTGGAGCCGGGAACGTCGAATTTCGGTTTGACATTCGGTGTCAATCAGATCCAGATCGACTCGACCAGCGTTTCCTTTCCCAATCCGATCCCCGAACTTACTTTCCATACTGGTATTGCGGAAAACATGGAAGTGGGCGGCCGTATCGCCATCGGCTCGCTCGGGCTTGAGGGTGATTTCAAATACCGGTTTCTTCACGCCGGCAAACTGCATCTGGCAATGGTTCCTGCCATCGGCTATCAGGGCTTTCTGGTCATGAAGGGCCTGACGTTCAGTCTTCCCATGGTCGGCACCCTTGAACTGTCAAAACATTTCGCGCTCACGGCGGCGCTGTTCGGCCGCTATGCGAACTACAGTTCAAGCGACAGCTCAGTCAACGCTGCGGTCCAGAACATCGTGGGCGACGCCGTTATGTTCGGCGGCGCGTTCGGGCCCGACATCTGCGGAGAGACATTTTTCTTCCGGCCGACGATTGAATTCGCGCGGGTCAATCCGGTCTCGGGCGGGGAATGGTCGGGTTGGAACCGGATGAGCGTTGCCGTGCATCTGGGCTGGATCATCGGCCGCGAAAAGCAGCAGCTTGACCGGATCGAAAAGAAGATTGACAAGATGGACAATTCAGGCGGGAGTTCGGAGCAGAAAAAGACGGAGACGGAAAAGACCGATGCGGAAAAATAGCACTACGTCGTTCCCCGGGGGGTTTTCCCCGGGGGGCTATTATGCCTTCAACAGCGACAGGATCTCTTTCAGTTCTTTCTTTACTTCATTCATACCGCTC